>Ga0183100_1000015_pt1 | contig 352952 bp, 328 predicted proteins | sample Biomet2_FD_127789 | JGI IMG/M metagenome (GOLD analysis project Ga0183100, IMG submission 127789) | Microbial communities from bioreactor (seeded with anoxic lake sediment) at LBNL, California, USA - Biofuel metagenome 2 | ecosystem: Engineered > Bioreactor > Anaerobic > Unclassified ... | reverse complement strand
GAAAGGAGTTATCGCCAGACAATCTCTTCAAGGCAGCCACGCGGACCCCGGATTATCTGGCAAGGACATTATACGGCCGGCGGGAAGGAAAGCTCATTCCCATCAACCATTTTGTAAATTCTTCTATAAAAAAATGAAAAAATCTTCTAACACACGATAATCGTTTCGAAGAAAAAACAAAAACTTGGGAGCGAAAGAGAGAAAAGCATCCCCGTCATGACTAATTGACAAAACTTATTCAACGCGATCATCTACAAAGAAATCATCAGAGCCATTGACGGGAAACATAATCAAAGATCACCCACATTTTAGCGGAGGGTGAAATGGTGGATTTTTTCTTAACGGATGAAGTTAGTACGAGCGGGTTTTTCTTCGCTTGCTGCGTTTGTTATGCCCGCTTTTTTACCCGCTTCGATACATTTGAGGATGAAGGCCATATTGTCAGCGAGGACCCGCATCGTATAAAGCCCCTCTTCATCCTTTTCGACGTCTTCTTTATTTGAGCCATGCACCTCATTCCAGTAGCGGGACGAAATGAGGGGCATCTGGTTAATGGTGAAAAACTTGTTGATCTCATCGAAGACCGATGTTGAGCCAGCCCGCCGCGAAGAAACCACGGCCGCGCCTGGCTTATAGCGAAGTGCTTCCCCGGCGGAGTAGAAGAGGCGATCAAGAAAACTCTTCATCCCGCCCGCCATTCCCGCGTAATAAACTGGTGCAGCAAAAACGAAGCCATCGGCCTCCTTGGCTTTCTTCGCAAAGTCATTCACCGCATCTTTCATAACGCATTCACCATGGCTTTTGCAATAACCGCAGGCCAAGCAGCCTCCCAAAGGCTTATTGCCAATCCAATAGATTTCCGCGTCAACGCCGTTCTTTTTCAAGGACGAAGCCACTTCTTCAAGCGCCCGAGAGCAGCAGCCTTCTTTGATCGGCGAGCCATTAACCAAAAGAACCTCCATAAGAAAACCCCTCTTTCTAAAAAAGAATAACACAAAAAGTCGCGCTTTACGCATTAACGATGGAGCAAGAAAAAATAAATGGCAAGGGCCATAGTTTTTGAGAACTTACTCGCTTTCAGTGAGATCCACCACCGTCAAAGTCAGGACCAGCGGAAGCGAATCGTCAGCAAAAGAACCAACTTCTGCGAATTTAAAGCGAGATTTGCAAGGTTGTCGCTTTTTGACGAAGACGCCATCCTTTCTTGAGACCGGAAAAGCGAGGAAGAAAAAGACAAAAGAAAAAAGCAATCACCGCTCTTGTTTTTCCGTTGCGCTCGCTTCTCAGTTTGAGAAAATTGATTTTATCCCAGAAGGAAATGCAATCGCTAAAAAAGTATAAAGAAAAAATGCAACATCGCTTTAATGCAAAACAAGATAACTTAGTTTTTTCGCTTTTAATCTCAGTGGGTGTCTCATTTTTCTTTCAAAGGAATGCTCTTGCGCCGAGCGGGGATGACAATCGAAATCTTCGTCCCCTGTCCCTCCCGAGCTTCGACGCTCATTGTGGCACCGAGAACCAACTCAAAGCGCTCTTCGGTGTTCTTAAGCCCTTGCGAATGGAGACCAATTTTCTCGCTGTCGAAGCCGACGCCGTTATCTTCGACGACGAGAAGGACATCGCCCGAAGAAGTCAAATGGCTTCCGAGCGAAATAAAGCCGTCTGCTTTCTCGTTGGTTTTCGAATACTTAATCGCGTTTTCGATGAGGGGCTGAAGCGAGAGCGGCGGCACCTTGAAATCGGTGACATCGATGTCATAAAGGAGGACGAACTTCTTCTCAAGCCGCAAATTCTCAAGATCAAGGTAATGGTTGACGTTCACAATCTCTTCCTCAAAAGGGATCAATGGCAAATCCATCGAGTCGACGTCGCTCCGAAGGTGCTCAGCAAATAAAGCCATCGCCCGATCCCCTTCCTCTTCCGAATAGTGATAGGTGTTTTCGATGGCGGAGAGGCAGTTAAAGATGAAGTGCGGTTTGATTTGCCCGCGCAACGCCTGCTGTTTCGCCACTTCGTAGCGCTTAGCTTTCTCTTCCTTTTCAGCACTTTCTTTAAGGATTTGCTTGGTCCGGCTGATGAAGATGACGAAGCCAACGATGGCGAAACTAATTACCGCGATCGAGGGGACGTTGAGGGTCTTCCAGAGCAAGAACTCTTCGATGTCGAGGAACTGGGTAATTTCAAAATCGATCATGAGGGAGAACAAAACCAAGGGCGCCCAAGCCCCCTTCTTTTTTTCGATGCAGCCCTTGATGGCAAGGACGATGCCAGGAAAGAGCAAAAAGAGCGCGGCCGCCCAAAGATAGACGCTGACGTCATAGCCAAGAGTCAAAACAGTCGCTAAGCAAAGAGCGCTTGAAAGAGCGGTGTAACCCCAATAGGCCCAATGGCCCCGCTTCGCGCTATCAAGATTGATGAGCTTCGAGCGAGAGAGCATAACGAGGAAGGCGACGCCAACGGGCACCAAAGTAAAAACAAACATCACATCCATCACACGTTTTATCGGTGAAAGCGCGTTGGTCTCGAGCAAAGCAAAACCATCATAAGAAAAGGCGAAAACCAAAAAGAGACAAAGAAGAAAAAAGAAAATGGAGGGGTTGAGTTTTTGACCATGACCCATCACGAGAATAGTGCCGGCAACGCTGAGGATGACCGCGATAACGACAAGCCCCACCAAAGTGAGCGCGGCGAAGAACTTCAAGCCCGGATCGGAGAAGTGATTGGCAAAATCTTCGGGCTTAGCCGCAACGTTGAAGTCGGGCCGATTTCCCATCCCACCGAAGTAACTATAGCCCATCTCCATCACAAAGGTGAGTTCGCCGTTCGCTGGCACATCGATGAGGCGAGAATCGCGGAAACGGCCGACGAGTTTTGAAGTTTCCGGACTCTTGCCGGGAAAGCCATAAGCCCCGGAAAAGACACCATCGATATAGAAGGCACAGGCCTCAAAGAAAGGGACCTCCTCCACTTTAAGAACTAAGCCCGGCGTCAAATTGATGATGTGAAGACGGTAAGAGGCGTAACCTTCCTTAGCGTAGCCGAGTTTGCTCCAACTATCGCCAAGGTTAATGTAACCATCGTTCTTTCCCGTGTCATTGTCACTGACGATCCAACGGTCATGGAAAAACTCCCACTCGCCATTGAGATAAAGATAAGAAAAGGTGCCACTCGCCTCGGGGATTTTGGCTTTGGAGGCATCGTAGACGCCACTCGTGGCGGGCTCATATTCGAATACGTAAGAGCCGAAGCCATTGTTCATAATCACGCAGATGATGACACCAAAAGAACTAAGAAAAAACGCAAGCAAGGAAAAAAGCGTGCCACGGAGGCCCTTCTTCAGCGCCGACGAAACCCCTTCGTGATTCCCCATTTTCGCTCCCTTGAGTTTTATTCTAAAGGAAATTGGCCCCGGTGCGGAAAAAAGAAAACGTCCCGTCGCCGAAAAAGAGTCGCTCAAACGATAAATCCAGCAAAATATACCGTTTAAGCTCCGAGTGCGATAAAATACATCTCGAAAGGAAATATACTTTATATACATATGAACGCAACTCAATTAGAGAAGATGCATAGCGGCAAGGGTTTTATCGCCGCTTTGGATCAGTCGGGTGGTTCGACTCCGAAAGCCTTGGCACTTTATGGCGTGCCGGAAACCGCCTATAAGACCGAAGACGAAATGTTCGCCCTTGTCCACGAGATGCGCGCCCGGATCATCAATGCTCCGGAATTCGCCTCCGGCAAAGTTATTGGCGCCATTCTCTTCAAGAAAACGATGGAGAGCAAAATCGACGGGAAATTCACCGCGGATTACCTTTGGGACGTCAAGCACGTCGTTCCGTTCCTCAAAGTCGACCTCGGCTTACAGGACGAAAAAGACGGCGTCCGTTTGATGAAGCCGTTCCCGGGTCTCGATGCCCTTTGCAAAGAAGCGATCGGTTATCACATCTTCGGCACCAAGGAACGCAGCGTCATCCTTGCCGCTAACGAAAAAGGCATCAAAGCCGTCGTCAAGCAGCAATATGAGTGGGCCAAAATCATGATCAGCAATGGCCTTGTCCCAATCATTGAACCGGAAGTCGACATCCACATTGCCGACAAGAAAGAAGCCGAAGCGATCCTCAAAGCCGCCCTCATCGAAGAAGCGAAGAAACTCAAGCCAAGCGAGAAGGTCATCTTCAAGCTCTCGCTCCCGAACATCGATGGCTTCTATAGCGATCTTGAGAAGCTCCCCTGCTGCGTTCGCGTCGTCGCCCTCTCGGGTGGCTACAGCCAAGACGAAGCCAACGTCATCCTCGCCCGCAACCCGGGTGTCATCGCCTCGTTCAGCCGCGCTCTCTCTGAAGGCCTCACCGCTCAAATGAGCGACGAAGAATTCAACCAGAAGATCGGTGCTTCGATCGACGCGATCTACCAAGCCTCCGTCAAATAATCCTTCTTCGAGGATTTATAGCCGTTCCGCCTAATGCGGGACGGCTTTTTAATGGCCGATCCCCCTCCGCCTTTGGAATAACATTCTTAAAACCTAAGCGCTTATATTGATAAAAGGAGTTTCCATTCATGACGAAGAAACCATTTGCTCTTGCGCTCTCGGTCGACGCCTAATTATGCTGAACCAGCTGCGACGCCCTCTATCCGAACCCCAACGACTACACCAAAAAGCAGGGACGATTCCTCTTGCTGCCTCAGCAGGAAGGCAATCATCGTTCTGTGCTTGTGCGATAAGACAAAGACGTCGATGAAATAGGCCCGACAAAACAATGAGCGGGCTTTCTTGTCAAAAAAGAGCCCCCTTCGACAAGACTAGTGCGAGGAATAACCAGGGTAATCGACCAAGAAATCCTTTGGCCACACCAGTTTCCAGTAGAGTTTGGGCGAATTGGGGATGATTCCCTCATGGTTCAAGCCCTCACTCGTTTTGTCGAGAGCCTCGTGAACGTCTTCGCCCGCTTTGGCTTCAAGAAGAAGGACATGGAGTTTCCGGTAGCGGTTTTTGGCCTCTTCAAGCAAATCCAAAAAGCTTTCCGTTCTCTCTTCGCCCGCCGGCATTTTCCAAGGATGGTGGGATTCATTGAGGAAATCGACCGATTCAAAGCCTTTAAGGCTTTGGGGATAAATCATACCGTAATAAAAGGACTCTTTGCCAAAGACCTTCTTGGCAAAAGCTTTTTTCTTGCCGTTTTTATCCCAGGCAAGCCTTTGGGCGTAGCGGTAGTCTTTGACCGCTCGGTAAAAGGAATCCTTCTGAATATAAGTGACTTTCTGAGCGATTTTGTTCACGTCGTACCACATCAAGGAGACGATTCTCAAATCGCGGTCGTTTAAGGCCAAGACCTTATCGACCCGCTGATAGGTCCCCTTTTGTTTGGCATAGACGAAATCGATATCGACTTCAAAGCACATATGCGAGAAGTTGTAATGATGATGAACCGCGGGCGGATCCTCGGGGCGATCGGTAAAACCCGTGCAATAAAAGATATAGGGATGGCAGGCGCAGTCGACAACATAATGCATGAGAAGCCCGTCGACGTAGGCGAAAAGAAGATCCTTGTTTTCGCTTTTTTGCGCATATTCCATCATTGCCCAATACGTCGGCGCCATCGGCTCATGTTGGGTAATGCCTCCGAGCGAAGAGATCGCTTTGGCATGGCGGTGAAAAAACAAGGTATCCGCCCCGAAGAAAAAGAACGGGTCAGGCCCCTGAGCGCCGAGATAAGCCGCCAAAAGATGCTCCCCCTCATCGAGGGCGACGTCTTTGGCAAAGGTGTAATGGGTTAATGCATTGGGCATGCGGCAATCATTGTAACATAGAAAAAACGGGCCTAACTCCGTATAATTATCGAAAAAGAGGATCTACCTATGGCGGCTCTCACCAAAGACGAAAAGCGAAAAATGCGCGAGGAAAAAGAACTCGCACGGCTCAAGAAGGAGAAAGCCCGACCAAAAAACAAAGCTTATCTTTGGTATTTGCTGCTTGTTTTGACGCTAATCTACATCATCGATGAAGTTACGACGAACTCGGTCACTCAAGTCGAAGATGGCTTAATTGCCACCTTCTTCCCAAACGCGGCAACAAACACCGCCGAAAGTTACATCAGCCTCTTAGGCACCGTCAGCATCGCCCTCATGATCCCCTCGTGCTTTTACAAACCGCTCGCGGATCGCTACGGCCGCAAGGTTTTCCTTTTCATCAACACCCTTGGAATGGCCATCGCCATGTTCGTCTGTTTCTTGGCCAAGAACTTCTGGATCTATGCCCTCGGCTTCTGCCTCATGCGCTGGTTCGTCACTCCAGACGAACAGGTGGTCTATATCGTCGAATGCGCGCCGAAAAAACTCCGGGGCACCTTGAATTCTTTGATTAAGGGCGTTGCGGAATTCGGCTTGTTCCTCATCCCATGGTTCCGCCAGATTTTCATGACTGACACCCAAGACAGCAACGGCTGGCACCAAATCTTTCTCGTTCTCGCTATCATCGGGGCGGTCATCGCCTTTATCGCCCTTTTCTTGGCGCGGGAATCCGATGCTTTCCTCGATGAGCGAATCGGCTATCTTTCCCTCAGCGACGAAGAAAAGAAAGCTTTGGCAGAACAAAAGCTGAACAATAAGAAAAAACAAGGCGGCTTGCTCACCGCCATCGTCTACGCCTTCAAAAATAAGCAACTTCGCTGGATTTTCATCTGCACCGCCCTCTACACCATCGGCCGAGTCATCACCGATCGCAATACCGGCATCATGGCGGCAAGCTGGGGCAAGAATTCGCCACTCATTACCCAAGCGCAATACATCCTCCCGCTCGGGGCGGGCGCCATCACGATTTTGGCCGGCTTTCTCAGCGATTGGATCGGCCGCAAGAAAGCTTGCATCGCTCTTTTGAGCTCCTGCACCATTTTCTTCATCCTCTTCGTCATCGGAGTTCAATACAATTGGAATGCCTATGGCATCGGCAGCTTCCTTGGTCTCTATCTCGCCTCCTATTGGGTGACGGGCGATACCTTCATTTTGATGTGTGGGGAGAGCTCACCCACCAATTTACGGGCTTCCCTCATGTCGGCCCAAAGCGCCTTCTATGGCATGGGCCAGGGCGTCTCCTACGGATTGGCCGCTCTTTTCTTAGCCATCCTGCCATCCGACGTTAACCTCGGCTACTTCTGCTTAGCGATGGCGTTGCCCTGCTTCATTGCTTGCTTGACGCTCATGATGATCAAAGTCAAAGAGACCAAAGCGATGGAGATCACCGAAGCGGACCGTCAAGTCGACCAAGAGGAACAAGCGGTGATCAAATCGTCCAAGAAAGAGGCGCAATGAAGCTTTCTTCCTCGCGCTGGTATCCACGAAATCGAGAAGTCTTGGAGGATTTTCTCTCAGGTCCTTTCCACAACGATTATGCCGTTATCGATTTTGATAACACCATCTCAATCGGCGATAGCCAATGGAGTCTTTTCATTGGCCAATGTCAGCGTTTGGCCTACGCTTTAAGCCCCGAAGAATTTGATACGGGGCTCCGCCAGGAGTTCTCGAAAGAAGAAATCGCTGCAAAAGTCCCCTCTTTTTCCTTTTCCTATGACGATCTCATTCACGACATCGTCCACTGCTATCGCCTCTTTTATGACGCTAACGAGGTCGGATTAGCGAAGAAAAACATCCCAAGCGCCTATCCTTTCGAGCGCGAGGAGTTCCTCTCGAAGATGCTTTTCCTCCTCAGCCATGTCGAGTCCTCGCTTTCGGTTGAGGCGGCCTGCCGCTTCATCGAATATCCTTTTGCCCATCTTTCAAGCGCGGAAGTCTATCGCTTAGCCCGAGAGGTCCACGAAGAAGCGACCCAGAAAACCCGCCAAGAGGGAATGAGACGCGCCACCTACACCTCGCCCAAAACTCTCCCGAGCCGGACGGGCGTCCTCTCAATTAGCTTCGATGAGGGCTTCCTCGTCAACCCCGAAATGAGCGAACTCCTTCAAAAATTCGCGCAAAAGGGCATCGCCTTGTATTGCATCTCCTCTTCGCAAGAAGACACGATCCACGCCGCTCTTGAGAATCCGCTATTTCATCTCCCGAAATTTGCGGGGGTTTTTACCTTTAATCTGTTGAAAGACCAGACAGGTCATTATCTTCCTTCCTATGACTTCGTTGGCCACCCCTCAACGTATGGCGAAGGCAAAAAAACGGCTCTTATGACAAAGATTTTGCCCCTCTATCAGGGCAAATCGCCCGTCTTCATGGCTGGTGATTCTGACGGAGACTATCCAATGCTCTCTTCCTTTGACAAGACTCCGCTGATCCTCATCTTCAACCGGGGCCAGCGTTGCACAGAGCTTCGTCAGCTCAAAGAAAAAGCGCTCTACGAAGAGACAACCTCGGCAAAAACCCATTATCTCGTTCAGGGACGCAACACGCCCAAAGCGGAGATCTGGCCTCACGAAGAGTGTCTCGATAGTCAGCATAGACTCCACCGAGCGAACGGCGACTTCGACAAAATGATATAAGAAAAGCGTTCCCGGTCGGATGGAAACGCTTTTTGTTAGCGACTAGAAGTTTTCGGCGTGATAGCCCTTGAGGACCTTCACAAGCGGCTTAATCGTCTTCTTGAGGACGCCCTCGTCAAACGGATTCTTGAGTCCGTCTTTCGTGATGAGAGTAACGAAGGGGTATTTGCCACCCATCTTGCAAAGCTTGAGGTACTTCTTCCAAGCCTTTTCGTGATTCTTGCGGTCGAGGTTGAAGAACTCGAAGGCAAGGACTTGAGCCAAGGTGTAATCAATGTAGTAGAACGGCAAAGCGAAGATGTGGCTTTGAGTCAGCCAGCGCGGAGCGGCTTTCCAGCCCATCCCCTCTTTGGCTTTCACTTTGTAAGGAGTGTATTTTTCTTCGAGCGAGGCCCATTCGGCATCGCGCTCTTCTGAGGTGGCATTTGGATTAGCGTAGACCCAGTGCTGAAATTCATCGACGGTGACGCCATAAGGCAAGAATTCAATCGCATCGGCCAAATGGGCATAACGATACTTGTCAGGGACATCGAAGAAGAGATTCATGTATGGCTCAGCGAAAAATTCCATCGACATCGAATCGATTTCGCAACTCTCCATCGTCGGGGAACGATATTCGGGAATCTTGATGTTGCGGGCCATGTAGGCTTGAAAGCTGTGGCCGAATTCATGGGTCAGGACATCGACGTCACCCGAAGTACCGTTGAAGTTTGAAAAGATAATCGGGCATTTATGAACCGGGAAATAGGTCATATAACCGCCCGATTGCTTGCCAGCCTTCGCGTCGAGGAAGAGCAAATGGTGATCGACCATGAAGTTAAAGAAATAATCGGTATCGGGCGATAGGGCCTTATACATCTCTTTGGCATGGGCGACCTTTTCATCGGTCGTGCCGAGCGGAAGCGGGTTGCCGCTCTTGAAGACAAAGCCCAAATCGTAGAGCTTCGGATTCTTAATGCCGGTGCGCTTGGCTTGCTCGCGCATCAATTTATTGGCAAGCGGAGCCACCACTTCGCGAATCTGATCGCGGTAGGAAGCGACCATCTCGGGCGTGTAATCGAAACGATTCATATGGATATAGGCCAACTCGGTGTAGGATTTGTAACCCAATTTCTGAGCCATCGCCGTCCGCACTTTGACGAGTTTGTCATAGATGCCTTCAATCTCGTCTTTTTTCGCGTTGACGGCCGCATCAACGGCTTGTCTCGCCTCTTTACGGGTCTCGCGATCGGGATCGGTCGTGAATTTTGCCATCTGCGGCAAGTTGTAGCTGCCGCCGCGGAAAGCGATTTGAATGCTGGCGATCAAGGCGTCGTATTGCATGACGAGTTTATTCTCTTCGGTCGCTTCGGGGACGATCTTCTCATCGAAGCCTTTGAGCTGATACTCGTACATCGTGAAAAGGAAACTGCCGAACTTCTTCTCAAGATAGGGGCGGTAAGGCGAGGAAACGAAAGCCTTGGTGAAGTTGAGTTGGGCAGCCGAGATGAGCGGGAGCCCTTCGTTGAGGGTGTTCATCGCTTTCTCGTACTTCGGGTTGGTGGTCTCTAAGCTATAGAGAACCTGAACGTGAGTGATGTCATCGTAGACTTTGTCGCCGAAACGCGACATCTTCTTGCTAATTTTGTAAGCTTCTTCTTGCGAAGAAACCGCCTTGAATTCTTCCGTCAAGGCGTTAATTTTCTTGATGACCGACTTGATGTGAGGAACCTTGAAGGGCCACTCTTCGAAATTCGCTAATTCTTTTGCCATAACTTTCTCCTGGTGTTATTTCCGGCGAATACTCCGTTTCGTCTCGACCTTTGTCTTCTTCTTCAGGAGGGGGAATTTCTTAGCCAAGAGACGGGCGTCTTCACTGAGCCGAAGGTAATAGTCCTCATCCTTTTCGTCATAGGTGAGATGGATATAACCTTTTCGGACCAGTTGGTGCAGCCGCATCTTGAGGCGCTTGCTCCCTAAGGAAGGCAAGGCGGCAAAGGAGGCGGAAGAAACGAGTTCGCAAGTTTCTTGATCCAAAACCCCAAGCACGATTTTGCAAAAGCCATTCGCGGTCACTTCGTAGCCCTCTTTCTCTAAAGAAAGGAGGAGAGCCAATAAGCGAACCAAGGAAGGGTTTAAACTTGTTTTGCGAGGGTTTTTCATGGAAACCGTCCTCATTATAGGGATGAAGAGCAAAAAGTCACGATTTTATCAAGAAAGATGCAAAAAAAGCGTTTTCAACCACTTTCAAAGGTTATAATGCGCTCATGGCTAGCCTTCTCGTTTCTTCAAATTTAGCAGGTTTCCCCGACCTCCTCGTCCTCATCCTTTCGCTTAGGAACGTTGAGAAAGAGCCCCTCGATGTGTTTCTTTTATCCGCCACTTTCGCGGACTACGATCCGCGCTACGAGGGACTTAGTGAAAAGGAAGCGGGATTTCTCAGGGATATTTTAAAAGAAGGCAACCCAGATAACGATCTTTCGCTCGACGATCTCACCCCTCGCGTCAAAAGAGACTTTCCCTACCTCGCGCATTTCTCCCATCGTTACACGCCTTATTCGCTCTTTCGTCTCTATGCCGATTCGCTCCCTTTTTCCCCGGAGAAATTGCTCTATCTCGATACCGACATCGTGGTGATGAAACCGCTCGACGAGCTTTTCAAAAAAGACCTCAAGGGCTACGATTTGGCTTTGGCCAAAGATCCTGTCGGAGCGCCTGTGAAAGGCAAAAACTACGGAAATTCGGGTGTGCTTTTGCTCAATCTCCCCCAAATCAAGGCGGACGGCGCTTTCGAACGCTGCCGAAACGCGATTGCCTTAAAGAAGCACGGGGCCTATGACCAAGACGCCATTAACCGCGAATGTCAGAAGCTTTTTCTCCCCGAGAAGTACAACGAGCAAAAGAAGACGAAAGAGGAAACGATCATCCGTCACTACCCGCGCTATCTCCGGATTTTTCCTTATCTCCACGACCAAGTAATCCGCCCGTCAAATCCCGATCTTTTCCGGGCTCATTACCCCCACGAGCACGAAGTTTTATTACAAGAATTCGAAAAAGAACTGAGGCGTTATCACGGAAAATGAAACCGCCCTAATCGAAAAAACCCATAATGGCTTAAATTTATGCCATAACTTAAGCCTCGGCGGCCCCGAGGAAGTCTTGCCTTATCACTTTTCTTGCGGAAAAAGCAGGATGAACCTAGAATATCCACCGGGTAAAGAAAAATGGTTGACAGCACCGAAACACAAATTCAAAACGTCCTCGATAAAGTCCGTCCCTTCCTTCAACGTGAAGGGGGCGACGTCGAGTATATCGGTTTTAAAGAGGGCATCGTCTATGTCCGGATGGTCGGCGCTTGCGAAGGCTGTGCCTATGTCGACCAAGATATTTCGGCCGGAGTCGAGATTATCTTGATGGAAGAGGTGCCCGGCGTCATCAAATGCGATGCTTCGGGCGTCTATCCGCAGGATGTGATGAATCAGTACTTGGCCCGCAAAGAAGAAAAAGACCAAAAGAAAGCGGAGCAAGACATCGCAAAGAAATAACCGCTTTTGCGGTTTTTTCTTAAAGGAGTTCCTTATGAAAATCATCGCCTTTAACGTCAATGGGATCCGGGCGATCCTCCAGAAAAGTTTTGCCAAGGATATCGCCGCCCTCAATCCCGATGTCCTCGTCATCGAAGAAACCAAACTTTCCGAAGAACTTCATAGCGCTTTCCCCTTCGCCCCGAAAGGTTACGAAACCTATTGGAGTGTCAGCAAACTCCGGAAAGGCTACTCGGGCGTCGCCATCCTCAGCAAAATCAAACCGTTAAGCGTCCATTACGGGCTCGCTAATGAAAAATACGACGATGAGGGGCGGGTAGTCACCCTTGAGTTCTCCTCCTTCTATCTCATCGGCGCTTATGTCCCGAATTCGGGCGAGGGCTTAAAGCGACTTGATTTCCGAATGAGCTTCGAAGACGATCTTCTTGCCTACATGAAAGAACTCGACAGCAAAAAACCCGTCGTCTTGACGGGCGATCTCAATGTGGCCCATGAGGAGATCGATATCAAGAACCCGAAAGAGAACGTTCATAACGCGGGCTTCACCCCCGAAGAACGGACCAAATTCAGCCGACTCCTTTCCGCTGGATTCGTCGACAGTTTCCGTTCGCTCTATCCCACGAAAGTCCAGTATTCTTGGTGGAGCTACCGTTTTAACGCTCGCGCTTCCAACGCGGGTTGGCGCATTGACTACTTCGTTGTTTCCGCCCGTTATATGAGCCAAGTAAAAGACTCTTCGATTCATAACGAAATCCTTGGCAGCGACCACTGCCCGATTGAACTCGACTTGACAGACTAGAAAAAAGACTGTCCCAAAAAACTCCCGAGCGAATTGGGCAGTCTTTTTTGTTTATAAGCTAGCATTAATCGACATTTTAGGATAGGACAGCGAGAATATTTTTAGCGAAATACTAATGTATTTTCACTTTACTATTCCATGAAGACCCCGAAAGAGATTGGTGAGAGGTTCTTTTTATCCTGTCGGACACTAAAAAGACCATCCGAAGATGGCCTTAGTTGCAGAAGCGACTACTTAGTGGCTTTGTCGTCTTTCTTTTCAACGATTTCAGGTTTCACGATAGGCTTGTCTTCAGCCGGTTTCTTTTCCTCAGCGGGTTTGGCTTCGGCCTTGCCCTCGCCCGTCTCGCCAAACCAAGTGGCATAGTTGAACGGCTCGCCCGTGCCGGCGATCGTGATAAGATCCATCACCCAGTTCACAGGCCAAACGACGGCGAAGACGATGTCCCACGCCATCAAGTTCCAGTTTTTCGCTAAAGCTTCGCGAACGATGCGATAGGCGCCAAAAACCGGGTTCGCAAAAATCGTGAACAGAATCTTCAATTCCTTTGGAAGACCATCAACCCACTTAATATAACCCATAAAAAGACTCCTTTTATGGCAATAATCATAGACATCTCATTACCGATTTGTCAAAAAAATCGCTCCTTACAAAGGAAAAAGAGCATTTCGAGCCCTCTTTCCTTCAGAATTGATCGGAGTCAGAAATGAATCCAATCGCCCCAAGAAAAGAAACGGCTCTTGAAGATCGTGACAATGATATCCACGACCCAAGCAATCCGGCCGAGGAAGATATCGAGAATGATTGCGACAGCGTGGCCATTCATCGCATTATTGATGATACGGTAGGCCAAAACCAAGACATTAAAGAAAATAACGATGGCAAATAAAAATGAATAGCCGACGGAATCTTCCTCTGATTCTCGTTTGCGTTTCCTAAGAGTTTCGTGGCGTTGGCAAAAGCCTAAATATTATTCTTTGACGCTTTGGGCGGCCAGCTGCCGTTCCCCTTCTTCCCTCAACGATTTTAGTTTGTCTTCAAGAAGTTTGGCCAACCGTTCAAGCGTGGGTTTCGAAAGCGTTTCGCCTTCACGAAGCTCTTGGCTAAGATCGATCGGATCCCCCACCACGACGAACTGCGAACGAAAAACACGATATTTCCTCAAAGTCACGCTTGGATAAAGCGGCGCCCCCGAAAGTAAGGCGAGGCCTGCGGCCCCCGTGTAAAACTTGCCCATCGCCCCGTCCCAGTTGATTTTGCCTTCGGGAAAGATGCCAAGAAGAGCGTGGCAGCGGAGGAGTTCCTTCGCCTCGATAAGCGAAGCAAAGGAGAGACTCGGATCCCCTTCGGCATCGCTCACGCGGAGAACACGGGCTTCCTTGAGCCAGAAATGCATCAGGCTCCCGTTATTGCGGTAAACGATATCGCCCACCATCATCCGAATCCTCCGCCACGGATAGATCCGGGGCAGCATCTGGGCGTCGGCAAAGGCGACGTGGTTACTTAAGGCGATGCCTTCCTTCTTTGGGAAGCGATTGGCCTTCGCTTTCGGACTTTCGTAAAAATAATGGGTCGGATAAAGGAGAAACAATTTCGGCAGAACGAGAATCCGAGCCAAATCCATGACGAAATAGGTCCAATGGAAAACGCCAAAGGTGCGATATTTCTGATAGAGGAGGCCAAGATTAGCGATGTCATCAAGCCGCCTTGAAAAGGAAGGGCCGTCTTCTAAAGGCGAAGGTATAAAGGCATTCGAGAACGTGAAACTTGGCCGTTTAAAGAAGCCATGACATCCACTCTGAACCACAATCTGAAGCGGGATTTTTTCTTTTTGGGCCAAATGGAGAATGGTGAGCTTATCTTCACTGGAACTGAGGAAAACCACGGCAATTTTCTTCTTCTGGAAGAAAGGCGTGAGGCCGTCTTCAAACGAAATTCCTGCAAAAAGCCAGCGCTTAAGGTTTTTACCTTCCTCGGAAAATGAAAGCGGATGAAGATTATGAAAGAAGGCCAAAAGCGCGAGGCAAAGGAAATTATGCTTATCCGTCCCCTCAACCCCGACGAGGAGCGGCCCCTGCGGATGCCAGAACCGTCTATGGGGATCGTCAAACATTACCTTCGGCTTTAAAAAAGCCAAAAGAGGAAGGGCGAAGAGTTTATAGAGCGCGCGCAAGAGGAACCGCATGAGACTATTTTAATCTCGGCGCAGTCACTTTATCGAAAAAAGAAAGAACAAGGGCATCATATTCGGCCTTCGAATAGTAACGAAGTTTCGAATGCTCGCCATGCTCAATCACGTGCACCTCTTTCTCTTTCGCCCCGCACTGGGCGTAGAGTTCTTCGCCATCATGGTAAGGGACGTAGATATCCTCTTTGCCATGGATAAAACAGACAGGCAGCGTCACTTTATTGATTAATTTCTCAGGCGAATCCTTGAGGATGTCCACCTTGGCGTAATGCTTGAAATAGAAAGGGAGTTCAAAGGAAACGCTGATGCTTGGATGGTGGGAAGTCTTGACGTGGTACTTGAACATCCGCTTAAAGTTCTTGAAGGAGCCTTCCGCCACCGCCCCTTTGATATAACTCGGAAGATTAGGCTTCGAAAGCGCGATTAGCGCGGCGGCCGCCCCAATGCAGATGCCATGGAAAACGACGCTGTCTTGGCCTTTTTGCGCGTGGAGATACTCGGCCCAAGAGAGCAAATCCTCACTCTCTTTGATACCGGCGGAAAGAAATTTTCCTTCGCTCAAACCCGTGGCTCGAGCATCGATCAACAAGACGTTGTAACCTTTGTTTTTATAGAGCGGCGCGTAATAAAACGAATAGGAGGAAGTCTCGCTTCTTCCCGGGATGATGATGACGCTTCGCTTGGCCCCATAATCGAGATACTGGCCTTTGAGAAGCAAGCCATCGTTGGCGATTGAGACTTCGCTCAGATAGGCTTTTTCCTGATCGCGAAAGGCTAAGCCTTCGTAGAACATCTTCACTTGGCTTTCTTCGGCGCAAGAGGGCGTTTCGCGGGGATATTTGTGCGGATTGGTCCGCACGAACCAGCCAAAATAGAGCCCCTTCGTCACGAACCAGCTCATCATGTAGCCGATGAGCAAAGGCAAAATGAGGCCGAAAGTCAATACAAGGGCGATGACCCAAGCTTTGACGACATCATTCATGCTTTTTCTCCTGAGATAAGGTAGCGGGCAATCTTCTCGTTGCCCCGAAGGGAAATCACATCATCGGAACTCGAAAGGCGTTTGCGAATCTCTTCGGCTAAGAAAGCGGCCTCACTCTCGGGGGCGCTCACCCCGGCATAGATCGTAAATTCGCACTTGTCGTCGAGCAAACTGAATAAAACCGGCAAGAGGCCCGAAGGTTCTTTGCTCGAAGCCAAAAGCAAACCATCTTTTACCAGCACGAAATCGCCCGTCTGGACGTTGAGGGCGCCATGGGCGTAATTCTTGACAGCCTGGACGATGGCAAAGAAGTCGGTCTCTTCGAGGGCTTGGTTCATTGCCTTGAGGTTGCTCTCGAAATCCGCTTCGGGGTCAAAATGCTCCAACGCCACCACCCCTTCCATCTCGCTCCCGCTCGGTAAGGTAGAGATGTGGCGCGGTGAGCGTTTGGCAAAAAGCTCACAGGTGGTTATCGCGTTCTTGTCGTTTGGGAGCAATACGATGTTTTCGGCATCCAAAATTTCGACCGCTTGGGCGATTTCTTCATAAGAGACCTCGCGCGAAAGCGGGGCGATAAAAGCTTCGGGGACCTCGAAATTGCTGTAGATGGCGGCAAAATCATCGCTGTCGATCACGCTGACGAAAGCGACGCTGGCGTGATGAAAGCGTTCGTTGTGTATCTGACGGGCCATATTGTCGACTTTGTAGTCGAGGAGACTGCCGAAGCGACTCATAACGTCTTTGACGGGTTCATCCTCGTTCGCGTGAATGTGGAATTTTATTAAACTTTCCGTTTCGACATAGACCAAGGAGCCACCCATTCCCTTCAGTTGTTCTTTGAGCACCGAGGCTTTGTCGATCCCGTGGTAGGCTTCGCTCTTCTTGAGGAGCCCCTCGACGCAAAAACGATAGCGGAGATCGTTCTCTTCGCCCTTCCGTTCCTTGATGAGAGGCGAAAGATCGGCATTCTCTTTGACTGTTTTGCCCAAACTCGCGTCGCGGAAGGCTTCGACGAGATAATAAAAACCGAGGCCACCGGCATCAATCAGGCCGGTTTCTTTGAGCAATGGCATGAGATTCGGGGTGTTTTTGAGGGAGACGAATGCGGCTTTTTGCATCGCCATGAGCGTTTCTTCAATCGAGGAGGCGGGAGGGACGCTCGCACAATCTCTCATCACCGTCAGAATCGTTCCTTCGGCCGGGTCGACCAAAGAGGCATAACTCTCTTCGGCTCCGGCTTTAAATGCGGCGATTAAGTGGGCCGAATCAACGGATTTCTTATTCGCAAAAGCCTTGGACAGCCCCAAAAAGAATGTGGCGAGAATCGTGCCGGAATTACCGCGCGATGCCTCAAGGACAGCGAGGGCAACCTCGCTGGAGATCTTTGAGAGATCGGGACTCGATTTTACCGAAAGAACCGGGGCCATCGTCCGCGACATGTTGAGGCCGGTATCCCCATCGGGCACAGGGAAAACATTGAGATGGTTCAACTCATCTTCGTGATTCGTAAGCGAGACGAAAGCCAAGCGGCTCGCCGCCAAAAAATCGCGTCCCCCAAATCTGTGCATACGCGCTTAGTTTCCTTTGATGATGGCGGCGAGGAGAGCGCTCTCTTCGGCATCGCCTTCGCTGATGCTCTTCCCAAAATAGAAAGCGGCGACGAGACCCGGACCGACGTTGGCGCCGGAGATCTGGCCAACCGAGGTCAGATATAAAGCCTTCGGATTCACCTTTTCTTTGAGCAAACCCAAATAACGCTCCGCTTCGTCATGGCGAAAAGAATGGGCGACGATGATCGTCGCATTCGCCGGATCGACGATGCTGCGTTTCACGTATTCGGCACCGACTTCAAGCGCGTGGTTCATCCCTTTGACCTTGCCGAGCGGTTGGCAGAAACCATTGCTCTGGAAATCCGCCAAAGGGCGGATGCCGACCATCGTCCCCATCACCGCGATGGTTTTGGAGACACGACCCGAACGGTTGAGGAAGAATAAATCATCGAGCGGACCCATCTGGTGGATCTCGTTCTTGTGGGCGTTGAGGCAGATAACGGTATCTTCGAAGCTCATCCCGGACTCCAAACATTCGTGAGCTTTGAGGCAAAGAAGGGCGTAGGCGCCCGAATAACGGGTCGAATCCACCACCGCGATCTTCTGGTTGGGATATAGCGGCGCCAAACGTTTAGCCGAAGCGCTGAAAAGATTGTTCATTCCACTGAAAGCCGAGCCGATGGTGATGCCTAAAATGTCTTCGCCCAAATCGAGGTGTTTTTTAAAGAGGGCATCGACTTCGGCGGCGGAGCAGGTCGCGCTCTTGTAGAGGCATTTGCCACGCGCCATCGAACCAAAATAATCTTCCGGGGTCATATTGCCCCAATCGTCGTCGGCGAGAAATTGACTCCCGTCGGGGCGGACGACGATGCCATGGACATAGTCGGCCACGCCGAATTGGGCGCGGAGATCGGCACTCAAATCAACGGCGGAATCGGCGATAATGACGGTTTTGCTCATCCGTGTTCTCCTTGTTTACTCAAATTAGAGCAGCCAGTTTTCTTTGCGGTTCATCAGCATGTAGCCTTCGCGATTATAAACGTCGGGGCGGTTGAAAGCATATTCGCTGCCATCGCGTTTGAGGATGAGACCGCCGGCTTCTTGGAGAATGATGGTCCCCGCGGCGATATCCCACTCCTTCGTCCCCGGACTTTCCCGGTAGGAGATTTCCGCTTTTCCTTCGGCGATCGCACAGAATTTCAGAGCGGCGCCAAGCGTCTCAACCGTGGCAATTTTATCGGCATGTTTATCGAGAAGAGCCTTCTCATTCGGGCCAAAGAAACTGCGGGAACGGAGGGCGGTTAAACCCGCCACTTTGTCGGAGACGTGAATCCGAACGGGGTCTTTCCCCTTCTCCCACTTGAACGCCCCCTGGCCTTTCAGGGCGAAATACATCACGTCCTTCATCGGGACATTGATGACTCCGGCGACGACTTGGTGGTTGTGGGCTAAGGCGATGTTGGTCGTGAATTCGCCATTGCGAGCGACGAATTCTTTCGTGCCATCGACGGGATCGACGATAAAGACATCATCATTGTTTAAACGCGAAAGGTCATCCTTGCTCTCTTCGGTCAAAAGAGCGTAGCTCGGAAAACTCCGATGAAGTTCCTGCCGAATCAATTCATCGGCGCCTTTATCGGCCGCCGTGACCGGCGAATTATCGCTTTTCATCTCAACGGCAAAGGCCGTTTGGTAGACTTCTTTGATCTTCTTTTCGGCATCGAAGGCGGCTTTTTGCATGGCGGCTAATTCGCGTTCGTACATAACAATCCTTCTTTTAACAAAGAAGATGATACCCCAGAAGAGGGGGTCTTTGCATCCGAAAGACTTACTTTCGCTTTTTCTCTTTTGGGGTGGAGAGCTTCGGGAAGAGGACAATCGCGATTTGGATAACGGCCGCAATCGCGAAAATGAGCACGAGTCGGTGGCCGAGGAAATAATAGAGAGCATCGGCTAAAGCCCAAGTGAGAAGCGAAGAGAGGATCAAATTCATCCGTCCGTTATGGCCAAAGGCAACGTTGATGAGAAGGGCCAAGAAGGCGAGGCCGGGCAAAATGAAAAGGTAAGCCCGGATTTTGGCTGTTTCGTCATAAATATCGGCGATTGCGCTCAAAAGGATGGCACTCAAAATGACGAAAATGAGGAACAAAGAACCGATATAAATCGCCTTGATCCAGACTTCTTTGCGCCGCAATTTTTGTTCGCTTTCTTTATCGAGCGGGTCATAGACGTGGGCGGTGAAAAGATAATTGACGTCAACCCCAAAGAAGGTCGCGAGTTCTTGCAAGGTCGGAGCGTCGGGCAAGGAAAGGCCCCGTTCCCATTTGCTGATTGCTTTGTCGGTAAAGCCTAATTGGGCGGCCAACTCGGCTTGGGTCAGGCCTTTTTTCTTGCGGAGACCGATGATATTTCCCGCGATGATATCCTTCGTTTCCATGCTCTTATTATTGAGCGAAAATTCCGACTTTCAAGGCTCGACTAATAGGCGAGATGCCCACTCTACCATCGGTCGAGAAAGAATTGACGATTTTTGTTTTAAAGTGAAGGCGTGGAAATCACGAAAAAAGAGAAAATCGCCACCCGGAGCGAAAGCGTCATTCTGTTGCTCATTTATTTGGCCTGTTTTATCTATGGGGCAATCGAATATCCTCATCAGGTCACCTCGACCTCACCCCTTCTCGTCATGCTTTCTTCTCTTGGCGGGATGGTGCTGGCTTTTCTCCCCTACTTGAGCGAAAAAATCCTGAAGATCCATCTCTCATTCCTCACGAACCTTTTCATCCAGATTTTCGGATTGATGGGAATCGCCTGCGGCGAAACCCTCGACTGCTATTACCGTTTCGGTGCCTGGGACAACACGATGCATTTTCTCTCGGGCGTCGGGGTCAGTTTTCTCGCCTACGCCTTCCTTTACGCCAGCATGGGCGACGACCATCTGAGCCACCGCCAAGCCTATTTGAGCCTCGGGGCCTTCTTAATCAGCCTTGCGGTCGGTTTCCTCTGGGAAATCTATGAATTCAGTTTTGACACCTTCTTCGGCACCGACATGCAAAAAACAATCCCCGAAGGCGTCTTCTTCAACGGAGGCAACAGCTTTGCCGACCTGAGCGGCAGCGATGAAGAGATCGCTCACTTCTTCCGCTCCGCCAAAGGCTACCGCTACGCCATCACCGACACGATGGGCGATCTTGTCGACTGTTTTCTCGGCAGCCTCCTCTTCCAAATCATCGCCATCCCCTTACGAAAAAAGAAGGACAATTTCGGTGAAAACTTCATCCGTTTTCTCCCGAAAAACAAGGCGGAAGAAGGCCAAGTAGCCCCCAAGCCTCTTTGATTGACTTTCGATAATCGAAGTCCTTCGTTAAGAAGTCTTTGCCTCTTTCGTAAAGAAAATAAAGACCAAGATATCGGTAATTTAGTGCCTATATCGGTAATTGTTTCAAAAGCGCTTACAAATGCGATAGAATCTTTGTAAGGCTTTTGATAACCGAAAAGGAGTGAACACATATGGCTGATTTGAATGAGCGCATCTGCATCATCGGCGGCGGACCTTCGGGCGTCTGCGCCGCCATGTATCTTGAGAAAAAAGGATACAAGAACTACGTGATCTACGAGAAGGACAGCCGGGTCGGTGGCAAGTGCTACTCGCCGAAGCTCAAGATGGGCAAAGACGGCGAAGAGAGAAACGTCGAAATGGGCGCCATCATGGGCGCGAAGACCTATTACGCCGTTCACGAAGCCGAGGAATTCGGCGGCACCACCCACGAAGGTGGGCCGACGATGAGCCGCATCTACCGCGATGCATCGGGCAAACAAATCTATCCATTTGAAGTGAAGAAAGACTTCTCGTTCAAGAAACTCTTTTCCCTCCTCAAACTCAAGAAAGCGGTCAAACGCTTAGCCAAACTGATGGAGACCAAGTACGTCGGCTACGACGTGAACGGCCACCGCGGAGTCGCCGAAGGCCGTTACGACGGACTCGACAAGACGTACGGCAACGACATGAAACACATTGAAGGCACCAACGAGAACCTCAAGGATCTCGCCCTGCCCTTCACCGAGTTCTGCAAATTAAACAAAGTCGAGCCGGTCATGCGCGTTTGGATTGCTCCGTTCACCAGCTTCGGCTATGGCTTCTTCGATGAGATGGCCGCGGCTTACGTCATGAAGTATCTCGATGTCACCACCACTCTCGAATTCGTCAATCTCCGGCTTTGGACCTGGAAAGATGGCACCCAATCGATCTATGAGGGCGTCAACAAGCATTTGACCCATCCGGCGATTCTCAACACCGAAGTCACCAAGGTTGAGCGGCCGGAAGGCGGCAAGGTCAAAGTCACCATCAAGAATAAGGAAGGCGAGAAGGTCGAAGAGTTCGACAAGCTGATTGTCACCATCCCGCTTGATCATTTCAAAGATTTCGCCGATGCCACCGAAGACGAGAAAGCGCTCTTCAGCAAGATCATCCACGAAGAATACGTCGACTTCTGTGCCACCTTTGCCCCGGGCAAAGGACCGGAAATCTCCGGCTATATCTTCGACAACATGGTGCCGGACAAGCTCGGCCACGCGATGGTTTATTATCATCGTTGGCACGACCTCGGCGCCGATTGCCCCTGCACCGTCTACGCTCTTCGTAACCACAAAGGCGAATCGAAGGTCAGCTACGATTACACAATCAAGACCGAGACTGAGGATATGGCCAAGTGCGGCTTCCCCGTTACTTCGCGTCCGATTGAATGGGAATGCTACTATTGCCCCCACGTATCGACCCAAGACTACGCCAATGGCTGGTACGACAAAGTCGATAAACTCCAAGGACAGAAGAACACGTACTTCGCCGGCGAAGTTCTTGGCTTCGGCGATATGGAAGAAACCTGTGAGGTGTCGAAAGACCTCATCGGCCGCTTCTTCTGAGTTTCGCCGCTTCGAAACCAAACCGCTCCAGGGCAGCCTGAGGCGGTTTTCTTTTGGCCATTCTTCCCCAATCCAGTCTCTTCTCCTTTCATCAGGTGCCTGGCCGCCAAAGAGAGAACGGCCAAGACAAAAAGAAAAGGATGGACGAGCCATCCTTTCAAAATCAGCGGAGCCGCGATCAATAGTCGCCACCGCTCTTTTTGCCAACGAGGGAAGCGACATCCTCATCGACAGCGGGTTTTTCAACATCGGCGTCTTCGCTCTCGGCTTCCGGAGCGGTTTGATCCGCGACCGGCTTGCCTTCGATCTGAGCTTCGAATTCTTTCTCTTCTTCTTCGTCTTCTTCGTCCTCATCGCCTTCTTCGACGTCGCTATAGACATCGTTGACATCAATGTGGACTTTGTCATAGGTATGGCGGGCACGGAGATCCCAGCCATTGTCGGTCAAAGCGACGAAACGGCCATCGAGGGTGAGCTCGGTGTAGAATTCGCCTAAGTGGCTCTTCTTCTCGTCGTCGTTCATCGTCAGTTCTTTGGCGATTTGCTCATAGAGATCAGCAAAAGTCATTTCCTTTTTGACTTTGCTCATGATCGTATAGGCGACATCCAGCATGCTTTTGGTGTTATCCATAGGTTTTCCACTCCTTCTTCTTACATCGCGTCGGGGGCGCTGACTCCGAGAATCGCCAAGGCGTTCTCGAGGGTAATCATCGCGGCTTTCATGAGAGCAAGACGGCAACCCGTGCCTTCTTTGTCATCATGATCGATGATCTTGGTGGAGGCGTAATATTCATGAATCGCTTGGGATAAAGCATGGATATAGCCTGCGACTTTATACGGCGCGCGCGCTTCCGCGGCAGCCTCTATCATACTAGGAAAATCGGCAAGTTGCTTCAAAATATCGCCTTCTTGGTGCGAAGTCAGACTTTTTAAGGAGGTCACGAGCGGGAAGTCCTTGCCCATTTCAAGCAAAGAATGGCAGCGGGCATGGGCATATTGGGCATAATAGACCGGGTTGTCTTTCGACTTCGATAAGGCAAGATTCATATCGAAAAGAATCGGGGTATCGCCGCTCTTTTCGCTGAAGAAATAGCGGACCGCATCGACGCCGACATCAGCGACAAGGTCGCGGTGGGCGATCGCTTTGCCCGTCCGCTTGCTCATCTTGACTTCTTGGCCATCTTTATACACTTTGACAATCTGATAGATGCCAAAGGCCAACGAATCGTAGGAATAGCCTTTCATCGCCAAGGCCGCCCGCATCCGGTTCAAATAACCGAAGTGATCGGCCCCGAGCATATCGACAAGAAGAGAGAAGCCCCGGCTCATCTTGTTGTAGTGATAGCAGATATCCGGCATGAAATAGGTGTACATGCCATCGGATTTGACAATCGGCCGATCCTTGTCATCGAGCGCCTTGCCTTCCGGGTCAAGAATCGCGGTCGTCTTGAGATAGGTCGCCCCGTCTTTCTCATAGACGAAGCCTTTCTTTCTTAATTCTTCGATCGTGTCGGGAATCGTCGAGCCTTTGCGGATATCGGACTCGTAGGAGAATTTATCGAAATGAACGCCGAAGTCCGCCAGGTCTTTCTTAATCTTGGTGAGCTCCGCTTCAATGCCATAAGAAATGAAGAAATCGTGGGATTCTTTTGTGTCAACGAGATATTTATCGCCAAATTTTTCTTTGATATCTTGGGCGATCAAGATGATGTCTTCGCCATGGTAATCATCATCGCCAAGCGTGATTTTCTCTCCGAAAAGCTCGTGGTAACGGAGACTTAAGGAGTGGCCGAGATGCTCGACTTGGTTACCGCAGTTATTGACGTAGTACTCGCGGGTGACGTCATAGCCCGCTTTGGCGTAAAGATTGGCGATGGCATCGCCTAAAGCCGCACCGCGGGTATGGCCGAGATGCAAATCGCCAGTCGGGTTGGCTGAGACGTACTCAACATCGACGGATTTGTTTTTCTTCGGGGCCTGGCCATAATTCTTGCCTTGCTTCAGGATCGTCTCGACAATCGAACCGAGCGCTTCACCCTTCATGAAAAAGTTGAGGAAGCCCGGAGCGGCAATTTCCACATGGTCCACCACATCCGAAACGAAAGCCGTTTTGATCTCGTTGGCGAAATCGAGAGGCTTTTTGCCAAGTTTTTTTGCAAATTTGAGAGCGAGGTTGCTCGCGTAATCCCCATGGGCAGGATCTTTTGAATGGTCGATGGTGACATCCGAAAGGGCAACATCAACGCCCACTTTGGCGGCCGCTTTGACCAGATCTGACTTTAAGATTTCTTCATTGTTCATAATGCTATTCCTTCATTAACAAGAGAATGGCGCTGGCCTTGATGGCTTCGCCTTTGCCGACCGCGTCGAGGCCTTCGTTGGTCATCGCTTTGATCGAGGTTTGGCTTTCTTTGATTTCAAGGGCGAGTGCCAAATTCCCTTTCATCTCGAGGATGAATGGCGCCAGTTTGGGTTCTTGAGCCGAGATTGAGACATCGACGTTGTGGACTTCGTAGCCTTTTTCTTTCACCATCGCCAAACATTTTTTGACGATGAGGAGGCTATCGATGCCTGCGATGCTGGGATCGCTCGGCGGAAAGTATTTGCCAATATCGCCTAAGCCCAAAGCCCCAAGGAGGGCATCGCTCACGGCATGGAAGACCACATCGGCATCCGAATGGCCTTCAAGGCCGAGATCAAAGGGTATCTTGGTGCCCGAGAGCACCAATTTCCGATTGGGGACTAAACGATGGATGTCTTCCCCATATCCAACGCGCAAATCCATCATTTGCTCACATTGAAACGGAAGAAGACGACATCGCCGTCTTTCATCACGTATTCCTTGCCTTCGCTGCGGAGTTTGCCCGCTTCTTTGACCGCGAGTTCGCTCCCATACTTCTTTAGCTCATCGAAGTCGTAGATTTCGGCTTTGATGAACCCTTTTTGGAAGTCGCTATGGATGATGCCCGCGCATTCGGGGGCCAGCATCCCATTTTGGAACGTCCAAGCGCGGCATTCATCGGCGCCGCAGGTGAAGAAGGTCGAGAGATTGAGGAGGCGGTAAGACGCCTTGACGAGTTTGTCGAGGCCGCTTTCTTTGGCGCCGAGAGTCTCAAGGAAATCCTTGCGGTCTTGTTCGCTCGGCATCTGAGAGATTTCGTATTCGATTTCGCAGCTGAGCGGAATGCACTGGGCATTCTCCCCTTCCGCGACTTTTTTGACTTCTTGGTAGTACTTGCAGTTATCGAGGTCGGTGTAATCGCTGTCGGCGACGTTCGCGACATAGAGAATCGGCTTCAAGGTCAATAAGAAGAAATTCTTGCGGGCATAATCCATCTGCTCGGCGGTTAAGCCTTTGACGAGACGGGCGGGGATTCCCTGCTCCAAGACGCCTTTCATCGCGGTGAGAATCGGCATTTCATATTGGGCCACTTTATCGTGGGCGACCCGGGCGCGGATATCTTGCTTACCGATCCGGTTATTGACCATATCGAGGTCGGACATCGAGAGTTCGAGATTGATGACGCCGATATCATCAAGCGGATTGACCGGGGCTTCGTTGTAACGGAGGATTTGGGCGTTATCGAAGCAGCGCACCACTTCGACGATGGCATCGCATTCGCGGATGGCGGCCAAGAATTGGTTGCCAAGGCCTTCGCCTTTGGAAGCGCCTTTGACCAAGCCAGCGATATCGTAGAAGTCGAAAGTCGCATTGATTTTACGCTTGGGTTTGAACATGTCGGTCAAGAAATCGAGCCGCTCATCGGGAACAAGGCAAACCCCGGTGTTCGGATTGATGGTGGCGAAGGGATAATTCTCCGCCAGGACGTGCGAATTGGTGATTGCGTTAAACAAGGTGGATTTACCCACGTTAGGAAGACCGACAATACCTGCTTTTAAGGACATTTGCTAAGCTTCTTTCTTTAATCTCGTAGAGATTATATCCCTCAGGGTAAAATAATGAAAGAATCCACGGCCTTTTTTGGCCTACTCTCTCATTTGGAAGCTAAGCATTTTTGGTATTCGGCTTAATCGTTGACGGCCAAAATCAATATCGGCTTTTCATCAAAAAGGAAAAGATGCGGATTTTTGAAACCTTGTCAAAAGCCAATGGTAAAAAAGTCAAAAGAGCGCTTACCATCGTCTCTTGATAGCAAAATAGAGCCGACAAGTCTAGGATGAGGGCGAGGAAAGCGTTTTATGGCCTTATCGTACGAAGAGAAAAACAGAAAAAGCACCGATTACAGTCGTTTGTTCCACACCGGAGAGAAGGCCCCGATTCTCAAAGAAACCTTTCGGGCGAATAAAGGACGAATCGCCCTTTCATTCGTTCTCTATGTCATCAAAGATAGCCCAATCTACATTGTTCCGGTCTGCACAGCGAACTTGATTGACCTCGTCCAGACGATGCTGACGAACGACCTTACTTTTGCCGATGAATGGTTTCCCCTCCTCGTCAACTCGCTCTTAATCGTCATCTCGTTAATTCAAAACATCTTAACCCACACGCTTTATGCCCGGTTGACCGACAACATGTTGCGAAACGCTTCTGCCTCGCTCCGCGAAAGCGTCGTCCGCAAACTCCAACACCTCTCCCTCAGTTTCTCCCACGAGATGAATAGCGGGGATTTGCAGGCGAAATTTCTCCGCGATGTTCAAGGGACCGAGGATTATCTCACAACGTTGTTTAAGACGTTCATCCCGCTGATCATCACTTCGGCGATCACCTATGGCATTGTCATTTATAAGAGCTGGATCGTCGCCATCTTCTTCCTTTTGGCCGTTCCGCTCGATGTCCTGCTCGTCCAGCTCTTCTCCAAAAAAATCAAGGAGGAGAGCCGCGAATACCGCCTCGCCAACGATTCGCTCTCGCGCGGGTTCACCACCATGATTGAGATGACCCCGGTCGTCAAAGCCCATGGGCTCGAAGACATCGAGATTGAAAGCATGACCAAAAAGGTCGAGGTCGTTCGCTCGAAAGGGTTGAACCTCGATTCCTCGATCGCTGTCTTCGGCTCCTCGATCTTTGTCATCGGCGGGCTCTTGAATTTCGCCTGCTTAGGCTTTTGCATCTATCTGGCGGTCAAGGGCCGGATTGGCATCGGCGAAATCGTTCTTTTCGAATCCCTCTTCTCCGGGATGAATGGCCGGATTCAGAGCATGCTGAACCTGATTCCGTCTCTCGCAACGGGCAAGGAAGCGATTGCCTCGCTCTCGGAATTGATGAGCAAGGAAGAAATCCAAGACGATGCCGATAAACTCCACTTGCCTTCGATTGAGGGCGCGGTCGCCTTCGATGATGTTTTCTTCCGTTACCCCGATAGCGATAAGGATGCGATTGAGCATCTTTCTTTCGCCGCCAAGCCTGGCGAATGCGTTGCCTTCGTCGGCCCTTCCGGGAGCGGCAAAACCACAATCGTCAATCTCTTATTGGGCCTGCTAAAACCTCAATCAGGAACCATCACAATCGATGGCCACTCCTTAAACGATCTTTCCTTAAAGGATTACCGCCACCACCTTTCTCTCGTCTCGCAAAGCCCGGTCCTTTTCAATGGCACGATCAAAGAGAACATCACCTATGGTCTCAAACAATATAGCGATGAGGACGTGATGAATGCTCTCCACGAAGCCAACTGCGACGATTTCATCCAAGCCCTGCCGAAAGGAGTCGACACGATGCTCGATGAGAATGGCAGCAACCTCTCGGGCGGCCAGAAGCAGCGCCTCACCATCGCCCGCGCTTTGATTCGCAAACCGGATCTCCTCTTCTTCGACGAGGCCACGAGTGCCCTCGACAACATCGCCGAAAAGAAAGTCCAAAGCGCGATCGATGCCTCGATGAAGGGCCGCACGACTTTTGTGATTGCCCACCGCATCTCCACCATTCGAAATGCCGACAAGATCCTCTACATCGAAAATGGGGCGATCCTCGAAAGTGGAAGCTATGACGAGCTGATGGCCAAGAAAGGCAAGTTCTTCCTGATGGAGAGTGCGAACGAAAAAGCGGTTCAAGCCGTTTGAGCCTCAAAGCAAAAACAAAACAGAAGGGTTGCAACAGACCCTTCTTTTTTTGAAATCTCTACAAAACTCGCTTCTTTCGGACACCGAACATAAGAAAAGGCCACGGCATAAGGAGAATAGCCGTGGCCCTGGAAGGCGAGAAGAATCAGGCATCAACCCACTGAACGTTATCCACGTAAACGCTGAGAGGAGACGTGGAATCAGCAGTATTAAAGGCGACACGAAGAATCGCAACAGTTCCGGCCGCGGTCGGTGTTAAATTAAAGGTCTTCCAAGATCCGACACTGTAATCGCCGCCGAGTTCCGATCCAAATTGCACCCAAGAAGTATCAAGCGTTTTGAAACTCAGCCATGCCTTAGATCCTGTGTCGGCATAGGCTGTGACTGCAAAGTGGCCACTGGTCGTTACGGCCACTGGAGTCTTCAACTGAACCATAATGTTATACCAACTCTTTTTATCGGTGTTGGTGGGAGCAAAGATATGATGGGAACGAACGCTGCCGGTCGCAACCCTAGTCGTGCTTAATGCCCAAGAAAGATCTCCGGATTGCGACAAGCCCTCAATTTCTTTCGACATATCCAATAAGTCGTTACTTTCCTGAGTCGGTTCGGCGATTGCATTGCAGGTGTAATCGATGCTGATGGAATTAACAACCGTATTGCTTATGAATTCAAGATAGAAGTAATCTGGTGCGCCTTCGATAGCCACGGTCGAAGAAGTCCCGGCGACGAAGTTGGCTTGGTTAATGCTAATCCTTCGATCCCAGTTATGGGACTGTTCATTGGAAAAATTGGCTCTCATCGATCCGGATGCCAAATCGGCTGTGATCGATTTGATGCCGTAAAGCGGATTACAACTAACAAGATATCCGCCGCTTAAAATGGTTCCGAAATTCGTTGTGCCAGCCGTATATTTATCATTGCTGAGCCAAATGCTGTAATTGGTGCTACCCACTTTGACCAAATTGGAGGCAAGGAGGTGGTTCTTGTCCATTGTGAAGGTGTAAGTGGTCGCTTCCGCCTCTACTTTCGGGGAATTTTTAATCGCACCAGCGGCTGCAAGAGCGATTCCGCCAACGGCCAAGAAAGCCGCCATGGAGAGAGCAAGGATTGAGCGCTTCGAAAATTTGGAATTTTCCATCGGGATGAAACCCCTTTCAATGACGACACCATCTTAGGGTCAATCATCCGTACTTTCTAGACTTTGAACCCTTTATTGACAGGTTTTATAAAATGTTTGCTATTTTGTGCTATTCAAATCGTCAGGACTCGTTTTATCCGAGTGATTCAACCGTGCCTTTAAGGTCAGTGCCCATTTGTTCAAGGGTGGAAAGAAGAGTGCTGCGAACGCTAACGAAAGTCGCCGCGGTGCAGGAAGACTGAACTCCGTTAAAGAGCTGGGTGTAATAGCTGTTCAACAAAGAGGAGGCTGAGACGCTCTTGGAATAGGTTGAATTGTAGGTATCGATATAGTTCTTAAAGAGATAGAGATACTCGTAATCTTCTTCGCTCGCCATGATGTTCTCAAGACGCAAGGTCGAGATCGGACCGTTGATGTTGTATTTGTTGCCCGGATAGACCAGCATGCCATCGCCATAGCAGTTCTCCCAGGTCTTGCCGTTGGTCCAAACGTCGCGGACCGCCGAAGTTGAGCCATTGTAATAGGAGAAATAGTTTGCGCACCAATAGAGATTGCCTTCAATGCCATAGTCCTGAGCCATCCAACTCAATAAGCGCGGAGTCAATAACGAAGCGTTGGTGTGGTAGGTCGGATAAGGCTGAACCGGATTGATGCAGCCGTACCACCACACATGCTCGCCGTTGGCTTGACGAGTGGCATAGGTCGAACGATCCGCCGAAGCGTCGAAATGCTCATAGGTCGGGCACCAGGTGTTGATCCCGTCGTTATAGGAAGGCGACTCGTTGTAATAATAACTGCTGACATGGCTTGAAGTGCTGATCCCCAGGGTGGTCCGATTCTTGATGGCCGTATTGCTCGATCCACTCGGATAGGCCATCGTCACGATGTCTTTCATCGCAAGGAAGGACGCCTTTAGGGTGGGATAGGAATCGAGCTGAGACGAAAGCGAAGTCTTTAAAGCTTTGATGGCCCGGGTGTTGCTCGCCACCGTCGCATAACTGGCGGAAGTGGGTTCATCATCAATGTAATAGTAGAGTTTGTCGAAGAAATTGACATGGGTTCCCGCCGTCCAAAGGGCGATATTTTTGGCGATCAAAACATTGAGCTGGTTTTGCGCGTCGGTCGTATTCAAAGTGCCATCGTTGTTCTTGGAGAAGGTCAGCCGATAGGAATTGATTGCATCATTTCCGGCGATCAAATTCGCAAAATTGTCGGCAAATCCCGCATAGCCGGACGAGGCGTCCCCTTCATAGATATCGGGAAGGCCATCGGGCATCGCTCGGTGGGAGACGAAGAAATCGTAATAAGACTTCCGCAAAGCGGTCGTTGAAGAGGCCGCACCGTAGTAATTAACGATTTGGTCATACCACAGGAGAAAGCAGCTCTTCTGGTGGACAACGCTTGGCATCGTGACGCCATAGACGGTGAGAGAGAAGGGAACGCTGAAGGTCGCGGAATTGAGCGTCAAAGTGCCGCTTCCTGTATAGGTTCCTGCGCTTTGGGTCGCCGGGATGGCCAACGCGATCCATAAGCCTTGGTTATTGCCTGAGGTAATGGTGTTTTCTTTGGCTTCAATAAGCGAGGATAACGGCACCAAGGCATCCGGATAATTGCCCTCGGGCATCGTCGTCTCGTTCGAAGCGGAATCGATGGCGATATATTTTTCGGCATAGGTTGAAATCGCGCTGGAAGGAATCGTGTGGCCCGCCCCATCGCTCAGGGTTGGGGCGCTAAACGTATAAGCGCTGACGTCCCGCTGAGGGGTGATCATCAACTGGGCAGCATCGCTGCCCCCTTTGACGCCGCTAAACGACAAGGTCGATCCCCGGTTGGTCAACGAGCCATTCGTCGAAGTTGAATAATCGAGGTTTTGCAGGAGATTTTCGCTGTTATAGGCACTCCAAAGCGTTGCCGAGGTCGTTTCGCCGCTGCCATCGTAAGTTAAATTGTCGAGGTAAAGCGAGGTGGCTTCCGTCGCGTCGACCGTATCGAAAGTGAGGCGGATAAAACTGACGGAAAAGGAGCTCTTGTACGGATTGGTCGAAGCATTGTATGTTCCCGGGCAGGAAGGAGCGATCGCGCTATAGGTTTTAATCGAACTCCAGCTATTGGTCGCGCTGACGCCATCGATGCTCGTGCCATATTCGCCCTTGGTGTTTCCCGCAAACTGATAGAGCGACCAATTGGCATCATAGAGAGACATAATCAGCGTATTTTTCCCGCTGATTCGATTGGCATCAAGATAGAAGCGGCCGCCTTCCGCCACCGAAAGAGGACTGGCAAGGCGCAAGAGAAGCGAGGGCCAGCCACCCGCGGAACCGTAGACTTTATTTTCAAGATGAAAGGAACGGTGACTATTCTTCGTCAAGGCCGAAGAAAGGGTAACGCTCGTCGTCGCTTGGGTGGGATTTTCAGGAATTGAGGCCCCATCGAGCAAGTCAGAGGCATCGGCCGAATACGAAGCATAGGTACAGGCGTAGGTAATTTGAATCTCGCTGATGACGGCGCCATCACTGCCGCTCGCCAAATAGAAATAGGCGGCATCCGCCCCTGGCGTCACGCTGGAAAGACTCCCCACCGTGAAATAGCTATCAGCAAAGACTTGCTCTCGACCCCAGGCGCTGTGGCCAAAATAGGCGAAGATACTGCCCGAAGTGAGTTTGATCGCGAAGGAAGAAATGCCATAGAGCGGGCTGCTACTGCCAAAATAACCGCCGGAGGTCAAGGTACCAAAGGCACCGGAAGTTGAGGTGAAATTGCTCGAAAAAACGGATAAAGAATACGACGCATTAATAGCGACGGTATTCGCTAAGGTGACTTGATTGGCGGAATTAAGCGTCACCGTATAGGTTTTTTGATCGCCTTTCGTCGGATTTGTCACGATGCTATCGATCGAAACGAGACTGCCTAGCAAAGCGAGGCATGAAAGAGCCAAGGCGCTGCAGCAAAGAAGAGACCGCTTTTCTCTCATATGGGTTCATCTTAGCATTGCCTTGGGCTAAAAAATGGCACAAAGAGCGACAGAAATGGTCAAAAATAGCACTGGAGAAATCTAAACGCTTTTGGCGCTGATTTCCCGGTGATGATCGACGTGAAGAGTATAGGTCGCTTCCGAAGAAAGCAACTTCCCGTCTTCGTCATACCAGCCCCCGAAGCTCTTCCCGGCTACCTCGGTGTAGGTCAAAGTCACTTTCTCTCCTTCTTCGACCCAGACGCGATCGACGCTCCCGCCCGTCACGCTCACGTGGCACGGGGCTTTCAGCGAGGCTTCATGGTGATACGTTTCATTGATGATGGGCTGGCTTGTCTTTTCGACCAAGAGACTCCGGACGTCGGCGATGGCTGCGCTACTCACGTCGATGGAAAGCAAGAACTTGCCAATGCAGGTCATCAAGGAGTCTCCGCTCTCGCCATAACTGAGGATTTGCTGATAGAACGCTTTCCAAGAGCCATAGCTTGAAGAAGAATCACGAAGCTGAGCGTAGGAGGCAAAACTCGTCATTTCGTAATCGCGGGTCAAATCTTCATAACTAACGCCGCAGAGTCCCTCGAGAAGAAAGAGGGCAACGCCCGTTCGATCCGCCCCGTGGGTGCAATGAAGATAAAGCGGATAATTCGTGGAATCCGCCGCCACTTCAATCAGTTTCTTGATTCCCGCTTCGTAGGTAGAGGTGAAGTTGTGTTCATAGCCAGTCAGAGTGCAAAGATAATAGGGCTGGTTCATGTCAATCATGTTCACCATGCTGGGAAAAAGGCGGTCTCCTTCGCTCCGCAAATCGACTTCGCTATGAATCCCTAAATCCTGGCCCAGCGTTTCCCGGGCATCCGCGTCGAGATGGTCAAGATCGGTTCCGCGGTAAAGCATGCCATAGCGGATCCGTTTTCCTTTGGCGGTCGGATAGCCCCCGGCATCGCGGAAATTCGTCGGGGTGGCGCCGACAGCATCGATGAAACGCGGCGAATCGCTCGTGGTAAAAGAGAAAACGCCAGACGGCGAAGTCCCCGCACTATCCAAGACGCGAGCATAATAGAAACTCGAAGGGTAAAGAGTCGCCAAAGAAGCGAAATATTGGCCATTGAGGAAATAGCAGGAACGGGAAAAAGACGAGGAAAAATCTTCGTGGGAAGAAAGTTGAACGGTATAGGTGTCCGTCTTCGCTGTCTTAAAGGCGATATACGCAGTCTGCCGATCGCAGTTCTTTGTCGATGGGGACGCCGCTAAAAGATAGGAAGCGTCGGGATTACTCTGACCAGCATCGACAGAAAGGGGGCTGGAAAAATAGGTTTGAACATCCTCATCGACGAGCGCCATTTCCCCCGCCGATGGATAGATCAGTTCAAAGGCCGGGGCGAAAGAGGAACTGGACTCAAAAGAGGAAGAGGAAAACACTTCGGCCGATCGCGAAGAAGAAGCGGAGTCTAAGGCGGAAGAAGGACCAGCGCATGCGGAGAGAAAAAGGGCGAGCGAAGGCAAAAAGAACACGAGAAGACGCTTCTTCATAGCGAAGCGATCCTCAATCCGTTTTCTTTCTTTGCTCTTTTCCATGACGTAACCCAGCGGTCCCTCAATTTCTCATCGGCGCGCTATCACGCGAGCAAAAAAGCGTAAAGGGCTTCATAAACCCCAGCGGTCCAGCCCATCATTTCCTGAGTGGCATATTCCTTTTTGTGAGCGATGGAGCCATCGCGGCCATCGTAGGTTTCCCAAAGCCGACCGGTGGCAGCAAAACTCTTGCTCACCGCTTCAACGTAGCGTTTGGCCACGCTCATCGCGTCTTCCTTGAGCGACAGCGTGTTCAAAGCCCAGAAAGCCAAATAATTGTCATAGGGCCATGAATAAGGATAAGCGGCTTGATAAGGGATTTTTTCGAGCTTATCCGTCGAGTAAACCCCGCCTTCGTCTAAAAGAATCTTGATTAAAGCGTGGGCGGCCTTCTGATTGGTGGATAATCCGGTGATAAAGGGCATAAACTGGCCGCTGCAATGAAGCGGGCTCTGCTCTTTGGTGACGAAATTATAGTCGTGATAAAGACCGTCTTGTCCAAGCAATAACGAATCCATGAGGGCTTTTCGTGTCGCGGCCGCTTGGCGGTAGAACGAAGCTCGATTCTTTTCAAAGCGTTCGGCATAAAGAGCCAAATCGCATTCAAGGCCATAGAGATTGGCGTTGAGGTCGACCGGGTTGACGGCACCGCCAAAATCGCCAAAGCGCGGCGAGAAGTCCAAACCCGCTTCGGCGGCGGCGGCGTATTCTGCCCCTTTTTTGATTTGTTCCGCTTCGGGGATGTCGAGCGGGAGATTAAGCCGATCTTTGGCCACGTAGCGGTAGTAAGAAATCAACTGCTCCTTCGTCCGGGTTTCGTGACCATAATGGCGGTTGAGCCCCGTCGGGGTCATCCGTTTTTTCATCCAAAAAGCGTATTCCAGTTTTAAGGCCTCATAAGCATCTTGAAGCCAGGCCTCATCCGGCAACGCCTCAGCGATGTCATGCACCATGAAATGCAGATAGGGCGGCTGCGAAATGTAGATGACGCCAGGATCGGAATTCGAATTGGGGACAAAGCCCCACTCCCGCAATTCAAAAAGCAAATCATCAACGTTGTCTTTGGCCCAATCCGAGTGCCCATCGAGGATGAGGCCACGATTGGTGTAAAAAGTATCCCAATAAAAAAGGCAATGGAAGAGGCCGCCGGGGGTCGGCGGGGTAAAGGGCTTCGGCAAACGATAAATATCGCGCTCAATCGTCGAAGGATCGACCCGGCAGCGAGCCCAGCTTTTGACAATATAAGTGTGAGTCTTTTCTAAGAAGGACCGCTCCTCATTAACGGGGATCATAGGTTAACCTCGAAAAAGAGAGGGGGTTTAGCAGCAATATCATCCTTTTAAGCCTCCCGTCGTCGTATTATCCATAATCAAATTCTGGAATGAAATGAAGAGAATCAACGTCGGGATCATCGAGATGATAATGATGGCGAAATAGAGCGGCACGCCGATGTGAGAGGCATCGGCTTGGAGATCGTAGACGGCAAGCGACAAGGTCGGGAAAGAAGGCAAATAGAGATAAGGCGTCGTGTAATCCTGCCAGGTGGAAATGCAGCTGACGATGAATAAGGAAGCGATGACGGGTTTCACCATCGGCAGCATGATCTGCCAGAAGACCCGGAAGTTCGAAGCCCCATCGATAAAGGCGCTTTCGGCAAAAGACCACGGCACGCTCTTGAACGCGCTATAAAGCATCAGGAAGTTGAAACCGTATCCACCGAACCAGATGACCCAAATGAAGGCGGGTTTGTCGGCGATTCCTAAGGTCCCCCACAACCATTGGTACATGCCCGTGATGCCACCGACAAGCGGAATGATTTGAATAAAGACGGCGATGGTATAGATCAAACCCGATCCCTTGAAATGGTATTTGGCGACCACGTAGGCCGTTAACGAAGACGAGATGAGGCCCAAAGTCACCGAGACAAGGGTAATCCAAATGCTGTTCCACAGAGCCTGAACCAAGGAGACCCCGCGAACATTCGACGACCAGGCTTTCTCATAGTTCTTCCAATAGGCTGGCCACGGAATCGAGAATTGGTCGCTATTGAAGACCCGGCCCGTCTTCAGCGAGTTGTAGAACGTCCAAACAATCGGGTAAATGAGCGAGGCGCCATAGATAAGGAAAATCACGAAGAAAATCGAAAGGATGATGCGCTCGCTCTTCGGCTTTCTCGACCATTCCGAATGGCGTTCGTGCCGTTTAAGGGCCCAAATGGCTTTTTTATTTTCCCAATTAGTATTCGACATCTTTGAAAATCCTTTCACAAAGAGCCTTCACACCCAAGGTCAAGGGCAAGCCGATGCAGGTGAAGATCAAGCCGACCGCGGCCGGATAGTTATAGACTTCATTGCTCGACCCATCGCCCGCCGCCAAGGTGTAGCGGACGATATACCAGCCAATCAGTGACGAGCGATTGTCGTTTGGCGTCAATAGCATGATCGGCATATACGTGCAGAAAAGACCCGACATATTGAGAACAAGAAGCGTCGTTAACGTCGGCCAAATAAGCGGAACGACAATTTGGAAGAACTCACGGAAAAAGCCAACGCCATCGATCTTCGCGCTATCGAAGATATCTTCAGGAATCCGCTTAATCGCGCCATTGATCATAATCATGTTGAGTCCAACTCCGGTCCAAAGGCAATAAATGAGAACCATGGTAAACGAAGTCTCAGGGTTGCCCAAAAGACCGAGTTGAGCGTTAAAAGGAATATGCATGGCCGTCAGCAGTTTCTCAACGGGCCCGCCCGTTCCGACCATGTAGCGGTACATCGCCGCGGTGACGGTGCCACCTAAAATCGCCGGCAGATAGAAAATGACTCGGAAAGCCTTTGCAAACGGGACTTTCTTGAACAAAACATAGGAGAGGAAAGTCACGATAGGAAGATTGACGAGGGTCGTAATCAAGAAATAAACCAAGGTGTCGATGATCGAATAAAACAGAGACGAATTCGGCTCGGTTAGCTCATTCCAGAAACGCGTGAAGTTTACGAAAGAGAACTGACCCGAGGCACTCGAAGGAAGCTGGAAAGCCAAGACGAGCGAATTGAAGTTCGGGACTACCCAGAAAAGGGCGAATTGAAGCGTCGGCAAGAAGAGCATGAGGAAAACAAAGACAAGATCCTTGGTCTTTTTGTTCCACTTCTTCTTTTTTCTTGGGGGCAAAGCCCGCACTGCCGCTTCCATAGTCTCTCCTTAAAGGGCGTCTTTATAAACCGGCCGCCGCGAGATAGGTCGACCACTGATTCTTCTCATAGGTGGCTTCGCCTTCGTACATCGCTTGAGCGCTATAGGCCGAATCGCTGATGTTGAGCATCACCGTCTTCCAAGTTTGGGCGCTCCGCCACGATGGGTTATTCCACGAAAGCATTGCAGCCTTCGAACGAATGACGGAAAGGCTCGGGTTCTCGTCGACAATGATGCCTTTGCCATTTTCCGTGACTTTGCGAACCGATTGTTCGAAAACCGAATCGGCCGCGCTCTCTTCGCTCGTCTGATCATAGCTGAAGGGCAAGGTGCCGCGGGCGTTAGCGTGGAAAATACGGCAGCCATCGGCGCTATACATAAAGCGTAAGAAATAGGAGGTCGCCGTTAAGGCATCGCTATAAGACGGTACCAAAACTTGGTGGTCAATGCCGATGGAAGCGTAGACGTGCCGGGCGGCTCGCACCCGGGTTAACCCCGCATCCGTCAAGGCGCTGACTTTGCCTTTGATCGTCGCATCATCTTCGCCATCGTCGATGGCTTTCACGATGGTATGAAGCTCAGCATCGCTCACGCCAATCTCCGTCCCGATGCTCGAGAGAATCGGCGTTTTCATCATTTCGACGCCCTTGGCCTCGGTTGAATAATCCTGGCTCATTTCGTTATAGAGCCAATCGCCCGTGACGATGAAAGCGGCTTTATCGGTGAGGAAGCGGTCCTGCATTTCAAGATGGGTCATGTTGCTCGCCCCGTTCTCACTGTAATTCAGATTGAGGGTATCGTGCATACCATTGAGGGCGGATAAAATCCCTTCGTCTTCATAGACTTTATAGCCATCGGTCACGTTGTCGTTATCGAGCGAAACCCATTTGTTGAAGCCATCGACCCCGCTCGATTGTCCAAACCAGCTGAGATAAAGATATTGCCAATAGTTCGGCGCGTTATTTCCCGCCCAGGCATAAGGATAAACGCCCGTTGAGGCGCTCTTGGCGGATATCGTCTTCAAATCGGCGATGAATTCATCGGAAGTCAACGGAGCCTCGAGGCTATACTTGGCTAAGACCCGCGGATTGACAAAGAGGCCGACGGCATTGTTGGCCCACGAAAGCTCGAAAGTCTGGCCATCCCATTGCGTCATTTCGCCATGATACTTCGAATAGGCATCATAGCCGCCGAACATGCGGGAGCGAAGCGTCGCCTTCTCAGGCATTTTGCTCGAGCCGATGCAGGGTTTATCCAAGATGTTGTCGAAGCTATAAAGAAGAGGCGTCGCTTCGGATTTAAGCACTTTCTTCGTTCGGCTTAATACGGTCGGAATCGACGTCTGGCCGCTGAAATAAATATCGACATCATTCTTCGCGGGTCCTAGGAGCAACTCCTGCTCCGTCGTATTGAGAACGGTCGCCGAGGATTCGACGATTTCGACTTTGTAGCCTTCAGCGGCATACGTTTTTTCAAAGGCGCTGATCATCTCTTTGAGCCATTCTTCGCCCCAGCCCGCTTTATAGAGTTTTACTTTGATCGTCTTGCTTGTTCCATCGTCTGGAATAACGGAAGCGCCCGAATCAACCGAGTCGAGCGAGACGCTCTGCGCCGATTCACCGGCGCTGCTATTGTCTTCGATATAGCCCGGCGCGCAAGCGGCCAATAAGGCAGTTAAGCCCGCCACCCCCAAGAACACAAACCGATTTTTATTCATGGTTTTTCCTCCCACAATAACCTTTATTTCGTCAGTTCGGCAATCGCCCCATCCAAATTCGTCTCCATCTTTTCAAGACTCGTCAGCAAGTTCGAGCGTTGGCTCGCGAAAAGTTCAGAAGCATTGACGGGCTTCATATCGGTAAAGAGGCCTTGATAATAACGTTGCAAGAGATCGACGCTCTTGAGCGCAGTCGAATGAGCGGCGTTGTATTGCTGCACTTTTTGATCAAACATCCAGAAATACTCGTAATCTTCGTTTCCTTCGCGAATCGATTCGAGGCGGAGAGTCGAGATTGGCTTTGTTAAACCGTAACTCGAGCCGGGATAGAGAAGCTGACCATCGCCGCAGCAATCCTCATAACTGTTCGCGTCGTTCCAAACATCGCGGTCCACCACTTGACCGCCGCTTTTGTACTTTTGGTAATAGCAAACGCTCCAATAAAGATTGCCTTCGACGCCATAGTCATATTGCATCCAAGGAATCAGCCGCGAGTTGATTAGGTTCGCATCGGTGTGATAAGAAGGAAAGGGCGAAGCGGGCGTAATGCAGCCGTACCACCAAACGTTTTCGCCATATTGTCTTTGGGTGTTGGCACGGACTTGGCGCGAGGCATAGGTTTGCCTGAGCGCCGAGGAATTGAACTCGCTGAATTGAGGGCACCAAGTCTGTACTCCGCCTTTCGTATCGGAACCAACCAAGCTTTCGTTATAGGGCGCCGTTACGATGTTTTTAATCGAAAGAAGCGATTTTTGGAGTTCGGGATAGGATGCGAGTTTCGGGGCTAGGGCCGTTTTGGCATTGGTAAAAATCAAATCGTTGTTTCGCACATCGGCATAGGTTTCCCCCGTCGGCTCATCATTGACGTAAAAATAAGCTTTCTTGAACAAATCTGTCGTCGAATCCCCGTGTTCGCGAAGGTAAATATTTCGAGTAATGAGTTGAGTGAGCAGCGTTGTCACGCTCGTCGCGTCCGTCTTGTTATTCGGGACATTGAGGCGGTAGCTATTGATCGCCGGGTTGCTCGCAACATAATCCACATAGTCCTGAAGCCAGCTTTCGCTTCCATCGTCATTGGGAAGCCGGTCAGGCATCATTCGGTGGTCGACAAGGGTGTTGAAATAAGCTTTTTTGAGGGCGTCGGTAACGTTGTCTTCGCCTTCGCCTTTGCCAATCTGGTTGTACCAAAGGAGAAAAGCGCTTTCGGCATGGACTTCTTTTGGCATCGAAAGAGACCGGATTTGCATAGATAACGGAATATCATACGTCGTGTCATCGAGGGTCAAAGTACCGGTTCCCGTATAGGATCCTGCCACCGCATCGCTTGGAATGTCGGCGACAACCCAAATCCCTTGGTTCATCCCTTTGGCAATGAAGTTCTGCTTTTTCGCGATATAGGTGTTCATCGGAATGAGGGCGTCGGGGTAATAGCCCATGTAAGCGTCGCCTTCATTCGAAACCTCATTCGAAACATAATATTCGGCATAGATGTCAAAGTTTTTGGCCAAAAGAGAATGGCCATTGCCATCGCTCATTTTCCCCATCAAGAAAGAAAAGGAAGAGATTTTCGCGTTGGCGGTGATCATCAATTGAGCCGATTCTTTTTCGCCCTTGAGAGCGTCAAAGGATAACTGGGCCGCCCGGTTATACGAATAAGCATTGTCTTCCATCAAATTTTCCGTATTGTAAGCCGACCAGATTTTGGCCTGTTCACTCACGATGCTTGTAGAAGAGTCAATCGAAGAAACCACACTGGAAGCGGCGCTGGAAACCGAATTGCTCTTTTTCGGCTCGCCACAGCCAGCCAAAAGAAGCGCGCCCATGCCGGATAAAAGGAGACAAAGATTTTTCCTTCTCATCATGTTTTTCCTAAGGAAACGATCCACCGAGAACGAGCGAACGTTCTTCAGCAAAAGAGTTTCCGACCAACGCTATTATTTTAGGCTTCACCTTCGGGGCCCTGTTAGTCAAAATAAACAATCCTTTTATCTATTTCGGCAAAAACGAAAACGGGAAATGTTTTTCGCGAAAACCCCCTTCTTTTTCGGTCTATTTTTCGCAAAACCCTTCTCAATTCGTCCCAAAGAAAAACCCTCGGTCTAGCGACAAGCTAAATCGAGGGTAAGGAGGCATTAGGCAATCACTTGTTGGAGGTTATCCAAATACATGACACTGGAAGCGGTCGCATTGGTGGCGATGAGAGCAATGCGGATCGCGTCGTTGAGCGTCGATGGAATCTTGCTCATCGCGCTGAGGTCAAGGCTGAAGTGGTACCAGTCGTTGGCCTCGGCGGTAAGCGTCAAGGCGACCCGGCCGGTATCCGACCAATCCGATCCGACGATCTTCACTTCGAGTCCCGCGGTGCAATCGACGAATTTCACATCGCCAGAGAAGATGCCCTTTCGCATATCCGGATCGGCGGCAATCTTCTTATCGGCCAAGGCCCAAGCCGGATTCAAAGCGACGAAGAATCCGTTCCAGTCATCGGCGGTTTGCCCAGCGAAGGACACTTTGAGCGAAGAGAGCGAATCTGCGCCGTACTTCTCTTGGAAATCGAAGGTGCTCGACGAATGATTCCAACCTGTATCCTGTGGCAGATTCTCCATGTTCTTCAACGAATAGCCGCTGGTGCCAACCGTGCCGGTTTCGATGTACTTTTCGCTTTCGAAACTCGTGATAGAAAGATTATCGAGATAGAACTCACTCTCTTCGCCACCAGCATCGGTGTAGGTCTGAAGAGTGAAACGAACATAGGCAATCGTGCAATCGCTTGGGCCAGAGAGTGTGACGCTCTGCCAGGCATCATCGCTGACCGCTTTGATGCCAGAAAGGACGCTTTCAGCCCCGACGAGCTTCATCGAAGCGTCGAAGCAAGTCATGCTGATCCAACCCGAGGCGCCTTTGGTGTGTTTGACGTCAAGCGCAATCGTCGAGCTCTTGACCGTCATCATGTCATCGAGTTTGACGAAAGCCTGAGCCCAATCGTCACTCGCAGCCGTGCCATGGAGGCGAGCCGCTCGCTTTGAAGCGCTCGAAGCCGTCGGGGTATCAACCATTTCGTAGGTGGTACCCGGCATCGAATAATGGTCGATTTTTGAATGAGAGATCAAATCTTTTTCTTCGGCGGTCGTCACCTCGCTACTATCCGTGTACGCAGCGCGGAGAACTTGAGTTTTGGCGGCGGTAAACGTGTATTCCGCTGTGGTGCCACCATCGCTCCAACCCGCGAAGGTCGAGCCCGATAACGGGGCATTGGCAGTCGCTTTGACGCTTTCACCTTCGACAGCCCACTCTTTATCGACGCTACCACCGAAGACGGTGGTATGGACCGGGGCCTTTAAAGAGGCTTTCACATAGGCGGTGCCATTCTCGATTGGCTCAGTCGAATTCTCGACGAGGAGCGCTTTGACAGCATCGATGTTTTCTTGGGTTAACCCCGTCGAAAGCAAATAGGTGTTCACGCACTCTTGCAAGGTATTCGTCGCCGTTCCTAAAGCCGTGATTGCGTTATGTTTCGCAGTCCAGGTCTCATCATCGCGGGCGTAGAGAGCTTTGGCGAAGCTCGAAAGCTCATAATCTTTGCTGATATCGCTCCAGGAAGCGCCACAGAGGCCCTCAACGAGCAAGGAAGCATCGCCGACCCGAACCGCGCCATCGATATCATGCATATAAACCGGATAGTTACTCGCGGTGCCGAGAGCGGTGAAGAGCGTCTTGACCGCATTCTTATAGAGCGCGTTGGTGATATCGCCTGCTTGAGCAGCTTGGGCGCTTTGATAGTTGCCCATATTGCAGGTGTAATAAGGATGGGTCATATCGATCATATTCACGCTCTGATAGGTGGTGTCACCGCCAGGAACGCGAAGATCGATTTCGCTATTGATGCCCAAATAATCGCCAAACACTTTTCGGCCAGCCGCATCGAGATTATCGATGGCGGAACCGCGGTAAATCATGCCATAGCGGATCCGCTTGCCTTCGCCAGCGGCCCAACCGCCGATGTCGCGGACGTTGTAAGCCGCATCGCTATCGGAAGCGATGAAACGGGGCGCTGCTTCAGTCGTGAAATTAAAGATGTCGGAGATGGCTTTGCCCGCTTCGTCCACCACTTGCGCGTAATAATGGGTGGCCGGATAGAGAGTCAGCATGCTCGCCGCATAGGTGTTGGTCGCCACAAGAGTTGAGGGACGGACTTGATAGGTCGCCAAGTCGGAGGCGGTCGAGAAACGGACGAAATAGGTCCCTTTCTTGCTCACTTCGAATTCGATCGAGCTCTCCTGAGCGTCGAATCCGCGCGCTTCATCCTGAGCGATGATCTTATAGGAAGCGTCCTTGGCTGCTTTGGTAGCCGTGACGCTAAAATCGGCTTTGAGATAACTTTCGACTTCATCGTCTACGGTTTGAAGGGTTCCGCCATTTTCCGGGGAATTCAGCGTGAAGGTGATTTTCTCTTCGCTCGAAGAAGAAGCGGGAGTTGAGGTAGTCGAAGTTGGGACCGAAGAGGCCGGAACGGAGGAATTGCCCGTGGAAGATTTGGCCGTCTCAGACGAGGACGACATCCCTCCTTTGGCACAGCTGACAATCAAAAAAGAAGAAGCCAAGACCAAGAGGCCCGTAAGCCTAAAATGTTTTCTGTCCATAATGACCTCCAAACATTTGCACGTTAATTATAGGGCTCCCTTTTGATTAAAAATGATAAGCGCAAAGCACTAAAGAGAGCATTTTTCTTTTTTATTCGTTCATCACAAAAACACTGTATTATTAGTTATTTCCTATTTCTTATTAATTTTTTAAATATTTATTTTTTATTTTTTTCCAGTGCGGAAAAGAATCGGTTTTGATAAAAAGTGTATGAAATTAGCCAAATAAACGGGCAAAAGAGGCAAAGAAAAACCCTCACCGTGAGGTGGGGGTTTCAGGATCAAACTTATCTATTACTAGAAAGTTCAATTACTTGACATCGGCCGGAGCGGCCGCATCAAGCTTCTTGATCTTAGCGGCACGCGGACCACGATCGGATTGCTGAACGTCGAACTCAACGGGTTCGCCCTGCTCGGCAGTCTTAAAGTTGTCCATCTGAAGCTCGCTATAGTGGAAGAAGTAGTCAACGCCATCATCACCGTGGATGAAGCCGTAACCCTTCTCCTTGTTGAACATCTTAACTGTTCCCTTCATGGAGTATCTAACCTTTCTAGTTCGTTCGTATCTACTCGACACTAACCAACCGCGGATTACTATACACCAAAGAAAGAAAAAGCGTTAACAAAAATCGCAACATTCCGTCATGGGGCTGGCTTTTTTAGCGCCCTTCGCGACTGAAATCGCGCTTAAAAACCCAATTGCGGAGCAAAGTGAAGACAAGAAGGAGGCCGAAAAAACTCGCGATAGCGATGCCGAAGAGGGGAACGAAATCAAGTTCAAAGGGCACGGAAGTCCCAAAATTTCCCTGGATCGCCCGATCAAAGAGATATTCCGATCCAATGAGTTCCGCCACCGCTGCTATCGCACTGGCTATCGTCAAGAGGCAGAGGGTCGCCCCATAGCTCTCGGCAACATCCTCCCGCGGAAGGCCCAAAGTAAAAAGCATCTTCCCTTCATTTCGATTTTCTAAAGACGTTAAGAGAGCCACCGTCAAAAGAAGAAAAGCGGAGATGGTGAGCGTAATCGCACTGGCAACTTTGAGGAGTAAATCAACATAGGATATCACCTGGGATAAGGATTGTTTGACGCTCAAAGAAGGATCGGTGAAACGATAACGTGGATATTCGGCCCCCAATTCAGCAAGGACGTTTTCGCTTTCCGAAGGATTCCGCAAACGAAACATCACTTTTTCCGGTTCGAGCGAAAAAGCGCTCATGCCGAGGATGTCGCGGAAGAAGTCGATCGTCCAATAACTTTCGCCATAGAGTACATCGTTGTCACTGAGGACGCTGCCGACAACTTTGAGAGAGAAGAACCGATAATCCCGCTCGAGTTTGTCCCCGACGGTCTCGGAAGAAACAAGGGCAGCTCCATAGATTTCCTTTGGATGGCCCCATTTCGCGGAGAGGGACGTCGAAAGGCAAACCTCCTCTTCACCGACCGGCTGCCGTCCCTCTTTGAGCAAGGTAAAATCGCTCGAAAACGAAAGCGCTTGAGCCAAAGGTTTCAAGAAACTGCCTTCGACCGCGTCAGCTGGCAGGTTCGGTTCCACCATCGCTTGGTCAAGTTTCACCGAAGACATCGCATCGATTAGGCTGGTGGCGGATTCAACGCTCTTACTGAGAAAGAACGGATTAGAAAAGCCACTCGTCAAGGCCTCGGGAAAAGCTTGGTAGGAGCCATTCGCGCAAACCGAGAAAGAAGAAAATGCGGGATTGGCAGAGATTTTCGAAATCAGTTCGGGTGAAATCGAATGCTTATCGGCCAGGAACACGTAGAAACGCTTGAGGCTTGTGGCCTCGCCGATGGCGCAATGGGTTTGTTCAAAAAGGTAGGAGGCTCGTTCAAAAACATAGGGTGAGAGACTCTCTTGCGCGCGCACGCCTTTCATAAACTCATAAGGGGTGACTTTCGGTTCAAGATAGAAAACTTTTTGCATAATCCAAGGCAAACTCGCATCGGGTTCGTCGCTGGTCGGAAATCGCATCTTCTCTTCAAGAAGATAAGAACTCCAACGATGATCGTAGTGATAGATGGTCGGCACTTCGCTCGGCGTCACCGCTACCACGCTGAGTAGCTGCTCATCGCTGTAGTTCCAATTCGCATTGGCGACCTGAAAGGTCATCTCCAAAGGCTCGACCGATAAATATTGGCCCAAGGTCTCGTAATTGCGAAGAATATGCAAATTCAAGCAGATACCTACCATCGCCGAATAAGGAAGGCCAAGAACGATTTGTTCTTCTTCGAGTAAAGGTGGGCAGGCAGGGTAAAACGATAAATCGTCATAGGAGTCAAGCCAAAGAAAATCGTTGGCCGTCCGCATGTTGAGCGAAGGGATGACCGTGTCCCCATACTGGCACGAAATCACGGCTTGATTGAGATCAGGAAAATATGTTTCGAACGGAGCGAGATAAGAAAGACCGTAATCGCTGACGAGAGCAGGATGATGAAGGGCGATGGCTTTAACCTTGTCTTCGCTTTCGGAAATGATGCGGGTGAAAGTCTCTTCCCCTTTGTCGGCTTTTTCCATCACCACCACCCCTTCGCCCGTCAATGAGGAAAAGGCGGAGGAGAGATTCTTTGAGAGATCGCGGCTTACGTAAAGCGACAAGCCCAAAGACAGGAGAGAGAATGACAGAATGGAAAAGGAGAGAAAACTCCGATTCTTTTTTGCCATCAAAAGATGGTAACCATGCTGGAGCCACATCTTAAAGGAAGGGCGAATTGCAGAGATTTTTGGGCTCGAAAGGGTGGCGACATTCGTGCTCTCGTTTTGGACAGGAACGTTATCTTTCTCCAAAAAATGCCCATCCTGCAAATAAAGCAAATGTTCAGCGTATTTTTCGCTTCGTTTGATATCGTGTGATACGACAATGACCAGCCGCTTTTCCGCTAACTGATGAAGTTCGGCATAGATCAAATCCGCATTTTCGGGGTCGAGGGCGCCGGTTGGCTCATCAGCCAAAAGGATTGGCGGATCGTTGACCAAGGCTCGAGCCAACGCCACCCGTTGCCGTTCACCCCCAGATAACGTGTTCGCCTTTTGCTGAGCCTTCTCTTTGAGGCGAAAGAAAGCAAGAAGATCGAGGGCTTTCCGCTTCGCCAGCCGCGGGGAGAGACTGGAAACGGCCTTGAGGGGCAAAAGGACATTTTCCAGCGCGCTCTCCAATTCCAACAGGTCGGAGGATTGACGAATATAGCCCATTCTCTCAAGCCGGAATTTGCAGCACTCCTCTTCACTTCGCTCCTTAAGAACAGAGCCCAAAGACAAAATCTCGCCCGTGTAATTCACATCGAGGCCGGCGACCAAATCCAAAAAGGTGCTTTTGCCGCTGCCCGAATCGCCCAAAATTACATAAAGCCCCTTGTTCTCAAAACTCAAATTGACGTCTTGAAAAAGTACACGGTCGCCGAATCGCTTGCCCAGATGGCGAATTTCAACGCTTTTCATTCGTCCCTCAATTCCTCCGCAATATTGCTTTTCTCCGCCTTAAGGAGCGGTAATCCTGCCCCGAGGGCGCTTATTAGTAGGGCGAAGGCAACAAGAATGACAATTAAGAAAAAGGGAATGCCAAAATAAGAGCCCAAGGGGATGGAAATAAGTCGGGAAACCCCGACTACTTTCGCTAAAACGGCCGAGCCATATTTCTCAAGCGGGAGAGCCAAGGAAAGAGCTGCCAAGACGCCGGCAATCGCCGTAAAGATACTTCCGCCGAGAAAGAGAAAACGGAGATCTTTCTTGCGGGCTCCTAAACCCATTAAGATGGCCGCTTCTTTCTTCCGCTCCAAGAATGAAGAATAAGCCAATGAGCCCAAAATAAAGGAAACCCCCGCAATTTCGATAGCCAAAAACGGAATGAGACCCAAGGAAAAAGCGTTGCTGAGATTGAGGAAGGCATCCTCAAGAGAAAAGGCGCTTGAAGTGATGGACAAGGAAGAGGAATTATTGTTCAACAGTTGAGCTTTCTCCTTGAGCCGATCGGCCGCTTTTTCATCGCTGGCGAATAGCAAATAGTCGTAGCCTCCATAGGCTGAATGGCCCTCTACTTCTTCCACGAAGGAAGCGCAATTGACGCTGGCGCCTCGGGCTTTCGCAATGTTGGGCAACGCCATTTCCCCCATTTCGTAGCGGAGAGCGGGATAAGAGTAATAAACCTTGGGCGAATTGAGAAAAGAGAATTCGTGAACAACCCCCAAAACTCGAAAAGAAAACGACAGGCTTACATCGTCGCTGGCTTCGCCTTCTTTGACGCTGACGGTGTTGTTCAATGTCAAAAGATGATCGAGCGGGCTTTCCGCAAAAAGGGCGGCAAACTCTTCGTTGACCAAGACGTAATCGAGTGAGATGCCTTGCGGCGCTTCTCCTTCTTTGAGAAAAACGCTTCCCCGGTTGGCAAGCGAAAGGTCTTCCAAGGGCAAGAAGTTCACGGGCTCTTTGGGAATTCCATTGATCGCATAAGCCGAATAATGGGGAAAGAAATACGAGAAATCGGGGGCGATAGAAATCCCCTTAAGCTCCTCGAGACTCAAAGCGATCTCTTCTTCGCTCGGCCGTGAGGACTGCGACAGTTTCAATGGCGAACCGGCGATGGGATAGGTCACGGTCTTGGAGATCGAAGCTTGAAGATATTGAAGCGAGGCCCGTTTCTCCCTCTCAATCTCCTCATGGCTTCCCACGTAAAAGCCAAAGGTCGCAATCAAGGAAAGGAAACAAAGAAAACAGGTAATAAAGGACAGGGTATTTTTTAGCCAATCAAGCCGATAATCCTCGTTCAAAAGGCGAAAGAGCCAGGATTTGTTCCCACCGCGTTTATGTTCAATCCGTTGAGGTTCTGCAGGGAATTTTCCAGGATTATCCCCCACAAGACGGCCTTGATCGAGCCGAATTTCTCTCTCAGCGTAGGCTTTCACAATCCGCTCATTGTGGCTGACGAGAATGACTAATTGTTCGCGCGAAATCCGTTTGAGGGTTTCCATCACCAAGAGCTCGTTTTCGCTGTCGAGTGCCCCGGTCGGCTCATCGGCGAAAAGAACGCGAGGCTTGCCCACGAGCGCTCGCAAGATGGCGACCCTTTGCTTTTCTCCGCCCGAAAGAAGCCGAGCTTTTTTCTTCTCCAAATCCGTCAGATGGAAGGTTTTGAAAAGGACGTGGACGGCCAGCGCCACCTCCTTTTCGCTCTCACCCCGAAGTTCAAGCGGCATCGCGACGTTCTCAAAAGCGGTTTTCTCTTCCAGCAAGTTGAAATGCTGGTAGACAAAGCCGCATTCGAAATTGCGGTAATCCTCTTTCTTAGCATCAGAAAAAGAATCGATGCGTTCGTCGAGATAATAGATCTCTCCTTCCGACGGTTTTTCCAAAAGGGAAAGGCAGTTGAGCAAAGTGCTCTTGCCTGAGCCGCTCTGGCCTGTTATCGCCACAAGACCCTTCGAAGGCAAAGAGAAAGAAACGCCTGTCAAAGCCAAACAGTTGCCGGATGAAGAAGCGAAGCTTTTGCCGAGATTGACAATGCGGTAAATAAGAAAACCCTCCACTTACTAATAGAGGGTTTTTTGTCATTTGTGCCCTTCGACTTTTATTTCGGCGTCGTGATGTCCGATAACGGCTCGTATTTTTTCATTGAAGACGGCTCGGTCAATCATGATGACGTTGCCACATTCAAGACAACGAATTTTGATATCGGCGCCTAGCCGAATAATTTGGAAACGCTTCGAACGGGTGGAACACGGATGTTCCTTTTTCATCTCGATTTCGTCGTAGAGGGTATAGCTCGGGACTACCAAGGCTGATCCTCCATCTTCACCGCTGCCGGAATCTTCGGAAGGCCTGGCATCGTCATGATGGCACCGGTGAGCGGAACAACGAAGTTCGCCCCAGCCGAGAGATTGGCTTCGCGGATGGTGATGCTGAAGCCGCGCGGCGCGCCAAGGACTTTCGGATCATCGGTGAGCGACTGCGGGGTCTTAGCCATACAGATATAGGCATCGGAGAAACCCATCTTCTCATATTCAGCGAGCTGCTCGAGGGCTTTGGGCTCGTAAACGACTTGGCCAGCCCGATAAATCTCTTTGCAGATGATTTCGATTTTGCTCTTGAGTGGCAACTTCAAATCGTAGAGCGGATGGTAGTTGCTTGGAATGTTTTGAAGAATCGCTTGGACTTTCTTCGCCAAATCGACCGAGCCTTCGCCGCCTTTGAGGAAGCCGTCAAGGAAGGAATACTCATAATGATGTTCATCGCACCACTTCTCGATGAAGGCAATCTCTTTCGGGGTGTCGCTCTCAAAGTGGTTGATGGCCACGATGACGGGCAAACCATACTTCTTGATGTTCTCCAAATGGGTCTCCAAATTGTCCATGCCTTTTGCCAAAGCATCGACGTCTTCGACCGCGAGGTTCTCAAAAGCTTCTCCGCCATGCATCTTGAGGGCACGAATCGTGGCAACCATCACGGCAAGATCGGGGTGCAAATCGCCCTCTCTCGAAGCGATATCAAGGAACTTTTCGGCGCCTAAATCCGCAGCGAATCCCGCCTCAGTAACGACAATCGGGGCCAATTTGAGAGCCATCTTTGTTGCAATTAAACTGTTGCAGCCATGGGCGATGTTGGCGAAAGGACCACCATGGATCAAAACCGGATTATTTTCGAGGGTTTGCACCAAATTCGGCTTCAAGGCTTCTTTCATCAACTTCATGACCGCGTGGGAGCAGTTGAGGTCTTTGACCGTCAACGGCTTGCCGTTCTTATCGTAGGCAACAATGATGCGGAGCAACCGCTCATGGAAATCTTCTTCATCGCGAGCCAAGCACATAATCGCCATCATTTCCGAGGCAACGGTGATGACAAAACCATCTTTCCGTTCAACCCCGTTCTTCTCACCTTGGCCTACTGTGATTTCTCTGAGGGCCCGGTCATTCATATCCATCGCTCTTTTCCATACGATCCGATTCGGATCGATGTTGAGCGGATTGCCTTGATAAATCGAGTTATCGATAATGGCCGAAATCAAATTGATTGAACTGGTAAGCGCGTGCATATCGCCAGTGAAATGGAGGTTGATGTCCTCGGAAGGAGCCACCGACGCTAAGCCACCGCCAGTCGCGCCGCCTTTGATGCCGAAGACCGGGCCTAAAGCCGGCTCCCGCAAACAGAGAAGGGCTTTTTGGCCGATCTTGCCAAAGCCTTCCGTCAAGGCGATGGAGGTCGTTGTTTTGCCTTCGCCAGCTTTGGTTGGAGTAATGGCGGTCACCAAAACCAATTTGCCGTCTGGCTTGCCCGCCAACTTGGCGTTGATTGACGTATCAACCTTGGCTTTATAGAAGCCATAGGGAATTACATATTCGCTGGGAATCCCTGCGCTTGCAGCAATCTCATTAATTTTTAAAAGACTCATGGTTCAATCCTCCCAAAAAGGGCTAAAAATCTATACCGATTTAGGATATTACTTCGCCGATAGATTTAAAAGCGATTTCAAAACGCTCGAAGCCAAAAGCAAGCCCGCGGCAGAAGGAACCATCATCAACGAAGCGGGTTTTTTGCCCCGAACAAGCGGAATTTCATCCGAAACAACGGCTGTCACCTTTTTTAAATCGACGCCTTTTTTCCGGAGCTCACTCCGCAGTTTCTTGGCGAGAGGATCGCCTTCGGTCTTATCGAGGCGGCAGAGTCTCACTTTGGATGGATCGAGCCGATTGCCCATCCCTAGCGAGATTAAAAGCGGGATATTGTGGGCGAGCGCATAATCGATTAAGGCCATTTTTGCAGGGATATCGTCCATCGCGTCCACCAAATAATCGCAGGCGGAGTAGTCATGCTCTTTCAATGTTTCCTCGCTCACGGAATAGCATTCAGAGAGCACTTCGACATCGAGTCGGATGCTCTTAGCTCGCAAAAAAGCAGCCCCCGCTTTCTTGGAACCGACATTTTCAGCCGTAAAAAGGAGTTGGCGGTTGAGGTTTGACTCATCCACCACATCGCGGTCGATGGCATAAAGATGGCCGACGCCCGAACGGACCAACGCTTCAAAACAAGTCCCACCGACGCCGCCCAAACCGAAAACAGCGACTCTCTTATTCTTTAATGCCGCCACATTTTCTTCCCCGAGCAAGAGGGTGCTTCGATCATCGATACCACTCATAACGCTTTGATTATATCCTCAAGAGAGGAAACGGTGATGAGCGGAAATTGATGGCGAAACCACGTGTATTGGTTTTTGATGTAGTGACGCGTGTTCTTCTTAATCAGTTCTTTGGTTTCGGCAAGGGTGGCTTGGTGATCAAGATAGGGGAAAAGTTCCTTGACCCCGATTGCCTTAAAAGCCATGGCCTCGCGACCATACTTCTCAATCAAGGGAACCGTCTCCTCTAAAAGCCCAGCGGCAAACATCGCTTCGACTCTTTCGCCCGCGTGCTCGTAAAGGCTATCGCGTTCCTTGTCGAGTTCGAAAAAGCGGGTCGGATATATCGCTTCGTGTTTCTGCTTGGCCAAGAAAGTGGTTTTGGCTTCGCCAGCGGCGAGACAAATTTGGATGTCGCGATAGACCCGGCGCCGATTATTCGCGCTGATTTTCTGAGCTTCGAGAGGATCTAACTTCTCCAAAATCCCATGCAAATCCGCGTCGGAAAGCTTCTCATAGGCCCCCATATCCACTTTGGAAGTGTCGAGAGATAGATCGTAATCATAGAGGGCCGATCGGATATAAAGGCCACTGCCACCGACAAGGATGGGCAGACGGTCGCGCGAAAAGACATCGGCGATGGCGGCGCGGCAATCTTTTTGATAATGGGCGATGTCATAGCCTTGGGAAAGAGGAACGAAAGCAAAAAGATGATGCGGCACTTCCGCTTTCATCGCTGCGGTTGGAGCAGCGGTTGCAATCGTGAGATCCTGATAGACTTGAAAAGCATCGGCGTTGATGATTTCGCCATTCACCGCTTTCGCGAGAGCGATGGCCAACTCGCTTTTGCCACTGCCCGTGGCGCCAGTGAGGACCAGAATCATTTGAGAGCATCCCTCACTTGGAGCAATTCCCCTTCGACTTGGCTTAAGAGAGCCTCGCGGTTTTGTAAAAGCGGATGATTATGGATTTTCTCTAAGAGGGCTTCGTAGTCTTTCTTATCCTGCTCGTAAAGTGCCTTATCGCCCATCTCGAGGCACATCTTCTTTTTGCTGGCGATCAAATCTTCGCCCAGCTGTTTGATTGCCGGATCCTGGCGGATGGCTTCATCGAGACGGAGATATTCGGCAATCAGCGGATCTTTGCTCAGCAAGAAAGCCACGTCTTGGGCTTTGGCAACGAGCGGGTCAATCTGGAGATCGCCGAGCAGCGAATAGGTATGAGATTCTCTCACTTTGACCGGTACCAAACAGCCTGTCAAATAGGCGGGACCTTTGAAATTGATCAATTTACCATTGCTCGCATAGCCAGAGAGGACATCGTCATTTTTCTTCGAAGGTCCTTGAACAAGAACCTCGAAAGTCTGGCCCACCATCGTCAGCGAATGCTCCGAGGTCGTTTTCTCAATGAGAGCCTTGAGACGGTCGAAGCGTTCGTGCTTCACCTCTTCAGGCACTTGGACCATGCTGGCGGCGGGAGTACCAACCCGCGGAGAATAAAGGAAGGTGAAGGCAGCGCTATAGCGCACCTCTTCAGCCAAGGAGAGAGTATCGGCAAATTCTTCCTCGCTCTCGAGCGGGAAGCCGACGATGATGTCGGTCGTCAAAGCGAGGTTCGGAAGAGCGGCTTTGAGTTTCTTCACGAGGGCGAGATATTCCTCTCTCGTGTAGCGGCGTCCCATTCTCTTTAAGCAAGACGTCGAGCCGGATTGGACAGGAAAATGAAGCCAAGGAACGATATTGGAATAGCGGGCCATCACCGCGATCATCTCGTCGGTGAATTGCGAAGGATACGACGTCAAAAAGCGCAAGCGAGGCACGCCGAGTTTTGCGACGCTTTCCAATAAAGAAGCGAAGGTGGTTCCATCGTGAAGATCGAGACCGTAACTATTGACGTTTTGGCCTAATAACGTGATTTGTTTATAGCCATGGGCGACCAAGTCGGCGCATTCCTTGAGGATGTCTTGCGGGTAACGGCTCCGTTCTCTTCCCCGGGTATAGGGGACGATGCAATAGGTGCAGAATTTATCGCAACCATAGGAAATGTTCACATAGGCTTCGAAAGACGAAAGGCGAACCGAAGGCAAGTTTTCCACCACTTCACCGGCGAAACTGCGGACGTCGACGATGGCCTTCCGCTTGGAGATCACTTCGCTGAGAAGCGGCAAAAGATTGGCGACATCGTGGGTGCCGATGATGAGCGAGATGTAGGGATAGGTTTTCTCAAGCTTCTCCGCCACGCCATTTTCACCCATGACGCAGCCGGCGAGAATCAATAAGAAATCCGGATCTTTGTCTTTGTTGGCTTTGCAAAGGCCGATTTCACCATAGATTTTCTCTTCCGCATTCTCGCGGACGGCACAGGTATTGATGACGACGACGTTGGCGTTCTCCGCTGAATCCGCTTTGACGAAACCCGCTTTTTCCAAGTAGCCGGCAAAGATTTCTTCGTCGCGAATATTGGCTTGGCAACCATAGGTACGAATGAAATAAGAACGCCCTTTGGCAAAGATCTTGAGATTTTCAGGCACGGGGCGTTCATCGGCAAAACGCGGAGTGTTCGCGCTCCGCTTAGCGGCGTCTTTCTGATTCGGCAAACTCCGATATTCGCACTTCGCCATAACTTCATCTCACTCCTGAACGCTCTCGTTCACTTTCTCAATCGAACGGCACTTGCAGGTGGCCTCATCGAAATCCATCACCACCGCATTCACCATCATATCGGCATGATCATCGAGGGCGAAGTTGCCCTTTTCGCCATAGACGATCTTGTTGATGACCGACTTCTTCTCGAAGCCAATCACCCCATGGGCGTCCCCGCACATACCAACATCGCTTTCGAAAGCGGTGCCGCCAGAAAGAATCTTCGCATCGTTTGTTTGAACGTGGGTGTGGGTTCCAATAACCGCGGAGACCCGGCCGTCAAAGACATAGCCAAAAATGGCTTTTTCCGACGTCGAATCGGCGTGATAATCGACAATGTGGATGCAGGGCTCCGGATTTTCTTTGAGGAGTTCCTCCATCGCTTCGAAAGGCGAGCGAACCACTTCTTCCATCGCGAAGACGCCGAGGAGGTTCGTAACCCGAATCTCGACGCCATCGACTTCGTAGGAAGCGCTGCCCACACCATGGTGGTAATTCAAAAGGTTGAGCGGCCGGACAAGCTGTTCGGCATCATCGAGATAATCGTCAACTTCCTGGCGGCTATGCCAGTGATTTCCCAACGTCACGGCATCGACGCCCGCGGAGAGGATTTCCTTGTAGTTATTCTCGGATAGGCCTTTGCCATGAGTGGCGTTTTCACCATTGGCAATCACAAAATCAATGCCATATTTTTCGCAGATCTTCGGCAAAGAAAGATGGACCGCTTTGCGACCCACCTTCCCAACGATATCGCCATAGAAAAGGATGCGCGTAACGACTCCTTACTTCGCGGTTTCAACCGCGCGATATTCACGAATGACCGAAACTTTGATCGTGCCCGGATATGTCATGGTCGACTCAATCTTTTCGCGCATTTCTTGTGCCATCTTGACCGCATCGGCATCCGAAATCTTCTCGGGGATGACCATCACGCGGATCTCGCGGCCGGCTTGCATCGCGTAAGCTTGCTGAACACCATCGAATCCTTTGGCAATCTCTTCGAGCTGAGCAATCCGTTTCACGTAAGTCTCCAGCGTCTCGCTCCGAGCGCCCGGACGAGCGGCAGAGAGGGTATCGGCCGCTTGGACAAGATGGGCGATGACGTATTTTGCTTCGACGTCGCCGTGGTGCGACTCAATCGAATTAATGACGACATCCGGCTCGTTGTATTTGCGGGCGAGATCGGCGCCGAGCTGAACGTGGGAGCCTTCTTGCTCGAAGTCCACCGCTTTGCCGATATCGTGAAGCAAGCCAGCCCGACGGGCCAAGTTTTGATCGAGGCCAAGCTCAGCGGCCATAATGCCGGTGAGATAGGCAACTTCGACCGAATGATCGAGGGCGTTCTGACCATAGGATGTCCGATACTTCAACTTGCCTAAATAGCCACAAAGTTCTTTGCTGATGCGGGGTAGGCCAAGCTTCATGCAGGCTTCTTCGCCTGCCTTTTGCGTCTCGACATCGACGTTGGCTTTCATTTTGGCGGCCACTTCTTCAATGCGGCCCGCCTGGATGCGGCCGTCTTTGACCAAGGCTTCCATCGTCCGGCGCGCAATTTCGCGGCGGATCGGATCGAAGCAGCTGACGGTGATCACTTCAGGGGTATCGTCGATCACGAGATCGACGCCCAAGGTCTGTTCGAGGACCCTGATGTTGCGGCCTTCGCGGCCGATGATGCGGCCCTTGAGTTCATCGGAAGGGAGCGGAATGACGGCAACGGTCCGCTCGGTCGTGACTTCTTGAGCATACTTGTCACAAGCCAAGGAGAGCAGATCGCGGGCCTTGTTTTCCGCGGTGTCGCGCGCCTCATCTTCTTGATTCTTGATATAGGCGGCAATTTCGCCAGCCATCTTATTTTCGACCCGGGCCAAGATCTCGTCGTGAGCCTCTTTGGTCGACATCCCCGACACCTTTTCGAGCTCGGCAATGATGCCGTTGATCTTGACGTCAAGTTCCTGGCTCTTCTTGTCGTTTTCGGCGAGCTTCGCTGTCAAGACATCGTTCTTCTGATCAAGGGCGTTTTCCTTTTGGAGAAGGGCGTTGTCGCGGGCATCAATCGTCTGTTCGCGCAGATCGAGTTTGTTTTGATCCGCCTGAATCTCCTGCTTCATCTGTCGAATCTCGTTTTGCGCATTCTGTTTTGCTTCGAACGCGGCCTGTTTCGCATCAATTTCCGCGTTTTTCGCAATCCGCTCGGATTTGATTTCCGCATCGCGAATAATCTGCTTTGCTTGCTTCTCAGCACTCTTGTTCTTCAAACTCGGAACCAACTTGAAAACGAAGATGGTTACGACAATTCCGAGCACAAAAGCACCGATGCCGATGATTAGACCAATCCACCAATCCATAACGTAAAAACTCCTTTATTTTCATCCGAAAAAAGTGCTATTCCACCTCACACGAAAAAAATGTAGATTTATGTGTTTATCTAAACGGGACGGACCCGATTACGAGAACCCAAACGCAATCTATATGGGTGGTAAGTACCTTTCGGTACCTTAATATTGTAGCAAGGTCATTAAGGAAGCGCTATCAAAAGAAATGAAAAGGGGCCCCACCAAAAGGTTGAGCCTCTCTTCGTGCGCTTTTTACTTGTCTTTAGCATCGGCGGAGGCGGCGGACGGCATCGTGATTTCTCCGTCTTGGTTGGCTTGAGCGGCCGGGGCGCCTTTCAGGATCGCGCGAAGTTTGCCTTCGAGATCTTTGGCGATGTCGGCGTGGTTATCGATATAGGCTTTCGCCGCATCGCGGCCATTGCCGATTTTCTCGCCGGAAATCATGTACCAGTTGCCAGTCTTTTGGATCAGGCCATGCTCGACGCCAAGATCGATGATCTCGCCATCTTTGGCAAAGCCGTGTCCATAGAGCAAGTCGACCACGCAATTTTTGAATGGGGGCGCCACTTTATTCTTCACGACTTTGATCTTGACGGAATTACCAATGATCTCGGTGCCGTTTTTGATGGCATCGGCCCGGCGCAAGTCAAGACGGATGGAGGCATAGAATTTTAACGCACGGCCACCGGTCGTGGTTTCGGGGTTGCCATACATGACCCCCACTTTTTCACGAAGTTGATTGATGAACATCACCACGCAACCCGACTTAGCAAGGACGCCAGCAAGTTTTCTCATCGCCTTCGACATCAAGCGAGCTTGTAAGCCAACCTGGTTGTCTTCCATCACACCATCAAGTTCGGCTTGTGGGACCAAAGCGGCCACCGAATCGACGACGATAATGTCAATCGCCCCGCTTGAGGCAAGCATCTCAACGATCTCAAGTGCTTGTTCGCCCGAATCCGGCTGCGATAAGATAAGTTCATCGATATCAACACCCAATTTGGCGGCGTATTCGGGGTCGATCGCGTGTTCGGCGTCGACATAAGCGGCGCGGCCACCCTTCTTTTGGGCTTCAGCGACCGCATGGAGCGCCAAAGTGGTTTTGCCTGAGGATTCGGGGCCATAGACTTCGACGATACGGCCTTTCGGGTAACCCCCGACGCCTAACGCCTGATCAAGAAGCAATGATCCCGAGGGGATGGCATCGACATCGACGTGAGGTTGCTCGCCCATCCGCATGACGGCGCCTTTGCCATAAGCCTTTTCGATAGAACGGATCGCGTCCTCGAGCGCGGCTTCCTTCGCTTTGTTTTCGTCTTTTTCGGCCATAGTGTTATGGACCTCCCTATTTATCAATAGACATGTTTTGCCTATTTGTGCCCCGCAATCGAATTTTGTAGAGCGATTATCGCATCAATCATCGCGTTCACCGATGCCTCACGAATTGCATTTCGTTCGCCGCTAAAGCGTTTCTCATACGCGTAAGTGACCATTTTCTGATTTGGAAGAGCAAGAGCGAGCGCCATGTTGACTTGGCCAACCGGGGCCTCGCCTGGCTCAGCGGTTGGACCGGCGTTGCCCGTGAAGGAAACGGCGACGTTGACCTTGAGGGCCTCAATTGCCCCTTTGGCCATTTCGACAGCGACTGGCTCAGAAACGACGCCATACTTCGCAACATCGTCCGCGCTTACCTTTAAAATATCCTCTTTCACGCTAGCCGCGTAGGAGACAATCGCACCCTTGAACACTTTGGAGGCGCCGGGAATCGAACAAATCGTCGAAGCGAAGAGGCCGCCCGTCAAGGATTCGGCCGAACCGAGACTCCAGTGCTCGCTCTCCAAGAAATGAAGAGCTTCTTTAGCTTTCGCGAGATCAATCATGCTTCGCCTCGGAGAAAACCGAGCGATTTTGCACGAGATAAAAAATGCCGCTGAAAAGCGACGCCAACGTCGCCAAATAAACGAATATCTCCGCAACTCGGGCGTATCCCCACCCCGAATCAAAATAGGTGAAGGGCCAGCCACCGAGCAAAATAAGCGGGATGGAAACCATCTGGAGGACGGTTTTTGCTTTGCCAAAGACATTGGCGGCCAACACAGAGCCTTTGGCTGCGGCGATGCTCCTGAGCGCATCGACCACGATGTCGCGGATAATCATGATAATCACGCACCAAAGAAAGACGCCATTCGTCGGATTGTAGCCAAAATGCGGCAGGCAAAGATAAATCAATAGCCCATCGACGAGGAGCTTATCGGCCACCGGATCAAGAAACTTGCCTAAGTCGGTCACTTGGTTCCATTTGCGGGCCAAACTGCCATCAAGTTTGTCCGTGAGGGCGGCCAAAATGAAGATGACGCAGATGCCAAGGTAAATCGGATGAATCCCGGAATCGCCGATGGTCGCAAAGGTCAAAGCACTCGGATTAATCCAATAGACGACATCTAAAACGAAAAGCGCAATCAGCATTGCCACAAGCGCGATAATCCTGCTCAACGTAATCTTGTTCGGGACGTTCATGCGTTTTCCTCTAAAAATCAACTTTGAGTATCCGGCCCGATAAGCCATGTTCTGTCGAGGGCGATAATTAATCTCAGGTTTCCCTGGAAGAGTCATCTTCGACTTGAACTTCTCTTCTTCCCCTACCAAATTTGGGTTTCTCGCTTGTGGGGTTTGCCGCGTTGCATCTTCCTATTGCTAGGAAGCTCGTCTCTGTGGCACGTTACGGATTCCTATCCACGAGGGATATTCGTCCTCCGTTAGGCACTCCTGCCTACCCAGCCTTATTAATTAAGCTGGCGCAATCACTACAGCCATCACAGGCTGTGCGAGCATGGACTTTCCTCTGCCCGAAGGCAGCAATCGCCTGGGCCGGATTTTCGCGTTACGACAACTTCTTCAGAGTGCGGGGATCGTAACCGATCCCATAAAGGAAGTCTTCGAGCTGATTGATCCTCGAGATATATTGGATGTTCTCTGCGGTTGGTTTATCGGAAGGTCTAATTCCGCCCAACTTGTTCTTCAAAGAAGCATTTTCCAACTCGAGTTTTTTCTTCGCTTCGTCGGCTTGCGCTTTCTCGTCGAGCGACGACTGCTTCTCGTTTTGGAGGATAGCAATCTTCTCTTCGAGGCTCTCTTGATAAGCACTTGATTGTTTCTGGCACTGGCTCATCGCCAAGTAGTCTTGGATGATGCGATCCAAGAAGGCATCGACTTCCGTCGGGTTGTAGCCCTTGACGTCCTTCGTGAATTTTTGATCGAAGATTTTTTTGGCGGATAAATCCAGTTTGAGTTCCATAACTTTCAAGCCTTTCAATTATATTGAAGAGGTGCCCATTCTTCAATCGGTTTACACGTTTTTTATTCGATTTCTTTTTTGAGAAAGATGATAGGGTTTCGCCGGGAATTTTCTTTTCGGAAGCAAAAACCGAAAGCAAAATAAAATCTTCTTCAATTTCCTTGTCTGATTTTTAAAGAAAAAATGCGACATCCGCTTCGGACGCCGAAAAGCCGGAATAATATTCCATGGAGCAGAAAGCAGCAATAAAAGACGTCAGTTCTTCACCCCAAGTAGAATAGATCGCTCCTGAAGAATTGACTTCGGCGACCTTCTTCTTTTCGACGGGGGCTGTTATGAAATCATTAGCTGGAGCAGGACGAGAGACAATAACCTGCCCGTTAAGTAAAAAGTCGCTTGCCGAACCGACGACGAAGACAGTAAGAAATTCTCCTTCTGTGGCATACCGTTTTACGGCCGATGACTCGCCAGCCATCCCTGTGATGGCATCGCTTATTGAAAAGTCTTTCCCAATGGCCGGACTTCAAGGGGGCGGTCCAAAGCCAAACCCAACAGTTTTCCTTTTCTATCCTTCCGAAGTTGCCTTCTTTTCTTCTTTTTGCTTCGGTTGCGGCAAAAAGATGGCTACTCTTTTCTACCCTCGTCTCCGCAACGAGGACGAGAAGCAACATTTGGCGTCTTTGAGGATAACGCCGAATCGAAAAGAGGAAACGGGGTCTGTCAAGGATTTTTAGGAAAAGAGCCTATTCTCTAGCCAAAACTAAAACTAACGCGGGCAGAAAGCCTCTCGCGTGGTAGAATTCAAAGGATGAAAGCCCTCGAAAAGATAATCAAAGACTGCCGTGCGTTGGTGTTTGTCGACCTCGAAGGAACCCAACTTTCGCACGAGATGATCGAAATCGGCGCCTATGTCGCCACTCTCAACGACGATTTGACGATCAAGAAGATTTTGCCGCCTTTTCAGTCCTACGTTAAAGCCCACCACCCAATCGGCGGCATCGTTATCAAAATGACGGGCATCACTCAACGGATGCTTGAAGAAAAGGGCGAGCCCTTTCCTTATGTGCTCAAACAATTCAAGAAATACGTGGGAAAGTATTGGGGCAAATGCATGTTCGTCACCTTTGGCAACCACGATCTTCGCATCGTGAACCAATCAGTGCTTAATAACTTCGATTCCGATCCGGAAATCGCCCATGTCATCAATAAATACGACTTTGATTTCTCTTTGTTTTTGCAACAGTACATCCAGGATCTCAATTCGAACCCCTTATCCCTTGCCAATTATCTCAAAGTGTTCGGCGTTCCCTTCGAAGGGCAAGCCCACGATGCCCGAGTCGATGCCTATAACCTGATGGATCTCTATAAAGCCTTCTTAGCCAAACCCGACGTGACTGCCCGCGAATATAAGAAGACTTTGTCCCACGTCCACCACATGGCCTCGCCAGTCAACAAAGTCATCAGCGAGCTCAATGAAGGCAAGACCGTCACCCCGAAAGCATGGGACAAAGCCATCGAGGATTCGCTTAAATGAGTGTGAACTACCCTGGCGGAATCAAGCCTTGCGGCCATCCGCTTGCCCATAAGAAACGCATCATCGAAAGCGCCGCCAATCGCGGCATGGGTTTTGAAGCCGACATCAACGCCACCAATGCCTATTATCTCGAAAAAGGCCTAGCTCTAATTTACAAACGGCCGACGCCGATCAACGTCGTCAAAGTCGATTATTCCCATGGGGCCAAGATTACCCAAGCCTATTTCGAAAGCCAATCCACCACCGACTACAATGGGGTCTACAAAGGCCACTACCTCGACATGGAGGCCAAATCGAGTCGGAGCAAGACTTCCTTTCCGCTCAATAATATTGCCCCGCAGCAGGTGATCCATCTTCGGGCGGTCAAAGCCAACGGCGGCTTGGCTTTTTTCATCATCAACCTCTATGCCCTCAATGAAACCTACCTGCTCGATGCGAGTTACGTCTGCGATTTCTACGAGCAAAAACCCCGCAAATCTATCCCGGTATCAGAAATTAAAGCTCATGGCTATCTCATAAAAGAAAGCTATCGTCCCCGTTACGACTACTTGCCCTTAATCGATGTGCATTTCTTAAAATAACAACAATAGTTTTGAAGATCGCATTGGGCGCAATCCGGTTTTTGCGCATGGCACCTATCGCGGCCGAATGCGATGAAAGCGTGATGCAAAAATATCCATTCTTCCTTAGGAAAAACCTTCTCTAATTTCTTTTCGACATCCAAGGGATCCTCTTTTTCTTTGCTAAACGATAAACGGTCAGCGATTCGGTGAATGTGGGTATCGACAGGAATGGCGGGACGGGAAGCCATCTCGAGGAGAAAGACCCCCGCGGTCTTAGTGCCAACCCCGCTGAGTTCGGTTAGTTTTGCAAAACCCAAGGGGACAACGCCGTCATATTTCACCTGCAAATCATCGCTCAATTGATGCAAATGGGCCGCCTTATTGTGGTAAAGCCCAAGCGATTTGATGTCCGCTTCGATCGAAGAGAGCGGCGCCTTCGACATCGCCAAAGGCGTTGGAAAATCATCAAAGAGTTTTGGGGTCACCGCGTTGACGGACTTATCGGTGGTCTGGGCACTCAGCGAAATCGCAACCAAGCACTCGAAAGCATTCGTAAAGTTCAACGCACATTTGGCATCTGGGTATTTTTTCTTCAAAAAAGCGAGTACCGCTTCACTTTTTGCTATCATCGCCGCCCCACATCGCCTTAGCGATCTCCATCGTCTTCTCGATGTCTTTGTTCCAATTGTCGTTCACAGCGCTCGCCCCTTCTTTGCGGATGTCATCATCCCGCCGCTTCGCCCGCAAAATCTTGTCGACCGCCCGAATGGTCTTCTTCCGTTCTTTGAGCGCATCAAGAAGGGCGTCCTGAATCTCTTCGTCTTTATAGCCCGCTTCGAGCCAGTCTCCCATCGTCTGCGTCTCCAAAGGCGAGAGAGAACGGCATAATTTGGCTTCATAGAAACTGATTAAGGAAGATAGCCGGCCGGCTTTTTCTTTGCTCATCAAGTTGATTTGCTCGCGCTCGACGCTCTTCTGAAAGAGAACGTAGACCTGGTTCTTAAGTTCATCAAGGGAAGTCCGCATGTTCTTTTCCGAGGTGTCGTAGGAGAGTAAACCCCGGTTTACGAGTCCAACCATTATTCGGTCGATATCGCTAGGAGCATAATTCATTTTCATCGACAAAAGGTCGGCGGTCACCAAGGTGTTGCCTTGCTCCAGGAGGTGATCGATCATTAAAAGAACCACCAGTTCTTCTTCGCTGATGTTGAGTTTTTTATAGCAGTCGAGGAGGGCGTAGCGGAAACTGACAGCACTATAGAGGGAATTTTTAGCCATGAGTCTATTTTATCCTTTTCCAGCCTTTGCGCTCCTCTTCTTTGATCTTCGCCGGGTTCAACTCAGCTAAGAGGTAACGATATTTATCGATGGCGGCTTGGCTATTCGGCTCGATGGTAAAAGCGAGGGAGTCGGCGAAACGCTCGGCTCGAAGAATCCGCAGAGGATCCTCCTTCACCCGTTTCTCGGGCACGCCCACAAAGCGGATGATTTTGTCTTTTAAATCCGCGAGGCCACCGCAATAATCCAAGACCTTGCCATCCGGATCGAGATAAAGGGAATTAATCGTGAAATCGCGCCGCACGTAATCTTCTTTCGGCGTCTTGACAAAGACGACTTTGCCCGGGTGGCGGAAATCTTTGTAGCCATCTTCTTTTCTGAGGGTGGCGATGTCGATCCTCTCTTGGGCAATCTTGAGTTTGATCGAGCCGTAGCGTTCGTAGGTATAATCAGCATCTTGAAGGAATGCTTTTTCTTCTTCGGGCGTGGCATCCGTTGCATAATCGCGATCTGAAAAGGCCCGATGAAGGAGCAAATCGCGCGCGGTTCCCCCGACGATATAGAGAGAATGGCCCTTCGAGGCATAAAGTCTTTGAAGCACTATAAATAATGGGTCTTCCATAATATTTAAGTTTAGCACATTCATCAAAGGCTCACTCGGGATGCTTCGGCGGTGGCGCTTAGGCTCGCCAAGACGCTCCCATTAACCTTGAAGCTACCCTCGATATTGATCGTGACTGCCGAAACGTTGAAGTTCGTGGCCGCCATAGAGAGGCGTTCGCTCGCGCTGATGGAGATCGCCATTTAGGATTACGAAGGAATTATCGACCTCGAAAACGTCGTTTCGCTTCCCGATGGCAAACGTGCTATTGCTAGAGCCAAACAAACCGCGCTTTTATAACTTGAGATCGGTAAATCGTTGCCGCAAATATCGAACGCCTCCGAGTCGCAGTTCGCAATCACCGTCGTTCCATTGCAAAAGGAAGAAGTGAGGATTTTGCGAAGGATTTCATCATGAATTGCAGAGATATTGATATCGGCGGTCCCCGCCAAAAATGAGATCGGCGCCCCGAAAGCCGCGCCCCGCTTTTACCATCAGCAAATTGAGTTGGCTTCTGCCTTCGGTTTCGAGGATATTCTCGCTCCCATTTATGACATCGACGATCAACTTCGATTCTTTGCTTCCATGATAGATTGGGTAGGCGCTTTCCGAAGTGATGCTGAACCCCACCAAATCGATCTCGAAGGATTTGTTGTCCATCAGACTACCCAGGCCAATCGCGATCGATCCACCCGCAAGCGAGTCAGAGAGCTTGACCCTTTCTTTTACCGCCGAAGGCAAAGGAAAGGCATAGACGCCAGCGTTCACACGATAACTCAGGAGGGCGAGCCCATCGACCGCGCTATCGTTAAACCGTTCTTCACGGTGGAAGAAGAAAACTTGCGACCCGTGAGGAAATCTAAGGCGGCGCTGGCCAATAAGAATGTCATAACTCTTTCCCGAGGATTTCTCCCCCGATTTCTTATCTTAAGAAGGAAGGGCGGCATTTTGTTAAGAAGATCCCCAAAACATGGATTGGGCAAGCCTCAAAGAAAGATGCTGAGCATCTTTGAAACTTCCAAGACTTTTCTGTTTCAAAAAATGTCATCAAAAAAGGACACGCTTTAGCGTATCCTTTAAATCCGATGGGATTTTCAAAGATCAACTTAAATTAGTTGAGCTTCTCTTTAAGGGCTTTGGAGACCTTAAAGGCAACGGTAGCACTCGCCGGGATCGAAATCTTTTGCTGAGTGGCAGGATTGGTTCCTTCACGAGCGGCTCTCTTCTTCTTGGCAAAAATGCCAAAACCAGAAAGCTTGACTTCTTCACCCTTGACGAGGCTGGCTTCGACAACCTCGAAGACGGCATCGACGGCGGCTTCTGCATCTCTCTTTGAGAGTTCGGCTTTAGCGGCAACCTTTTCGACTAATTCAGCTTTGTTCATGGATTTGATCCTCCTTTGGCTAAATTGGTTATCTATAAACTAGCACCGGAAAAAATGGTTTACAAGAGGCTAACAATTAAAGAGGATTAGGTTTTATCGAACTTTCTTTGTTTTTTTGGTTAGTGAGAACTCATCTTCGCCTTTCAAAAAGAAAGCGCTTTCAAAACCAAAATGAGCAAAAGAAGCCGTTTCTGCTGGGTTTTTGCATGTTTTTGCAGGGTTTTTGAAAGAGCGAGAAAACAGATTTTATCTGAACTAACGAATCGGATAAAGGTTAGCAATGGTCGACATTTGATGTAATTAATTAGGAAAAATTTTACAATTCAAAAGGCGAAAAAGGACTATTTTCTCTCCCGATAAATGATTGAAATCGGAGTCCCGCTGAAATCGAAAGCATTTCGCAAACAGTTCTCCAAGTACCGCGTATAGGAGAAATGGGCGGTTTTTGGATCATTACAAAAGAGGACGAAGGTCGGCGGCTTGATTGAAACCTGATTGGCGAAGAGGATTTTGAGACGACCATGGTTGAAATCCGGGGTCGGGTTCATATCCTGAGCGTCCATAATAACCTTATTAAGGACATTAGTCGGAATTCGGCGGTTGAAGCCATCGTAGGCTTCGGCGATGGCGGGCAAAATCTTATCAACCCCTTCCCCTGTCTCCGCACTGATAAAGAGGGTGGGGGCATAGTCAAGGAACTTAAATTGGTTATGGATGTCGTCGATAAAATGTTGCTTGTCGAATTTCTTTTCTTTGGCCAAATCCCACTTATTGACGAGCAGGACGATTGCTTTCTTCTCTTCCATCGCATAGCCCACCACATGCTTATCTTGCTCCAAGATGCCAGTTGAGCCATCGATGAGGAGCAAACAAACCTCGCTCCGCTGAATGGCGGAGAGGGCCCGGAGAGCGGCATATTTATCGACCGCTTCAAAAATCATGCCCCGTTTGACGAGGCCGGCCGTGTCGATGACGACATAGTTGCGGCCCCCACTCGTAAAGGGCGTATCGATTGCATCGCGGGTGGTGCCGGCGATTGGCGAGACAATGTTGCGTTTTTCGCCAAGGAGGCGATTGGCCAACGAGGATTTGCCAACGTTGGGACGGCCAATCAAAGAAAAGGAAACGCTATCCGGATAGCTCGGCATTTCTTTTTCGGGCAGGTTCTTAATCACGGCGTCAAGCAAATCGCCGATGCCGATGCCATGGGCTCCGCTCACGGGGAAGGGATCGCCAAAGCCAAGGGCGTAAAACTCGACTTGGTTGCCGATTTCGTTGATGTTATCGATTTTGTTGACGGCCAATAAGACTTTCTTCTCGCTCTGGAAAAGCATCTTGGCAATCAAGCGGTCATTACCCGTCAGACCTTTTTTGCCATCGACGACGAAAATCAAAAGATCGGCTTCCTCGATCGCGATTTGGACCTGAGCCCGAATCTCGGTTTGGAAGGGGACGTTCTTGATCTGAATTCCCCCGGTGTCGACCACCGTAAAATCGCGGGTCAGCCATGTCGCGTGGGCATAAAGCCGATCGCGGGTGATGCCCGGGGTCTCTTCGACGATGGATTTTCGCTCACCGACGAAACGATTGAATAACGTACTTTTGCCGGAAGAAGGCGCTCCGACGAGCGCAACGACGCCTAATGACATGGGACCTCGATTCCTGTTTTATCATGGACGACTTTGAGAACGGCTTCAACCGCCTGCTCGACCGACATGAAGGAGGTGTCGATCAGGACGCTGTCCGGGGCGGGTTTGAGCGGGGCGAATTCGCGGTGCGAATCAATATAGTCGCGATTGCGAACATCATCTTCAACTTGTTGCAAGGTCGTGTTGATGCCCTTTTCGAGGTTTTCCTCGTAGCGGCGGACCGCTCGGGTTTCGACCGAGGCAATTTGGTAAACCTTCACCTCGGCGTTCGGGAGAACATAAGTCCCGATGTCGCGGCCATCCATTACGACGCTTTTTTGATGGGCCATCGCCCGCTGCATATCGACGAGGGCGAGCCGGATTGGCTTCATCGCGGCGATATAACTAACGTTGCCAGAAACCAAAGGTTCCCGAATCACTTGGGTGACATCCATGCCGTTGCAGATCACGCGACCGTCTTCGAGCAAATCGATGCTCATGTTCGGCAAGAGCGAAACTGCCTGTTCTTCCGACTTCGGATCGAGGCCTTTTGCGATCACCGCTTGGGTGACGGCCCGATACATCGCACCAGTATCAATGTAGGTAAAACCCAGGATTTGAGCGACCCGTTTCGCAACGGTGCTTTTGCCTGCGGCAGCGGGGCCGTCGATGGCGATTGAAATGATTTTTTCTTCCATGTGTTTCTACCCTTTGATGACCCAAAAGAAATATAGGCAGGCAAAGGCGGCGATCGTCATGAGCAAGCTCACGCCCTTAATCATAAGCCAAAGGCGCTGTTTCTTCGAGTATTCGCTATAGGGCGTAATCCGCTTTCGTTTAAGCGGAACGCTCTTGTAAGCGACCGCGCTCGCGGGTCTCGCGCTTTGAGCGATAACCTCTTTGTCGGCGTGCGTTTGCGTGCGGACAGCGTTGCGGTGAACCGGGAACTTATTTTCCGGCGTCCGCTCGATTCGTTCGCGGTAGCGTTTATATTTCTCAATTCGGGTTTTCATGCTGACCGAAGTTATTCTACACTGAAAGAAAAACAGAAGCGAAAGTTCCTTCTAAAAGAAACGCAAGAGTTGCGAAGCGGGGCCAAATAACCTATAATCCGTGTGTTGCCATATTGGAGGAAAAATCATGGCTAAGAAAGTTAAAGTTAATAAGGATCTCTGCATTGGTTGCGGCCTTTGCGTCTCCACTGTTCCGGCAGTCTTTGAATTCGGAGATGATGGCAAAGCTCAGGCGACTGCTGGCCCAGTCACCGACGAAGTCGCGGTCCAGGGCGCGATTGATTCCTGCCCGGTCGGCGCCATCGGCGAAGACAAATAAGCCGATTTTCTTCAGAAAAAAAGAAAGCCGCAGCGATGCGGCTTTTTTGATGGAAAAAGAAGCATCTTGGGCAAAACAACCTTATTTTCCGACAGGCTTATCGTAGTGCAACAATTTATGGATGCTGCGGTAGATCACGAAGGTTACCGCGATGACAATCGCGTCTTTGATCAAATTGAGCGGCAAGTTTGCAAAGAGGGTGTAGCCCCAGTAGAGATCCTTGATGGCAGGATTCGCTAACTGGCAGAGGGCTAAGAGACCTTCATAAGTCATGCCATAGAGCGACATATAGAACGGCAGTATCATGAAAACGTTGACCACCGAAGTTACAATCAAATGGAGCAAGGTCGAGACGCCAAAGCCGATCGCCACGCCTTTCATATTCCGTTTCTTCTGATAAATCCAAACGGCAGGAATGACAAAGACCGTCGAGTAAATCAAATCGGAAAGTTCGCCGATATACATCGTCTGCGAGCCCATCATCACCTTGATGATCGTCTTGATGAAGATGATGCCGAAAGCTGTCCAAGGACCATAGGCAAAGCCGATGATGAAAGCCGGGATTTCATCAAAATGAAGCTCAAGGAAGGGGGGTAAAAAGAACAGATTGAAATGAAAGAGCGGCACGACGTAAAGCACCGTTGAGATGGCGCCGAAGACGCCAACTCTCGTGATGAAATGCACCCAGTCAAAATGGTGATTGCTCTGCGTCCGGCCATAAAAGTGGACCACAGCGACAATCCAAAGCATGAGCGAGAGCAAAACCAGCCAGTTTGTCACATCCATAAGATATAAAAAATCCCCCAGCACACTTCGGGGGACACCATCATTCGTGCTACTTCTCACATCCGGACTTTACCGTTGGCATCGGAATCTCACCGATTCTTGCTTATCCTCATGATAAGCGCGCGGGCTATACCGCCAGTCGACGTAATTATCGTCGCCCTGAAGCTAACTCTATTATACCCTCTAGACGCAAGGGTGCAAGTTTCCTGCTTTTTCCTAAAGAAAAGAGAGGGTTTTGCAGAAATCTCACTGACAAAACTCCTCTCGAGGTTCCCACAAAGAAGTCGCTAGGCTTTATTGGAAACGTTTGAAGTCGGCGCCGGATGGGCTTTGGAAAAGACACCCTCGAGATAGAAGTAGATCGGCGAGATATGAAGGAGGGCGAACTCTTTGCGGCCCTCTTCCTGGAAGAAAAGATAAGCGGCTTCATCAGCGCTCTTTTCTTCTTCAGCCAAATCGCAGGGTGCGATCGGCGCATGGAGATAAGCCGCTTTGCTCTCGGAGCGAATCCAATCTTTGCTTAAAAGGAAATAAAGATAGGATAAATCGAGCCAATAGGCGGCGTGGGCATAATCTAATTTGGCAAAGCTTTTGCTGATCAGATCCTTTACCAAGGCGGAATGATCCTGATCGAATTCCTTCATGCTATTTGCCTTCTCAAGGATTGGCAGGGCGTTGACCTTAATGCCCATGAAGACTTCGTTATAACTCTTTCCATCGAGCCCCTCTTCGCCTTGAAAAGCGCGGCGAGCAGCCGCTTTAATCGCGTCTTCTTTCTCGCCTGCCGCATCAAGATGGCACTCGGGATCGTTGAGGACAAGGCTCATCAAATAGCGGGGTGCGGGTCGGAGATAATCGAGTTCTGGAGCGTTGAGGGCAGGGCCAAGTTGATTGGTGTTGAGGCTTTGGACGAGCGTAAAGAAATCTTCGACGAGGCTCACCACCCGGTTGTTCCATTCAATCATTTTGAGTTCGGAGGCGTTGAAGCGGCCCGAAGCTTTGGCTTCGTCGAGATCGAGATGATGGTAGTTGCCATAGACTTCTTGACCATCAAGGACAAAATTAAACGTTGAAACGCCGTTCTCATTGATGCCTGTTGCTTCGGGGATATCGTGAAGTTTCTCTTTCCATTTATTCACGAAAGCAGCGATTTTCTCTTGGTCTTTGGGATCTTTAGCGTCGAAAGCTAAGGCCTCATCGTTCGTCGCTTCTTCGGAATAAGGGGCAGAGGTTCGAACCGTGAAAAGGCCACCTTCAAAAAGACCATATGTCACGCAATGGGCATTGCTTTGGCCCTTGGGGGGATCAAGCTGAATCGCGAAAAGTTCATTGGCAAACCGTTTCATGTTATTTTTTTAAAAGCGAAGCGATGAACGCCTCCTTTTCCTCCTCATTCTCAAAGCTGAGCGTCAGGCCCGTCTTCTTGACCACCACACTAGAGCAATTCAGTTTATTCTTCAACAAAGTTGCTTTGTCAGGTTCGGTCGCTGGAACCCGCGAATATTGTTTGGCAAGTTCCTCGGTTTGGCGAACCGAGAGATTTTCATCATGAATGAGTCCCACCACTTCTTCGATTTCTTGATCGGAAAGCGAGGCGATTGCTTTGGCGTGACCATAGGAAAGCTGGCCCAAGGAGATTTCGCGGACGATGTGATCGGGGAGCCGCAAAATTCGCATTGTGTTGGTTACCTGGCTCCGCGATTGGTGTGAGAGATCCGCGAGCATCGCTTGCGAATAGGAAAAGCGGTCGGAGAGTTCTTGATAGACAAGCGCCATCTCCACCACGTTGCCTTCCCGCTGATCCCGAGTATCAGCGAGCAGCATCAGAAGCGTTTCTTCATCGCTCACCTCGGCGATGACGCCGGGCACTTCCGCTAAAGAAGCCGCCTTGGCGCCATAGTAGCGTTTCCGTCCTAAGACCAATTCGTAATGTGAACCGCTTGGCCGGACCAAAAGGGGGCTCCATAAGCCTTTTTCTTCAATGCCTTTGGCCATTCTTTCGATGGCTTCGGGCGCAATTTCAACCCGGCGAACAAACGAATTATCGTCAATGAGAGCGAGCGGAATTTTCTTTGCCGCGACCGCTTGGTACTCTTTTTCCATCTCCTCGATGACATCGTTCTTGGAGAATTTTTTAATGAGTTCCTTTAAGGAAGGCGACAAAGAAGAATTCTTTTTACTCATGATCCATTACCTCACGCGCTAAGGCGAAGTAGGCTAAGGAGCCTTGGGCGGAGGGACGCCATGAGGTCACTGGCTCACCCCGAGCTGAGCTCTCAGGGATCGAGACGTTGCGGGGGATAGAGGTCACGAAGGTGTTTTCTTTAAAAAGCTTGCGAACTTGCATCGCTACCTCGGTATCGAGCGAGGTCCGCGGATCGTACATCGTAAGTAAGAAGCCTTCAATTTTCAAATCGGGATTGTAGTCATTTTGGATCTTGGTGATTGAAGAGAGAATCGCCGCTAGCGCTTCCATCGCGAAGTATTCGCATTGGACGGGGACGATTACCTCATTCGAGGCAACGAGAGCGTTGATGTTGAGAAGACCCAAGGAAGGCGGGCAATCGATGATGATGTAGTCATAAGGGTGACTAATTTTCGCCAAGGTCCCTTTTAAAAGGAGAAATGGGGTGGAAGAGCCTTGGGATTGCAAATAGGAATCGAGGGCGGCCAATTTCAAATTCGAGGGCAGAATTGAAAGTTTGGGGACATTGGTGGTCTTGATTAAGGCGTTGACGTCGACCTTGGCGGTAACGGCATCATAGACGGTCTCTCGCAAAGAGGTGACATCGATTCCTAAGCCGCGTCCGGCGTTGCCTTGGGCGTCAAAATCGACCAGCAAAACATCCTTGCCGAAATGGGCGAGGGCGGCGCTTAAATTGATGGCGGTCGTGGTTTTGCCCACCCCGCCTTTCTGATTGGCGATGGCGATGATTCTTTTCACAGGGATATTTTACCTCGTGGAACCAAAAGAAAAAGGTTCCACATTTATTCACGGTCTAAGAAAAAGGCGGATATTAGAGTGGCTTCTTCTCAATCTCGGCCCAATTACGCGGATATTTATGTTCGGTTGAACCCATTTTTTCAATCAGAATGTTGAGCCGCGACCCTTCATCGCCAGGCAAACTGTCTTCCTGAACCGAGGTGACTTTAGCGTTCAATTTCTCGAGAGCATTCTTGCTGAGTGCCAACTCTTCGCGGCCTTTCAATCCCTTCATCGCCAAAAAGAGGCCATGAACTTTCAATAAGGGCAAGGCGATCTCGATTAAAATCGGAAGGGGCGCCAAAGCCCGAGCCACCACAATATCAAATTGGTTCTTGTTATTGAGCTCTTCCGCCCGTTTATTGAGAACGCGGACATTCTTCAAACCAAGCTCAGTGATCACGCTCGTAAGGAAGGTGCATTTTTTGCCCGTCGCTTCGACGAGGGTCACGCTGCAACTTGGAAAAGCAATCGCCCAAACTAAGCCTGGGAAACCGGCCCCGGTCCCTAAGTCGCAGCAGGCTTTTTTATCAATCGAGAGGCATTTTGCAGGAATTAAGCAATCCAAGAAGTGCTTTTCGACTATCGCGCCTTCCTCTTTGATCGCGGTCAAATTCATCTTCTCATTCCATTCGATAAGAAGAGCGGCATAACGCTTAAGTTGCTCGACTTGAGCATCGCTTAGTGCCACTTTGTCTTTTAAAGCGTCAACCAGTTCGGGATAGGTCATAGCAGGCCCTTCTTTCTTAAGGTCAGAATCAAAATCGACACATCGGCCGGATTGACCCCGCTGATGCGGCTCGCTTGGCCAATCGTCCGCGGTTCGACCGCGTTCAGTTTCTGCCGCGCCTCTAAGCGTAACCCCTCGACCTTGCCGTAGTCCACCCCAAGCGGCAATTTGAGGTTTTCAAGTTTGGCGTTGGCTTTGGCTTCGCGAAGTTCTTTTTGGATGTAGCCCTCATATTTCACTTTCGTCTCGAGACACAAAACCGAAGCATCATCAAAGAGGTAGGGATCCAGCACGCTCATGCACTTGGCGATCTCGCGATAACCGAGATTCGGCCGTTTCAAAAGATCAATTCCTTTGTGGCCAACATCAATATCGTGATAGCCTTGCTCAACGAGATAGGCATTAATTTGCTCTTTTCGGTCGACCAGATTCTTGCTCATCAGGTCAATCGCTTCGTCAATCCGACGATATTTGGTCAAAAATTCTTGATAACGTTCATCGGAAATCAAACCGATATCGTGGCCGTGTTCCGTCAAACGAAGGTCGGCGTTATCGTGCCGTAACAATAGTCGATATTCCGCCCGGGAAGACATGAGACGATAGGGTTCATCGGTTCCCTTGGTCACCAAATCGTCGATCATGACGCCGATATACGATTCATCGCGGCGGAGGACGAATGGTTCTTGCCCCTTGATCCAGCGGCTGGCGTTGATGCCAGCCATCAAGCCCAATCCGGCCGCCTCTTCATAACCAGAAGTACCGCAGATTTGACCGGCCCCATAAAGACCTTCGTATTTTTTGACGTGCAAAGACGAATCAAATTGAAGCGGCCTGATCGCGTCATATTCGATTTCGTAGGACCACTTCAAAATTTCGGCGTGTTCGAGGCCGGGGAGCGAATGAACCATTTGCTCTTGGATTGTGTGTGGCATTCCCGTCGAGAAGCCTTGAAGATAAATCGAATCGCCAAATTCGAATTCCGGCTCAAGGAAAAGCTGATGGCGCGGCTTGTCGGCAAAGCGGACGATCTTGCTTTCGATCGCTGGACAATAGCGAGGTCCCACCCCTTTGATCACGCCGTTAAAGATGGCGGATTTGTCGAGGTTATCGCGGATGATCTTCAAAGTTTCGGGACTGGTGTAAATAAGCCAGCATGGCAATTGATCCTTGAGAGGAGTGAATTTCTTCGTGGTGAAAGAGAAGGCTAACTCACCATCTTGGCCTGGCTGGATCTCGGCTTTCGAAAAATCAATCGATTCTTTTTTTATCCGAGGCGGCGTGCCGGTCTTAAGACGGAATATGTCGAGCCCCATCGCTTGAAGGCACTTCGACAAACCCTGGCTCGAATTCTCGCCATCGGGGCCGCCTGGATGAACATCCTGGCCCGAGATGATCGTGCTTTCCATGTAAGTACCGGTCGTGATGATGACGGCTTTGCTCGAGATTTCTTCACCTTTGTCTGTAACGACGCCAAAGACTTTTTTCTCATCGTGCAAAAGCGCTTTGACTTGGCATTCCTTGACCACGAGATTCGGAGTCGACAAAACGAGACTCTGCACATAGGCCGGATAACCTTTTTTATCGACTTGAGCACGGAGGCATTGAACGCCAGGCCCCTTGCCGGTATTGAGCATCTTGATTTGAAGCGGATGGTGGTCGGCCGCAATCCCCATCATGCCCCCGAGCGCATCAATTTCACGGACGACGATGCCTTTGGCCGAACCGCCGATATGGGGGTTGCAGGGCGTATTGGCGATCATCTTGATGTTGAGGGTACACAAAAGCGTCCGCATCCCAAAGTGGGCTGCGGCGCAAGCGGCTTCGACTCCGGCGTGTCCTCCGCCGATGACAATGACATCAAAATCCATGCAAATCCCTGTCCGATTTTTCAAAACACCAGCGAATTCCTATCCAATCGCATCGGACATATCCAGTTTAATCAACTGGTTCAACTCGACAGCATACTCCATCGGAAGCTCTTTGGAGAAGGGCTCGATGAAGCCCATGACGATCATCTGGGTCGCCGCTTGTTCGCTAAGTCCGCGCGACATCAGATAGAAAAGCTGCTCTTCGTTGATCTTCGAGACTGTCGCTTCGTGCTCGATGTAGGACGAATTATTGCGAATTTCATTCTTCGGCAAAGTGTCACTTCGGGACTGATCATCCAAAATGAGCGTGTCACATTCGACGTGGGCGTGGGCATTCTCCGCTCCGGGCAAAATCCGAACGGTGCCGCGATAATTGGCGGTCCCTCCGTTTTTGCAAATCGATTTCGAGATGATGGTCGAAGAGGTGTTCTTTCCGATATGGATCATCCGTGCGCCGTTATCCTGGAATTGATTCTTGCCTCCAACTGCAATCGAAATAACGGAGCCTTTTGCTCCATCGCCTTTGAGGATGCAAGCCGGATATTTCATATTCCGCATGCTGCCGATGTTGCCATCAACCCACTCCATCAGGCCATTTTCTTCAACCGCAGCCCGCTGAGTGACAAGGTTGACAATGTTGTTACTCCAGTTTTGCACAGTCGTGTAGCGGCAATGCGCATCCTTGAGCACCACAATCTCGACCACAGCAGCGTGGAGAGATTCTTTAGAGTAAATCGGGGCGGTGCAGCCCTCGACGTAATGGATGTCGGCGCCTTCATCGACGATGATGAGGGTGCGTTCAAACTGGCCAGTCTTCTCGTTGTTGATCCGGAAATAGGATTGAAGCGGCTTCTCCAAATGAACGCCTTTGGGAACGTAAATAAAAGAACCCCCGCTCCAAACCGCGCCATTGAGGGCGGCGAATTTATTGTCGGCGCTCGGAACAACGGTTCCGAAATACTTCTTCATCAATTCGGGGCAAGTCTGTAGCGCCATATCGGTCGAGAGAAAGATGACGCCTTTCTTTTGGACCTCATCAAGCATGTTGTGGTAGACGACTTCCGATTCGTATTGAGTCGTGACACCCGAAAGATACTTCTGCTCCGCTTCGGGGATGCCTAAGCGTTGAAAGGTCTCTTTGACCGCCGAAGGAACCTCATCCCAATTCTGTTCTTCGCCGCGAGAAACCTGCGTGTAATAGGTATACGAGGGGAAATCGAGAAACGAGAGATCGGGTCCATAGGTAGGCAAGGGCATCTTCTGAAAAAGCTCGAGCGATTTCAAACGATACTCAAGCATCCATTCGGGTTCGTGTTTATGAGCGGAAATGGCACGGACCACATCGGCATTAAGCCCTTTGCCCGTCGTGAAAAGAACTTTGGCATCGGTCTTGAAACCATATTGGTATTCTTTGTCGAGAAAGGTGGTATCCGCCATGTTATTTCCCCTCCTTCTCCAGAAGCTCTTTCATCGCGGTCCAGCCCATGGTGGCGCAATGGATTCGAGCGGCTTGCTTGCCGGTGTTGACAAAAACGATCGCCTCATCAAGCAAAGAAGCATCGTAGGGTTTTTCTTCGATCATATCGAGATAGCTTTGAATCGTTTTCTCGGCCAAAGCGTAATCTTCGCCAATCACGCGGTCGCAGAGAATGTCGGTGCTGGCGCTCGAAATCGTACAGGCGATCCCATCCCATAACGCATCGACCACCTTGCCATTTTCGCCTTTGAGATAGACTTCGAAATCATCGATGCAATTCGTCGATGAAGCATGGAGAGAAAGATAGCCTTTCGGATCGCTTGGCTTCGCCTTGTGGCGTGGATTTTGATAGTGATCCATGATGATTTCCCGCATCATTTCCGGGGTTAGTTCAATTGAAGTAGGCATCGAGGAACTCCTTTCCGTGTTTGACCGCATCGACCAAAGCATCGATATCTTCTTTTGTCGTATAGAAATAGAAGGACGCACGCACGGTCGCGACGACGCCGAGATAATCAATCAGAATCTTGGCGCAATGCTGGCCGCTTCGGCACGCGATGCCCCGCGAATTGAGGAAGGTCGCCGCATCTTGGGCAAAGACGTCCTTGATGTTGAAGGTGACGATGCCGGCTTCCGACTTCGGATTATAAAGGATGGCGTTGCCGGTCTTTTCGAGTTCGCTCACCGCATAGCGTTTTAACTCTTCTTCATAATCGTTGATATTCTTCATCCCGATGCCCATCAGATAGCCGATAGCCGCATCGAGGCCGAAGATGCCTTCGATATTTTGGGTGCCCGCCTCAAAACGGAGCGGGGGTTCAAGATACTGGGCATCGCCGCACATATCGAACTTGGCATTCATTCCACCCCCAGTCATAAACGGCTCCATCTTGCAAAGGAGCGAATACTTGCCATAAAGGACGCCGATACCCGTCGGTCCGCAGAGTTTGTGGCCGCTGAAAGACAAAAAGTCGACATCGAGGTCTTGAACATCGATGGGCATATGAGGAACCGACTGAGCGCCATCGCAAACCAAGAGGGCGCCGAATTCGTGGGCGACTTTGGCCAACTCTTTAATCGGAGCGATGTAGCCAAGGACGTTCGTCACCTGGGCCACCGCGACGATTTTGGTGTGATTAGTGATGGTTTTGCGGAGATTTTCAACGGTAAGTCGTCCATCTTTGTCGAGCGGGATATATTTGATTTTAGCTCCAGTCATCTCGCTGACTTTGAACCAAGGAAGGACGTTGGAGGCATGCTCAGCTTGGGTCAAAAGGATCTCATCGCCTTTCGTCAGATATTTGACACCATAGCCAAAGGCAACCAAGTTGATGGAGTTGGTCGTGCCCGAGGTGAAAACCACTTCGATCGGCTTGCAGTTGAGAAACTTGCCAAGCCGCTCGCGGGTCTCCAAAATCTTCTGGTCAACCGCAAAGCAAAGATCGTAATCGCCGCGGTGTGAGTTCGACGTCTCGTGGGTGTAGTACTCCTCCACGGCGTTGAGGACGCAATCCGGCTTAAATGTTGTTGAGGCATTGTCGAGCCAAACAAGCGGTTTCCCCTGCATCTTAATCTGGTTGCGATACATTGGAAAATCTTGACGAATCTTATACGGGTCAATCATGAGAGACACCTCCTTCAATTGCGTCGTCAATCTTTTGGCGGAGCGCTTCGGAATCAAACTGAAGTTCAATCGGTTTGAGATAGCCCAAGGTAATCAAACGCTTGGCCATCGCTTCATCGATGCCACGACTCTCGAGATAAAACAGATGTTCTTCCGAGAGGCGGCCGACCACGGCGGCGTGGCTCGCCTCGACGTCATTCTCGCCGATTTTGAGAATCGGAGAAGCTTGCCCATCCGCTTTCGGATCGAAGACAATGATCTTCGCAACCTGACGAGTGTGGGTCTTCTTCGCCCCTTTCTCAATTTCGGAAATCCCTGCAAAAACCAGCTTGCTTTCCCCTTCAGCGATACCATAGTTCGACATGAGACCGAGCGATTCTTCCTTCTTGTGAAAAACGGAAGTGTCGTAGCGTTTGCTGTCGTTTTTATCAGCAATGGCAGCCAAATGCCAGTCACAAGAGGAATGGCTCCCTTCGAGATAGACATTGAGGGTAAAGGTGTATTGCGAAGACGAAAAGTCCGCAAAAACCCCCTCGAATGTTCCTCCTTCGCCAACTTCGATGTCAATTCTGGTGTTTTGGAGAGGCCTAAAAGCGGCCAAGCAAAGCTTGAGCGAAGTTTTTGCCGGCACTTTTAATGAAAGGCTCGCCGGGATCTCGTCCACGTAAGTGAGAGTTTTCGTGACTTCATTTTCCGTCATTGTTCACCGCCACCCGCGTCGCACAGGCGCCAATCGAGACGCTATTCATCGCGTTGTCATTCTCTTTTTCAACGGGGATGCCAAGTTCCGTTTTGATCCATTCGTAGCCTTGGGTATCGACCTTTTCAATCAAGTCGATTCCGCCGCTAACGGCGATGCGACCATTGATTAAAATGGCGGCCCGAGTCGGTTTGATCATGTTATAAAGACGGGCATAGTGAGAAACAACGAGGAAGCCAGCGCCCCGCGCTTCCTCATCGCCGATTGCTTTGGCAACGATGCCCATCGCATCGACGTCGAGACCCGAGTCGATCTCATCGAGCAGCGCAATCTTCGGCTGAAGCAACTTCATCTGCAACATCTCGTTTCGCTTCTTTTCGCCGCCCGAGAAGCCTTCGTTAAGGTTTCGCTTACTCATTTCAAAAGGGATCCCCATCGCTTCATAGGCTTTCTGCAGGCTGTTATAAAACTGAAAAAGACTGAGAGGTTTGTCGGCGTGGGCATTCATCGCCGCTTTGAGGAAATCGGCCGAGTTGAGACCCGGGATTTCGCTCGGATATTGCATCGCCAAAAAAAGGCCAGCCCTTGACCGCTTGTCTGGCGAAAGGGCCAAAACATTCTGATCATCGAGCATAATTGTTCCGGCGGTCACTTGATATGCCGGATTGCCCATAATCGCAGCCAGCAAGGTGCTTTTACCATGACCATTCGGCCCTAACAAGGCCAAGGTTTCGCCTTCAGAGACATCGAGGTCAACCCCGTGGAGGATTTCCTTTCCTTTGACAGCGACATGGAGATTTTTGATACTGAGTTTCGACATAAAACCCTCCTGAGAGCGTTCCCATTTTAGTCCAGCGCCCATGACCTATCAAACGATACGATAAGCAAACTGCGTTTTTACGAACGATTCTCTTTCTTTTATCAAAGTTTGCTCGTGAGCATATCCGCGCGCTTAAACTAATTGTTGCACCGATTCTCTTTAGAGAATAGAATTAACCCGCAATATTTGTGCAAGGAGGAACTAGTCCACGCATATGAAGATCAAGAAATGTGCTCTCGGACTCGTAGCAATGCTCGTCAGCGTCACAGCGTTAAGCGCTTGTGATCTCGTGACTGCCAATAACAACGGCAGCATTTTCACGTATACCGACGCTGAGGGTAATCGGGTAAGCTACACGGCCGACGATCTATTCAAGAACTACCAGGAATCTGGCAGCTCGCTTTCGACCCAATTCGACAAAGTCTATGAGGTTTTGGTCCGCCACTATTACGACCAAAACGCCACGAAGTTAGCCAGCATGAATGATTTGGCGAAACGCGATGTCATCAAAGACAAACAAACCGCCAAGAATAATGCTTCTTCCACTTCGAGCTACGAAGCCGAGTTCGAAAAAATTCTGACCAGCCACAGCTGCAAGAATGTCGACGAACTTACCCAGTATCACCTCTACGAGGAAGAAAAGACGGATTTCCAAAATACCATTTACCAGACTTGGGATGGCAAAGCTACCAACGGCCTTGAAGCCATGAAAGATGGCGTCTTGAGCGATGGCAGCGATACGATGCCGGCCAGCGACTATGGCATCAAGAATGCCGGTTGGTTGTTAGATCAAATGCCGTATCATTATCGCCACATCTTGATCAAACTCGCTTCCGGCAAGACCGGCCAGTTCACCCAAGATAAGATTGGCGAGAGCACCGATGGCAAAGGTGGCGAGGCGACCAAACTCTCCCGTTTGATCTTTGCTTTGGCTGGCGTCAACTATTTGACCAACGTTGATACCGCGACCAACGTCCGGACCACCACCCTCGAAGCCACCAAGCTCGATCGGCAATCCTTTGGCTATCTCGCTTCGCAATATTCCGAAGATTCCTCGGGCGCCCAGGCTTCTTCCACGCATCAAGGCGAGACCTCGATCGTGACCAAAGTCATGAGTTCCGACTTCGTTCCGGAATTCAAACTTGGCTCCTATGCTTACGAAACCTTATTCAACAAGCGCGAAATCGCCACGACTTTCGGTTTGGAAAACGCCTATCGCATTGCTCCGGGCTTAACGAAAGATGCCAAGTCCCTCATGGACATCGACAACAACCAGAAGCTTGAGAACAACAAGACCGTTTATCAACAGATTTATGATACGGGCTTAGGCCAGATTCCCTTTGGCGCGGCTGTCGCACTCGCCGATATGGCCGATACAACCAAGGATGACGCCGGCAACACGGTCAACGAGGGCAACGAAGCCTTCTATCCACGCAACGTTATCTTCAATAAGTATTTCAACAAGCACAACGTCTGTGTCATTACCCCGAGCGCGATCATGTCGAACTCGAGCGTCGCCGATGTCGGAGCCGATTTAGCCAGCGTCGCCGATAAAGTAAGTGGCAACATCGTCACCAAACAGTACTACAAAGGCGCCAATTCCAACTTATTCGCCAGTTTCCCCGGTTTCAGCGTCGACACGAAGAATGTCGTCAGAGTCTCCGATGACAATGGTGTCGCTCAGAACGTCTTGACCGACGAACAAGGCCAAGTCGTCCTTGCCGTTCGCGTTTCTTCCTCGGGTTACCAAGGTATCCACTTCATCGTGGTTGAACGGAGCGCCCTCTCGCAATATGGCCTCCACAAAGAAGGCGACCAATATGTCGAGAATACCACTGCCGACGAAGCGAAGGCTGCGAACCAGGCGAGTTCGAGTGCTTATTACACCACTTACCTCCCCTCGAGCACCAGTTACCCAGTCGACAAGGATGCCATTCAGACCTACGTCGACTACAACAAGCCGACCAGCGAAGATCTGACGACCCGCTCGGGCAACATCTCGACCGCGATTAAAGGCTACAATTCCGCGCTTTCAACCTATCAATTCTCTCTCTTGATCAGCGAAGGCAAAATCACCTTCAGCAATCCCGAGATCGAAAACCAGATTAAGTCCTATTCGCAAACCAAGCGCCAATCGGCTGTCGACAGTGCCTTCACGACCTGGAGCGACAATTGGAAGAGCTATGCCGAAGTGCTAGCCACTCAAGAAGCGGCCCGCGCCGTTGGCAAAGACACTGGCTTGGGCAGTCTCCTTTGCGAGACCACCGCGACTGAATACGCTTCCACTGCCAAGACGACTGATCTCTGGGCGAAAGGAGGAGCTTGCTACTATGGCACAAAGTAAAATGAAGAAAATCAGCATTCTTGTTCTCTCGTTAGCTTCGCTTTCGTTACTCGCCTCGTGCGACAACATCGAAGCGAAACTTCAAACCAGCCAATACGATACGCCGGTCTTGAACCTTGATGGCACCACCAACAATGCTTTGGGCAAAATCTACGATGCCCTCATCAAGGAAGGCGATACCAATAGCGCCAAGGTTCTCAATAACGTCCTTTATCTCTACAGCCAGTCGGTCTATGGCGACTTCTTCGAGATGAAGACCGCGGTCGATGCTTACGAAAAAGACAACGCCGACACGACTGCTCTCGATGCCTTCGCCGCCAAGTATACCGTCTACAAGACGGAAGATATGGCGAAAGCCAAGTTCAAAGTCATCAACTTCTACAACGATGTTCTCTATCGGATCCGTTCGACCTTCTTGGGCTATGTGAGCAACAGTTCCTACCAAGTCCGCAACCAATTCGTCGAGAGCAAGTTCTACGACGCCCAAATTGCCGCTTATTACACCTTAACGACATCGAATGCAACCAGCTTCCCCTATAATAAGGATAAGAAGCAAGTCTTAGGCAACTTCCGTCTCAGCGAAAATTACACCGAGAGCGGAGCTTTCCTTCTCGATGGGAAAGCCGACCTCACCAAGAGTGCCGACACCGCCAATTCTTACTTCAAGAACATCTTCGGCACCTACGCGAACTACATCAAGCTCGCTGTCTTGCCAGACATCTACCGGAGCGAGCTGACGAGCCAATACCTCTACAGCGAGAACTTCGGTCAGATCAAACAGACCGCCTACCGCAAAGTCGACTACATCTCGCTTGCTGAAAATGCCGCTTATATCGGCAGCGTCGGCAACTTAATGACCTCATATTGCAAGAACGTCATCGCTTCGAGCGATGCTGCGATCACGCAAAGCAAGTACGGCTTCACCTTCTTAGGCGATCTCTACAAAGGCACCACCTTTGGCTTCACCGCCGCTGAATCGGCTTTAGCCAAGACAATCTACACCGCCGCTGATTGGCACGAAGTTACGCTCACCGCGCCGCTCACCGTCGATAATTGGACCATCTCCTCCTACTACAAGGAATCGGCGATGGGCACCATCATCGAATCCTTTCAGAAGCTCACCGATAACCGTTTCACCGATGATTCAACCGTCCGGAACGACTTCACCAATAGTGGAGCCTATCCGATCGACACAGGCTTAACCGTCAAGACCCGAACGCTCGTCAGCACCGATAAGACGACCCATGGTTGGTATGATAAATCTGGCCTGTCGTCCTTAGCCAGCGCACTCTCGACCCGTCTCTTCAAGGTCCAGACCGCTACCGATATCGATGGCAATAAGACCGCCAACGAAACGATGACCTATGGCCGTTATGTCAATGGCAACTACTACCTCCTCCCGGAGAATAGCGAAGCCAAGGCTGCTTATCCTTATTTATATAAGGACTCGAGCGACAACTGGTACATCGTCAAAGTCGAAGAAGCAGTCAAGCCTGCCAAGATCACCCTCGATTCGACTGGCATGGGATCCTCGGCATATTACGACAATATGGCAAGCCACGCCAACGACCACTTCTATGGTGAAGTCGTCGCCCGCAAGATCGCCTACTCCCTCGCTTCGAACGAGACCTGGAAGAATAAGGCCAATAAGTTCTACGTCAATGCCATGGCGCTTCTCTATCATGACACCTACGTCTACAACTACTTCAAGACGACGTTCCCTTCGCTCTTTGAGTGATTCGGAAACACGCTATAATAAAGGGGCGGAGCAATCCGCCCCTTTCTCGTTATTCTTGGAGGTAAAGGCTATGAAGGATATATTCTGCAAGATCATCGACGGGGAGATTCCCTCGGTCAAAGTTTACGAAGACGATGATGTCCTCGCTATCCTCGACATTTCGCAAACGACCAAAGGCCACACCTTGGTGATGCCGAAGAAACACTACGACAGCTTCTTAGCTTGCCCGAAAGAGACGATGCACAAAGTCTATGACGTCGCTCAACGAATCGGCCAAGCCGAAATCGCCGTCCTCGGGGCCAAAGGCGTCAATATTCTCACCAACGTCGGCGAATGCGCCGGCCAAAGCGTCCCCCACTTCCACGTCCACGTGATTCCGCGCTATCTCGGTGGCGAAGGCGGCTTCCAGCTCACGATGAAGGCCCAGGATACCTCGGGAATGGATTTGCCCTTATTAGCCCGTTCGATTTCCAATAAAATGAGCAAGTAGTCGTTTCACTTCTCTTTGGCTTTTTTTGGTCCCGTTAGGTGTCTTTTCCGCCCCTTGAAGCAAATTTACAAAGTCCGAGCAAATCTCCGCAACCACGAGAGAGAAAGAACTGGTCAGCATCTCAAAATATGTAAGCGCTTACACATCGGCGGATATTCATGCTATATTAGGGGTGAGCTAAGGAGGAAATCTCCCTGAGCAAAACCCTGAGGGAAGGCTCTCCTCCTCAGGGAAAAAGACTCGTATAGCTGTTTCTCGCCAAGGATGGTATCCTGAGGCTCACTACGGAGGAGCGAGGCGAGAAAACGCTACGATAAGGCATTCCAATCCGGCGGTGGGGAATGCCTTTCTTTTTACGAAAAAAGGCCACTCGCGTGGCCTAAAGATCAAAACAAAACTTTCTACTTTTCTTTGTTATAAAGCGGATTGTAGAAATAACGATCATCAATGGTGAAGACCTTCTGGGTCCACTCGCCCGGCGCGATCCCTTGATAAGCCTTGTCAAGGATATTCATCTTGGCATCGAAATCATCGATCACCGCTAAGGCGAGGGCTTCGCGAGTCTCGGGCGGGATCGGCGAACCGAAATCGGGTTGATTATGGTGGGAAAGCACCATGTGTTCCATCACCAGCGGGATCTCGCCCACCATGCCCAAGGCATCGGCGGCTTCTTTAACTTCTGCCTGCATGATGGAAATATGGCCGATCAGTTTGCCTTCGAGAGTGAATTTGGTCGCGATCGGGCCCGAAAGCTCAATCGTTTTACCAATATCGTGAATCAATGTGCCGGCGATGAGAACATCGCGGTTGAGCGAGGGATAGAGCTTGCAGAGCGCTTCGGCGGCGTCGGCCATGCAAAGCGAGTGGTAAAGTAAACCAGAGGCATAGTTATGGTGGTTACGAACCGCGGCCGGATAATCGACATAGGCGTCATAGTGTTTTTTAATCAAATATGTCGTCAGTTTTTTGACATCTTGATTCTGAAGAGAATCCACGTAATCATGGAGTTTCTTGACCAGAATTTCTTTGCTGACAGGGCTCGAAGGAACAAAACGAGTATAGTCGACGCCCTCGAGCGGAAGCGCTTTGGCTTCAAGCACCTTCATCTGCAAGGCATTCTTATAGGAAATGACTTCGGCAACGACTTGGACGATATTGCCCGGAGCAAAGGTTTCTTCGTCGCCCGGCTCCACATCCCACTTCTTCGCGTCCATCGTGCCAGTCGCATCCTGAAAGGAGACGGTCAGATAGGTTTTACCCGCCGCGGTGACACCTTTCGTGCAGGCATTCACCAAGAATTGCGTCTCAGCCCGATCTCCATCTTTTAACTCAGCGACGCTCTTCATAAACAGTCCTCCAATACCCTTTCGATTTCCTCAGAAGAGTAGCCTTTGCTCATCAAGTAGGCAAATACTTTGCTCCTCAATTGATAACCATTATACTTGACCCCATACTTTTTTAGGGTTTTTTCGCAGAGAAGTTTCAGGCTTTTGTCTCCGACGCCCTTCGCTTGCTTATAGCCGCTCACGGCTTCGCGAGCCACCACTTCATCGTAGCCGCGCCGAATAAGGGCCAAGGCCGCTTTCTCTTTTTTACTCTTGAGCGGAAGGCGGGCGAATTTCTTTTCCCAGAGGGTGGCGAGTTTCTCCGCACGTTCTTCTTCGTGCATAAAAGACAAACTGTCGACGATTTCATCGCGGATGCCGTGCTTAAACTTCAACTCTTGGATGATGCGATTGCGCCCATAGAGTTGCGCCTGTTTCCCCTCTTGAAAGTCACGGGCGAATTTCTCATCGTCAATCAAGCCCTGCTGCTTCAAAGAAAAAATCAGGCGACCGATTGTGTCTTCCTCGCCGGTCTTCTTACGGAGTTTTTCGCGGATATCGTGAGCTGAATAAGAACCCTTGTTCACCAAAGAAAGGGCATATTTCCGCAAAGACTCGCTCCGAAGAAAAAGCAAGAGCGAATGATATTCGATGCTCGTAAGCTCCTTGCCAACATAAAGGGGCATCTCGGTGAAAGCATCGGGGCTAAGCACTAATTTTTCCGCTCCAAAAAAGACGACCATTTGGCCTTTTTTGTTCTCTTTGATTGCGGTGATTTTGTGGTTGTTACCAGTTCTTTTTGATGGCGCGTTCATAGACCTCATGGACCCTTGTGTAGAATTTTTCGAGCGAATATGGTTCAATCGCTCGTAAAGCGGCGGCTTTGACCGAGGCGATTTTGCTCGCCCCTAAATTAATAATACTCCCTAGCTTCTTGCTCATGTCATCGGCATCAAGAAAAAAGAATCCGTCTTCGCCATCTCTAATCGTTCCAACGAGCGATTGGTCATACCGGGCAAACAGTAAAAGCGACGACGCCATGGCTTCCATGAAGGTCAAACCTTGGGTTTCCGTGATGGAGGCAGAGACGAAAAGATCGCCTAAAGCATAATAAAGCGGCACACTGTCTGGACTGACGGGACCGACAAAGACAACATGGTCCGCAATCCCTAACGTGACACTCAATTCTTGCAGCTCTTTGAGAGCAGGTCCGCCGCCGACCACCACGAATTTGGTGAGTTTGGCAGGTTTGCCCGCCAAGAATTTTGCGTAGCCTTCGAGACAGAGATCGATCGATTTCTCTTTGGCAACACGACCCAAAGAAAGGATGACATAAGCATCGGGAGAAAGACCATATTGACTCTTGAGTTCTTTGATCTTTTTCGGATCGATATTTTCCCGTTTAAATGCGCTGAAATCGATACCAGTTGGAATCACGTTCATATAGGCATCGACACCGATATTACGCATATATTCTTGAATTTTGATGCTTGGGGTGATGAATTCATCGGCTCGGCGCGACTTGTAGCGGACGTAAGTGCGGACAATGCCTTTGGCCACCCGATCGAAGTAACCCCGGGTGGCGTAATAGGTGTAATCCTCCATCATTGTGTGAAAGGTATAGACCGTCGCCACGTGGAGGATGTTGGCGGCGATGAAACCGAATTGGCCAACCCCGCCATCGGTTTGAATGTGAATGACTTCGGGCGCGAAATCTTTGATGAGTATCATCGCATCGGCGTTATAGACCGAAGCCCAACGATAGTCATAAAGGTGTTTCATATCGATTCCAGGCAGACGAAGAACATCGCCATCGAGCGAAAGCTCGTTGTTATAAGGGTTGGTCGCCACCACTAAAACTGAGTCGCCATGGGCCTTGAAAATGCGGTAAAGATTGCGAGCGCTCGTGGCGACGCCGTTGATCTCTGGAGGATAGGTATCACTGAAGATTGCTACTCTCATACTTAATCATCAATATCGATGGAATCCCACTTCTTTTTCTTGAGGGTATTCTCATTGCCTTTCTTATTTTTCGCGCTCGGAGCGCTCGGGTCTGTTATCTTGACGGCGGGGGAAGAGTTTTCACGAAGGAAGAATGAATCATCAGAATTTGCATCGGGATATTCTTTGGGGTTAGAAGGGTTGAGGGGCGTTTGAATCCGCTTTTGCAGTTCTTTGCGCGAAAGCTGTTTGGTCTCGTAAAGGGTATCAGAAGAAAGCTTCCGTTCATCGAAGGTAGCCATCTGGAGATCGACGAAGGTCTGGCGATTGGCGTAATGAAAGTCCTCGTGAGGCCTGGAATGATAAAGGGCGGCGAAGAAACCCGAGACCACGACGACAAGATGGAAGGTGGCGACCCGCCACAAAATGTTGGCGGTCGCCATGTTGGCTGAGGCAGTCCGGACAATCTGAAGCGAACCATTGACGACCGCGGCGGTCTCAACATAGTAATTCGAATACATCGCCGCGAAGAAAAGTTCGGAGACGCCAGCGCTGCCTGGCAACGGGAAGAGGCCAGTCACCATTTGGTGGAAAGCACTCCGGAAACAGGAATCCAACATCAAGGACAAATCGAAGGTAGCCCCATAGCCATAGGCATCAAGAGCCAAGCCAGCGAAATACGGAATCGAAGTCCGGATGATCATGATGACAAAGAAAAGCGAAAAGATGAGAATCGTGACCGGAACATTGGCTTGAAGACGCTTAAGCTCAATTTTGAAATTTTCAACCTGTACCCGAAGATTCTCACGGGTTTTGTCGGGATTTTTGACAATATGAATTTTCGCAAGCAAGCCGATGCCATAATGCATGATGAAGTTATGGAACTTGTGGGAATAGCTCATCAAGAAGAGAAGGGCAATGACCGAAAGGTTGAGACCGAATCCGATGATGATTAACGGCAACATCGATACCGTGCCATCCCAGCCGAATAAGGAGAAATTCGGAATTTGAAAGCTCTTGATGGCCATGATGGTATCCCATTGAAAAATAATGGCGATGATATCGAAGAAAATAAGGACCACCTGATAGATGATAAACCACATGACCATGATCGAAGCCGCGTTGGAGACCTCAATCCCCTGCTTCTTCATCGTGTAAACCTGCATGACCTGACCGCCCGAAGCGCCGGGAGTGACGTCGTTATAGAAAGCGCCGATCATCGCGTTCGAGACGCCTTGGTGCCATTTGTAGTGCCGGGTATATAAGCGGCAGAAAACTTGAATGACGACGCCGTCAAGGAGATAGGAGGCGATCATTAAAAGCGCGATGACGACGAGCCACAACGGATTGCAACCCTTCAGAGCGTCGTGGATATAGGAACCGCCTTTGCCGATATCGCCTTCACCGGCGTTATAGAGCGAGAAGACAAGCGAAAAAGCAGTCATCACCAAAACAATGGAGATGCTGACCCAATATTTCGAAGATGTTTTTTTCTTTTTCGGGGTTTCCGAATCTGGAATCCGCGTCGTTTTTTCGTCCATCAAAAAATCCAAGAGCTAAATGCTCTTGGACTATTGTAGCAAACTTTGACTCTCAAGCCTTGCTTTTTATCGCGTAATCGTGGTAAGAACGATTTCAGCAGTGCAGTTATAACGGAAGGGTAAGTAATATGAAGTCCCCAAGCCTCGGTTCACGAGCAAACGGGAAAGACCTTTGCTGTAGGCCCCGGCGATGTAAGCTTCCCACGGAGCCGAAGCCATCGCCCATCTGCCGATTTTCACCTGACCGCCATGGGTGTGGCCTGAGAAGGTTAAATCGTAGCCTTTTGCCGCGATGAGGTCAAAAAGATTCGGCCGATGACACAGCATGATGTTGAACTTAGAGGCGTCAAAGCCGCTTGAAAGCGCGTCCAACTGGGCTGGCACATCGCCTTCATAAGGCACAAATAGCGTCGGCCATTCGCCTTTTTTCCGATAGCCAGGATCGCGGACGCCGCTCAAGACGATTCCATTGCCGAGATCGAGGCGTTTTTCGTTCATATTGGTACCCCAGCCATCAAAAATCTCGTGCTCGATTTTGGCATTATCCGGCGCGTGCATCTCGTGGTTCCCATCGACATAGAAAAAAGGAATTCCTTTCGCCTTCCAGGCGTTGATCATGCTCTCAAGCATCGAAAAATCGCTGGTATGATCGTCGACAAAGTCACCCGTCAGCACAATCACATCGGGCTTCAAATCATTAATTATCTCCAGCAAATCCCCATTGGAATAGTCCAAAGAGTGATTATGGAAGTCGGAAAGTTGAACGATGCGAAAGGCTTCGCTTCCGGTGTATTTCTCCGAGGCGTATTGATACGAAGTGACAACGAGCTGGGTGTCGTTGTTGGTATAGCAAAATATGCCGAAGCCCGTGCAGACGACCCCGACCAAGGCAACCCCGCGAAGAAATACTCGCATTCTTTTCATGAGAACAATGATAACAAGCTGCTGCGAAAAGTCTCTAAAAACCGCCTGAGCCACAAGCGAAAGAAGATAATTCGTCTTACTTTTTCTTTTCGAGAAGACCTTGGGAGCACAAATAATCGAGCGAATCGTCGACGCTGCGTTCAAGCGGCCGTGGATCATAACCGAAAACACGAGTCGCCTTGACGTGACTGAACGTGTTAGCGTGCCTAACGATGTCAATCGCAAAAACAGTACAAAGAGGACGCTTATGGAAGACTTTGCAATAAAGCGCGATGAAAGGCAAGCCAAGATAGGCAACCCAACAGGGGTAAATCGGCACCTTTTTCCCCACGCCATGGTTCCACGCTTTGGCTAAAAGCAAAAGTTCTTTGAGACTGATTCGATGACCAGAAAGAATGAACGAATCCCCGCGGGAGGGCCCGCTAGAAAGGGAATAAATCCCATAGGCAACATCGCGGACGTCCACCATATCATAGCCGCCGGGAATCACGCCAGGTATCTTACCATTAAGATAATCGCGAAGTAACTGAATCAAATGATTGCGACCATCATCGTAAGGCCCGATGATACCTGAAGGATAAACCACGATTGCATCAACGCCCGCTCTCCGCTTGGCTAAAACAAAGCGAGTCGCTTCAGCCTTGCTCATGGGGTAGCCGGCGGCTTCATCGCCTTCAACGAGCGGTGAGTTCTCGTCACACAGGGATTGCGTCTGAAGAAAAGCATCGACCGAAGAAACATAAATGAAACGGAAGCCTTTCTTTTCCTCAAAGAAGCGAAAAGAATTTTTCACTCCGTTAATGTTGACATTGTTCATCGCCGCCGTTTGATGCATCGCGCCAATATCGATAATAGCGGCAAGATAAACCACGATAAAAGAGCCTTCCGCCAAACCAGAAAAGAGCGGTTCAAGCGTCTCAGGTTTCGTCACATCGCCCTCATAGCATGCCAAGAAGGGATTTGCGGGGATATTGTCCTTTTTCCGGAGGTCAAAGGCCCGCACCGGACAGCCTTGATCAAGCAAAAGAGTGATCAAACTCGTCCCAAGGTGCCCAAAAGCGCCAATGAGGAGATAAGTGTATTTGCTTATAATTGTATTTTAGCATCCTTTCCCGCCTAACGGAGATGTTTTTCATTGCAAAGATTTATGGCGGGAAATATCCGTTTATTTTATATTCTCCAACTCCGATTCTCCTCCAAATACCCGCTCTACATAAAAGGGTGAGAAAAGAATGTCTTAATAAGGCACGTGAGAAACAGTTCCAAAATCCGCGCGCTTGCCAAAACCCAATCGGGGCAGCGCAAGCCTGTTGCCTTGGCCCTTTTTGGTCTTCCTTATTCTCCCTTGATTTTTTCTTCCGATTCGCGAAAAAGAACAAAGAAGCAAAAACGATGTATTATGGTTTTATACCATTTTTTGAGACCGGAATCATCAAAGATAAAACCGATCAAAATCTCTTTCCCGTAAAAAGACAATACCGGCACAGATGAGACTGGTTTGGCACCATCGAGCATCTTTCTTCCGTTTTTCTCTTTCATCCCTTAATCTATTTTTGGAGGTAATAATCCATGTCCATCTATGATCAAAATGTCGTCACCACAAAAGGGGAGACGATTTCGCTTAAAACCTATGAAGGGAAAACCCTTCTCATCGTCAACACGGCCACCAAGTGTGGCTTCACCCCGCAATACAAGGCCCTCGAAGCCCTTTACAAGAAGTATCAAGACAAAGGCTTTGTGATCCTCGATTTCCCCTGCAACCAGTTTCTCCATCAAGCGCCAGGAAGCAATCAGCAAATCGATGAGTTTGCCACGCTCAACTATGGCACCACGTTCCCTCGCTTTGCCAAAATCGAAGTAAACGGCAAGAACGAGCATCCGCTCTACACTTTCCTCAAATCGCAAAAGAAGGGCCGGATCGCTTGGAACTTCACCAAGTTCCTCGTTGATAAAAACGGTGACGTCGTCGGCCGCTACGCCCCAAACGCGAAGCCTGAGGATTTTGAAAAAGACATTGTCGCGCTCTTGGGCCAAGCCGAAGAAAAAGCAAAACCAGCGATCAAAGAAATCAAGACCCTGACCTTGGCGATGCTCGATGGATGCCCCCACTGCAAAACCGCGGAAATCTTTCTTAAGAAATATGGGGTTGCTTACGCCGAGCTCAACTGGAGCCATGATGAGAACGATCCGACCTTTGAAGCTCTCGACATCAAAGCAGTCCCGGTCCTCCTCATTCCTGGCGAGAAAGGCTTGACGAAAATCGCCGGCGAACAGGCGATTGGCGAATGGGCTAAATCCAACAAGGCTTAAGGCGATCCCTTTCCTTTATAAGCTCGTCCATGGCTTATATAATAATGACCATGGACTTTTCTTATCTTCTTTCGCGCCACAAACTAAATCGCGTTCTCCTCGAAAAAGTGGGTTTTTGCCAAGATAATGACGTTTATCAATGCCGCAAAACTTTTGCGGATCCCAACTTCTACGCTATCATTCGTTTAAACCAAGAGCTCTTTGAAGTCAAAGTCTTCGAGACTTCGTTTGACGAAGAATACATCCCTTTTACCCTCAAAAGCGTTCAAACGCCACTCGTCGCCGGTCTACGCGAACAGGTGAATAAATGGGTTGAAACGATTCTAGAAACCGCCTTCGATCAAAATGACATGAAGAATCGACTGATTGAGTACGGCAAAGAGAAACACCATTCGATTCCTGAACACCCCTTTGACGAAGAACCTCCCAAGGTTTCAACAGTTTTACGGGTGGCAAAGGATGGCAAATGGTACGCTCTTTTTATGGACGTTAATGCCAAATCGATGGGTCTGAAAGACGAAGGCAAGGTCGATGTTGTCAACCTCAAAACGGATCCCACCAAGATGGCGAGCATCCTCGACCAGCGTCACTTCTTCCCTGCCTATCACATGAATAAAAAACTCTGGATCAGCATCGTCCTCGATGAGACGACGCCATGGGAAAAAACGATTAAACTCCTCGATGAAAGTTTCGTTTTGGTCTCGCCGAAGAAATAATCCCTGCCAAACCTCTCTGAAATAGAAAAAAGCCCCGTGAGGAGTCTTTTTCAATTGTTCGCCATCAGAGCGTGCAGGCGGTAACGTTGCTCAACTCTTTTTTCGAATGTTTTCATATTCTTTGACCTTCTTAAAACGAGGCCCAAGGCTTCGGCGATCCGCTTACCGTAATCCTCATCGGCCAAACAGCAGCGAGTGACACGGCGTCACTTGACGTTCTTGCAAAACCCCACTCATCACCCGTGCGGCGTTACCAATCAGAAGTGCTTTCTTCTCTTCGCTCATCGCCTGAATGGAGGAGTATCGCTTCGGGAAGGCACGCCGGGCAATGGATCGGGGAGATTGCGAGCATAATCGTCGTGACCAATTCCGCAGATTCTACTCGTTTCTTCATCGCTCACGCATGTGATGTCTTGCTCCGTTGTGAAATGAAATTTGACCCAAATGCGCTTGCCTGCTTTGTTAACCAAAAAATGTGCTCGCCAAATCGATCCATGTTGCGAAGGGCGACAAGAAACCCGCGACCTGACATCGTGATGGTCGCCTAACGGAAAGCCCTAAGAAGCATCGTCCAGAAATCCTAGGTATCGTTGACGTCATTAAGTCAAGCCGCGGATATCGCGTTCAACATCAGCCACACCCCGTTCGCCCGCCGTGGTTGAAAGTCAGGCAAGCAGTCGGTCTTCCCCCCCTTCGGAAAACCAAATCGTGAGCGTGCTTTTGCTAATGTCCTTCACGATCAGCAAGATCCGCAGGGCGTCCCATCTTTTAGCGTGCATCCGGCGCTTGGGAATGACTTCGAGTTAAGAGAACAATTTTTACAATAATATAACCATTCCAAAAATAGCCAGCATCATCCTCGAAAGAATGGCTACCGGTCTTTGTCATTGCGAGAAAGAAGGCGCAAGGAGCGCCGTTACGTGAGGAAGACTATTCATTGCACGAAAATAGGCTTATTCTAAGGAAAAAGAGGTGGCACAGATGCGAATTGGCATGATTGGGGCGGGCGGCATCGCTGGCAAATTGGCGCTGACGATCGCCGAGATGAAGGACGTCGAAAATTACGCGATTGCTTCACGAAGCTTAGAAAAAGCGAAAGAGTTCCAAAAAACCTTTCATTTTAAAAAAGCCTACGGTTCCTATGAGGAACTGCTTCAGGATCCACAGGTGGATTTAGTGTATATTGCCACGCCCCATAGCGAGCATTACGCCGAAATGGAACTTTGTCTACAATACCACAAGAGCGTCCTTTGTGAGAAAGCCTTCACTGCGAACGCCAAGCAGGCCGAGGACATCCTCTCCCGCTTTGAAAAAGAACATCTCTTTGTCACCGAAGCCATCTGGACCCGCTATCTTCCCTCCCGCAAAATCATCGATGACATCGTTTCCTCAGGAGTTCTCGGTGACATTTATCTCGTCAGCGCGAATCTCTGCTATCCGAATAAATCCCATCCGCGCCTAACTGATCCCGCTTTGGCTGGCGGGGCTCTCCTCGATATGGGAATTTATCCCCTCACATTCGCCCTCATGGTTTATCATGCGAACCCTTTGACACTCCATGCCGAGTGCAAGAAAACGGAAACCGGCGTCGACGAGGCCACTACGATGATTCTTTCTTTCCCTGGCGGCAAACAAGCGGTCCTCTTTACCGCAATGGACGGGCCAAGCGATCGGAATGGTTTTGTCTATGGCAGCAAAGGTTATCTCAAAGTCACAAATTGCAACAACCCCGAACGCTTAACTGTCTTCAACGCGAATCACGAAATAACACAAAACTATCCAATCCCAAAACAAATCAGCGGTTACGAATACGAAATCGATGAATGCCGCCGCTGTTTAGAGCAAAAACTCTGCGAATCCCCCTTCGTTTCCCACCGCGTCAGCATTGAAGTCATGCAAATGATGGATGAAATGCGAAAGCAAATCGGCATCGTCTATCCTTTTGAGAAATAAGCTTAGTCTGTGACTTCTTCGCCAAGGAAATAGAAACGGTTATGACCGTTATTTTTGGCGAGATAAAGCTGTTTGTCGGCTTCGATAAGATAATCATCGATATTTTTCTTCTCTTCAAATTGGCCGAAAAAGGCGCCGGCGCTGACAGACACATAAGGGAAGGGCGCTTCTTTGGCCGCCGGCAGTTTCGCCCCATAAACCGCTCTGACGAGGCTGAGGCCAATCTGGCGAATCTGTTTTGCGTTGACTCCGGGGAGGACGACTAAAAATTCATCACCCCCAAACCGATAGAAACAATCGCCCGAGAAAAGGCCGGCCTTCTCTACGGAATTGACGACAGATTGCAAGCAATTATCCCCCTCGATGTGGGAGAAACTATCGTTGTATTTTTTAAAGGAGTCAATGTCAAACATAATAAAGGCGATATCCGCATCAATCTCAAGATAATGGGACAGATTCTCCGCCAAATCCGAGTGGAGTGAGTGCCAGTTCTTAATGCCCGTTAACTGATCGTGAGTCGAAAGGAAGTCAAGTTTATCGTTGGCCAACTTGAGCCTTTCCGTCTTTGCTTCATCGACAAAGCTGATTGAGGAGAGATAAATCATGCCAGCGAGAAGGATGGCACCAATGAGGCCATATTGCAGAAGCAGAACGGCTTCGTTTTGCCCCGCCGCAGCAATCGTAATCACGGCTGCGAGACCGCTAAGTATCGCCAAGAGTGAGTCAAAGAGATAGGGCGAGAAAACCAAAGCGAAAATCAAAAGATAGAGATAACTCGGGCAAAAGGAGCCACGCTGCGCCGGATTCTGGGTGGCCGCAAGAAAATAAAGAGCCATCACCGTCAAAAGACAACTGGTATAGGCATCCATCGAGAGCCGAGAAAAAAGCGGTCGGCGCAATTTGAGGAAATATAGCAGAGTCCCAAAAAAAGAATAAAAGAACGAACCGCCAAAGAGAAGAAACATTGCGATGACGCTATAGAATTGATCGTCTGGGCGCATATTGAACGCGTAGTACATGATCATATAGGCCACGCTAAGCGCCATCAAAAAACAAGAGACAAACGCCATCCGATTTGCTTGGCGGATAGACAAGGAGGCTAAGGCCTCTTTGCTCTCAGAATCCGTGATTTGAAAACGATGGAGCAAACAATGGAGTTCTAGCGGCATCTCCCAAAAACGAAAAGACGCATGTCTCCCCTCGCTCTGATGTTTGCCTGAATCCATAATTGTATTTTATCGTCCTTGAGGCAAAAAAAACATCCAAGCACCTCTTTGTTTTTTAATTATAACGTTAATTGGCACGATACATAAACAAAAAACTCGGCAAAACAAAGCTGCTTTGGGATAATACCTGCAAATCACCATTCTTTTAATGCTGCTCATTTTTCTTGCAATAAGTCATCTCATCCGCCTCGTTAATAAGAAGAATCGCTGAACCTTTTCGGATTCGTGCAAATCATATTGCCGATACTGACACTCACCGCGAAACCGAGCGGTCTGGCCTGATTCTGTTGTGTTTCGAAGAGGGTTTGGTCGATTCGTGCGATGATTAAAGCAGGATCCGTCTTGTTCTAATCGACGACGAGGCGGGGCAAATGAAGATAATCCATAAAAAAGATTTTAATCGCGCAAAAACGTGACAAATGACTACGACAACTTTCTGTCAACTTATCTACTGAGTATGCGAAGAAAAAAATCGATAAGATAAAAAACGATAATGGGAACCTGGATGAACGCTCCCTTCTTCCGTGTCAGCCCTCATCCGTTCTATAATAAACGGGATGTTAAAAAGGTTGCTGATCACCAACTTGGCGATTATCGAAAATATCGATGTCTCCTTCAAAGAGGGATTTACCGTTCTAACGGGCGAAACCGGAGCGGGCAAAAGCCTCGTCATCGATTCGCTTTCGCTTCTTCTCGGCGCCCGGGCCTCGAGCGAGCTGATTCGCTCGGGTGAAGAAAGCGCGCAGATCAAGGGCTTTTTCGAATTGCAAAATCCGCAATTGAGCGCAATCCTTTCTTCGCTCAACGTTCCTTTCCTCGATGGGCAAATCGCAATTGAACGAACAATTGGGAAAAGCAAAAGCACCGTCAAGGTCAACGGGGTGTCTCTCACCTTAAGCGATCTCAATAAAATCGCAAAATACTTGGCTGATATCCATAACCAATTTGATTTTGAGAAGATTCTCAACCCAGAGAACTACCTCGAAATCATCGATGGTTTTTCCTATGAGCTCACTGCTTCCTACAAAAAGGAATACCACGCCTTGCTCGAAATCTACCGCGCCCGCAATGACGAATATGACTCCTTGCTAGAGAAAAAGAAAAAGCTGGATGAGAGCCGTGACTTCTTCGAATACCAATACAAAGAATTGAAGGCGGCGGATTTAAAAGAAGGCGAAGAAGAGAGCATCGCCTCCGAGATTTCGCTGCTCACGAACTATGATAAAATTTATGCCCTTTCGCAAGAAGCTGATGAAAAAATCCATGGTGATTTCCTCGACCAACTCTATGAACTCAATACCTTGCTCGAGAAACTTTCAAGCTACCAAAACCAATACAAAGAAGCTCACGATAAACTCGATGATTCTTACTATGAAATCAAGGACACATTCGATGAGTTAAAAAAGAAGCTTGGCAACATCGATTATGACCCCTCCCGCCTCAATGATCTCGAGCAACGGGATACCGATTTGAGCGCCCTCAAACGCAAATACCGGAAAACCATCCCTGAACTCATCGCCTATCGCGACGAACTCGAAAACGCGATCGGCGAGCATTCTGATTTCGAGGGGACTCTCCAGGCGAAGAAGGCCGAAGTGGATACGGCGCTAACCGCCTGCATCGAAAAGGGCAACGAATTAACCACCGTGCGGAAAAAAATTGCCAAATCCATCGAAAAAGAGCTCGAACGTAACATGGCGGATTTGCTTCTCAAAGCCGATTTCCAAGTCATTTTCCTCGATCATCCCACTCTAACAGGCGGTGCGATTCTTCGCGAAGATGGGCTTGATGAGGTGGATTTTTTAATCGAAACCAACGTCGGCGAAGGCTTAAGAAGTTTATCGAAAGTCATCTCAGGCGGCGAAGCTTCGCGCATTATGCTCGCTTTCAAAGCGGTCTTCATCAAAGCCAACAAGATTTCAACGGTCATCTTTGATGAAATTGACACGGGCATCAGCGGCGAAACCGCCCAAGCGGTCGCCCGTAAAATCCACGAAATCTCTTTAACGAGCCAGGTAATCGCCATCACCCATATGCCACAGGTGGCTTCCTTAAGCGACCACCATATCTTGATTTCCAAAGAAGTGAAAACCAAGCGGACCTACGCCCACATGAAGGAGTTGACCTTAGACGAAAAAATCCATCAGGTTGCCTACCTAATCTCGGGTGGCGAGGTAACGGAAAAACAACTCGACTACGCCAAAGAAATGGTTTTGAGCAAGCGCAGTTGACTCTTTTATCCAGCGAAATAATACGCGATAAATGCAAGGCGAAGGGGAACCATTTGACCTCTGAAACACTATTGAGGATGTGGCGATAGATCCGCAAACAATTTTCGCATTATAAAATAACGAGCGGGTCTTTTGCCAAGCCCACTACGCAACGATGGCAGAAAAATCCTTCGCGTCAGCAAACGGCTTTTGCCGATCAAAATGTCCGAGGTGAAAATTGCTTTTTCCATCGATTGCAGCGACTTTTATTGAGCAAAAAAGAAAGGGCTAAAAAGAACAGTTCCTGTAACGAAAAGACCTTTATCGACCAAGGATTTAATCAGAGGTTATATCGACTTTTTACCGAAGGTCAGCAAGGCGGCGCCTTCCGCCGTGATCTTGGCTCTGAAGCCACGACGATGCTCTGGACCAGCGCACTTCGGTTCCTCCTCAAATGGTTTTTGTTTTTCGAGAGCAACTCCGAACAGCACGATCAGACCGGAATGACGATCATGACACTTATTATCGCGACGGGAACATGAGATTGCTCTTTAACATCGGCGGGGACTTTTTTTGGCCATCGGAGCAGCGATTGCCAATCCTTTGACCAAGAAATTCGCCAAATGGCGATTGATGTTCGTCAGTTTTCTCTTCTGCGCCATCGGCGATGCGCTTTGCTGAATCGTCGCGTATCCGGGCCAGTTCAATCTTCCCTATGGTGCGCTTCTTTTCATCGTTCTCATTGCCTGCAAAGAAATCAAATAACAGAAAAAGAAAAACCTTGGCAAAAACTCCTTCGGATTACAGTCGATGATTTTTTAGAGAGTGGCGATTAACTCATCAACAGCTTCTTTTGAGGTCGCCCAACTCATACAGAAGCGAATCACCGTATGCCCGGCGTCGAGATTGTCCCAAAGATCGAACCAAACTTTTTTGGCAAGCTCTTCTTTTTTCTTGTTATCGACCACCACGAAGGTTTGATTAGTAGGCGAAGCAACGGCGAAGCGATAGCCTTTTTCTTTGAGGGCCGCCCGTAAACGAAGAGCTTGGCCAATGGCGTTCTTTCCGATCTTCAAATAAAGATTGTCGGTGAATAAGGCGTCGAATTGAACACCCAAAAGCCGACCTTTCGCCATCAAGGCGCCGTGTTGTTTAATGAAGGTCAAAAAATGCTTGGGTGCCCCTTGGGGGAACACCACCGCTTCGCCGCAAAGTAACCCCGCCTTGGTCCCGCCGAAATAAAAGACTTCGGATAACTGAGCGAGCTCGGCGAGGCTGACGTCATTTTCTTTCGTCGCCAAAGCATAGGCAAGGCGGGCGCCATCGACAAAGAGGGGCAAACCATAATGATGAGCGACCTCATGGAGGGCGCGAAGTTCCGCTTTACTATAGAGCGTGCCATATTCAGTCGGCTGCGAAATGTAGACCATCCCAGGCTGGACCATGTGCTCTTTGCTGGCAGCATGATCAAAATCCAGGAGATACTTCTCTAAATCGTCGGCCATGAGTTTTCCCTCTTTCGCCGGAATTGTCAGGACCTTATGACCCGTCTCTTCAATCGCTCCCGCTTCATGGACGGCAATATGACCACTCGAACATGAGATGACGCCTTCGTAAGAACGAAGCAAACTGGCGATGACTACCTGATTGCTCTGGGTCCCACCGGCCAAAAGATAAACCTCGGCGTTGGGGGCGTGGCAGGCAGCGGCGATTTTTTTCTTCGCTTCGAGAGTATAATGATCGCTTCCGTAGCCGGGAAGTTCTTCCATGTTGGTCTCAACGAGGCGCTTTAATATCAAAGGATGACAACCTTCGGAATAGTCATTGCAGAACGCTAACATAATGGAAACCTCCTTTTTTCGAGGAAAGTATAACGAAGTCGGAAAAAATGAACAAAAAGAGCTTATTCTTTATATTTCTTGAACGGGAAATAGCGGAAGACCCTCGTGCGATAATGGCTGTATTCCGGATATTTTGAGCCACTGATCTCTTCGGCAAAAGAGGAGCTGCCAAAGAAGAGAACGATGAGGAGCAAAGCGCCAACGATGCTCCAATTAAAAATTGCCTTCCAAGAAAGGTCATTCAGCAAGGCACCGATGCTAAAGACGTAGAACGAAAGCCAGATTCCCTGCTCGCCAAGGTAGTTCGGATGGCGGCTCATCGACCAAAGACCCCGGGTATTAAAGCCTTTGTTGTAGGGGGCCGACAGCTCCTCAAGCTTCTTGCCTTCGGAAAGGAGGGCGCGCTTCTTGCTCTGAAAATGCCACTGCTCTTCGTCGGCAATCGTCTCGTAAATCAAGAAAGCCATCATCAACGCCCCAGCGAGATAATCAACCCAATTCAAAGCCACGGCTGAATTCATTGCGGCGAGGCCGGGCAACGTGATGAGAAGAACCAAGGCATTTTGATAAATCGAGATGAAGAGAAAATTGAAGAGAACCCATTTCCAACGGGGTTGGAATTCTTTTTTGCCGCGCAAGACTTCCCAGCGATAATCCTCACGTCCCTCCCAAAACTTAAGACGATAGGCGCCTTTGCGGGCAAAATTGAACGTCAGACGAATCCCCCAAAGCGTGGTCAGCACCGCCATCAAAATCAAGCGCGGGTTCCAGCCTCCTCGCGCCGCGATGACCCAAAGATAGACCTCAGGCAAAAGACTCCAAAGCTTATCCATTTGACTGTTGTTGTGGGCGAGTTCGCCAACGACAAAGCAAAAAAGAGCGCTCGCGCCAGCGATAATGAGCAAAATCCACAGGGTTTCAAGCTGGTTAGCCGCGAGAGCGGGCCCAACATAGATATAGAGAAGCGGGCAGGCGATGAGGGAAAGGCTTAAGAGGACGGCGATGGGCGCTATTTTCATGAGGGAAAGGCCAACTTTCTCTAATACTTTAACGAGCCGACTCGGCACTATCCACAAAAATCTAAGCAACCGAATGCCATCCATTTAAAAAAATCCCCAGCAAAACGACATCGGTGCCTTTTCCTGCCTCGCTAAAAAGAAACGAAAAAACAAGGACTCCGCCGGACACGAAGTCCGATCATATATCGGTGCTTCTTGAATAAAGAAAGCGTAATTACACCTATGGCGTTCGTAATCATTAGGCCATCGCAAAAGCAAAAAGCCTCTTCGAGGAAGCCTTCTTTAAATGAAACGGGATTGGCATAGATATTCTCGTTTTGGCTCTAAGCGGAAACGTTAGAACAGAAAGCATCTTTTTTATGGCGTTTTTTCTTCGATATAAGGTATTCTATGCGGTTAGGAATACAAACTTATGAACTTCAAAAAACACCCGTTGGTCAAAACTCTCCTCGCTTTTGGTACCTTGCTCTTGAGCAGTTGCACAGGGATCAGTTTCGCCCATGATTCCGCTCTTTCGAGCACCGCCCCCGCTTCTTCGGATGGCGATGCATCCTCGGCGAGCTCGACCAGCACTTCAACGACAACGTCGACGGATGGCGGCTCTTCCTCTAGCTCCACGCTTACAACGAGCGCCGGAAGTTCCTCTTCTTCGGAAGCGAACTCTTCATCGCGTTCCTCTTCAAGCAGTTCCTTCTCTTCCTCGAGTTCGGCGAATACCGATGGCTACTATAAAGTCACTGGAGACACCACAACGAGCGCCTTCAACTATAAATCGATTGGGACAGCGAATGGAACGGATTCCCTGCCCACCACCGGCAATCACAACGTGTTAGTTCTCCCAATCGAATTAGAGGGCTACAGTTTTCCCTCGAGCATCCTAAGCGACGTCAACACCGCCTTAAACGGGGAAAACGGAACGGGTTATTGGGAATCCTTAGCCTCATTCTACAAAAAAAGTTCCTTCGGCGCGCTATCTTTGAATTATATCGTTGCCGATAAGTACGTGACTGGCCTCACGCCTGCGGAATTCTTCGATAGGAGCACCGACGATCTTTTGGCTTCGTCTTACATTTTGCGCTTAGCCCTCGCCAACTATAAAAGCAAGACCGGCGACAAATGCACCCAATTCGACAGCGAGGGCGATGGCTATATCGACGCCGTCATCATGATCTATAGCTGCCCTGACGTCAGCAGAAGTAACGACATCGCCGCGATCGACACGGAAAACGACCTTTTCTGGGCCTTTTGTTATTGGGACTACACCAATGACGCCAATCCCTCAAAGACATCGCCGATCGGAATGAACTATTTCTGGATGTCCTACGACTTCCTTTATGAAGGGTCTACTTCGCCAAATCCCGACGCCCACACCCTCATCCACGAATCAGGCCATCTAATGGGGGCCGACGATTACTATTGCTATGATACCCTCACCTCCGGTAGAAACGAATACACGCCATCCCCGATGGGCGGAATCGCGATGATGGATGAAAACGTCACCGACCACGACATCTTCACCAAGCTCGCTTTCGACTGGGTCAAGCCTTACGTCGTGACGGGCAACGCCACCCTCACCATCAATCCTTCCGAAACGAGCGGCGACTGCATCTTGATCCCCGCGCGGAACACGACATGGAACGGCACGGCCTTCGATGAATATCTCTTGCTCGAGCTCTATACTCCGACTGGCTTAAATGAACTTGATTCAAAAACTCAATATTCGTATAGCACCCAAGGTTATACCACCGCCGGAGTCCGGCTCTTGCACGTCGACAGCCGTGTGGCGAAAGTCACTGTCGATTCTTCCGGCAACATCACGAACACGTCTTATCTTACCGGCGTGCCTTCCTCTCTTCCGAGCTCAGCAACCACGGGCTGCCTCATCCCGCAAAGCAATACGCCTTCTCGACGCTATGGCGAGGCAGAGAGCAAGAAGTACAACCTCGTCAGCCTGATTCAAGCCGGCCATTCAACGAACACGCTCCAATACGGCGAAAACAAAGGCGATAACAACAATCTTTTCAAGACCGGAAGCAGTTTCACCCAAGCCGCTTATTCTTCTTTCTTTGCCAAAGGAAGCCTTCTTGATAATGGCTTTGCGTTTGGCTACAAGATCAGCTTCGACAGCGTCTCGGCCACCAGCGCGACAATCTCCTTTCAAGCGATCTAAAATCCGAACCCTCAAGCACCCTTGATTCTCACGTAAATCGGGGCCGTATCCTTCTGGGTGCCACTGGCCCCCTGAGCTTCTTGCGATTGACTCAGTTCCATGAAAAATCCCTGCTGGCCCCCAAATCAAAGAGAACTCCAACGAGCAACAAAACATGGAAGGCAATTGCTTGATTTAAACAGGAACACGTCTTGCGGACGGCCTCTTTTCACAAAAGAATCCCGACAAACCAATTCCGCTTGAAGACGAATCCATCAGATGACTTGAACAAGAAGGCCTAGCTTCTGGCTTATCGTCTTTCCGACAAGTAATCGGCGAACTGAACATGATCTTTTCAAAAACCTTTCTTCAAGTTACACGACTTCATTGTTATGTCTAAAAAATTATTTAATTATTTCGTGCAGAACTTTGAAAAGATCGTCCATGTCGGCTTCTCGATCATGGGGGGTCCCGCTTTCAAAAATAGATTTTTCTCCCGAGAAATGCTTCTTGGACTCTGTTTCTAACGTCGAAATGATTTGCCCGATTTCGTTTTTTCTATTTGGCGACAAGTCTTCTATCTCCAGCTTCCTTTCTTTGTCATTATCCCCAAAGAGCAGCCCGTCGTCCAAAATCGATTTGTGGCCGTCCGTATTGACGGCATATATCTGGAAGACGCCGTCTGCCATTTTGCACGATAAATAAGAGACATCTTTCATTCCCTTTTTATCCACGACACATAGACCAAGATTAAAAAGGTCCTCAGCTATCTTGCCGTTTTTATTCAGCCTCTCATGATGCCTCGTGTGGATGCCGCAAGGAGCGTTGTTCCCCCAAACCGCTTGATAGGCTTTTTTAAATGTATTCCACCACTCATCTTCTTCTTGTTTGCCACCAGATTCACCGGCGTGCGGGGGAGAGAAAACTGATTTCTTATAATCTTTCCGGCCATAGTGCTTGTAGGACATGGTCTGAAAAAGCCGTCTGACTCGGATCTTGTCTATCCGCCCATAACGTTTGCCGGCGTCGAGAATAAGGCCCAGTTCAAAGGAAGAGCCAAAATCGGTATAATCACGAAACGGGATCTCTATCGCCCTACCGTCGATCAGCGAGGCGTAGACCCTGTCATCCTCGACAGCGTATTGAAGCCTGGCAACCTTGTCCTGCAATGCCATTCTGGCGATGACGACGTACGAGAGGCTTAAGACATCAAACGCGAACCTTTTGTCGCAATCGTCCAACGGAAAGGCCGTGGAATCGAAAAAGCAACCTTCACGCTCATGCTTCAGTTCTTTGCCTGCGCAATAGTCAAAAAGTTGGGTTAAACTCAAAAACGCTCTTATAGGCTTCGCGCCCATAGATCAAGCAAATGCCTCAACGTTCATAAAATTGAATCTTCTTTCCCGGATTGGATGAAAAGCAACGAAAACACGTCATTTGGATTATCGAAAAATCTAGGCAAGTTCGTATCATAAAACTGATTAAGCTTTCTTATTTTACTGCAATGTCAAAAAATGGTATACAAATTTGGGCTGAATTCACCGACAAAATCAGAAGATAAAAACTTTGAATTGCTTCCCGTTCTAAAGAAATCGACTTTTTTACATGAAAATTCCATTCAAAACCGATTCGAAGCCCTTAACAAACTGAATTTAATCCAAAAGGATAGAGTGTGCTCAATTGTTGATTATTTGTTTTCTATTATATGATTTTAAAATATCCGATTCTCAAACTCTAGTATTTTTCTTTCTTCAATATTTTTACTATGCGGCCGTTCTCCATGCCAATGTTTTGTGGATAATCGGCGAAAATAAAAGATCAAGAAAACAGGATTTCCCGTGCCTTCGTATTCTAGCAATGTTTTTGATCAGCGAATTTGGCTTTGAATTAAGCGAATTTAAGAAAGTCTTTTCTTTTTCAATTCCCATCTAGCCTAATTCTATTGAACAAAAATGCGTTTAAACGCATTTTCATTCATTTTTTTGATTAATTAACTACCCAGGAAACTCTAAACGCCTATGCCCAACCCTTCTCATCTTTATTCTGTTTGCCAAAAACAAAAAGTTTTCAGGTATTCCTTGCTAGGAAGTGAGAGCTGCTTTTTCGAGTCTCCTTCGATTTGTTGAACGCAATCCGAATGGGGGTGAGCCAACGGCCCTAAATCTCGTGCCAAGCCACGATACCGAATAAACCCGAATCCTTTCCCCGCCCGCAAAATCGAAACGAATCCGGCCGAACATGAAATTTCGGATACAATAGTAAATTTATCCAGACTTCCCGAAAGAAACGTTCCAGAAAGTCAGCTAACCATTTCGGATGTCTCCACAAACAAGAGTGCCATTTGCTGTAACAAAAAGAAGTACTTTTTTCCTAATCGTCCTCTTTTCAATAATAAAGATTGTATTCATACAAGGTTAAAGTTCGGAAATGGTCCGCCACCAAAGCCCTATATGTAGATAAAACAAAATCCATCGCATCTAGATCCGCAATTGAATCCACATCCAAACGGATGATTCCGCTCGCATCAATCACGCTTTTTACTGTTGGCAGAAGCCCCATTCTCCATTAAAACAAAAAACCTCTTTCCTTTTAAATCCAACCATATCTAGGATTAATGTTTTTCGGCCGCTGGGCCAACGCTTCCCGGCTTGCCATAGAAAACTTCAGCCAGTGCCCAAGATTGAGCGCCTCCGCCCGCCCCACCAGCTCCGCCTATTAATTTGACCTTATTATCGTCAGCTGAAAAAGAAGCCCCGTAAGAAATCGCTGCACCGCCTCTGCCGCCATTCCCGCCGTGCCCAGAGCAATCTCCAAAATTATGGAATGTTCCAACGCCATATCCTCCTTGGCCACCTTGGCCACCTTTCACAGAAAGATTTCCGGAGAATATTCCGTTATTGCAGTAAATACCAGGAGCGCCTTTTTCGCCATCACCTGCCCACTGATCGCCAGATTTGCCTTGCTGGCCAATAGATGTGTTTACGATCTCCAACGAACTACCAGCGTCTTTGCATTTAGGAGCGATAGTTAAATCGTATGTTTCGATTGTCCCGTATTTATTATTGGAAGAGAAACGATTGATGCCGCTGTAATTGACAATTGTCTTCGAGCCATCCGGAGAATGAATGACTGGACCATGGCCATTAATTCCATCACACACATTTGTGAAATCGAAGGTCATTGATGATTCGTTTCTATCTTGAACGGAGAAACCGACATAATAGTTCTTATGAATTTTTCCTACCAAAGTGAACTTGAAAATGGTCTTTGGTATCTCAATCAAATGGAATAGGGACAAATCTGACGTCGTATCGTTAGCTAAAGAAAGGACAATCTCTCTATTGCCGCCTAAATAAGGAGCAAGATAAGTTTTCTTGTTTGCATCATATGCGCAATGCTTAATGAAATCATCCATCGAGAAGAAAACTGACTTTGTATAATTGGAGATGGTGTTGGCATTGCAATATTCGTCGCCATATAGCCTCAACTCCAAAGAGCCACTATCAACTCTAGCAATAAGCCAACCGTATGATTCACTTGTTAGGTAACTGAATCCAGAAACGATAGAAAGCTTTGTCAATGTTGTGATTTGAGAAATCTCATCCATAAATTTGCTTCCATCTAAAGAATTGCAATCATCAAGCACGAGAGAAGTCAAACTACTATCTTTTAAAGCAGAAACAGAAATGAGATTGTATGAATTGGTTAGGTCTAACGCCTTGAGCGCTTTAAACGATGATAAGTTGGGAATTTCCGTAAATGACATCCCGCCCATTGAAAGAGAAACTAATTTTGTAAGTTTTGTGCCATCCAATCCTGTCCCATATTTTTCAGCGTCAAAACCATTGTCGGAAATATCAATCATTTCAAGGTCGGTCAAGACATTTAATACCGAAATATCGTCATTAGAAAGATTGCAATTTGAGAGGATTAAACTCTTTAACTTTGCAAGCGTTGCAATATTGGCCAACGAAGGATTCGTCCCTGAAATGTCAAGATAGGTTAAATTCTTCAAAAAAGGCAGAGATTTGATATCGGAGAAATTAATACCGCAATAGCCAATGCCTAATTCAGTCAAATTTTCCAAACCCGAAAGAGGATCGTAAAAACCTTTCAAGGTATTTCCGTTTAACAGTAACGATTTCAAAGAATATACAGAACTAAGCGGATTAATATTCGTTATTCCGTTATAAGATAAATCAAGGTATTCAATAAAATGGACATATTGAAGTTTTTTAACATCGGAAACAAAATTATAAGCCAAGTTGAGCTTTTCTAAGCCTTGATTGTCAACGATATAATCAATGTTACCAATGTTGTTATGGGACAAATCGACTTCGACTAGAGTCCTTATTGAAGACAAGAAACTTAAGTCGGATATTTCGTTTTTGCTTAAGTTAAGTTTTTTTAGGGATGTAAGATATTTAATGCCAAAAGAACTCGTTGGGTCATTTATAAGTTCTCCGGCCAAATCAAGCGAAATAACGTGGGTGAGCATATCGTTTGTAACAGGACTGGCCTTATTAGCGATAACCCCTTGGCTGATCAAGTCCTCTTTAATTTTAGTGCACAAAATTGAGTTGTAGATGTTGTAATAATTATCAAAAGCTATTTCGCTGCCTTTTTTGAGTTGGCATTTCCCATAACCGAAGCCACAAACCTCTACTTGGCCATCATCATCTATTTTCAGAATACCTTCCGCACCGGAAAACTCATATGACGAAGCGTCTTCTTTTGAAATTCCAATATCATATTTTTGGCCAAACACAGCACCCGACACGCTATCGAATACGGCTTGGAGATTCTCACCAATTGTCTGATCGCTGTTCAAACAAAAAATAGTTATAGCGTTGCCGCTTAAAGTGTCTCCAATTTTTCCAGAAATAGTAACCTGTCCAATTTGAGAGGCAGAAAATTCGGCGCCAGTACTGGTCGATTTAATTACTCCGTTTGCCGGATTATCCCCAACTATGCTAAACGAAACCACATCTGACTCAGCAAATCCCGTTGATTGATCAATAGATAGAAATATTTTTTCGGATTGTCCCAAGTAATATTTAGTGGAAGAACATTTAATCGAAAAACTTTTTTGGACTTTTGAGGAAACCGTCGAAGGATGATATGTTGCCGTTGGTTCCTGCGCCGCATGAGCACAACGACACGGCCATCGCCAACAAAACCACAAGAAGAAAACTTGATTTTTTCATAATAACCCCTATAGATATTTTTTATTTTAGCACTTTTTAAAAATAAGCAGTTATTTTTTTATTGGAAGGCGGACGACAATGCTTTTTATAGGCCACTATATGCACCTCATAATCCTCGCTTTATTCTCCGGTTTCTGTTTCCCTCTTTTTCGAATAGAGGCGCGTAGCGAACGGATTCGCGGACGGGAGAAGCCAAAACGCCATGGAAAACGCAACGATGAAGGCGATATAGAAATAATCGTTGGTGGGCAATGGCCGGCAGCCGATGGCGAAGGCAAGGAGGAAAATGCTCAAAAGCGAATAGGAGACGTTCCTCGTCATGGCAATAAACAAACCGGCTTTCCTGGGAAGGCGGAAGAAGAGAGCCGCGGAGGTAAGGAAACCACACAGGGCGAAAACGAAGGCGAAGAGGGCGAAATAGTTTCCATAGAGGTAATGCTTGCTCTCAAAGATGAGGTCATAGAGGTTCTTATACGAGGTTAAGGTTGTCCCGCTGCCTAGATGGTAGTAAATAAAAATCTGGATGGCAGCAAGGAAAAGCAAGGTCATGAGCCCGTAGGCGATTCCGAGAAGCGGCGAGAATAAGCGGGAGAGGTCTTTTTCTCGTTTTCCCACCGCTTCGGCCTTCCTTTCTCCATTGACAATCTCATCGACGCTTAGGGAATAAATAGAGGCGAGTGCCGGGAGCAATGAGATATCAGGCGAGGACTCGCCTCTCTCCCACTTCGAGACGGCCTGAGGTGAGACCGAGAGCCTTTCAGATAGCTGTCCCTGCGTCATGTTCTTTTCCTTCCTAAGTTGGGCGAGGAACGCCCCGATTTTTGCTTGGTTCATCTTTTTTCCTCCGCCTAGCAATTATATCCTCTATGCCATCGCCATCGATGAATCGCTGGTTCATTTTCTCAACCAATGGTTGATTGGCCTTTTCTTCAGTCTTTCTTCCGTTTTTGTGTGCCAGAAAAAAGCAATGTGGCAAAAGCCAAAAGCGAAGAGCAGAAGAGTGCGATCAAAATGATCTCCAGGTCTCGTCCGCGATGCCTCGAAGTCCATCCTCTGCAGGCACTCAATCTGAGTATCGGAAATTCAATTTGATTTTCTGCGTTGTTCTCCAAGAACCAAAAAATTGAATTCTCGGAACAATCGAAAACGAAGGACTCCATAATTAAAAAGAAATCCGAATCCTATTCCAGCACCACGGTATAAACGGATCCGCAACTTTTTTTGTAGTCGAATCGCCTAGTCTCGATTTGGACGTAATCGGCGGCGGCATCCAGATAAAAACATAAGACGAGACTGTAATACTTCTTGTTGGGGCTCGTGGCAGTCCCGTCTTCGATCACGTTGATTCCTTCAGCCGCGGCATATTCCGCTTCGCCAATCTCTCTCAAATCGTATTCGACTTTTGAGAAGTCTTTATTTTCCGGCACCGAAACCGACTCATAAGAGTCCTCTTTGAGCGGAGTCCCGCCATTGGAGCATCCGCCCAGCATAGGAATTCGACAGAGCAAAACCCAACAAGCATAATCGTTTTTTCATGGGTTTCTTCATATTACCTTCCTGACCATACAGTAGGAACCCAACTATTTAAATAAATGGGACTGTAAATAACCACAGAGTGCGAAACTTGCCCTTCGAAGACGAAAACAGCAAGGAGAATGAACCGACATCTTCGCTGGCAATCAGCCTGCTGCGCAGACAATCGCTTTGGCTCATAGCCGTCTTTTGCTTTCCATTCCGACGAATGAGGAAGCCAATTTTCCCCCGAGGGAACGGGCCTTGCGTTCGTTCCCGATTCCAATTTCCCTGCGCGATCGCTCCGCTTCATCGCGATAATCGCCGCAGAAAAAACAAGGACGTTAGAATGGTCGTTGGCTGAACCGTCATCAAAAACCGAAAACCTTCAAGCGCTCTTGTTTTCTATGACTCGAAGGTTGTTTTTCGATGGTGTCTGGCACGGGAATTGAGCCTGTACAAAATGATCCCAGCAGATCCTAAGGCGACGAAACTTATGGTAGCTTGCAGGCCTTTGTTTCTTTTTTAAGACTTTTTGCCCCGATGGTTCCTTATCCTTGTTTGACGTTTTATCCGCCAACGTAGGCGCTTTTTTCCTAATGAAGTCTTAAGCAATCAGTGGACGAAAGAAGACGCTGATCAGCATAAAAACAAAAGGTTTCTTCTTTCTTTGACGTTTGGAGAAAGCATTAATTGCGCCTTTTAGTAAGATCTCATCGACAGTTGATTAATCTTTTTGCCAATTCACCAGAGAATAAAATCATTTTGAAAGGAAGTTCATTGTCATGGCCACCATAACCTCTTTCTCGTCGGGCCGGCTTTCGGCGATGAGGAGGGTGAGGGCTGCCAAAGCGTCATTGCTGATTCTCAAAGAGCCATCTGGCTTTCTTAGGGAAGAGTTCTTTCTCAGGAACTCCAAAAACAAGATAGCAGCAATCCGTTTGTTCCCATCGGCGAACACGTGGTCCTTGTCGACGAAATAGAGGAGGTTCGCAGCTTTCTCTTCGACTGAGGGATAGATCTCCTGGCCATACACATTCTGCCTGATTTGATCGAGGATGCCTTTTAAATGGCCAGGCTCTTTCTCTCTCCCGAACAAATCGGCGCGCGAGGAGAAAGAGCTCGTCTTGATGATCTCAAAGGCTTCCGGCTCATCGAGATAGGACACTTCGCCTGTCTTTTGAATTATAGGTTTGGCCAAGGTCCCGTGATCATAATCATCGAGAATGCCGGATGCCTCCTCGTAGGCGTTAAGGACCGACAGAACATCCTCCGATTCCAGCCCAGCTTTTTCCGAAAGCGAGGATATGAGTCCTTTTTGGACGTCAATCACCCTGCCTAAAGCGGACAAACGCTTCTCATTGGCGGCATAACCTTCTATGAGATATTGTTTCAAAATCCCGCTGGCCCAATGTCTGAAAACGATTCCTCTAGATGATTTTACCCTATATCCGACAGCCAAAATCATATCAAGATTATAAACAGTCACAATAAAGCGTCGGCCATCACTTAGATGTAGTGCATTTTTTGCACTAGATGTGTCTTTTGTTAACTCACCATCGGATAAAATAGATTTAACATGGCGCCTAATAACCGTAATATCCCTGTCAAAAAGGGAGGCCATCTGTTCGGCTGTAAGCCAAACGTTTTCCCTGTTTGGCGAAACCGATACGTCAAGCGACAGACCGCCATCGACAAACCTGATTATCTCGTTCATAAAAGCATTATAGCGGACAAAACAAAACATTGCTTTTCAAAACCTCAAAAACAGAATATTATCTTCGCCTGCAGAAGGGTTTTGCGCCGCGATGCTTCCCTCAAGTTTCTTTTATCGCCGCCACGGCATCGTTTCCGCGGGGGGCATATCCTCAGCGTGGCAGCCATCCGTTTCTTGTATGGTTTGAAACTCGCGTCTATGCTTCCGTTCAGTCCGGATAAAGAAAGCCTCCGAACGTTCCCTTTCGCAGGATTCGGAGGCCTTACTCTCAAATGGTATCCTTTTTCATGTCATAAAGCCAGGTAGTTGATCCGGTTCCTTATCTCAGAAGTATTCTTGAATGAGGAACTCAAGCCATTGGCGCAAAACTGTATATTGGAGACACTATTCGCCCTAAAAAAGTAAAATAGAACCCATACGGCCAACCGACTTCGTCCTCAAAGCTTGTAGTAGAGTGAATAATGACCGCGCTGAACCAGTTGAACTAGCTTTTCTTTGATGAGTCCCTTCAAAGCCTTTTCGATGCTATCCCTCGAATAGCTATAAAGAACCTCTTCGATGTTGGCTTTGGAGATTGGTTTGCTTGAGCCATTAATAACGCCCAGACACTTGTCGGCGCATGTGCCCTCGCCGGAATTGGTTTTAAGAATATAGTTCAGTTTTTGATATCCTTCTAATAGTCTAAGGAGAGAATAGGAAACGAAAGGAACTGGATTGTTTTTGTTTTCTTTCCAGCCTTGGTCGCTTTGATTGAGAGATGAATAGTAATCATCGATGTGATTAAGGATCAGATAGGAAAGCGAATAATATTGGTCCAATTCATATCCTGCTTTTAGCAATAAGAAAGTGGTGAGCAGTCGAGAAACACGGCCGTTCCCATCCTGGAATGGATGGACACAAAGGAAGTTGAGAATGAAATCAAAGATAAGGACCAAGCGGTTCGTCGTGGGTTTACCAGCTTCAAGGCCGAACTGGTAAAGCAGATTGCCCATTAGGGGCCGCGTATCCTCTGCCGATGGTGGCATGAACACAATAGACTCGTTGCCATCCACGTCCATGCTCTTTATGTAATTCTGCTGGTATTTGTACGACCCGCCAAACTCGGGGTTCCAGCCTTCATACATGGTCTTGTGGAGACGGCATATGAAGTCCTCGTCCAGACTTTGGTACTTATAGACCAAGAAGACGATGGAAAGCGCGTCATTGCAGCCGCGAATCATGAACTCCTCGTAAGTACTGGGAGAAACGTTGCTGCCAAGAATCTCTTCCTCGCGTTTTGAATCAATCTTTATGGACTCAATCGCGTTGCTGGAGGTCGTACTCCACCGTTTCGATCTCTCGTGGAGCCGGTTTATCTTCTTCCCTTTGGGAAGCGAAAACGACATCCCGCGGTACAACTCAATTTGTTGGATCAAAGAATTGATCTCCGGCGTTTCGCATTTTTTGATCTCGTCGCTGAGTTCGAAGGTTTTCATGGTTATATGATAAAACAGCTTGTTTGTCTATGTAAAGTACAATTAGGTATTTTTATTATATTTTTACCTAGTTAAATTAATAGAACCAAGCTTCTATTATTACATGACTTCCATAGAGAACCTCAACTCAAATGGTGTCCGATACAGGAATCGAACCTGCGTGGCTCTAACCGATAAATCCTGAGGCTTGCGTCAAAAACCGTTCTTCGCCGTTTTTGGAGGGAAACGAGAAAAGCTGAGCGGAGCCGAAGACGCGGACAAATTGCGAATGATTAAACCTCTTTCCCGAGGCGCCGCTTTCCGTGCAGCCGGTAGATGAGGGTCGATGGTTCCCGAAAGCGGCCCCCGTTCCCGTGGACATACGAGCAAACCCGATATACCATGGAAATTACAAAGACAAGTTTTCATCGATTTTTTCTCCATTCGTTCGCAGGTCTTATCATCCGCATTTCATTGAGAATTGAAAGACATGGCGTAAAGATTCACGGCTTCAAATTGGGTCGATCGAAAAGAGTTTCGGCCATAAAAGAAATTTCATCCGCGTTAATCTTTAGAGAGAGGAAACGAATTTTGTTATTTCGGAAGCAATAGTAAGGACGTCGACACTCAGCCAATCATTGCCGCCCATCCCAATAGCGTGTATGTAGTTTTTATCTGTTAATGTTTCAATAATCACCGCTTTGGTTCTTTCTAGAGACGGGAAGAAATCTTTCTTTTTCATTGTCTTCCAAAACATCTTGGAGATGAAGACCTTTTGATTTGGGAAAGTAGAAACTTCAATAAATATTCCATCGTCACATGACCTCCGTGGAAAACCGTTTCAAGAGTCCGGAGGCTTCTCGAAAACTCTCCGCATATTCCTTGAATTTGGGGACGTTGAAGCGGCCGTATTCCACTTCTTCCCGGAAGAAAGAAATGGCCTCCTTGTACTCCTGAAGCGAAACGCTGTTGCGAAATCGGAAGAACTCAATAAGAAGCCTCTCCTTGTCATAAACCTGTATTTTCCGTCCGTCGTAATCGGCTTTCGCCATCCCCAAAAGAAAAATGTTCTTGCTGATGAACAATTGCCTCACTCTATTGTCCTTCACCGACCTTGAGCCTTGGCAAAAGGCCATCGAATAGGGCGGGGCCACGAACTCGTCCACCACCCCATAGGCTTCTAACGCGGTAAACAAAGTGATTATGGCTTGAGGATAGCGAAGAGAATAAGCCGAAAGGAGGTCGTATTCATCAGAAGCAGAATATACCCCTCTGAGGATCCGCTTGGATCCTGGAGTTGCATCCATCTTGCTTCCTTTTACCAAATCAGGCGCGTTTTTCATGATTCAATGATACATTATGTCTAGTAGTTTGTAAATAAGTACTAGACGTTTTATAAAGAAAAAGTCCTCATCAAGTTTTAGCCGTTTCCGACCATAGCCATAGAGAACTTAAACTCAAATGGTGTCCGGTACAGGAATCGAACCTGCATGGCTCTAAACCAATGGATCCTAAGTCCATCGCGTCTGCCAATTCCGCCAACCGGACAGCTTAATCTGACAATGACGAGAGAGTTTCGTATCATCAGGTTCAGGTAGATGCCAATAAGACTCTCGTTTGTCCCACACGAGCCCAATCAAGGGTCCTCGGGCCGGATTAGTTTAACACGTTTTCTTTTTTTATTTTTTAAAATGTCTTATAAACCGTTTCTTTTCGTCGTTCTGATCGTTTCATCGATCGCTTTGTTTTGGCTGTCAAGCGAAAAGAGATGATAAAGAGACCCAAAACGAGCGTCAGCTCAAACGATTTGTCCGGAAACATCCTAAGGCCCAAGGCGTCACCTTGGCACATTTTAATCTTGCTGAGGCCTTTGCCGTTTTTCCTTTAACGCGGCGGCATGGCTCTCCGCCAATTCCAGCGCAGTCACATCAAGGCCCTCTTTCGCCAAAGCCGCCGAACACCTTCCGTGCCGGCATCATCTTCGAAAAATTTCTCGCCTTCTCTCGCGTGTTGATGAATAGAGTGCATCGCCATGGCGAATTCGAACTCTCCACGGCCATTCACAGCCAATCGCTGGTTCTTTTTTTGGCGGTCATAAATCTTGTGCAGAATCCCAACCGCTTATTCATTGGCTTATTCCTCTTTCGGGTTTACCGCATCAATGCCTGCGCTCAATCAAGGAGACCGCCCAATTTTCAAATAGTCTATCAAACCCGCCGCGATGGCGGAGCTTACCCGCGTCACTCCCCATCGGCGTAATGGACACAGATCTGCTCGGTCGTTGTGAGGCTCGAGCGTTCCAGCCGCTTCTGGATGCTTTCCATCGAGACGCCCTCGGGGCGAGGTAGGGCTGCGGAGTTATGCCGGAAGCCATGGCCCGCGAAGAGCATTCTGAAGCAATAAGCGGTCTAATCCGAAGAGAAACCAAACCCCAAATTTTGATGCCTATTCGACAAAATAACTCCTTAGGACTTTTTCGTCATCGATCAAAACAACTTTTTGCCTAAGAGAAATTCCAGCAACGAAATCACTTCGATGGCTTTCCCTCGGTAGTCGATTGTCTTCTTTTGCTCGTAAGTCACGACAAAAAGGCGCAAAGGAGAGGGCATTGCCTCGCTTAATTTGGCAAGATTCTCCACTTCACGTCAAAGTCTTTGTCGTTCAAAGAATAGCAGGATTGGATCGCCAGTCCTTTCTTAGGCAAATAGAAATCCACATCGATTCCCGTCTTCGGACTTTTAATAAAATAGAGATCTTCTTTGGCTAACCGACGTAACGTCACCGCAATGAGGTTCTCCAGCATTTGCCCTTCTTTATTGTCGAGGAACAGCGAGAGCAAACCGTTGTCGGCGAAATAGTATTTCGGCGTCGTTTCCTTATCCTCAAAGGATCCGTAATAATTGCCTAGCTCAAAGATGAGATAAGCTTCTTCGGCATAAGAAACATAATCGATGATGGTGTCTTTGCTTACTGGAAACCCAACGTCTTTCATAATATTAAAAAGTTTGGTGAAAGAAACCTCATCTTTGAGCGTCTCCGCCATCTTTTTGTAGAGAACCCGCAAGGAACGAATGTTGCGAATCTCGTTCCGCGTCGCGATATCCCCCACATAGATTTTCTGATAGGCCGACTCGAGATAGCCCCGTTTGCCCGCATAATCGCCAAGCGCCGGAAATCCGCCCCAGGTGAAGAAGTCGGCGAGAAGGCCGTTAAGCTTTCTCTTTTCCTCGCTCGAAAGAAGCGCGAGGTCTCGAGGAAGCGAAAACGACTTGGCCGAAAGGAACTCCGAGAACGTATACGGCGTCATTTCCTTGCTGAGATAGCGCCCGCCCAACTTTGCTTCAATTTCTCGCGATAGCATTTTCGAATTGCTTCCGGCGATATAGACGCGCTGCCCCTGATCTTTGAGCCGGCGGGCAAAACTGGCCCATCCATCAACAATTTGAATCTCATCCAAAATAGATCGGGCGATGGGACGAAATCTCCTCGGCCACCTCAACCAGATCCGAAAAGACCTCTTTCACGAACTCGGCGAGCCGATCATCCTCGAAATTGACGTAGATGATGTCGGCCCAATCCGCCTCGAAGACCACGAAATCCCGCGCTTTTTTATAAAGAACGAAAGATTTCCCGCATTGGCGAATCCCGGTGACAACGTAATCCGCTTGCTCTTCGAAAGCCACGTTACGATCAATGATCGAAACGGTTTTGATATAGGCTCGCATGTCAGCAATAACGGATTTGATAATGGTGTGACCCATCGTTTTATCTCCTTGTCGATTATATTCGACACTTTAGTAATATTTTTGTCGACTATATTAGACGGTATATCTACGTAAAAGAAAATCCCGACCCTTCGAACTCGGGATTTTTTCGATTTGGTGGGCCTCTTCCCCCAAGAATAGCGTTGCCATATCGATATATCAATCTTCGATGAGATAAGATCGGAAAAAACGGAAAAGCGGCCTGCGGTAAAGCTTTTTTCAGAGATTTAAATGCTTTCTGACCACGAAATCACCATCGATGAACCAAAAAGAACGCCAAAAAACACAGACAAGCCAAGAGGCATTGGCAAAAAACGCCCCCGCTTCTTTAACTCTTTCCCAAAAACGCCTTAAGACGAGGATTGCTCGAAAGGTGGAAAAGATAATGAGGCGTCCCCTCGTCTTTGATATATCCCTCATCGAAGAAAAGAACCTTGTCCGCCGCTCCCTCGGCAAAGGACATCTCATGGGTAACGACGATCATCGTCATCCCCCGATGGGCCAAATCTTTCATAACGGAAAGAACTTCCCCCACCATCTCAGGATCGAGCGCGGAAGTCGGTTCGTCGAAAAGGATGACCTCGGGGTCCATCGAAAGACAACGGGCGATGGCAACGCGCTGCTTTTGCCCACCGGAAAGCACCTGAACCTTAGCGTGCGCCTTACCCTCGAGCCCCACCTCTTTTAAATGCCTCATCGCAACTTCCTCAGCTTCTTTTCGGCCTCGTCTGAGAACTTTCAGCTGGCCGAGCATGCAATTGCCCAAAACGTCATAATTGTTAAAAAGGTTAAATGACTGAAAAACCATGGCAATGCGACTTCGCACGTCTTTTTCGCGATAGCTTAGAATGCTCTTCCCCTTAAAAAGCACCGTCCCCGCAGTGGGTTCCTCCAAACGGTTGATGCAGCGGAGCAAGGTGCTTTTGCCGCTTCCGGAGGAGCCAATGATGGCGACGCACTCCCCTTTGGACACTTCAAAGGAGACATCTTTCACGACAGGGACGCCATCGAAGGCTTTGCCAATGTGCGACAATGATAATAAAGAAGCCATACTATGCCCCTTTCCTTGTTCGATAATGGAAAAAGGAGAAGCCGATTTTCTCTCCGTCCATTTTTTTCTCACCGAGGCGAAGCAACGCAATCGTGATCAGCGTGAGAAACAAATAGATCACGGCGATGATGAGATAGGAAGCCATGAACATGTAGTTCTTGTTGGCAGCTTGGCCGCTCATGAAATAAAGCTCGCTCACGCCGATCACATTGAGAACGGAAGAGTCTTTGATGTTCACCACCCACTCATTCCCGATGGTCGGGATCGAATTGCGAAGCGCTTGTGGGAGAGACACCAAAGAGAGGGTTTGCCAAGGACTGAGGCCGAGGCTGGCCGCCCCTTCGAGTTGACCGCGGTCGACCGAATTGAGACCGCTCTTGACGATTTCGCCCATATAAGCAGCCGTATTGAAAGTAATCACGATCATGCCGGCAAAAAACCAGCCGTCGAAAACCTCGATGCCTGGCGCAATGGAGTTCCAATTGACCCCGAGCGCCTGACAGCCATATTTGAAAATCATCGCCTGCACCATCATTGGAGTCCCCCGGATCAAAAGCGAATACAAACCACAAAAGCCTCTGATAAACCGACGCCAAAACCTCTGATGCCAATGTTGGCTTTGTTTGATTTCGATCCGTCCCCCAAAACCAAGCAATATCCCGAGCAAAAGGCCGCCGAAAGTCCCAATAATCGAAAGGATAACGGTGGAAAAAGTTCCCAAAAGGAAATAGCGTCCATAATTCGAAAGGAGATAGCCGATGTCTTCCCAACTCATAGCGAGGCACCGCTCGAACGGGCCACTGCCGCCGCCATCAAAGCGTTCCGTTCATCCTGCCCAATCTCATCAAGCGCCGCAGTTAAAGTCGTTTTGAGAGCGGAGCCTTTATTGACACCGATGGAAACGCCAAGGCTCTTGAGACTGTCCCCTAAAATGCTTTGATCGAGGCGCACCAGCCCGAGTAAGGGGTTATTGGCCACGATGGAAAGGGCAACCGGGTATTCCGCCGTCATCGCAAAGGCGGAGCCGTTGATGACGTCGACCGCCGCAAGAGCGAAAGTGGAAACCGGGGTGTTGTGAACCGCGCCATAGCCAACGAAAACGCTCCCGATAATATCGTCCGTCAGCGTTTGATTTTGGCTCTCGAACTGCCGGCCATCCACAAAGGCGCCGAAATCAGCCATGGCGATGGGATCAGGATAGGCGTCCGCAACGTCTTTCTTGACGACCAACACCAATTCGGAACGATAATACTCCGAGGTGAAATCGATTGTTTTCTCTCGCTCCTCAGTATCGGTCATCCCGGCGATGATGCAGTTGATGGAACCGCTTTGGAGGTCGCTCACGAGCGATTCCCACTTGGTTTGGACGATCTGAACGTCTTTCCCCGTCTTCGTAGAGAGAATCTTGGCGATCTGAATATCGTAACCATCGGCGTAACTTCCGGCATGATTTGAGATCGGAAGGGTATAGTCGTTCGCCTCGCTCTCCGTCCAGTTGAATGGCGCATAGGCGCATTCAAGTCCGACGTAGAGAATCGAGTCATCGACCCTGCCACCCGAGCAGGCGCTGGCGAATAGAGCCAGCAAAAAGGCGCAACACGAAAACATCTTTCGCTTCATTGTTATTTCCTCCTCGCGAAAGGCCATTAAAGTAGAAAAAGCGATAGCAGTTGATTCCGCTATCGCCTATATTGATTGCTCAAAAAAGAAGGCAACCAACACAAGGATAGCTCTCCACCGCCGTTTAAGCGGTGACAGTCGAAGGCATTTTATGTCTTCGCCCAGACACTTCCCGGAAGGATTCCGGGAGGCTCTTCGGTAACTCCACCCTTTCGCTTGAACATCATCGCGGATATTCCTTCCGCTAAGTCCAGCTACTCTTGAGAAGATACGCCTCTACTTTGTGGACAAATTGTGCTGTTTTTACCTCAGCACCTCGCTAATTTAACATGAGAAAAGAAAAAGTAAATGATTATTTTTCAAAGAGGCTGATTCCTAAGCAAGGCGCAGCAACCGCAACCGTGATGTCCCTTTCGATCCCTGAAATCATCTTTTGTCCCGCCCTTCGAGAAAAAGGGAATCTTCGGTGGATCAACGTCTCGTCTATTGAAACCGAACTTCAATCGGATGCGAAAGGGCGATTAGCCCTGATGCGATCGTTTCTCGGAGCATCAAAGAAGTTCGAAGCGCCGAACCAGCCATTTCGATGAAAGATAGTCAAGAGCTCACTATCCACGAACGAAAGCCGAGGCCATCACCCGACTCTAAACTGGCTAAATATGCCCATGCCGAAAAACGATTAGGCCATCGCGGGTGACTCATAAACAAAAAGAACGTCGCGTTCAACCTTGCCATCTTATCGACAGGACAAGCGACTGAATCTAATCGATTAAAAACAAGAAATCCGGAAAGACGGTCAAAATTTTTGCTCTTGATAGCCGCGGTCGCAAAGGCTTCCGGCCAAAACCGTCTTATTCACCCGACGATTTGACTTAGTGGCAGCAGCATCCGCCTTCGCCACCGCAGCCACACTCATCGCTTTGAACGATAAGTTCGCCTTTTTCGGCGGAGAAAACGACTTTCTCAAGCTGTTTTTCGTCCTCTTCCGTCATCGACACCTTAACACCATCAATCTCGCTGACGCGAGGCAAGTCAACGGCGTTCCCGAGGTCAAGCTGAATGGATTTCCCACCGCAGCAGGAAGAGACGCCTATTCTGACAATCAGCGTGTCTGAACCATTCTCTTTCAGCAACTGCTCGATAATCGTTTTTGCTTCATTTGTGATTTTCATTTCTTTTCTCCAAACAGTTCCATGAGTTTCTCGTCTTTCAGTTCGTCGCCAAGCCAAGGGATCAAGACGTAATTCCCTTGGGTCTTTTCGCCAATTTTGGCGATCCATTTCGCCTCCGATGCGGCCCGGGCTCCCAAAATGACGTTATGCGTCCCGGTCAGAGAAAGCGAAGAATTGACAATCCACCATCTTACGCGGATGCCCGTCCGATGAAGATCGGCGACCAAACGATTGGATTCGTCGTAGGGCGTCGCTTCGGGGAGAGTCACGACCAGCACCTCCGTTTCCGGGCCTTTCAACCTAGGAAGCAAACGCTCCACTTCTTTGGGGACGCCGCCCGTATGGGCAATCTGCTTGGCGTAATTCTCCGTGGACTCCAGAAGCATCAGAGTGTGCCCCGTCGGAGCGGTGTCGATGACAACGATCGCATCGTCGGCTTTCTCGACAATTTTCGCAAAAGCGCGGAAAGAGGCGATCTCTTGGGTGCACGGGGAGCGAAGGTCTTCTTTGATATAATCAATATCGTCTTTTGCCAATCCGTTTTTCTCCGCTTGGGCCAGCACCTCCTTTTCATAATCGCTAAGGACTTTCTTCTCATCGATATAGACGGAAGAGAGTCCATAGTCCTGATCGATCGCATTCTCAAGATGATGGGCAGGGTCGGTCGTGGCCAAAACGACCTTCTTCCCCATTTGGAAAAGGGCCAGAGCAATCGCGCTGGCGATGGTCGTCTTTCCGACTCCGCCTTTGCCCATCGTGAAAATGACACGGCGGTTGTTCCGCACAAGATCGTCGATCACGTCCTTTAACGTCTTGGGCGCAGCGGAAAGCCGAACGCCCTCTTTTTTCAAAGAAGGCGTCTTGTCGGAAAAAAGGCATTTGACCGCTTCGAGTCCTACGATGTTATAGGGACGAAGCGGGACGCTTGCGGTCGGCAATTCTTTGAGGTTCTCCGGAAGAGAGCACAAGGCCTCATCCTGCTTTTTCTGATAGGCGAATGAAACGGCATCATCCGCATTCGAAAGATAGCCATTGATGATCAGGCGTTGGTTTTTAAGGCCAAGACCCGAAAGTTCTTCGAAGGCGCGGCTGGCTTCCTTGATGGCGGTTTTATCGGGTCGCGTCACAAGGAACAAGGTGGTGAGCGCGGGATCGTTCAAGGCCTCTGTCGCACGGCGATAAATCCCCCTTTTCGCGCCGAGCCCCGAAAGCTGGCCGATGCAACTTACCCCATCTTTTTTGTTGGCAACGAAATCGTTCCAAGCGCTCGGAAGCGCCAAAAAACGAATCGTGTGCCCGGTCGGGGCCGTATCGAAAATGATATGGTCGTATTGCTTATTTGTCTCCTCGTTTCCCAAATAAGAGGCGAATTCATCGAAAGCGGCGATCTCAACCGTGCAAGAGCCGCTCAACTGCTCTTCCATGTCCTTGATGGCGGCATCGGGCAGTTTGCCGCGATACGGGCCGACCACCGCTTCCCTATAATGGGCGGCGGCTTTGAGCGGATCGAGATTAGCCACCACGAGATTGGGGACTTCAGGGATCGCGATCCCTTCATTCGGCAGCTCCCGTTCGAAAACATCCTGAAGGTTGCTGGCCGGATCCGTGCTGATCAATAGCACTTTCTTGTTCATGGACGCCAGTTTCACTGCGACCGCGCAAGAGAGCGAAGTTTTGCCCACACCGCCTTTCCCCGTGAAAAAAAGGTACTTGGTAAGAGGGGTTTTCTCGAATTCCAACTCGTCCATTATCGCAATTCCTCCCTTCGGATTCCCAAATATCCGCAAAGCTCGAGATTGCTCGGATAAGAGCCCTCTTTCACGATTTTCCCATCCAGAACAGTGATGGGCAATCCCTCGATCCCGCGCTCGTTCAAATAGGCGTTTGCCACTTTGTTCTCTACGAATTGCTCAGGATTTCCTTGCAGGTTGTAGCGAACGACATCGAAGCCGTTGGCCTTTAGTTTTCGAATAATCGCGTTCATTCGAAGAAGGGTCGGGTCGACCACGACGCCGCAAAGCCCCGTTTCACAGCACATTGGTTTTTCGTAAATCTCGATTTTCATATTCCCTTTTTCCTCTCTTGTTCTTGTTTTTGCTGTCTTGAGAACTCGAATTGAGGTTTGAAATGCTCAGCGATTTTTACCAACGCAAGCATCGTCGGAACCTCCGTCAATACTCCCACCGTAGTCGCTAAACTGACGCCGGGGTTGCTGGGAAATAAGGCGATTGCCACCGCGACGGCCAACTCGAAGAAATTGCTGGCCCCGACGAAACCCGCCGGAGCGGCTATCTCGTAAGGCAGTTTCAACACCTTCGCCATCCCGAAGGTGAGGCCGAAAATCAGGAATGTTTGAAGGATGAGCGGGATCGCGATGAGAAGAATATGAAGCGGATTTTCAACAATGAGATCCGCTTGCATCATGAAAAGAAGAATGAGCATCAGCAAAAGTCCGAAAGTGGTAAACGGCGTAAATTTCGGAATGACGCGTTCGTCCAAATAGGCCTGGCCTTTCTTTTTGACGACCAAAAGTCGAACGACGACCGCCAAAACCAGCGGAATGACAACGAACAAGACGATGGACAGAAGCAAAGTCGACCAGGGAATTGAAAAACCGCCGACTCCCAGAAGCAAGCCAACGATCGGGACGAAGGCAAACAAAATGATAAGGTCGTTGGTCGCAACTTGCATCAAAGTGTAGGCAGGATCCCCTTTGGCCAAAGACGACCACACGAAGACCATTGCGGTGCAAGGGGCGGCACCGAGGAGAACCATCCCCGCAACATAGTCTTTTTGAAGGTCGAAAGGAATCGCTCCCCGGTAGATGAAATACATAAATAGGCAAGCCAAGCCAAACATCGTAAACGGCTTGACTAGCCAATTCATCACCCATGTCAAAATTAAGCCTTTAGGCTTTTTCCCGACGTTTTTGATGGAAGTAAAATCTACTTTTAGCATCATCGGGAAGATCATGAGCCAGACCAAAAGAGCGATGGGCAAATTGATTTGCGCAACCTGAAGCTTCGATAAAAATGCCGCGGTCTCGGGAAGAGAATGTCCGATGAGAACCCCGACCCCCATGCAAAGCAAAACCCACAGGCTCAAAAAGCGTTGGAAGAACGAGATGCTTTTATTCTTTTGTTTATCCATAAAACCCCAATTCCTTTCCGAGCGGCAAAATCGACGTTTATCCGACGAAACGAGTTTTTTTAGCAATCGACGAGGAAACCACCTATTTGCGTTTGCAGGAAATGCAGTTTTTGTCTTCCGATCCCAAAGCCCTTTGAGCGCGGGCCAAACCCTCAAGATGGGCGGAAAGGGCAAGCAAGGCATCTTTGGCGAGGGTGTAGTGACACCATTTCCCTTCTTTTTGGCAAAAAACAAAACCCGTTTCAGTCAAAATCTTCATGTGATGGGATAAAGTTCCTTGCGTGATGTTCAATTCGTCGAGGATCTTGCAGGCGCACATCGTCTCGTTATTTGACAAAAGAGTCAAAATCTTCAGCCTTGTAGCATCGTCGACAGCCTTCGCTCTTTTCAAGAATTCTTCATCAGTCATATTTTGCCTCGCTTGATGGTTAACTGAGACAACTATAATAATATATTGACGTTTGTCAATATGTATGTCCTCGCCATCCGCAAAAAGGCGCCTTTCATCATTCAAAAGGCCGCTATCGAAAAAATGGATACTTAATCCGAACGTCGCAAGCATTACATGAAGCCGTCTAAAAAGCCAAAGCCATGGGCCGATGAAAAAAGAAAGGAAAACAACATGATTTATTGCACGAGCGTTCAATCCGTAGCCAAAAACCAATCGGCTGTTTCTGAAAGATAGATTTTCAATACGAAACACACATAGAGATGCGCCAGATTAAAGGAATCAGCAAAAAACCGTAATAACCGTCCTGAGAGCCGCGAAAACGAAAGCGACCATTTGCGTACGATTATTTTCCGACTCTCCTTTTCTTTTTTTCGAATATAAAACCGGCTTTTGAGAAAGCAAAGAACTATTTTGCCCCCGGCACGATTTGCGAAAAGAATCCGCCTCATGTTTTTTGTCATGGCAATAGCGGAAAAAACATCGGCGTCTGTCAAAAAGGCCTTGAAAACGTCAAGGCCTTCACAGTCGTGCCAAAGTCGTTTCCAAAAACATTATAACGGTAAGGGGGTCCCAACTCCCCGCGCGGAATAATGGAAAAATGATGTCAAGGAAAATGCGGTATCAATGATCTTATAGCCGATAGAGCAAAACGAAAGGAATGATCTTCGCAGCATCATAATAGATTATTTTGATAACAGGCTTTTTTAAAAGCCAAATCAACCAAATCAGGATTAAGAACCTTTTTCTTAAAGCCGTTATTGGACGTGGTTTCGAAGTAGCTGGAAACTGGACCAATAAAAATCAAACGATGGTATTGAGCCAACAGCCTCTTAATGTGGCCGATCTCAGGCGGCAGGTAAGTCACCATAATGGGACTCTTTGGGCTTTTAACCGATGCCGAAGCGACATCGCCATCCTTGACGTAAACGAAAGGCGCCTCTGCTTTATTAAGCGGGAGCAAGGCTTTCAATGACGCACCGAGAAGATTGATAAAATTAGAGTCAAAAAGAAAAAATGATGAATAATAAACAAAAGATGATTTCCCTTTGAGGAGATTCCTCGATCCCTCCCCCAAAACCTCCACGAGGGAAGCGAGGATGCGACTAGAGGCTGAGAAAAGCCGATCATTGCTTCCGCAATACGACCAAATAAGAGGAACAGAACAACCGCAATAATAAGAAACGGCTTGAGCTTTAATCTTTTTCCGCGTTAGGAGAGTCCTCAAGATATTTCGCTTATAAATCTCTTTTTGGAAATAATCGCCTAACGCATTCTCTGGCATTTCGTGATAGGGCTCGAAAAGAGCGATTATTTCTTTTAGGGGGCAAAGAAGGAAAAGTTGCCTTAATGGTTTCTTGAGTCTAACCGACAAATCAATGTAGCAGAACCCAGCCCACAACAGTTTTGTGTTGGCCTCGACGCCTTCGTCCAAATGAAATGGGGAATCAAACATCCCTTGGGCGATTCCCTCAAATGAATCCGCCATGAATCCATCAGCTTGATTGTTCTCAAGGAAATCAAAATAAGGGTTTTTCAGGATGTTCTCGCTTATGGCGTCGTAAGATAACCCCGCTTCATACAAAAGACTAAGCAAAAGACCAAATTTCCTTTGGAGAGCATCTAGGTCCGTTTCTTTTATCATTTGCCGTAACTCCTTGTGATATCCCTGAAGAATGTCATTGAGTCGTCTTGGGAAGATAGGATGGTGTGGTATTCTTCGTTGGTTTTCTGTTTCAAGATTTCATAGGCGTTTGAACCCGCATACGGGACGGCTTCAACAAAAGATATCGAGTCAAAGGCCTTTTGGCTGATGAGAGCGGTTTGAAACCCCAACTTGCCAGTTTTCATGGCCTCCGAAAGCGATTCAAGAGATAAATCGCCTTTCACAAAATCCCTGGAATAAGCAAAATAACTATCGTCCGCCCGATACCCAACCACGACGTCATAATCCCTTGCGTCAATCGAAAAATGATCGTCAAGGAATCTGATATTGTTCGCATATTGGGTTTTTAATGAATAGTTGAAACGATTCTTAACTAGAAGCGATATCCAAGCAAGAATGTCTTCTTTCTTGTCGCATCCTAAGCGAAGGATTTTCAAACCTTCTGGGTCATATCTATATTCATTTACGAATCCACCACCCGGGTTCTTGCTTGCCCAAAGAACCGCCTTGTCATATTCTTCGGTTAGATAAAAGGCAAGACCGTAATCGTTACTCGGATTCCCGAACCCGAATATCGGCTTCTGAATCACCTTGTCTGCCCCGTAAAACAACTTTCTGTTCATAAACAATAATATTTTATAGGTATTTTTAGTTTTGTAAATGATTTTATTATTTTAACTATTTTTTATTATAGTTTTTTAAACTTTATCCCCCATCGATTTTTTAATTCCGACCGCAAGGGGACCTTTCCAATACTAGGACCGTCCATTTTTGTAAGACCTGAACCTCACGTCCATCCAATTAGCCCTGAACTCAAAGAAGCAAAAATCTTCGAACATTCTCTTTCCCATGGCTCGGAAGCGTCTTTCGATAGTGCCTGGCGCAGGAACCGAACTTGAATGGGATTACTCCCAATGGATCCCAAGTTCTTCGCGGCCGCCATTGCACCACAGACACGCAAACGCCTCAAATACCTCGCGAAGGCGTTATAGGCTCTGAGGAAACGCTTCGCCAACGAATGAACTAACTTAGAACAATTTCGATCGTACAAACGGTGGCTTTTTGCAAAATTGGAAGGGGCTTAGCCGGATCTTTTTCTTCTCCATTCATCCGAATCGAAGCAAGACGAAGCCCCCAAGAGTTCTTGGGTTTGCTCACCTTGACTTCGTAGCAGCAGCCTTGGTGGAGCAGATGATACGTAAAAGCGTCGGTGTCATAAGGAAGCACGGGGTGGATCGAAAGGCCCCTTTCGTCGAAATGGAAGCCAGCCGCCTCCCAAAAGGAAAGGGTAAGCCAACTCGCAGTCCCCGAAAGGATCGGCCCGATGTTCTCCCGAGTCTCCGGATTGTTGTATTGGGTGCAAAAACGGGGATTGCCTTTGAGAAAATACGGATCCTTCATCACCGAGTGCGGATAAACAAGGCGAAGCATGAAATAGGCATCCTCCACCATCGTTTTGCGGAGGGCGTCCTGATAGGGCCGCTTGGCCGCCATCAATAAAGAACGCGTCAGCATCATGGTTGCGTGTTTGAAGACGCCGCCATTTTCGCGATCGCCTGGGAAGTAATGGGAGGTTGCCGCTTCCTTGGCGCCCGTGAGAGTCAAATCTTCTTCCGAGCAAAGGCGATAGCCGGATGGCGTTTTTAAATACCGATCGATCAAAGAAAGCATCGAAGCGATTTCTTCTTCACTAGCGACGCCGCTTAAAAGGCTCCACGAGAACGAATTGAGGTAAAGAGAGCCATTTTGTAGGGATCCAACGTGCGAGAGCCCATCCCCGGGCGCCCCGACATAACGGATGCCGTTTAACGGCCTCGCCCGGTTGATCAGGACTCGGGCATAGTAGCCATGAATAAAGGCGCGTTTATGAAGAGACTCGCTCACATCTTTCTTATACTCTTCGTAACGTTGGATGCGTTCGTTATCGCCAAGGCGGCGAGCGAGGGCGCTGGCTTGCTCAAGAGCCACCACGAGCAAGAAAGCGTTCATCACCGACTCGCTAAGATCGCTCTCGAACGGCGTTCCATAAGGCTGGTTCTTTTCTTTCAGCTGAGCATAATAACGTTTTTCCTTGCTCGGTCCGTCCAAACAATCCGCATCGATCTTGAGGCAATCATTCCAGTCGGCCTTATCAAGAAGCGGCAATCCATGTTTGCCGACAGAAATGCGGCTGGAGTATAACAAAATGGCGTCGATGGTGTCAAAAAGAGGGCGCTCGCCGCCCTCCGCCATCGGGAACGTTTTGCGAAGAAAAGAAACATCGCCTGTATTTTCAACATACTCTTCGACAGCGCCCAAAAGCCAAAGCTGATCGTCGCTGCACATGCCGGGTTCCTTGCCCACCATGAAGAAATTGTGGTTGGCGTAACCCATCGTGTAGACATTGGCGATCCATTGGCCTAAAAGCTGCTCCGCCAAACTTTGATGGCCGCTGGCGACAAGATACGGGATTGAAGCGTAGAGATCCTGGACCTCGCGGAAGCCGAGTTCGCGATAACCTTTTTGGGTTTGGGCAAAGGCCCGAGACACAAAACTTTGATAAAGGGTCTGGAAGGGAATGTTCTGATTCATCATCGCGTCGGTATCGACGTTGCCCGACTCAATTTGGAAATAGGAGGCATAATTCTTAAAGAAAGCCTCTTGCTCCGCCAGTTGTTTTTCGAAGGAGGCCACATCCGGATAAAGATCAAAAAGATGGGCGATTTTCTTTTTCAAAAGAGTTTCGGCTTCAGCGCTCGTCTCCTTTTCGTCTTCGACCATGCCCGTTACCGTCAAACAGCAAAGGGGCTTATTCGCCGTTAAGCTAAGGCTCTTCCCGATCGCGAAGAAGGACGCCCCTTTCATCTTGAGGGCATTATCGAGATGGACGATCCCTTGCGGATGCTCAATGCTTCCTTGGCCCAAGAAAGCAGCGCAGTCGTTGGTGAAGCTATCAGCGTAGCCCTCTTCGGAAAAAAGCGAGACAAAGCGGGGCGACTTATTGAAATAGACGGGATAATAATTCGGCGAGAGAGCCACCACTTCGTTCTTCTCGTTGGTGATGACCTCGCTTTGATGAATGACCGTCTGATAAATCACATCGACCTCTTGGCATTGCGGGGCGGAAAAGCCAAAGACGCCGCTGAAAACGATTCTGACTTGGCGAGAGTTGGGCGAAGTTAATTTGACGAGCTGGACTTCATTCGCCTCCGGACAACCCTCTTTTTGGGCCAGTAAGAAAATCGTTCGCTCAATCATCAAACCATCCTTCAAAACATAATTGATGATGGTTTTGCCAGGATAATGAGTACAAAACGCCTCTTTGACGTTGGCGGTGATGTCGGCGGAATAGAAGATTTGCTTTCCTTTTTCAACGAGGTAGAACTGCCGGTTGAACGGGTTGCCGTTTTCTTCAGGACGCACATCCCAGCGGGTTGCCAAAACCTGATATGCGGCGGCCGCGCGGAAGGAACCGCGGCCAAAGGCGTCCACCACGCTCTTCGGGGTCGTGAGCAAAGGCTCGGGATAGCCTTCGCGCCAGCCTAAAAGCAAATTGACCGCGTAATGCGGGCCGACCGCGGGCGAGAACAAATCGATGCTTATGCTGCCGTCCTCGTTGAGCTGACCACCATAACTGGACAAAGCCTTGATCCCTTGAGCAATGCGTTTCAGAACCATGGGCGAAGGGATTAACGCCTTACCGTCTTTGAGCGCCCCTTTCGCGGAGAAAAGGATCCGAGCGTGAGGTGTGGCATTCCTTTCGAGATACACTTCAAATTCGGGTTGATCGATTAAATAGGCTAAGATCGGGGCCGACTTCTTTAAACCCGCAAAGCCGAGGACGATGTCCTGGGCGAAATCATAACGGAGCGCATCCGAAACAGTCGCCTCGGGATAGGCTTCCGCCATCAGGGCAAACGGACTCTTCTTTTCACTGCGGGCAGTCGTTGATTCTAAAGTCATAAAGGACCTCCAAAAAAAGATGAAAAACACCTGATTGATGAGGTCTATAACCTACAGTGAGAAATTGCCTTCTCTTATAGACGGTTTCAGTCTAGCGCATTGCCCTAACGAAATAAAGAAAAGCCCGGTCATATGACCGGGCTCCCCTCGACTTTCGAGCGGCTAGTCGTTATTGCCGGACATCAACGAATCCAAGTACGAGAGCATCATGCCGTTGGCATAGGCCTCTTCCGTAGATTCATTCGACGTTGAAATAGCAGAACGGACAAGGGAAGAATTGCTTCCACGGCTCATTGCGTTTTGATAGTCTTTCATCGCGTGTAACCTCCTAACTTTGCAAACCGCCTCTTTCGAAGCGAACTGCTATGTTAGGCGTAAAAGAAAAGGGACGCAAGGTTTATGACTATGAAAGCGTTTTCAGTCTTTTTCTTTAGCCTTTGACAGCGCCAGCGGTCATGCCTTTGATAATAAAGCGGCTGAAGATCAAATACATGATCACAAGCGGAATGATGGCGAGGCCAATGGCGATATAAACCTGGCCCAAATCGAAATTGATCGGGTTTGAGGTATCGGTGAACTTGCTGATGACGATTGGCACAGTTTGCATATCTTCCTTCGAAAGCAAGAGCGAAGGAATGAAGAGATTGTTCCAACTGCCGACGAAACAGAAGATGAATTGGACGGCCAGCGCGGGAACCATGAGCGGCAGCACGATGATATGGAAAATGCTGAATTCGGAAGCGCCGTCGACCCGAGCGGCCTCGATAATTTCGAAAGGCAAGACAGCTTCCATATATTGTTTCATGTAGAAGAAGACAATCGGCGAGGCGATGGCGGGGAGAATCAGGGGCCAGAATTTGTTGGTGGCGTGCATATCATTCATCATCTGCAAGAAGCCGAGCGCCCCGACTTGGGACGGAATCATCATTATAAGCAGGATGAAAGTGAAGATGATGTTTTTCCCTTTGAAGTTATAAATTTGAATTGAAAAGGCGGTTAAGGCCGAGAAATAACAAGTTAGAACGCTCGAGCAGAAGGCGATGAGCAGAGAGTTGAGCAATGCCTTGTCGAGCTTGATATTCGTTCGGGCGAAGACGTTGGACCAATTCTCGGCAAAATGGGTACCAAACCAAAGAGAGAATTGGGTCGAAATCTGCGAATGGGTTCGGGTCATGTTGACGAGCAAGATCCAAATTGGGAATAAGCACATCAAAGTTAAGATGACCAAGACGATATAGACGAAGATGCGGCGGATAATCAATTGGGTTGTGCCCGAGATACGCTCTTTCTTTCGCGGAGCCAGGGTTAAGGACACGCAGCCATTCGAAGAGATATTTGTCGAACCCACAGGGGTTTTGCCTGCATTATTCTTTTCAAAAAGCTTCATAAACTAATCCCTCCTTGCTGGTGCGAAATCCGGGCCATCTCAAGTCGCGTGGGATCGCAATCCTTATAGGTCCGGAACCGTTTACGGCGTTCTCTGGCGACTCCCTTTTCCGGATTCTTCTGCGAAATGCTGACGTAAAAGACGCTCATGGAAAGGGCGGCGGTAATGAAAAACATCACGATCGACAAGGCGCCGGCTTGGCCATAGTTTTTAGCCTTGTTAATCAGCATGTAGAGATAGCTCATGACTGTCAGAGACGTTAAGTTCGGCCCACCGCCGCCCCGGGTGACCATCCAAGCCACATCAAAGAGCTGGATGCCGCCGATCAAGGAGGTGATAAAGACGTAGATGAAAATCGGCTTCAACAATGGAAAGGTGATGGCCCAGAAGGTGTGGTGAGCGCTTGAGCCATCGACCACGGCGCTTTCGAAGATAGATTCATCGATGCCCATAACCCCGCTCATGAGAAGCAATGTCGTATTGCCAAACCACATGAGGAAGTTGATCAAAGCGATGATAAAACGAACCCAGAACTCCGAATCGCCAAAGGAGAACTGTTCGTGAAGAATCCCCATCGACATCAAGATTTGAACAACCGGGCCATCCGAGGAAAACAACATCAAAAACAACATACCGAAGGCGGCCGCCATGATGAGGTTTGGCATGTACATAACGGTCTTCCAGAAACGGGTGAATTTGAGCTTCAACCGCGCATCGGTGAACCAAATGGCCAAAGCCAAAGAGACGATGATCTGCGGGATGAATCCCATTAACCAAATGATTAAAGTGTTGGCCAAGTAATAGGCGATATCAGGCATCCACCAGGAGCCGATAGATTGATCGAAAAAATAGTATTTCCGGATGGCGCCGTTAGTGAAAATATAAGCGAAGTTATCCCAGCCACAGAAAGTCGGGCCGATGAAGCTGCCTTTGCCGGTCGAATAGAAATACTTTTCGAAAGCGTAATAGAAAGTCCGGCCGAGCGGAACGAGCTGAAGCCAAATGAAAATCACAAAAAAAGGAATCAAAAATATCAATCCCCAAAAGTTATAAGAGATATGATTTTTATGGCGCCTCAACAGTGGTTTCATACTTTGTTCCTTCCTCGAACGACGACATAAACGAAGAGAATGGGAAGCCGAAGCTCCCCATTCTCCGTCAGATTAGAAATTAGAGCGCAGCATCGAAGGTCGCATCGAAGGTGACATCGCTGTAGGTCGCCTTAAGCTTCGTCTTGAAGTTTTGGATGGCTTCGGGATAGGTGGCCTTTTTGGTGAAGTAATCCGCCATGGCGTTCTGGAACGACTCATTGCAGCCCTGATCATAGGCGCTGAGATAATCCATATGGATGTTATCAGCCGCGGCGGTAAAGAGTTTAACGTGGTTTTGGCCGCCAAGGAAGTCACTGCCGTAAGTGGGATCGTTGCCAATCGCGGTCATCGCGGCCTTGTTGTTGGTGTAGTCATCGGTGTCACGGGTAATCTTGCCCATGATCGTGCCGTTGCAGGTCAAATCGAGCATGGTCTGCTTGATGATGGCAACATCGTCGCTGCCTTTTGCGCCGACCATCCAAGTGCCGCCCCAATAATAGGATTGCGGGCCTTGGCAAACCCGATATTTGCCCCAAAGGTTGCTGCTATCGGCTTTCTTCAACTTCGCTGGATCGGCATAGCCCTGTAAGGAGAAATTAATTCCCCAAGTGCTCCAGAAGAAGCCGAAGGTCGAGCCGGCTTTGGACATTTCGTTCGCCCAAGCGGAGCCCCAAAGAGCATAGTCCGTGCCCGTACCAGCGAGATACTTGTTATCGGCATAGCTCTTGGTGTCCTTAACCCATTGTTTGATATTCGGATCAAGTGTGCAAACACCCTCATCGCTAACCCACTTGTGGGTGACGTTGTTCGAATATGTACGATAGCTGTCATCCTTGCCGGCGAGCATATAATAATTCTTGGCTTTCATCTCGGCGGCAACGGAATTAAACTTGGTCCAATCGGAAATCTTCGCCTGAACAGCATCCGGTTCGTGAGTGCCTAAGACGGCATCAGCAATATCGGTACGATAAGCATAGAGGCCCGGAGCCGCTTGCCAACTGACACCCTTGAGTTTGCCGTTAGCCGTGAGAATCTTCTTGGTATAATCGTATTGCTGAGCCAAATCGCTATCGGTTAAGCCAACATCGGCCTTGACATCCATGGCAATATCCTGTTGCGAATATTTCATGGCATAGTCGGCTTCGACAAGGAACATGTCGATTTTGTCATCGGCCGCGGCAGCATCTTGGCCCTGAATCGCGGTATCAAGAGCGTTCTGGTACTTGTTGTCTTTATTTTCAACAATGATCCAGTTGACGATGGTGCCATCCTTTAAAGTATCGGTGCCATCCTCATTGGTGTGATCCCAAAGAGTCGAATAATTCCGGAAGCGTCCTTGGAATTCATCATTCCAGCAGCGAATGTTGAAATGGTGGGCGGCTTTCGGAGTGGAGCTCGCGGCGGGTGCACCGCTGCTTCCGGTTTGACCGCAGCCAGCTAACGCTAAGAGCCCGACTGCTGCTAATGCTGTGACGGCTAACATTGATTTTTTCATAGATTTGATAAATCCTCCTTTCAATGTTGCTTTCAGATATATGCCTTATCCTCTGCCCTACACAGCGGTTATAGCCTTGATGGTGCCGCCCTCTTGGAGGTGGCCATTCACCACGATTTGCTCCGGAACGAAAGTTTCGGGATGCTCAATCCGTTCAATCAGCTTGCTCGTGGCAAGCGAGCCGATCATACCCGTATCCTGGCAATAGGTCGTCAGGACCGGTTCTAACATTCTTGAAAGCGCAATGCCGTCATAACCGGCAATGGAGAAGTTAGCGAATTTGGAGGAACCCTGCGCCGAAGCCGACACGATGGTCGCGACGGCAGAAACATCATCGGGGAAGATCACGCAGGTCGGCGGAACGGGCAACGCCTTGAGTTCCGTCAGCGCTTTGCCGGCCGTATCCGGATCGTGGTATTGCGCGGTCTTGAGATAGGCCTCGGGGGCGTCAAGCCCTAATTTGGCACACTGTCTTTGAAAGCCAGCGAGCCGTTTCTTTGTCACATCGGTGAGTTCGCCATGGATGAAGGCGATTTTCCGATGGCCTAGTTTGTAGGCATAAGCGACTTCCGCAGCCACCCCAACCTCATTGTCGGACATGATGGCTGTGCAGCCGTTATAGACATAGTCAATCGTCACGACGGGAAGCCCGCTATTGGCAAGTTCAATGACCGCGGGATCATGAAAGTCAACCGAAGCAATCAGAATGCCGTCAATGTTACGGCTCCGCGCATGTTCTAAATAAGAGACTTTCTTACCGCCGAAATTATCGGAGACGATAAAAGTAATGTCATAGCCGTGCTTTTCCGCCTCAACCTTGGCCGAATTGAGAATGGCGGAGAAGAATTCATGGGTTAAGCCACAAGCCGTCTGATCAACGAAGAGAACGCCAATCGTGAAACTCCGTCTCATCTTGAGAGAACGAGCATTGGCATTCGGAATGTAGCCAAGTTCTTCTGCCGCCTCTTTCACGCGGGCGGCCGTCTCATCAGGAATCTCGTGTGAACCATTGAGGGCTTTTGAAACAGTGGCATTGCTGAATCCACATTTAGAAGCAATATCGCAAATCCGCACCATGCTTGAGACCCTCCTTTTCACGAAATCGTTTTCGCGGTTTCATAGTAGACACAAAAAATCAGGTCGTCAAGGGGGTAATGTAAGCCCTTTCTTTTTTGCGAAAATCGCTTTTCGTTGGTTTCATATCATTATTTCGGACTTTTTTCGTGATGATAAAATATTTTCCAAGTTGTTTTTATTGGTTTTTTGGCTACAATGGTCTCGCTTGACGAAATCGTTTAAGTAAAGATTTCATCGGGTCATAATACCGATTGTTAAATACTCTTTAATATTAACGATGCGCGTCACGCACGGGAGAATGCTATCTATGAAATACGGACACTTCGACGATCAAAAGCGAGAATATGTGATTTCGACCCCTAAAACTCCGTCCGCTTGGATAAACTATCTCGGTGGCGATTCTTTCTTTTCGTTGATATCAAATACAATGGGTGGGTATTCCTTCTACAAGGACGCCAAGCTCCGTCGCATTACTCGGTACCGCTATAATGACGTGCCCGCCGATATGGATGGCAGACACTTCTATATCAAAGAGGGTCCTTCTATTTGGTCGCCCGCCTTTTTGCCCGCCGAAACAGCCCTCGATTTCTATGAGTGCCGTCATGGCCTGGGTTATTCTACTTTCGAAGGGATGAAGAACGCCCTCCGAGCCAAAATCACCTGCTTTGTTCCGCTCCAAAAAGCCTGCGAAATTGAAGAAGTCGAACTCACTAACGAAAGCAAAAAAATTAAACACTTCTCCCTTTTCGCCCAAGTCGAATGGTGCTTATGGAACGCCTCCGATGATAGCGAGAATTTCCAACGCAACCTCTCAACGGGCGAAGTTGAATGTTATGATGGCGTCATCTACCACAAAACCGAATATCGCGAAAGGCGGAACCACTACGCCTTCTATTACGTTAACGCCCACTGTTCCCATTTCGAAAGTGACCGCGACCATTTCTTAGGCCGCTTTCGTGGCTACGAGAAACCGACGGAAGTTGAGCAAGGCCAGCTCGGAGATTACGTCGCCAGCGGTTGGCATCCAATCGCCGCTCATCAAATCGATTTTACCCTGAAACCCGGCGAGAAAAAGAAACTCGTCTTCATCCTTGGCTACGTCGAAGTCGATCCCGAAAAAAAGTTCATTTCTCCCAATATCATCAACAAAGCACCTGCAGAATCGTTGATCAACGAATTCAACACCCCCGAAAAAGCCGAAAAAGCTTTAAAGGAACTTCACACGCATTGGGATGCTTTGCTAAGCATCTATCACGCCGAGACCGGCGATGAGAAATTGGACCGGATGGCCAATATCTGGAACCAATATCAATGCATGGTCACCTACGAGATGTCTCGCAGCGCTTCTTACTATGAATCCGGCATCGGCCGGGGCATGGGTTTCCGCGATTCCTGCCAGGACATTTTAGGCTTCGTCCATTTGATCCCCGAGAAGGCGAAACAGCGGATCATCGACATTGCTTCGATTCAGAAAAAAGATGGTTCGACCTATCACCAGTATCAGCCGCTTACTAAGCGGGGCAATGGCGATATTGGCTCAGGTTTCAACGATGATCCCCTTTGGCTCATCGCCGCGACTTCCGCGTACTTGAAGGAGACCGGGGATTATCCCTTCCTTTCCACCCCGGTCCCCTTCGACAACGCCGCCGGAAGCGAAAGGCCGCTTCTTGAGCATCTCAAAGCGTCGATTGACTTTACCTTGGCCCACCGCGGCCCCCATGGTTTGCCTTTGATTGGCCGGGCCGATTGGAATGATTGCCTCAACCTCAACTGCTTCTCCACGACGCCAGGCGAAAGTTTCCAGACGACCGCCAACAAAGAAACCGGGATCGCCGAGAGCATCTTCATCGCCGGGATGGCCGTGAAGTACGGCAAAGAATATGCGAAAATTGCTGAGCTTTTAGGGAATAAAGCTGAATCTGAACGAGTATTAGATGGCGTGAAGAACATCGAAAAAGCCGCGCTCGAACATGGCTGGGACGGCGCTTGGTTCTTAAGAGCTTACGATGGCTATGGCCATAAAGTCGGTTCGAAGGAATGCTCCGAAGGCCAAATTTTCATCGAACCGCAAGGCTTCTGCGTCATGGCGGGGATCGGCCATGATAAAGGCTATGGACATCAAGCGCTCCTCAGCGCTGAAAAGCTCTTAGGCAACGCCTATGGCCTCGAACTGCTCCATCCCTGCTATACCACCTATCACGTTGAGCTCGGCGAAATCTCCTCCTATCCGCCAGGCTACAAAGAGAACGGCGCCGTCTTTACCCACAACAATCCGTGGGTGGTCATCGCCCATTGCGTCGAAAACGAAAACAAGGAAGCCTTCGAACTCTATCAGAAGAACGCCCCCGCCTACACCGAAGAGCAATCCGACGTCCACCTCACCGAGCCCTACGTCTACTCGCAGATGATCGCCGGGCGCGATGCAAAGAATTACGGACAGGCCAAGAACAGCTGGCTCAGCGGCAGCGCCTCCTGGAGCTTCGTCGCCCTCAGCCAATACCTGCTAGGCGTCCAGCCGGATTACGAAGGCCTCCGAATCGAGCCCCATCTTCCGAAAGACAGATTCCCCCGCCTCCACCTCACGCGGAAATTCCGAGGAAATCTCTACGATATCATTATCGACAACACCGCAATTAACCCAACGCTCTACGTTGACGGGAAGGCCGTGAAAGGCTCGCTCATCCCGTTTGAAAAGAGTTCCGCCCCAATTCGGGTCGAACTCCGCTAAATTTGCCGAAAAGCTCGTCGTGATTCCCTACAAACCCCGGCGAGCTTTTCCCATCTTAAAACGCTTGGTTGGCTCGCTTGAGTGCCACTAAGGAGGCTTTCGCTTCCCGCTTGTCGCTCACAAAGCCGTTCTTTTCCTGATACGTATCGGCAAACTGGGTAACGCAATAGCCAGCGAAGCCCAATTTCTTAATCGTCCGAAGCAAAGAGCGATATTTCTTTAAATAAGCCCGCGAATTCATGACGGGAGCATTGTAGCCCCAGCCTTTTTTCAGGTCTTCTTTGAAAGCGAGGCCAAAGAATTCGCTGAGAATAACCGGCTGACCCGAATAGTGATAATCGCCGGCGAAGGCGCGCTTGCCGCATGTCACGACGAAGTTTTCGTTATGGGCGAGGGCGTTCTTGAGTCCGGCATAATCCTCAAGGAGTTTTTTCCCATCTTCGGCGTAATTATGGAGGGAGAGCAAATCCGTCTCGGTCGCCTCCCAGCCATCGTTGGAAACCACGGGGCGAGTCCAATCGATCCGGTTGGCCATCTCGTAGAGTTTATTTTGCTGCTCGCGAAGTTCTTCGGAGATATCAATATCCTGCACACCCCAGCTCTCGTTATTGGCAACGTAGGCAATGAGGGAGGGATGGCCGACGTGGTCGGTCACAATTCGGCCGAATTCGGCCTGAATCTCCTCGTTTTCGAAACGCTGATACCGCTGAGCCGAAGGCAATTCCAAATCCGTCAATAAGCCTTCGCGATCCGCCAGATAGTAGAAAAGTTCGCTCTCGACCTTCTCATGAACCCTCACGCCATTGAAACCCATCGCCTTGATCAAGGAGATATCCTTCAGGTATTGCGCTTCAGTGAAAGTGAGGCCTCCTTCGGGGTTGTAGCCTTGATAAAGAACGAATTTCAGATAGCGCTTTTTCCCATTGAGGAAGAGACGGTTGCCTCTCGCTTCGACTTGGTTGACTCCGAAATACGAAAGAACGGTATCGCTCACTTCCCCATTCCGGTCAAGAGCGAGGGTCAAATCATAAAGGCAGGGATGGGCTGGCGTCCAAGCGTGGAAATCTTTGGGCGAGATCGAGAGCTCCTCCTCGTGATAGATGTTGCTGACGGTGATTTTTTTCTTTGCCACCGCTTTGCCGTGATAAGCTAAGGCGATTGTCAATGTTTCTCCGATAGCCTCCGGCGTGAAAAGAAGGCGAAAATAGGCCGTTTTTTCATCGTATGATCCCCGAACATCATAGCCTTGGACGCGGGCGGGATTCACCTCTTCCATCCAGACGTCGCCATAGATGCCGCTGGTTGGCGGATAGAAGCAGCCTGCAGGTTTCGCTCCGGTGGTCTGCTTGCCGCGGAGATGGCACGGGTCCTTGTCATCATAAACCCGAATCGAGAGGAGGTTGTCGCCATTACGAAGGTACTCCGTGATATCGCGGCAAAAGGCGTCATAACCCCCGATGTGTTTGCCGAGATAATGACCGTTGAGCCAGCCATCGAAGACGTAATCGATCCGCTCAAAATGGAGCAGAACCTTTCGCCCCCACTGCGGATTGGTGAAGCTCTTGAAGTACCAAAGGATGTTATGTTCTTTTTCTTCGCCGATTCCTGAAGCCGGCGCCTCGTAGACATAAGGAACCTGAATCGGACGGTTCCCTTCGGGCATCCGGGCGCTCCAATCTTCTTTTAACCCACGGTTATCATCGTCAAAAAGAAAACGCCATTCGCCATTTAAACTGACCCAAGTCGGCCGGTAAAACAAAGGATTCGGATGACCTTTTTCATACGACAAAACATCTTTTCTCATACGCCTGTTCTCCTTTTGGCGAAAAGACACGGCACGAAAAAGCGGTCTTTTCCGTTGTCCGAGAGCCGATGTGTTTCCATCGCGCTATCCCCTTTCGCCTACAATATTAGTATAGGATGCTTTTCTTTAAAGCGGAAACGGCTTTGTCGATGAGCAAGAGCAAAACAGAAAAGAAAACCCGAAACAATCTAGGAATGGTAAAAAAGGGAAGCATTTTCTTTCTTTTTCGCTTTCGTTTCTTTATTCAAAAAGAAAACCCCTTATTCTTTTTCTAAGAAATCGCCGAGCAGTCCGAATCTCTTCGTTTTGTCTCCCATCTCCTTTTTGACAAGGACGCCACACTATCACCATGAATTTTTCCTTGCGGTTGTGGTCTTTCGACGATGAAAAAGAATGGCAGAGGTTTCTCTCATTCTATCTTTCTTATCTTCAAAAGACTTGCCGAGCGGAAGAGTATGCCGAAGAAGAAAAAGAGGCCCTGGGCGAAGGCTGCCGCAAGGGCATTCTCTCTTTGAGCCACAGAGCGCCTAATCCTTATCTCACCTTCGAGTTGATGCTCGATGGAAAAGGCATCGGTTTTGCACAGAATATCGTTTTCAGCGATGAACACCTCAAATCGCTTTTGGCCAAATTTATCTCATGCCCGAATTTCGCAATAAGGGCTATGGCAGCGCCTTCTACGCCCTCCTCGAACAGGATTTATTCGCCCGCGGGGCCCGCTACGTCGACTGCAGCATCGCGCCCAAGGCCCATGCCTTCTATCAACGCAAAAACTTCCAAAAAACGAATGATTTAATGATTGAGAATCACTTGCCAGTTTACCGCAAATTCTTCGCGAGCCCTTTCCCCTACAAAAGGATGCTGGTTTTGGGCTCGCCCGGCGCGGGCAAGAGTTATTTTTCACGAGAATTAGCTCTCCGCTTTCCTCAAAGAGTGCGAGGATCCCGAATTCTTGAATTTTATCGCTACTTTCCCACAAAATAAGCGACCCCAGATTCTCAGGATGGCCAACCGCTATCTTCACACCCCTTTCATCCGCTTTTCTTCGCGGGAGGAATGCAATCAATTTCTTTCGCTCTACCCTTTGCGAAAATAATTTTTTCTCAAAGTTCCGATAATATCGACTATTTTTTAAAAACTCTACGATGCGTGGATGTTTTTGCATTTCAATTCCCGTCTTTCGAGTTAAACTCTCCGTAGAGTGGCTAACACCAATCCACCCCTGATGCGTAGATTTTATCTCGGAGGAACAATACCATGTCCATCAACGAACGAATCGCGTTATTGCGTAAGATGAAAGGCTTGAGCCAAAACGAGCTCGGCAAAGCCCTCAACGTCACCGACAAAGCCGTCTCCAAATGGGAGAATGGCGATGGCACGCCCGATATGGCCCAGATCATTTCTCTATGCCAATACCTCAACATCTCCATCGATTATCTCATGACCGGCAGCGTCTTATCCGACGGCGACAAGGCCATCGAAAAAGAAATCAACGCCTATCAAAAAGCCCTCGCCCTCAACGCGTCAGCGAAAGATATGGTCAGCGCTTGCCGCAAATACCTCGAGGGACTGGCCATAGCCTACGACGATGGAATCTTGCCAACGATCGTCGAAGGGAGGATAGACATGAACTGCTTTAAGAAAAATCCTGACGGCTCGCTTGGCGTTATCTATGAACGGTTGGTCGCCAAGAAAGCCAAGGGCGTTCTCAAGCGTCTTTGCGAAAAGGAAATTCGCCTTCTCGATGCCACCGAACTCGACGATTGGGACCTCTTCGAGATGGGGATGGCCAACGCCAAGCGCGACATCGAGGCGGTCAAAGACTTGCCGAAAGAAGAAATCCATCCGGGAATCTTTGGGCTCAAAGACGAGGAAAAAGCCCACAACATCGAAGTCGAATATCGTAAACAAGCCGAAGGGGTCTATAACGTCGTCCTCGAAGAGCTCAATCCCACGGAAGAAAACTATTACCGCTTCATCATCGCCTTAATCGAGGCGGGCGCCTATTACAGCAACCCCGTTTATCCCGAGCGGAGCAGCCCCTTCGCGTCTGGCGATCCCACTTACGAAAAGGATCAGGCTAAGACCGGCTTCTTCTACCGGGTTGCCAAAGATATGACGAAGCCGGAAGAAAAGAGAGAACCGGCTTCGAGCAAATAAAAAGCGCCATTCAAAAATTAAAGAGCGCAGGTTTTCTTGGGATGAAACCCAAGAGGAAACGGCCGACACCGATGCCTCGGTAAAAAAAGGAAGCCTACGAGACCACCATGGCTTTATGGACGCCATGGCTCAAAACAAAATAGGAAGTGGCCTTAAATTTATCTAGGGAGATGATGGCTTCCTAGTTACGGGATGGTTACAGCGAAGCGATGCCGGCAATCGCGAAAATAAGGGTTAAAACAAGAAGAACCGCGCCTAGAATTAAGCCGATCATACCGGTGATGTTGCCAGCTTTGGCTTTGCCGACATTGCCCGCCTCGACCGCGTACTTATGAGCAAAGATGCCCAAGAGAATTGCCGCGCCAAGGATAATGACGGCAAAGACAAGTATGGTGATGTCGACCACTTTGTAGCCCGTAGCGAGCGCAACGAGTTCTTCTTTCGAACAAACGTGCCCGCCAGCCGTCGTGGTGCCCGCTTCGCTATTAGGGCAAAGCGCCTCGCCATCTTTAGCCAAAGTGTAGGAAGCAGATAATGTGGCGCAAACAATTGGTAACGCAATACACTGTGCCGCAAGAACTATCGAAACAATTCCTTCGACTAACGCTTTAACCGGATGCTGACCTTCTGCCATATTTTTCGCCTCACCATCATCCCCCACTCAAGATGAAAAACAAGCGTTTCCTAAAAATACAATGATTTCGTATACTCGCGATCTTCGCAGCCAGCATCGAAAAGCTCAAACATATCGATAAGCTCTTTTATTTTCCATGAATCTCATAAAGAATGAGGTTGTTTTTGTGTGGGCCCGGAACTTGGGGCAGTTGTATTCGCGGCATCCTTCCTCAAAGAAGATTCCAAGGAGTTCGCCGTTCAAAAGAGTCGCGCCGATTGAAGGCGGCCATCGCCGATGCCGGATGCGCTGTTCGACAAAAGAACTCCGGGATCTCGCCGGCAAGTTGATCAGCCAAAATTTAAAATATTGCTAAATAGGCCCTTTGTGGTTGGCCCGGTAAGTCATTCGATCTTCACCAATTCATTCTAAAGCTCCATCATCCTGATCTTCTTCGGCTTTCAAGCCAGCTTTTGTTGATCAAGGAAAAAAGCGAATCAAGCGACACGTTTCCCTAAGAGAAGCCGTCGGTATTCACGCGGGCTGTGTCCTTTTTCTTTCCGAAAAGTTTCGCTGAAATAAGCGGGGCTCTCAAAACCAACTTCCCGCGCCACTTCGCTGATGCCTTTCTCCGGATTTTGAAGAAGCTCCTCGCTTTTCCCAATCCGATAGGAAGTGAGGTAGGCAATCGGCGAGGCGTGAAGCAATTCGCTAAAAAGATGAATTGCGTAGCTCTCGCTGATGGCACAGGACTCCGCGATGGAAAACACGCTTACTTTTTCGGCATAGTGGCCATAGATATAAACCAACATCTTTTGGACGAGAAAACCTTGATGAGTATGGCTGAGACCAAGCCGTTTTTCCTGACCTTTCAAAGCGAGGAAATCGACCCAGAAGGAATAAAGATGGGCCATGACCTTCAAGGGATAGGACGATTCTTTTTTCTCAAGGAAAGCGAACATGTTTTCCATTTCTTCCTTTAAAAGAAAACTTGATTCGCTTGGGAAAACGAGAAAAGAAAGGCCGTGATCCTGCCAAAGCGGATTCACGAATTCGCCGCCCAAGAGGGGGCAATTGGCCAAGAGCGAAGGCTGAAAAACCAAACAAATGTAGGTACAGTCTCCGCCATTATCGCTAAAGCCGTAATGGGGTTTCCGCGAGTTGACGAAAATTGCTTCGCCCTGATGGATTTTGACGATGGCGCCGTCAACGTAATAGTTCATTTCTCCTTTTTCAACGCACAAGAATTCAAACTCCTGATGCCAATGGCAAAGAATGTGTTTGAAAGGATAAAGGCTAAGGCTCTTCCTCTTGAGATAAAGCGGAAAAGAAGGATCGTCGTAATGCAAGATTTCCGATTGATCGGGAAGAACGGTGATTTCATCCATAGTTTCATTATAAGCAAAGAAACAGTTTTGTTATAGTATTAACCATTATTAAGAAAGATAATTGCTTAAAATAACACTATTGTAGTGTCATGGAAAATACGAATCAAAACAGGCCGATGAGCGAAACTTTCGCCCTCATCCACCGCCAAGATTTCTTGGCTACACCCCGTTGGGGTGAGTTTCTTTACATCAGCAAAAGCCGGGAGGGCGTAATCGAACTCTATGAGCATCTTCTCGATGCGGGCTTCCATTCCTTGAAACAGCCGCACGAGACGATCCAAGGAATCTTTATCGCAAAACTTTGCGACCCTTCTGGCCGACACCTTCTCCTTCGGGCGGACTGCTAAGAATTTTAAGTTTCAGGTTTCTTTTCTTCTGAAGGATAATCCAAGACGCCTATAGGTTTCTTGCGGGTGAGTTCCATCGGCACCATAACCATGGGGTAACTGCTCAGAGGGCCGAGCCAAGAAGAAAGCCCCGTTCGTTGATGGCGAAAGGATAAGCGGCCCAAAAAAGCCGCGTTCACCGTCTGAAGGTAAGCGAGGGCGAATGATGCCCGCATCTATTCGGCCAGAACAATCAGAAAGAAACGACGAAAGAGCAAGAAGACAAAGAAAACAGGGCTCAACCCCCTTCCAAGCAAAAGTGGCTGAGCGATGCAAAAAAACACCGTGGTTCCCCCTTGATGGAAAAAAGCGATGGCATGTCAATGCCGAATATGGCACAGATCCCATCAGTTTGTTTAAGGCAGCATGATGGATTGACCGACGTAAGGGGACGCCTCATTCCCAAAAACAAAGTAGAAGCCTGTTTTCGAAAGAACGAGAAGGCGAAATACATCAATCCGCCGAGCAACAATGGAGGACATTGTCGATGACCCGAATACAGCAATCCTGAATCCGATCGAGGCCCATCGTGCTCCGGCCATTGAAGTAATCGAGATAAAGAGAGACGACGCCACTCGAGAGAATCGCAATCGTCGCTTCGGCATCGTCGGAAAGGGTTCCATTCTTGCGAAAGTCAGGTTCAATCTCGTGAATGAACTTGGCTTTCATATCTTCAAAAAAATAGTTTGGAATATAATCCACGAGGGATTTGTAGGCATTCTCGTTCTCTTTTATCTTCCCGGTGACCATCTGAATGAAATCGGCGATGCTACCTTTCTTGAGTTTGGCTTCATTCCAATCCTTGGTGATAGCCTCCATCAGTTCCATTTCAATCGCGTTGGCGACCTCGGCGATGTTGGCATAATGATGATAGAAAGTCCCCCGATTGATGTTGGCCTGGCGACAGACATCGCTGACGGTGATGTTAAAGTAATCTTTCTTGTCTTTGAGCAGCTCGACCACCGCCGTTTGAATCCAGCGTTCAGTCCGCACAGAATTTCGATACTCTTTTTTAGCCATAATGAGGTTATAACACGCTTGTGTATGATTTTGAACAGAAAGTCATTGTCCTAGTATTGTTCCATTGATTCCTTTGTTTTTTATGGCCTGTCATTAACATAATAGACAATGTAGTCAAGTTTTGTATAAAATTGAACATTTGGTCATTATTTGTCTATTCTCACTTATGATTTCGCCCCTATAATAACCCCCGTTTCAGGAGGAAATTATGAGCGAAATCGAAGTCAGCCATCTCACCAAAGACTACGGCTCAGGTCGCGGCGTCTTTGATGTCTCTTTTCAGATTGACCAGGGCGAATGCTTCGGTTTCTTAGGACCTAACGGCGCGGGCAAATCGACGACGATACGCCACCTCATGGGCTTTTCAAAACCGGATTCGGGCAAAGCCAAAATCTTAGGGAAGGAAAGCTTCGCTCATTATGACGAGGTGCTTCACCAGGTTGGCTACATTCCTGGCGAAATTGCCCTTCCCGTCGGTTTGACTGGCTACGAGTTTCTTAAAATGGAGCAAGATCTGCAGGGCGTCCATGATCAAGAGCAACAAAAGAAAATGCTAAATTTGTTCCGCCTCGATAACAAAGTTCTCGCGGGCGAAACCAAACGGATGTCGCTCGGCGTGAAACGCAAACTGGCGATTGTCTCCGCCTTTCAGAGCGACCCGAAAGTCTTAATTCTCGATGAGCCCACTTCCGGGCTCGATCCTTTGATGCAGGAAGTTTTCGTCGATTTGGTCCATTCGGAAATAAAAGCCGGCAAAACCATTCTGCTTTCGAGCCACATCTTTTCGGAAATCGATTCGACCTGCGATCGGATCGCCATCATCAAAGACGGCCATTTGGTTTCGACGTTTAAGTCCGATGATCTCAAGCACGCCTCGACGAAATTCTACAACCTCACTTTCCCCAACCAAAAAGCGTATCGGCGTTTCTTGACAAACCACGGACAAGCCGATTATTTCAAAATCCTTAATAAAGACGATAGCAAACGCACGCTCTTTATCTCGGCGGATGACAAAGACATCAATCGCTTGATCAACCACCTCTCCCACTACAACTTAGTTGGCTTTACCAACCAAAAGGAGACCCTGCAGAACTACTTTATGAAATTCTACAAAGAAAACCAGACGTTTGGGGGAGATTTATGAAAACGGTCATTTCGATACGACATCTAACCAAGGACTATGGCAACGCCCGCGGGGTCTTCGATGAATCTCTCGACATCCACGAAGGCGAGATGATGGGCTTCGTCGGGACGAATGGTTCGGGCAAAACCACGACAATCCGCTGCCTGATGGGTTTCATCAAGCCCACCTCTGGCGCCGTCTATGTCCATGGGCTCGAAAGTTATAAGAACGCTCCGATCATCACGAAACAAATCGGTTACGTCCCTGGTGAAATTGCCTTCCCCGATTTGGCGACAGGCAATGACTTTCTTCGCTCGCAAGCAGAGTTCCTTCATCTCAGCGACATGAGCCACGCCAATGAGCTTGTCAAACGGCTCCAGCTCGACCCGCGGGCTGGCCTTAAGCGAATGAGCAAAGGGATGAAGCAAAAGACGGCGATTGTCGCCGCCTTGATGGCCAATCCGCCCATCATCGTCCTCGATGAGCCGACCACCGGCCTTGACCCCTTGATGCGGCAAGCCTTCGTCGACATCATCAAGGAAGAGCACGCGAAGGGCAAAACGATCTTTATGTCATCCCACATGTTCGAAGAGGTCTCTGACACCTGTGATCGGGTCTCGCTCATCAGCGATGGGCATCTCATTGACAGCGTCAATGTCGCCGATATCGAAAACCGGCCGATCCAGGAGTTCAAAATCGAGTTCAAAAAATCCGAGGATTACGAACGCTTCCACCATGAGAAATATCCGATCATCCGCGAGCAAGAGCAATTCCAGCAAGTGACCATCAGCATCTCACGCAATGAAATCAGCGCTCTCTTTGAAAGCCTGGCGACTTACGACATCCGTTTTATCAGCGAGATTCGTTATACGTTATCAAAGCATTTTCAAGAAGTGCTGAAGGAGAGAAACAATGTTCAATAAAGCCTTGTTCAAACAATCGGTCAAAGCCAACGGCTGGATGTGGCTCATCATCACCGCGGCAGAGTGCTTCATGCTCAGTTGCGTGATGATTATTTCGGGAAGCGGCAACATCGGCAACGTCAAAAATTCCGTTGAAAGCACCGTCGTCCAACGAGAAATCGATGCCTCGCTCGAAAAGCGTTCGCTTTCCTATTACGATCTGGCCGATACGGGTTTAAATGAATTCGATACCTATTACCTCGCTCAATACCCCGCTGATTATCAGGATGCGGCGACCTACCAAGCCGCCTTCGAAACGTGGCTCGCTCAAAAGCCAACAAAGGCAAGCGAGGAAAGCGACGAAGATTATGCAAAGGCCATAGCGACTTGGAAAACGACGATGCCTGAAGCGAAGACAACGCCGGAACAAGCCTATGCTTTAGCCTTTGAATCTTGGGAAGAGTCAATGCCGAAACAGGACGACTTCGCCGACGCCGCCGCATACCGGGCAGCGATGCAAGCCTGGCAGAATCAGAAGCCAAGCGCGGCAATCACCTCTGCGTCGAGCGCTTTCTATACCGCGACTCTCGAACTTAAAAATGCGACGATCAGCCAAGCCGAAAAGGAAGGCTATGATGAAAATAGCGATGAGGCGAAAGAGATGCTCGGCGCGGTGATGTACGCGCTCAAACCGAGCAACGAATTCGATGAGATCTATACGAGCCACGATGAAGCCGTGCCAGAAGATTATGACGTCACATCGCTCATCAGCCATATTCAAAGCGGCGATGCCACCGCTTATGTCAGCACGACGGAACGAATAAGCTATCGCGAAAAACGTGGTCAGTTCTCTTCGAGCGTCTTTCTTGCCGATAACATGACGAAAGCGACGACGGTCGCCAAAATGCTCGACACCTTAAGCGAATATCACGTCACCGAGGAAAAATACGAGGCCTTCGGCTATACTTACGCCTCGGTAAAACATACCGCCTACTCGACCATCGTCTCTTATCAGGCCCGCTACGACTACGAGAAGAGTGAAATCGACACCCAGAAATCCAAAGGCGACTATGCCGACGAAGCCTCCTATCAAAAAGCTCTCGCCGATATGAAAACGAATTTGACTGGAGATCTTTCGCGATCCCTTCTCGCCTCTTTGCCTGATGAAGTGTCTTCAGCGATCGAAGAGGTTGGCAAGATGGACCTCTATAGCCTCATCGTCGGCTCGGTCTTCTATAAAATCGCTGGCTTGCTCTTGCCGTTCATCTACACCATCATGGCCAGCAACAATCTTATTGCGACTCAAGTCGATACCGGTTCGATGGCTTACGTGCTTTCGACGGGGACCAAACGGCGCGATGTGACCTTTACTCAAGGCTGCTTCTTAACTTTATCGATCTTGGCGATGTTCACCTGCACCTTGATCACGAGTTGCATCTGCTTCCATGCCGTCAACGTGACGGATACCGGCCTTAACTACGGACGGCTTTGCTTGATCAATTTGGGGGCCTTCTTGGTTGTCTACGCCATCTCGGGCCTCAACTTCTTCACCTCTTGCCATTTCGATCGGACCAAGAACTCGATGGCGTTGGGCGGCGGCTTATCTATCTTCTTTCTTGTCGCGACGATTCTTGGCTTATTCGGCTCGCCCGTCATCCCGAGCGTCGTCCGCTTCGAAGCCCTCAACAACTTCAACGACGTCTCCATCATCACGCTCTTCGATGTGATTTCCATCACCAAAGGCACAAGCGATTATCTTTGGAAAGACGCGATCTTACTGGCAATCGGCATTGTCGGTTACGTCGCTGGGTCGCTTCGCTTCGAGAAGAAAGATCTCCCCTTATAAGCAAAGAAGAGATTCTCTTTTGAGGGCAAAGGTCAAACGCCTTTGCCTTTTTCTAGCGTTAGCCGATCAAAAGCGTCAGCAAAGCATTGGCTGGGGTATCGTTCAAATAGGCCTGAAGCGCATCGAGGTTGCCGACTTTAACATAGTGACCAACCCGTTCGAGAAGCCTCTTCCCGCTCAATGAACGCCAATATTTCGGCGCGGCGCAAAACGAAAAGCGTTTTCCATCCGCCCGGCAACGGAACCAGAGGTTACCGCGGCAGACATAAGTGCTGAAGGTGGCTTCGCTGATCAAAGGGAACGGCAAAACAAAGCTTTCGCCCTTCGCTGAAGTGAGGATCATGCCATCGAGACCAACCCGGCAGCGATAAGTATCGAAAACCTCGCCAGGAAGAACGTCGTTATCCTCCCCGCGCGCGGCGATAAAAATGCCTTGATCTTCCTTTTTCACTTCAAATCCTGCTTCTTTTGCTTGGCGAAGTACTCGGCCAAGGCCTTTTCTTGATCAAGCTGCTTTTTAAAGGCCTTGCTTTGTTTCTCGATCAATTTGTGATCATTGAAGTAGTTGATGCCCAAGGAGCGGCGCACCCGGCTAAGCGTTTCGGCAGCTTTCTTCTCCGCTTTCGCCGAGCCTTCTTGAAGAATCTGATAAACGCCCGGGATATCCGCTTCGTAAGCGTGCCGCCTTGCCCGCATCGGCTCGAGAATATCGTTGAGGACATCGGCCAAGAAGCGTTTGACCACCACATCGCCAAGCCCGCCTTTTTGGTAAGCGACTTTTAAAGCATCGAGGTCCGGATACTGCGGGAGGAATTTGACAAAATGCTCAGCTTGGGCAAAGGCATCGAGATAGATGAAGACAGGATTGCCATCGGTGTGGCCGGGATCCTCCACCTTGAGATGGGTCGGGTCAGTAAACATGCTCATGACTTTCGCCTTGACGGTTTTCGCCTCATCGGATAAATAGATGCAATTGCCCAAAGATTTTGACATTTTGGCTTTGCCATCGGTACCCGGCAACCGTTTGCAGGCCGCCTGATCGGGCTCCATGATTTTGCAGGGAACGAGGGTCGGCCCATAAAGCGAATTGAATTTTTGGACGATTTCGTTGGTTTGCTCAATCATCGGTTCTTGGTCTTCGCCAACCGGAACGATAGTCGCGTCGAAAGCGGTGATGTCGGCCGCTTGGGAAACGGGGTAGCATAAAAAGCCTGCCGGGATCGATTCGCCAAAGTTCCGCAGGGCTATCTCGCTTTTGACCGTCGGATTCCTTTCGAGGCGAGACAAGGTGACCAAATCGAGATAATACGAGGTCAATTCAAAGAGTTCGGGGACTTGGGATTGGACAAAGATGGTCGTTTTCGTCGGATCAAGGCCGGCGGCCAGATAATCGAGGGCGACCTCAATGATGTTGTCTCTCACCTTTTGCGGCACGCCAAAATTGTCGGTCAGCGCCTGAGTGTCGGCGATCATGACATAAATCTCATCATAGAGACCTGAGTTTTGAAGTTCGACCCGTCTCCGCAAGGAACCGACATAATGGCCAATATGCAGTTTGCCCGTCGGCCGATCTCCCGTCAAAATAATCTTCTTTGCTGCCTGATTGTTTTCCATAGTTTCGTCCTCAACCCTTCTCGAGGTTAAGTCTAGCTTCCAAGCCCGTTCACTTCAATCAAGGAGAGCAAAAAAAGAATGGTTTCGCCCTTCCAAAGCGAGACGAAGAAAATCGAACAAGATTGCCAAAAAAGGAAAATGATCCAAAAATTGCGGGCTTTCGCTCAAACGAAATGGAATTTGCCAAGTTTTTCATTTTTCTCCTCTTTTTCTCTCTTCTATCTTCGGGGGCTTCAGCGATCTTGCCAAAAAGAAACATCGGCCTCCTCGGGAGCAATTTCAATCGCTTAAGACGCCTCTTCACGCAATAAATCGTCATGCCTTGCTCTTTCTTCTTGCGGTAAGGCCTTGCTCTCTTTCGAATCAGCGTTTTTATTTGAGGGCAGAAGAATCATTGATAACGTTCCCGCTGACGATAAAATAATGACGAGGAATTCCGAGGGCATTTCAGGAGCGAAAAAAGCGAGGTATCATTCTTTGGAGACGGCGCCAAACTTTGTCATCCACCCTTATACGCCTAAATTTCTGGGTTGAATAAAATTGAGTTTATCAACGAAATTGATTGGGAAAACAATGAAAGAATCAGGGAATTATTCGATCGGTGATGGGAAAATCACCATTAAAAAAGATAATCACCTCCGCCTTGCCTTGGCCCGACTCCAAGCCATCAGCATCATTCTCGCCATGGGCGGCGTCTTCCTTTGGATTTTGCTCGATTCAACCCATTTTTCCGAAGAAGCCCGTTCGCTCGCTCTCTGGCTCTTTCCCTTGATGATTGCTTTTTTCCTCCTCGGGGATCTTTGGCTTTTTATCTATCTCAAAAAAACGGCGAAAGAAGTTCTCGTAGTCACCAAGGAAGGAATTCGAATTGAAGGACGAAAGAAGTCAAAAACGATTAAAAAAGCTGACATCAGTCATATTTATTTCCCAACCAACAGCTTCAACACCATCCTGAAAATCATCGAAATTGATACGAAGGCCTCGGGTTCAATCGGCTTTGGCGATGTGGCCATTCCCGCCGCCGACATCCCTTTGGTGAAGAAGGCAATTGAGGCTCTGCTCGAACTTTGAAAGACCGCTGTTCGACATGAATTCATTGGCTAAAACTTCATTTTGTTGAAACGTTTTTCACTCTCGTTCTTGAAGAAATATCCATAGACGATTCATCGGCGAAGGAAACGTTCTTGTCGTCAATAAAACAACGAATTCGGTATTTTAAACGCATCCATTAGGCAATGGAGAGAATTGTCCATCATGTTATACTAGCAAACGGAAAACGATTTTCCGTCTCAGTCAAAGGGATAACACCATGCAAAAAGAATTCACCAAAGCGGAAGCGAAACGCTACCTGAACGAGCAAGCGCGAGACAACGACATCGTCCGCCTCATCCATCCGTTGAAAAAAGAAATTGTCACCATCGAAAAGAACGATGACGTCGTCGTCGGGAGCTGTTTTGCCGTCTGGGGCAAAGAAGACCGCTGCGAGAACTGTTCTTCCTTGCGAGCTTCCTCGAAAGAAGACCAAGCCTATAAAATCGAGCTGATGAATGAACGAGTCTATCTTGTCCATTCCCGCTACATCGTGATCGATGGCAAAGGCTACGTTGCCGAGATGGTGAAAGACGTCACTGATTCGCTTTTGCTCGATTCAAAAGAGAAGACAAAGTTGACCAGTTTGATCAATAACTACAACCAAATGCTCTTGAGCGATCCGGTGACGAGTCTCTACAACCGCCGCTTCCTTGACGAACAGTTCGTCCCATCGCTCCGCTGCTGCCAAGATCCGCACCTCAAAGTCAATGTCGCCTTCGTCGATCTCGACGATTTCAAGCACATCAATGATACCTACGGCCATTTGGTGGGCGATGAACTCCTCAAATATGTGGCAGCCTATTTCAAGACCGCCTTTAACTCCCGCCTGCATGGCAAGGAACGTTTGGCGATCCGTTTTGGTGGCGATGAATTCCTTATTGTCGCCTGCGGCATCGCTTATGCCACCTTTAAAGAGGACTTTGCGAAGGCCTCCTCTTCCCTCTCCCGCACCGTCCACTTTCTCTCGTCGCCGAGTTTCCATTTTGACTTCTCGATTGGATTTGCAGGCAGCGAAGAACTCCCCTCTTCTTGGGCTTGGGAGAGTTTGGTTGCCCTTGCCGATCGTCGGATGTACAACTCCAAAAAACGAGCCAAAGAATCAGGCGAAGTTTCCTGAGTTTTCTCTTTCAGGGGCCTTAGCGGCTCTTTTTTATTATCCCGAGGAAGCCAGCGAAAAGGGCACCTTAAGAAACTTTGGGAGTTGAAGTGCCGTTTTCCTCAAAGTGACAGAGGCTCTCTTTGTCTTTCAAAAGGCCCGGTCGATGGAGAATCGCAAAGCGTAATGACAGAGACGACCCCCAAACGCGATTCGGGGAGGATAAATGCGTTTGTGATGCCCCGTTATTATGGAGGTAGCGGCAACTCGGATAGAGAAATAGCCCAAGAAAAGCGTTACGAAAAAAATCGGTTTCATCAAGGCAAAGACTAAAGAACCGTCATTTTTTCGCGATCATTTTTTTCGTTTAAGATAAGGCAAAAGCCCGTAGCGTTCCTCAAAAGAGACGTCAGCATTTTGAACTTCCCCCTTCCGCACCCGCAACGCAAAAATACGTTTGCCCAAAACGATCAAAAGAAAGGGGACAAGGAAAACCAACCCGATGCAGAGGATAGCAAAGCCCGCCCGCAAGCCAAAGGAGGGATTGGGAGCCAAATAGGCGACCAAACTCCCGTCCATCACCCGAAGAGCGATGCTGAAAGAAGAGAAGTCCTTATCCGAGAAAATCACTCGATATTTTAGGAGCAAAAGATAGAGAAGAAAGCCCAGCATCGTGAAAACAAACGCCGCATAATCCCGCCAATGAAAGATGCGGAAATAAAAGAGAGTCAAAAGGGAAAGGAAATAAAGAAGCTCGTGGGTGATTAAGAGGCGAACTTGTTCATAAAGCGTCATGTTAGCAATCAAATTCGCCGGGCTGATGATGGCGCCGAGAAGAAAACCAACCCCGCAGATGAACGAAAGGGCCCCCGATGCGTAATCCGAACCAACAAAGCCCAAAAGAAGGAAAATGGGCACAACCCAATAGGCGAGATGGGAGACTTCGTAAGGGATGAAAGAAAGGCGGCGGACGAGAAAATAGACGCCCTCTCCGCTTTTAAAAAGGAGAAGGACGAAGGCAAGAAGGCTTGAAAGAAAGCGGACGGACTTCCGCCTTTTTCGTTCGAGGGAGGCAAGAAAAAATAAGGCGAGAGCAAGGAGCAAGGCCAAGAGGCGGAAAAGATTCGGATCCATCCTCTTGATTTTAGCACCCTCAAAAGCGCTTATTCTTTTTTCGACTCGGCCTTCTTCTTTGGCACTGCCCAGCCTTCCTCGACTTCTTCTTCATGTTCCCATCTTCGGACGACGAAGGCCGAAACAACGTCGGCCACAAAAACGAAATGGAGGGCAATCTGCCAGCAATAACGCTTGCGATTTTCCTTTTTCGTGATAAGGGAGCGGATCATCATGCCAAGGCTATAAGAAGAAGTCACGAGCAAAACGAGATAGGTTAAAGAGATGACAAGCGGGACCACAGCAAAGACCGACCAGGCCAGCCAGGGATTGAGCAAACCAGCGAGGAGAAAGGCGCAAAGAAAGAAATTCACGATGAAGAACGGAACCATGACCAGTTTGAAGAGGAGAGCATCGCGAAAAGGATGCAAGGCGGGCTTCAGGCAGCGAACAAGAGCGACGATCGAATAGGCAAGGCCAACAAAAATTGCCGTCACGCCAATAACGATGGCACTAATCCAAAGGGGATTGAGTTCCTGAATTAGCACATCGCGGTTATTGAAAAGAAAAAGGAGGCCGCTGATGATGCAAATTTGCATCGCGTAAAGCAAGGCGATATAGATAATCCGTAAAGCTTTCATAAACGAACCCCCGCTGCCTTAATCTATGATATCTTTCAATCTCGTCCCGGCAAGGTTTTGTCTGCAAACTCCACTTTGCGGAAGTTTAAGAAAGCAGCAAAATCAGCAATGGTGATGATTTGAAACGGGATTGTGAGCAAAGAATAAAACGAACAGAAAGAGACCTGAATTAACTAAAAAATACAAATCTAGCGGAAGAGCAAAGCGGCCGCGCCAAGGATGCCCGCATCGTTGCCTAAGGAAGAGGCAAAGAGCTCAACCTTGGGCGAATTGGGACCGCCAAAGCCATAATTCTCTTTCTCAAGATAAGCAGCAAGGGGGCGAACCAATCCTTCTTTTTGCCCAGAAAGACCGCCGCCTAAAGCGATGGCATCGGGCCGGAAAGTATTGATGATGCTCAATAGTCCTTCACCAAGGAAATGAACGTATTGATCGACCACTTCTTGGGCGGCGGCATCGCCCTTTCGCGCGCATTCGAAAGCCGTGCGTCCCCCCACTTTGGCAAGATTGTTCTCGCAGAACGACCACATCAAACTTGCGGGATTTTTCTTCATTGATTCTTTGGTATCGGCAATAAGCGCGCTGGCTGAGCAATAGGCTTCAAGACAGCCTTTCCTGCCGCAGGTGCAGGGCCGGCCGTCCATCACGAGAAGCGAATGGCCGAGTTCGGCGCCCTTGCCTTCATTGCCTTCATAAAGCTGGCCGTTGAGATAAAGACCGCTGCCAACGCCCGTTCCTAAAGTCAGCATCACCAAATTCTTGTAGCCTTTGCCCGAGCCAAAGAGCACTTCGCCGAGCACGGCGCAGTTCGCATCGTTTGCCACTTGGCATTTTAAGCGGGTTTTGCCTGTTATTTTTGCGCAGATATCCAAATGGCTCCAACCTAAATTGTTGGAGTAATCGCAAGTGCCTTTGACTGAGTTTATGCTGCCAGGACAGCCGATCCCCACGCCGGCAAACGAGGTCTTGCCAGAGCCTGATTCTTCAACCGCCATCTCGATGGCCTCAATCAGTTCTTCAACGATTTCGTCTTGGTTTTTCGTCTTATCGATCGGAAAAGAAAAGCGATGAGTAATCGTCCCTTTTTCATCGACGAAACCACATTTGATGGACGTCCCACCGATGTCGACTCCGATGATTCTCATTGTTCTGGCACCTCCGTTTGAACAAATGTTGCCTTGCCTTCCACTATTCCTCCTTGCGAAGCCGGCACAAAGAAAGTATCGCCTTTTTGATAAGAAATCCCCGCAAAAGTCCCCCGATCTTCCCCAACGAAGGTCAAGGATACGAACGAGCGGGGGCTGGCTTTGATTTCGAGCAAGCCCTCCGAGTGGCGCAAGGAAGAAACAAAATAAGAACACTTCCCCAGAACCGGGAGAGTAAACTTCGGCGGATTATAGGATTCGTAGTTCAGCACCTTGAGTGCTTTCTCGACGTGGAGTTCGCGCGGTTTGCCATCCTTGCCTAAGCGCCCATAGTCATAGAGCCGATAGGTCAGGGTGCTGTTTTGCTGAATCTCGATCAGGGTAACTCCCTTGCCGATTGCGTGGACAGTGCCCGAGGCAATGAAGTAAGTCTTGCCGGGTTTGACCGCATGGAAGTTTAGCAAATCGACGATGGTGCCATCGGAAATGGCTTTCCGCACTTCTTCAGGCGAGGTCTTGCGCTTAAAGCCAACGTAGAGGCCAGCACCCGGTTCCGCTTCGATGATGTACCACATCTCGGTTTTGCCATATTGGCCTTCGTTTTTGAGCGCATAGGCATCGCTGGGGTGAACTTGGATCGAAAGATTCGAGGCCGAGTCGATAAGTTTGATCAAAACCGGGAAAAACGGGAAAGGAGCGACATTGGTGCCTAAATCCGCCTTCGTGGCGACGTCGCGAAGTTCTTTCCCCGCTCCTTTTCCGCTCTCAATGAGCGAGGGCCCATCGCCATTAAACGATAATTCCCAGCATTCCGAAATGCTGTTGCTTGGGGATTTTTTCCCCCATGACAGGAGCTTTTCGCCACCCCAAATGTAACTTTTGACCGCAGGAGAGAGTTTGACGATTTCCATAACGAAGTGCCTTTCTCATTTTAGAGGGTTTTGGAGGGATGCGAATCACAAAAAGCCGCTCTTAGCATTGCTCCAACCGCCCCAACGCCTTAAGCCATCTAGGCCGGCGAAGAAGTTTTCTTGATTCAAGGGGTGGGAAGCGCCAAAGAGATGGCGATTCGGAACGGCAAGATCCAAGCGAATACCATTCTCGTCCTTCTTGAGGAAGATGAAAAGGCCGAGGAGATTTGCGGAATCATTTGTCCTGCTTTTGTCCCATTGGCATCGAACATTGATGAAGAAAACGCTTTTGAGGGTCAAAGAGGGCAACGGATCGTTCGCTTTGATTTTCCATTCAAACGTCATCTCGCGAGCGGAATTCCTTCGCTTCACGGAACTTCATCCGTTGCCCCCAAAGCATCGATTGCGACAATAAAAGATTCCTTTGCACGTTTCTTTCGCCGATCATCCGCGCGGCAATTCAGTTAATCGAAGCCAATCGCCTTTTTCCCTGATTTTGAACGGCCGTTCCACACCCATGAGGTGTTCATGTTAATCGGGGAAAGAAAAGGATAAAGGCGAAGATAACCGAGCAAATAGCTGTTCGCGAAAGCGTTCGATCAGCTCTCCTCGTCGTTAAGGACCGCAGTGTCTTCCCTATTGTCACGCCCTTCCTCGAAGTTGAGTCAGGAGGGCAGAAAGAACAAAGAAGAGAATCGGGATTGGCCGACCCGGATTCTCTTCTTGCCTCATTTCAGTTTTTTCGCGGCTTTGCCCGCATTAAAACAAGGGCATCGAAGACGATTCCGACCGCCTGAAAAAGGAAGAAGGCCACCAACTGGAGCAGAGCAACTCCCCACACGATGAATGCGCAGCTGGAGAGATCAAAGAGGACCCCCAAGACAAGGAATGCGATGGTCTTGCCGTTCCATTCGATGGCCATCTCCCGCTTCTGGCCCCAAGGGATCAAAGCGAACAAGAGGGCCAACGTCACCGCCACAATCCCAGTGAGCCAGAAACCAATCGTGCTGCCCAACACGCCAAGATCGCGCAAAGCAATGGCGTAAAGAAGAGGAAGAACCGAAAGGGATAGAAGAAGTGCGGAATGGTAGAAGACGCTTCGGTAACGTTCATTGTAGAACTTGCCCTTATAGAACGAGCGGAACCAAAAGAGAGAGGCTCCGGCAAGAATCGCCCCGGCGATGGCGAAGAGGGCCGAGACGATGAGGAGGGCGGTGCGAGGGCCGCTCTGGCCAGCCATGTAATTGAGGCAAAAAGCGAAGATGGCGGAGCAGACAATCAGGGCGGCGGCAATGCCGATGAAGATTTTGAACGTGGTGATCGTTTTGTAATCCGTCTGATCTTCCTTGCTTAGGACCTCTTCCTTCGGGGTTCTCGAGAAAAGAACGGCGATGTCTACCTGCAACACATCCGCGAGGGCGGGGATGATTGAGACGTCGAAGGTAGTTCACACCGATCTCCCAGCAGCTGATCGTCCGGCCGGAGACGTTCAGCCTCTCAGCGAGCGTGGTTTGAATCATCCGAAGCGCCTTTCTTCTTTCGGCGATGGCAAGCGACATGTCCTGATTTGCCAATTTTTTGGCCTCCTGTGAATGGCCTCATTCTTGGCTTCTATCTCAAAGAAAAGAATACCATCTATTAGGCTTCCGCCCACGAAAAACAAAAATCGTTCGAAAAAGCATCCGCCCGACAGCCTTCCCACACTTTCTCCCCAAATAGATAGAAAATAAATGAAAAACGGCCTTTTCTCACCATAATCCTCCATTGAAAAAGAGTGTTTTTCTCTTAGCAAAGCAAAAACCGATGCAATCGTCGCATCGGTTAATTCTCGTTTTGGTGCCGCCTTCCGGATTCGGACCGAAGACCTACTGATTACAAATCAGTTGCTCTACCAACTGAGCTAAGGCGGCAGCGTTGACGTAAAACGCCGATAAAGATAATACCACCCGACCCCCCTCGAGGGGAAACCCCTTTTATACGTAGAGAAAACTAACGAGGTTTTGCTGGGGATAATGAAGGGGAAAGCTTACGAAGGGCATCCGCTAAAGGATGGGCCAAAAGGGCAGCTACCACCGCGGTCACGAATCCAGAAAGAAAGCGGAGCAACGTCTCAAGCCAAACGAAGGTGAAAGGATAGCCAACGATAAGCGCATCGAGAAAGAGGACACCGGTGTTGATGGCGGTCACAAGGAGAGCGGAAAACACCACCGTCAAATAATAGGGAAGAACTTTGTGATCTAACTCGAGTCCTTTTTTGTGGTAGAATGCCGCGGCAGCGCCGAGAATCAAAGCCCGAACCACCGGAGCGAGGAGCCACAAAGGCGTCGTCAAAGTGACGCCATAACTAAACACCTGAATTAAGAACTCGCCCAAGAAGGCGATCATCACCGTATCGCCAAAACCCAAAAGAAGAGCGCTCACCAAGAGAGGAAGCGAAGCCAAGGTCAAATGGAGATTGCCAAAACTGAGAGTAATCTTTGCCAAAACGAAATAGAGGGCGATGAACATCGCTTGCAGTGAAATATGGTAAACAAGAGAACGTTTCATCAAGGCCTCCTTTCGTCCAACAATCTTTCGGACCGCGGAATTGTAGCATATCTCCCATCAAAAGGAACGAAGAAGAGAAAACCCCAGGAATTCCCTGGGGTAATGATCGTCATGGTGGGTGTTACTGGGATCGAACCAGTGACCTCTTCCGTGTGAAGGAAACGCTCTCCCTCTGAGCTAAACACCCAACGAATGTCGAAGAGATGAAACAGGCCCCGAATGTTACATCGGGGCCTGTTTTTGTCGATTTGGTGGGCCTTAATGGGCTTGGACCATCGACCTTGCGCTTATCAAGCGCACGCTCTAACCAGCTGAGCTAAAGGCCCACTTGCGCCCGAAAGCGCCCTAATAATATACAACGCGAACGAGGCAGGCGCAAGCACGGGATGATGCTCTCTTTTTCATTCCGTTTCTTTCGGGGCATTTAGGGCGAATTTTCGTTCATCTTTCACGCCGAAGAGAAAGAGAAAACCCAAGAAAGAAATCCCGCAGAGAATCCAGAAAAAGTTTAGGAAGGATATTTGCTCGTAGATCGAAGAAGAGGTGAAGTTCATCGTTCCGACAAAGACATCCATCAAAGCCGAAGCGAAGGTCATCCCCCGCGTTAAGAGCGAATGGGGCAGGATTTGCGCAAGATAATCGACAAACGAGACGAAAAGAAGCGCGCCGCCGACGCCCCGGCAGAAGTAGTTGCTGAAAGCGATGGCATAAGGATTGTTGAAGATGACAATGGAAAGCGAGCCCAACACGAGGATGAAAGCCCCGGCCAAAAGACAATTGCGATCGCTCCGAAGGAGTTTCTTGATCGGAACGTAAAGTAAGACCGAGAGAGTCTCGATGGCAACCCGAAAGGCATTCAGCAAGGAATAATCGCTATCATTTAAGCCAAGCAAGTTCAGATAAAGCGGCAAAATGTAGCTACCGACGGTCGCCGAGCCATTGAGAAAGAAATAAAAGAGAAAGAAAAAAACGAAGGACGTGTTGCGGAAAAGATTTCCCCACGAGGCTTTTTCGCCCCCGGGGAGTTTAACCACCTCATCGGGATAACTCTGAAGGAGGAAAAGAAGGGCGAGGCAAACGAGGTAAACTCCGGCGGCGCAAACGAAGATCCAACGATAGGAAAGAACCTTCAATAAGAAAAAGCAAACCCCGAGGGCAACTCCAAAACCAATGGAGCCATAAATGCGGACGCTGTTGAATTTCTTGCCATTTCGCTTGAGAACATAGGAAACAGCGCCATCCTCAATCTGATAATAAACGCCATTCGCGAAGGCAAGGAAAATCACGGTACACACTAAGGCGGGGTAGGATGTTAGAAAAGCCAACAGAATAACGCCAACGAGTTCAAAAACCACCAGAAGTTTCAATAAGCCAAGGCTTTGCTTGAAACTCTTGGCTAACCGCCCTACAAGCAAACTGCCAAGACAGGCGGAAAAAGGGATAAGACCGAGGACGATGCTGACCTCCAAAGAGGAAAAGCCAAGGGAAAGGAGGTAGAGCCCATAGAAAGGCGTAAAAAAGGCGTCAGCGAAATAAACACCGAAATAGACGAAGCGAAACAAGAGAACGTTGGAGTCTCTTTTCATAAATTGGCCAAGGATTTGCAAGGATTTTTAAAAGACGAGATCCATGACGCTCTGCCATTTTGAAGTGATAGCGAGAACCGCTTGGTGATACTTATCATTATCGGGCGTCGGGTCTTTGAGAATCTGGACAATCAAGTCGGCGATCCTCCGGGCGTCATTCACCATGCACCCGCGGCTGCTCGGAGCAGCAAAGCCAATCCGGAGACCGCTGGTCTCCGTTGGCTTAAGCGTGTCGCCATGGAGCATATTTTTGTTGGTAGTAATGCCAATCGCCTCAAGTTTGAGCTGGGCTTCTTCGCCCGTTAAGTTAAAACTCTTCAAAACGTTGAGAAGCAACAAATGATTCTCGGTCCCACTCACGACGGCCCCGAGTTTCTTAAACTCGTCATCACAAGCTTTCGTGTTATCGAGAACATGCTGAATGTAGACTCGGAATTCGGGTTTGAGATCCTCGCCGAAGCAAACCGCCTTGGCGGCGATCACATGTTCCAAAGGCCCGCCCTGAGTATAGGGGAAAATTGCCTTGTTGACCTTTTTGGCGAGTTCTTCATCGTTGCAAAGAATGATTCCTCCGCGCGGCCCCCGGAGCGTCTTGTGGGTCGTCGAAGTGACCAAATCCGCGTAATCGCACGGATTCTGGCAAAGCCCGGCAGCGATGATGCCGGCGATGTGGGCCATATCGACCATGAAGTAACAATGGATGGAAGAATGGCCGTTATGCTTATCGATTTCTTCGCGCATCCGTTTGAAATCAATCGCATAAGGATAAGCGGAATAGCCAGCGAGGAACAAGTTCGGGTTGTCGCGATCCAAGCGCTGGCCAATCACGTCATAATCGAGCCGACCATCCTTTCCGAGCGGATAATGGGTGAAATGATACATTTGAGCGCTGAAAGACACCGGCGATCCGTGGGTGAGATGGCCGCCATCGTTGAGTTCAAGCGAAAGGACGGCGTCGCCCGGATTGAGTAAGGCGTGATAGGCGGCAAAGTTCGCTTGCGAGCCTGAATGGGGCTGGACATTGGCAAACTTACAATGGAAAAGCCGGCAAACCCGTTCGATTGCGATATTCTCCACCGCATCGATGTTCTCGCAACCGCCATAGTAACGATGGCCCGGATAACCTTCCGCGTATTTGGCGGTGAAAATGCTGGCCTGAGCCTCGCGAACGGCCTTCGAAGGATAGTTTTCAGAGCAAATCAGTTCGATCCCCTCATTCTGCCGCTTCTCTTCTTTTCTAAAATAGGATTCCACCATTTCATCTGCCATAGTCCTACCTCCTCGCCGATTCACTATTATCTTCCTTTCCTCGAGGCGAAAGGCAAGAAAAAAGAGAAATATTCGAAAGCGAGGAGATCGTGATGGCGTTAGAGCAAGAAAAAAGCCTCTCAAAATGGCTTGTTCATTTAGCGTTTCGCGGCCGAAAACAACGACGAAATCGCTAAGTATCCCAAGAGATGAGGCCACTCTCCTTGAAAATGACTATCAAAAAAAGAGAAGCCTGAGGAACTTGACCCCTATAAATTCGATTTGATGAAAATCGAGGGGATTATTCTCAGCTCTCCGATTCGGGAGAGTTGGATCTCAATCCCGGTATTGGCATTTCTCAAAGCCCATTTCGCAATCAAAAAATCCAAGCCAAAACCGGCTTCTTTTATTCGATGAGTGGTGCGAAAAATTGAGCAAACAATTGGGCAAACAACAAAAGGCCCGACGGAGAGGGGTTTAACTCCGCCGGGCCTTTTCCTATGGGCTAGTTTTCGCTCGGGACGTTCTTATCGTTTTGATAAAGGACGTAACTGACGCTTTCCGTCCCATCGGAGGAAGTGGTGACGACTTTCTGATAGACGCCGACAAGCGTCATTGAGCCCGTCACTTTCAAATGGACGCTGTAGAGGGTTTTCCCACTTTCTTGATAACGGTTAATCACCAGTTTGCTGGATGGTGTCCGATAAACCAAACGACGATCGGTGCTGCTTTCCGCTAGGAGATAGCGGGTATAGCTGGCGTTTTGGAACGAGGTGTAGGCATAGACATTTGCCGTCTCGCTTCCGTTCGTCACTTCGGCTTGCTCGACCGCGAGGAAACTTCCTTGGGCGAATAAGCCAAACGAGGTGCTCGTGGCCTTGGCACCATCTTTCGTCAGCGTGACTTCTTCGGCATGGAAGCGATATTCGCTCTCGCCGATATAAGCGATGCCGCTTTTCCACATCCCACTGTAAGTGACATTCGATTCATCTTCAATATCCTTGAAGGACCAGCCCGCTTGAAGCATCCCTTCAAAGCCGCCATGTCGATAACCATAGAGGTGCAGTTCGGCCTGCTCATTCGCTAGACTGTCAGTCGCGCTCATAGAGGTTTCAGCGCTCGCGTCAACGGAAGAAACTTTGTTTTCGCCATAATAGAGAATGATGCTCTCAGTGGTGCCATCGGGAAGCGAATAAACGATTTCGTCTTTGTGATCGTATCCCTCTTTATCCGAGGTGAGCGAGGTTGTATTGATCGTGTAATTTTCAAGCGACAGGGCGTCGAAACTCGCTAAAGTCGAGGGTATGTCATTGGCCTCGAAGAATAGATTCGGGGCAGCAGAAGTTTTTTCGCTCTTCTTCATCAAAAGGGCGGAATTGGTGCTTTGCCGGGCAAGCAAAGCGCTAGAAACAACTTCTTGCTCGAGCGAGGTCGGGGCGGCGGCAGTCGTGCTCGTCGGGGTGCAACCCGCAAGGACGGCGACGGCTAAACTGGCGAAGGCTAACGGAAGTAAGATTTTCTTTTTCATAAATTTTATCTCCTTACACTTGGAATACGTTAGCGGAGGGGACTTTGTTGAAAAAGCGAGATTATTTTGTAATTGTACTTCCGTTATTTTTGTAGATTCTTTGGCTATTTTCGTAGGAAAGTGAAATTTTGCTTACCTTAGAGGTATAAAGGGAGTAAAGGTTGGTTTCAACCGCGAGAACTTTGAAGGTCGTCGTCTCGTAAGCCGCCGAGGAAAAAGCGTTGACGAGAATAAAAGGATATTTGCCATTCGCCCGCATGAGCCTCAAATTCAGGCTCGAAGTCAATTGATAGGAATCGTAGAGTTGAAACGTGAAAGCGAAACGGCCTTGGTTCTCCTTCTGCTCGACGATGGAGTAATCCCCCTCATCGCTTCCAAAAAGCTTGAGTCCGAAGATGCTCTTGCTGGCATCGGTGCTCCGCTGGGCGCCTTCAAAGCGGCGGACTTCCCCATCCGCAGCTAACTCGCCCGTCAGCACGCTCCAGCGGCCCCGGGAAGAAACTGCGTTAAAGAAGAGCTCGCCCACGTCGGGCAAGACCATCTTGTTCGAATAAGTTCCATAACTTCCGCTATAACCGCCGCTTTCAACACCCAGAACTTCGCCTTTCCCTAAGAAAGTCGAACGGATCGGCGCTTGGAGCGGCTCGTAGGCTGCAACGGCTTCCTCGAATAAGGATAGCCCGGCGCCAGAGTAAGCGGCTAAGCGTCCTTTCGTACTCAAAGGTTTCACGAGGGGATAGAGCGTCGTAAGTTCGTAGCCGAGTACATCTTGGTCGTTCTTTAAAGGCGAAACCTCGACGTCGCTCAAGGAATAATCTTCGGTGAGCGAGGAGGTGCCTTCTGTTTGTTTTTTAATGGTCGTTGGGAGAAGAACCGCAAGGGCCACCACCGCGCAGGCTAAGGCACCAAGGGCGCCATAGAAAGGAGCTTTATAGGACGAAGGTTTCTTCTTCTGTTCTTTTTCGTGATACGCCGAAAGGATATCCGCTGCGTTTTTTGTGATCGGATGCGCGGAGGCTTGAACGTCTTTGTTTATCTTTTTTTCGAATTGCTCATCCATAACGGATTCACTCCTTTCTGTAATTTATCGATGCTTTCGCTGTAGGTATAGGTGAGAGTCCCAACGGGTCTTTTGACAAGGGAAGAGATTTCTTTAAAGGTCAACTCACCGAGGACGTGGAGGATATAAACCCGAAACTCGAAGGGGTTGAGAAGGCCTTTGATTTCTTTGAGGAGCGGCCCCGAGTCATCTTCGTCAGGGTCGTTGCGTCCGACGAGCTCGCTATTGCCGTCTTTGTCGAGCTCGTATTCCGGTTTTTGTTTTCGCAGGTAATCAATCGCTTTGTTTCGGGCGGTTGAGAGCAAATAGCTGAGGGGGTTGAGTTGACAAGAGATCTTCTTGAGATTCTCGAGGAAGGAGACATAGGCATTCTGCATCAGATCCTCGGAAATCGCGTAATCATGGGTGAAAGAATAGATAAGGAAATATACCCGCTTCTTGGTCAGTTCATAGAAGGGGGCAAAGGCGACATCGGGATCTTTTTTAAGTTCACGCGAGGCCTTCCGGATGGCTTCGTTTTCTTCCTCGTTCACTTTGCTCCCCTCACTAGGTATACGGATAGCATGCTTATTTTGTTGAGAAGTCGTTCATTTTGCAAGGGCAAGCCCATGCCAAAAGAAACGTCCGACAAGACTCGAAACGTGTTGCAAAACCAATTTCCTCATTTTCCTTATATATAAAGGAAAAAGAAAGGCTCAACCGGAATTCCAATTGAGCTTTGGTTTTGGAGTAAAGCGAACGATTAACGTTTGCTGAACTGCGGCGAACGACGGGCGGCCTTTAAGCCGTACTTCTTGCGCTCTTTGGAGCGAGAGTTGCGGGTTAACATGCCAGCAACCTTTAAGGTCTTACGATCTTCGCCAGCGACGAGCAAGGCACGGGCGATGCCAAGACGGATCGCTTCGGCCTGACCAGTGAAACCACCACCAACAACTTCCGCTTCGACGTCATACTTGGCGTCAGCGGCAGTGAGAACGAGCGGCTGTTTGAGGTTCTGAACGAGAGTCGCATACGGCATATACTTGCTGACTTCGACGCCGTTGACGACGATCTTGCCCTTGCCCGCAGTGATGTAGACGCGAGCGATGGACGACTTCCGACGTCCAGTTCCGTAGAATTTCTTTGCTTCTGCCATACGTTTTCTCCTTATTTCTCAAGCTCGAGCTTGACCGGCTTTTGGGCCTCTTGCTCGTGCTTTTCATCTTTGTAGACGAAGAGTTTCTTATACATCTGACGGCCCAAAGCGCCTTTCGGGAGCATGCCCCAAACAGCCCGTTCAACAAGCTCAGTTGGGAATTCTCTTTTCATGACGCCAGCCGTGCGGGTGCGAAGACCGCCGTTGTATTCGGAGACGTTGTAATAGTTCTTCTTGTGCTCGCCGTCGTTCTTGCCCGAAAGATAGACCTTGGCGGCATTGATGATGATGACATAGTCGCCCGTATCCTCATTCGGGGTATAGGTCGGCTTGTTTTTGCCCATTAAAATTTGAGCGACTTGGCTCGCGAGACGGCCTAACGGCATATCCGTGGCATCGACGACGTACCAAGCGCGTTTCACTTCGGCGGGCTTCGCCATTGTGGTTTGACGCTGCATAATTATGTTCCTTCTTCCTAGTCTTTTTAGCGACTGTACTTTTGGAGATTAAACTTTACCGGGGTTCGCTCTTTTCAAGTTAGTGCCGTGTAGTATTATCCATACCTAAAGGTATGTTGTCAAAGGAATTGTGAGCCCGGAATTAATTCGTGGCGGTTTTGAGGGGATTTTCGGTTGACTTCACTTTGGCGAGCACCTTGTCATGGAACCAGGGAAAGAAGAATGCACCGAGCAAATCGAAGAGCAAAAACTCAAAGAAGAAACCTGCGACGGTGTCGCTACTGAAGTGAGCGCCCACGATAGTTCGGGAGAGGGCAACGAGAATCGCCCAAACATAGGCGAGAACCCGGATCGTCCATTCCTTGTCTTTCAGTTTGTCAATGAATGCCGAGGCAAAAGAGAGAACGATCCAGCAGAGCGCGTTCATCGTGTGGCCAGAGGGAAAAGAAGCATAAGAATCGTCCAACTTCCAGCGGAAACCCCAAACATACCAAGGCTGAAAATGGTTAGCGGCGGCGGCGCCATATTCGCTGACGAGGAAACGCCACCTTGGCCGAGCCCAGAAAAATTTGAGCGCATTCATCGAGAACCAGGTCGCAAAATAGAGAATAATCGTGAACCAGGCAAAAACGACCGCCTCTTGCGGATTCGAGATCTTCGTCTTGAACGCGATGAGAGCACCGACAGCAAGATAAACGGCAGCAACCGGAACGGCGAACCAAATTCCTGGGTGAAAACTGTAGGTGGTGTAGGGCTTGTCTTTGAGATAAGAATAAATTTGTCCACCACCATAACCGGCGAAGAAAACGGCGATAACGATAAAGAGGATTCCCCACAAAACCGAGCGGGATTTGCTGGAGGTATCGCGAAAACGAAAGAGCCAAAAACCACAGACAACCCCCAAAAGTTGAAGAGGGATTTCTCCACCGAGCTCCCCCATCCGCCCGAAGACGTTATGACTATCGTAAAGCGTTTGCATAATGGGGAGATCGTAAAATGCGAACACCACCAGCAAGATGGCGGCAAGCGGGTAAAGAACTAGCCGCTCCCATTTCGTTATTTTCATCGCGGGCCCTCGTTTCGTTATTCTAATTATCGCGCATCGTGAAAAAATAATCATTGACAATGTTCGTCGCTATTTTAAAGTAATCCCAAGCCAAAGGAGGCCGGTTATGCTCATCAAGAACACGCAAACAATCCCAGCCAATAGCGGCTTTTATTACTACTATTACTATTACGCTAAGGATATCGCTTCACGATAGCCCTGCTTAAAGTGATGGTAGCAGGTGGGAAAGCGATAGTGAATATCGCCCGACACCTGTACCAGTGAAAGTAGGAATTACCTTCTTGCGGAACCTAGGTGCCAAACGCCTGGGGTTTTCTTTTTATAGGAGGTAAACATTATGAAAAAGAACCTGATGATCTTGGCCGCCTTGACGCTCTCGTGCTTCTCTTTAGTTTCGTGTAATTCCGCGAGCAAAACCATCGGTGTTTTGAAGATCGGCTCCTTTGATGCCCTCAACAATGCCGAGACGGGCTTCGTTAAAGGCCTTGAAAACGCCGGATTCGTCAATGGCAAAAACATCACGTTGAAGAGTGACAATGCCAACGGAGATGGAGCGACCAACACGGCGATGGCCCAAACCTTGGCGAGTTCCTGCGACATGGTACTTGGCATCTCCACCACCAGCGCCACCGCCTTAAAAGCGGCCGTCGATGCAGTCGGCAACGCCATTCCCGTCCTTTTTACCGCTGCGACGGATCCTGTCGGCGCAAGGCTCATCAAGAGCATGGACAAGCCAGGTGGCAACGTCACCGGCACTTCGGATCTCGGCCCGATCGAAGCGGAGATTAACCTGTTGAAGAACTTCAGCGCAATCGATACCGTCGCCTTCCTTTACACCCAAAGCGAAAGCAACTCGGTCGTCCAACTCAAGATTGCCCAGCCTCTCATCGAGAAAGCGGGTTGGACTTTCCTCAGCAAACCCGTCACGGCCGCAAATGAAATCTCCAGCGCGGTTTCCTCGTTGAGCAGCGACGTCGATGTCTTATTGATCCCAACTGACAACACCATCGCGGAAAATATGGCCAACGTCAAGGCGGGCAACGAAGCCCGGACGGGTCATCCGCTCATCGTCGCCGGCTGTGATTCCGGCATGATCAACGGTTCCGTCATCGCCATGGGCGTCGATTACTACAAATTAGGCGTTCAGACCGGGGCGATGGCGGGTAAAATTCTCAACGGCATCAAACCGGCGGACATTCCGGCGGAATACAACACTGACGCGGTGATTAAAGTGAATCAAACGTGGGCCACGAGTTTGGGTATCAGCATTCCAAGTACGATTACCAGCGCTCAAGGCGTGGAGATCATCTGATGTATTTCGAATGGCTTAATTTCTTTTTCTCCCCGATCAGCAACGGTTTGATTTTCGTCCTCTTGGCCCTCGGCGTCTTCATCGCGTTTCGCGTTCTCGATATCGCCGATCTTTCCGTGGAAGGTCTTTTTCCGATGATCACGGTTTTAACTTGCTACTTGATTCGGCAGGGCTGGAACCCTTTCTTGGCGGTGCTCCTTTGTCTTCTTATCGGCGCCTTCACCGGCGCCCTCAATGCTTGTTTATCGCTCTATCTCAAGATTCCGCCCCTTCTTTCGGGCATCATTATGATGAGCGCCACCCTCTCTTTCGCCCTCGTCTTCATCTACTACAATGGCGGTTCGCCCAGTCTTTTAGGGGGCTATCCAACCTTGTTCAACTGGCTCTCCGCTTCGCTTATTGGGGCGGGGCTATCGACTTTCTGGGGCACGATTCTCAGCAAAATCATCGTCGTCGGGATGATTGTCGCCCTCGTGATGTTTTTCCTCTACTTCTTTTTTGGCACCGAACTCGGTTTGGCTATTCGGGCGACGGGCAAAAACAAACAGATGGCGCGAGCCAATGGCCTCTCGGTGAAAAGGATGACGATTATCGGCTTATCCCTCTCAAGCGCCGCGGTGGCTTTGGCGGCCTCCCTCTACGCCCAAGCCAGCCTCGGCGGAACCGCCCAAGACGGGCAAGGGATGATCGTCATTGGCTTATCAATCATCTTTCTCGGGGAGGCAATCTTACCCCATCAAAGCTTCAAGCGCCATCTCTTGGCGATCTTCGGAGGTTCCTTCATCTATTGGTACATCATTCAGATTCTGATGAAATTGATGGACTATATCCCTGGTGGCAGCAACTATTTGACCTTATGGAAAGCTCTTTTGCTGGTCCTGGTCTTGGCGGTGCCTTATCTCATTCTTCAAGCGAAAAAAAGTCGCGCGAACAAAAAGGAGGAAGAAAACGATGCTCCGATGCCAGAATCTCTATAAAACCTTCCATCCCGACGGCAACCCTCTCAACGACAAAAAAGCCCTGCAAGGAGTCTCGCTCACGATTCACGATAACGACTTCATCGCCGTCATTGGCGGCAACGGCTCTGGCAAGACGACGCTCCTCAACTGCATCGCCGGAGTTCATCGGCCTGACCGCGGGAGCATGATCCTCGATGACATCGACCTCCGCGATTACAAAGAGCACGAAAGAGCCAAGTGGATCGGCCGGGTCTTCCAAGATCCGCTTCAAGGAACCATCGCCGATATCTCGCTCTTTGAGAATCTCGCTTTAGCCAGCAAACGCGGCGAGAAAGCTTCGCCTTTCCGCTGGGCCTTAAGCCGAGCGAAAAAGGAAGAATTTCAAACTTTGTTAAAGCCATTAGGCCTCGGACTAGAGGATCGGCTCGATGCCAAAATCGGCAGTTTCTCAGGCGGGCAAAGACAATCGGTCACCCTGTTGATGGCGACGATGCGAACGCCGAAGCTCCTCCTTCTCGATGAGCATACGGCCGCCCTCGATCCAAAAACCGCCAAAACAGTGATGGAACTCACCATTCAAATCGTCAGCACCCACCACATTCCGACCCTGATGATCACCCACAACATGAAAGACGCGATCGCTTATGGCAACCGCCTCATCATGATGAAAGAAGGCCGGATCGTTTTCGATTGTGCCGGCGATGAAAAGAAGGGGCTTACGATCGAGACGCTCTTAAAGAAATTCGCCGAAGACGAAAGTGTCGAAGCCGAAAGCATCCTTTAACAAGAAAGGAATCGCGAATCCTCCTCGTGACTTCTTTTTATGCCAAACTCTCCAAAAGACCAAGGAGTCAAAAGCCTCTTCAAGGACTCTCATCTTGCTAAAGCTGACCCAACTGGGCCCATTTCATCGCCCTATAAGGCGATTTTAAGCAACAGTTCAAGGGTGAGCAAAGGAACTTTTCCATGAAAGTGGCCCCAACTTTCGCTAAGTCAAAGACGGGGATGGTCGATGGACACGGCAACTTGCTCACTAGGGATGAAGGAGGTTGAGGGTGCTCAAACTCTTCCAGACTTCAGGAAGCTTAGAAAGATGGGCCGCGCTGGGCAAAATGAGCCAAGGCAAGATCGAGCGGGCCCTTGATCCAACCGAGCGGAAGATCATCTCGTACAAAGCGCCAGCGGAAGGCCGCTGCCTCGAGTTCATCAAACTCAAAAAAGGCATCCTATCCTTGAGCCAAGGCTATCGCCATTTGAAAAAGCCGGCTCATGAAGCCAAAAAAGCCTCGTCGATTTCTCCACGAGGCCGTCCCTAGTAAATTAGATATTTTCGACGTTGTGGTAGACCGCCTGAACGTCTTCGCATTCGTTCAGTTCGTCTAACATATCCTGCATCTTCTGCTTGTCTTCATCGCCCAAGGTGACGTATTCATTTGGCACGAAGGTGACTTCAGCGGTATCGAAGTCGGTGATGTTGATGCCTTTCAACACCTCTTTTGCTTTCTCGAAATCGCTTGGATTACACTGAACTTCGACCTCGCCGTCGCCATAAGTGACGTTGATGACATCGACATCGCCAAGAATCAGGTTATCTTCGGCATCCTGGCGCAGCTTTTCATCGCCTTTGAAATCGAGAACGCCTTCCATTTGGAAGTTATACATGACGCTGCCCATCTTGCCGCCTTTGCGGGTAACGATGGTGCGGACGTTGACCAAAGCGCGATTGACGTTATCGGTCATCGTGTCGACGACCAGCAAACTTCCGCCCGGCCCAAAGAACTCGTAACGACCCATGATGTAAGCAACCGAATCGCCGCCCTTGGCTTTTTCGATAGCCCGTTCAATGACGTCGCGCGGAGTGGTTTTACGATACTTTTCGATGGCACTTCTTAACGCAAGGTTGCTATTGGGATCTGGGATGCCGCTTTTAGCAGCAGCATAAATCTCCTTGGAAGCGCGCATATAAATCGCGCTCTTGGCTTTCGCGGTGGCCGCCATGGCTGCCGCTCTGACTTCAAAATGTCTTCCCATAATCCTTAAAGCTCCTTTTTTAGCCTAGGGTATTCTACCACTCGCCCTATCGCTATAAATAGCGAAATTTTCTACCTATTTGACGGCAAAGGGCAAAATCAAACGGTCGTGGTAATTCAAATTGTGGTCGTCAATAAACTGGCGAACCCAATCAAACGGCGAGGATAAAAGTTCATTCGGATCATGGTCATCGACCCCGATGATAACTGAGGCCCCACTCTCGGAAACCAAATCCCAAAACTCCGGATAAGGGTAGGCAACATCGATTTCTTCTCCGATCCGATTGCGCCGGCCCCAGCGCGAAGGGCCCATATTGACTTCAAGAGGCATTTTCGCCTCAAGGGCCGCATCGATAATCTCATGGGCGCACTCTTGAGCGAGCGCATCCCAAGAATCATACCAAATCATGAAAAGATCGGGGTGGGCGACATAAGCGAAAAAGCCGCTCTTGATCCCGGCGACCAAATCTTTCGTGTAACGGAGGGTCGCTTCTTTTTTATCGTCCATCCGGCCATAGAAGGAAATCATCGGAGAGTTACCCTCGATAAAGCAGTGTTGGCCTAAAAGGAGATAATCGATGGTCCCCTTGGCTAAAAGGTCATGGTAATACTCTTGATAAATCTCACCATACCACTCGGCTTCATACGCGAGATGAATTTCCAATTGTTTTGCGTATTTCTTCTGCAAATCCCGCACGGATTTAATATAACCCGCCGCTAAATCATAGTCGCCCCGCATGTGCGGTTGGCTCCGATTCGGTAGCATCACGTGGTCGGAAAAACCGAGGATCTTGTATTTGCCTTCAATGGCTTTTTTCACATATTCTTCGTCGGTGCCACAGGCATGTCCGCAACGGGCGGTGTGTGAGTGATAAGTATAATCTAACGGTTGGTTCTTCATCATTTCATCCTCCTCAACTCTATGAAGGCTATAAGAATACAAACTTTTTTCGCCTCTAGCGCAATTAAATCGCTTACATCGATTTTTTAGTCGATGATGGCTCATTTAATCGAAAGGGCAAATCCAAACGATTGGTGTAATTGAGCCGGCTTTCATCGAGGAAGTCCCTGGTCCAATCGAAAGGGGCAGTCAGCAATTCGTTGGGCGCGTGGGCATCGACACCGACGAGCGCTCGCGCCCCCGCTTCGGCGGCCATGCTCCAGAAATCGGGGAAAGGATAAGTATGCGGAGCGACAGAGGGGGCGGGTTTTTGGTTTCGCCACTTCGAATGGCCGATATTCACTTCGAGGGGAATTCGACTTTGGGCGGCCACTTCAATAAGTCGAATCGAGCATTCTTGGGCGAAACCATCCCACGATCCATACCATTCGAGGAAGGCATCAGGGTGCGCGACGTAGGCAAAAAGACGGCTGTGAATACCGGCGATCAAATCTTGGGTGTATTGAGCCAAGGCGGCCCGCTTATCGGTGAGTGAAGAGTAAAAGATAAAACGGCCGTCTTTGAAGAAGCCGTGTTGGCCGAGAATCAAATAGTCAACCTGCCCTTTTGCCAAGAGGTCATGGTAGTAGGCGGCGTATCGCTCTCCGCACCACTCACATTCAAATCCGAGCCAGATTTGCAATTTATTTTCATATTTTCCCTGCAAATCCCTTATCGATTGAAAATAACCTTTCGCTTCAGAAGGACTGCCTCGCATTCCTATTTGGCTATAGTCGGGCCAGATCACATGATCCGAAAAACCAAGGATTCGATAATGGCCTTCGATGGCCTTCTTGACGTAATCCTCATCGGTTCCGCTCGCGTGGCCGCAACGGAAAGTATGGGTGTGATAATTGTAATCAAACGGCATTCCCATAAAGAACCTCCTCGAGGCAGAGACCTTCCGCTGGCGCTTTGTACGAGATGATCTTCCGCTCGGTTGGATCAAGGGCCCGCTCAACCTCGTCTAGACTCATTTTACCCATCGCGACCTTAAAGGCAACTCCAACGAGGATCCGGACCATATAGGTCATGAAACCATTGCCCGTCAGGGTCACTTTCATGTGGCCGCCTTTTTCGTCGTAGGCGAAGCGAATCGGCTCAATCGTTCGAATAAAATGATCTTTGTCCACGCTTTTGGACGTGAAGTCCATAAAGTTGTGCGTCCCCTCATAGAGCTTCATGCAAGCGATGAAAAAAGGAAAAGAAAAATTCGGCCATTCGAGCTGAAATTCTTGCAAAGCTAAGGGATCGCGCCGGCCATAATGGAAGGCATAGGAATAGACTTTGCCCACGGAAGAATGGCGGGCATCGAAAGTGGAATCAACTTGACGAAGGCTCAAGACGACGATATCGCCAGGCAAGAGTCGGTTTATAGCATGGACGAACGTGCCAAGATCCGCAATTGAATCAAAATCGAAAGAAAACGTTTGGCCTTTGGCATGGACGCCAGCATCGGTGCGACCCGCCCCATGAATCGTGATGCTCTTGCCACCAAGATTGCTCAGGGCAGCTTCGACTTCGCCTTGAATGGTCGGATAATTTTTTTGCCGTTCGAATCCCTTGTAGGCCTTCCCGCAATAGGAAAGAACGCCGCAATACCTCATACCAAATTGGTCTCCAGATGGAACCAACTCACAAAGCCGTCGAAGTGCACAACGGAAACATAGATGAATAAGACGGCGATGCCTGATGCGAGAAGCGTCCACAAGAGATCGAGCCAAGAGAAATGAAGCTGGCGATAACGGGTCCGCTTGGCTTTCGGATCATAGCCACGGCATTCCATTGCATTCGCGAGCTCATCGCTCCGGATGAAAGAAGAGACAAATAACGGAACAATCAGCGAGATAACCGCCCGGAATTTTGCGCCGAGTTTGCCGTGTTCGAAATCGACGCCGCGCGAGGATTGGGCTTTCATTATCCGGTTCACATCCTCAAGAATCGTCGGGATAAAGCGAAGGGCCAAGGTGATGGTCATCGCCACCACGTGGGAGGGGAAACCAATCCATTTTAACGGAGTGAGATACCATTCGAGGGCAAAGGTAAGGTCCAGCGGTTTGGTGGTGGCCGTCAAAATCAGCGAGAGTTCGATCATCAGCATTAAGCGAATCAAAATCCTTCCCGCCTCGGCAAAGGAATCCCAATAAACAGTGTAATTCCACATAACGAAAGCAACAGGCAAACTATGGTTGCTCCGCGGAGTCAAAATGTAGATGATAAGCAAGAAGACAATCATCAGCCAAAGGCTCTTGAGCGAAGAAAGCAGTTGCAGAATCGACATGTGGGAAGCCAAAAGGAGCCCGCTGATAAGCAAGAAGGCGACCCCCGCCATCACCGCCACCATCTGCCAAGAAACAAAGGGCATGAAGACGGCCACCATTAAAACGATCAAGCAAAAAATCTTGGCCCGCGGGTCCATCTTATGCAAAAAGGAATGATAGGGGATATAGCGGCCCATCGCGAAGCTATTCATGAGGATAGGCCTCCTTGATCGCTAGGGCTAAATCCTCAACGCCGTGAAGTTTCGATGTGTCGATTTTTAAACCAAATCTCTGCAAATCCCGCGCGAAACGATAAATGTCGGGGACTTCGAGAGAGTAGGGACTTAAGTCGCGGCCGAAGAGTTCGCCCGGAGTACAATGGAGGGCGATTTCACCGTTTTCCATCACCACCACATCTTCGGCGTAATGGAGAACGAGGTTCATATCGTGGGTAACCAAAATGATCGTGGTTCCTTCGGAATGGATTTTCTGGAAGAGAGCCATTGTCTCTTCAGCCGCCCGCGGATCAAGACCTGCCGTCGGTTCATCGACAATCAGCACCGTCGGACGGATCGCCAAAATGCCAGCGATGGCCACTTTGCGTTTCTCGCCACCCGAAAGCTCGAAAGGGGAGCGCTCATAGAACGTGGGATCGAGTCCCACCACTTGAAGCGCCTCATGGGCTTGCTTTAAAGCTTCTTGATTTCCAAGGCCAAAATTCTTGGGCCCGAAGGCAACATCCTTTTCAACGGTCTCTTCGAAAAGCTGATATTCGGGAAACTGGAAAACCAAGCCGACTTTCTTGCGGAGTCCCCTGACGTCTCGACTTCGTTTCCTTTTGTCGGCTGCGTTGATGAAATCATCGATCACCACTTCGCCCGAAGTTGGATGTAACAGAGCATTCAAATGGGAAATGAGGGTGGATTTGCCACTCCCCGTCCGTCCGACGAGGGCGATAAATTTTCCTTCATCAAGGGTAAGATTCACATTCCTCAAAGCCTCGTACTGGAACGGGGACTTTGGGTTATAGACATAGAAAACATTGGAGAAATTTATCGGCATAAGAATTCCTCCAATTCCTTCTCGGTGCTGACCCAATCGGGCACGGCAATCCCTTGGCGCTTCAAAGCGTTGACAAGAGCGACGAAAAAAGGGCAACCAAGCCGGATATCGTTCAGTTCTTTTTCGTGAGAGAAAACTTCTTTCGGAGTTCCCTGAAGCGTCAAACGGCCTTCATTGAGAACCAACACCTCATCGGCATGGGAGGCTTCTTCGACATCGTGAGTGATGCTGAGAACGGTAAGTTTCGGGTTTTTTTGTCGGAGCTTAAAAGTCAAATCCAAAATGTCTTTTTTGCCAACCGGATCAAGCATCGACGTCGCTTCATCATAGATAACAAGATCGGGCTTCATCGCCAAAACGCCAGCGATCGCCACCCGCTGTTTCTGACCACCCGAAAGATTCTCTGGGGCACTATCGAGAAAAGCTTCCATCCCCACTTCTTTGGCGTATTGATTGATGACGCCTTCCATCTCTTGGCTCGGCACCTGACGGTTTTCAAGGCCGAAGGCGATATCGTCTCGAACTGAGGCGCCGACAAATTGGTTGTCGGGGTTTTGGAAGACGAGGCCCATCCGCGAACGGAGTGAAAATAAGGAATCGTTGGTGAGATCCTGCCCGAAAAGTTTGACACTGCCAAAAAAGCCGCCGTTGAGGCCGGCCAAGACTTTGGCCAAAGTAGATTTGCCCGAGCCGTTGTGGCCAATCAAAGCCACGTATTTGCCTTCCTCAACAGAAAAAGAAATGTCCCGAAGAGCCGGATTTTTCCCATCGTAGGAATAACTGAGTTTGTCCACTTCGATAATCTTCATGCGTTGTGTTTATTCTTTCGATAAATGAGATATTCGTTGATGCCTATCGTCAGAGCAAAAGCTCCGATGAAGCAGCCTAAGAGAGTCCACAAGAGCCACTGAGGTAAAGATTTGTTCTCCGCCAAGGCGCCCAAAGTAACCCCACCGGCCAAGAGATAGACGATGAGGATCACGAAGAAACGATACCAAAAACCTCGTTTCATTATTTGACGCTGATCGTTAGCGTCTTCCCTTCGTAGGGCCGCACCTTGACGCCCGCCATATCAAACAAACGGCGCGAGGCTTGGAAGATCGTCCCATCCGAATACTTGTCGGAGAGATAGATCACTTCTTTGATTCCAACTTGAATGATGGCTTTCGCACATTCGTTGCACGGGAACAATGTCACATAGAGGGTGCAGCCATTGAGGTGAGCCCCATCCCGGGTATTGAGAATCGCATTGAATTCGGCGTGGCAAACATAGAGATATTTGCTGTCGAGTCCTTCGCCGTGTCCCCACGGGATTTTCTCCTCATCGATTCCGCGCGGCATGCCATTGTAGCCGATGGAGACGACTTTGTGTTGATCGTCGACGATGCAGGCCCCCACTTGAGTAGAGGGATCTTTGCTCCGCAGAGCGGAGAGTTCGGCGATACCCATGAAGTATTCTTCCCATTTAAGGTAGTCGTCACGATGTTTTTCTGCCATAAAGAAAACCTCCTTATCGGCCTCCTAATCATAACCATCTCGCGCGCGGAGTTCACGAAGAAAGACTCTCAAAAGAGGGAAAACGGAGAAAAGAAGCAAAACAAAGGGGGTTTTGCCAGGGATTTTACTTAATTCGAGCGATGAGAGCCTCGTAAGGACGCAAAAACTTCTTGAAGGTGAAACCCGCCCCTACATAGTTGGAGAGAAGCACCTGCCCTCGCATCGAGCGGATGCTCTTAGGGAGCGTCACCCGCTTCTTGGTCAAATTGAGCAAGACAAATTCCATGTGGCCGCCATAGGCGCGGAAATAGGCCATGATATTGCCCGGGGTCGCCATCGGTCCGAAATCCCCATAGGAAAGGATTGGGTCGGAGTTGCGGAAGGCAATCACTCTGCGGTAATAATTCAGAATGCTCGCGCCATCCGTTTCTTCGCTTTCGACGTTGATCTTCGGATAGTTCGGGTTTAAGGGAAGCCAGATAGCCTTTGACGAGGAAAACCCCGCTTGGGGCGCCTCAGACCATTGCATCGGAGTCCGGGCGTTATCGCGGTTAAAATTCTGAACCCACTTCATCGCCACCCGGGTCGAAAAATGGTATTTCCTTAAGAGGCGATAAATGAACGTATTGACGGGGTCGACGTACTTTTCGGGCGTGAACATCGGGTAATCCGTCATACCGATTTCCTCGCCTTGATAAACATAGGGCGTTCCCCGCAAGCTCATAAGCATCGTGGCAAGCATCGTGGCTGATTCTTTCCAGTATTTGCCCGTGTCGCCAAAGCGGCTCAAACTGCGGCGCTGATCGTGGTTCTCAAGATAGTTTGCGTTCCAGTCAACCTCGCGCTGCCAATCAAAAAGAATCTTCTTGAGTTTCTTGGGCTTGTAGCGTTTTTGCCAAATCGGAAGGAGCCCTTTGTCGACGTTCATATGATCGAACTGAAAGCACATATCGAGTTCGTGATCGGTGAAGCGCCGCGCGTTCTGGAAATCGACGTTGTAGGTCTCCCCCACCGTCATCGCATCATAATGAGAGAAAACGTCTTGATAGAGTTTTTGCAGAATCAAATGGTTCCCGTCTTTCATCAGATAATGTTCCGATCCAATGATGTATGGGGTTTTCTTCCCATCAGCGAGTGATTCTTTCCAAATCTGGTTGATGACGTCGCAACGGAAACCATAGATCCCACGATCGAGCCAGAAGCGGAGAAGCGATTCCACCTCTTCGAGCACTTTCGGGTTATGCCAGTTCAAATCCGGCTGCTTTTTGCCGAAAATATGCAAATACCAGGCGCCTGCCTCGGGTACGTAGGTCCAAGCGCTTCCGCCGAAATTGGAAGTCCAATTATTCGGAGGCAGGGTGTTGTTGCCCTTCCCTTCGCGCCAATAGTAATAATCGCGGTAGGGCGAATCCTTTTTCTTTGACTCGACAAACCAACGGTGCTCATCGGAGGTGTGATTGACCACCAAATCCATCACGATGCGGATTCCACGGCTTTTTGCTTCGGCGATCAGACGGTCCATATCGGCCAAAGTGCCATAGTCGGGGCTGATATCTTCGTAGTCAGAGATGTCATAACCGAAATCGGCGTTAGGTGAGCGGTAGACTGGCGAAAGCCACAAAATGCCAACCCCGAGGACCTTAAGATAATCTAATTTGCTGATGACGCCTGGGATATCGCCTAGGCCATCGCCGTTCGAGTCACAAAAGGAACGGGGATAGATTTGATAAACAACATGAGAACGAAAGTACTTTTGATCCATGAAGATGAGCCTCGCTAACGAAATAATGTTCGCACCTCTTTGCAAAAAGGGCAAATTAAAAGAGCTCTTAAGGCTCTTCTATTATCGGCAATTTTTAGAAGCGTTTCTCAATCTGATTTTGATAGGAGGTCTCGAGGGCTTTACGAACTTCTTCGTTGGAAGACGAAAGGGCAAGCTCCAAAGCGGCGTTATAATCGCTTTGCGAGTTCTTCTTTTCCAACGTCAAAACTTTTTTAGCCATGCTCTTCTCCTATGGACTTAACTCGCCATTTAGAATAAAGAAAAACGGCTCCTCCGACAAGCGAGCCGACTTGGACACTGTCAAACTTTACTCCCCTTTGCCCACGGGAAAGCGCCAAAACGAATTTTTTGATTTCCGAAAAAAGAAAGACAGCGAAGTTTTTCGCTGTCCAAGAAGACCAATTTTTCCTTTAGAAACGGGTGAGAAGAATAAACTTGTAGCCATTGCCATAAACACTGTCGATCCGGGCGCCCTTGATGTAGGCAAGTTTCTTCCGAATCGAGGAGATGTGAACGTCAATGGTACGGGTCGGGAAGTTTTTCCCGGTTCCCCAGATGAGCTTGACAAGATCGCTCCGTTCAACGACATTCGGACGCGCCTGATAAAGGCAAGTCAAAATCTTCCACTCCAACGGAGTGAATTTGACATGATAGCGATAATACGCTAACGTCCGAGCTTCTGGATCGCACTTGACAATGGACCCATCGCCCCGCTGAATATCAATTTCTGCCATTCTATTTTCCTCCTTACGAGCAGGGTATCTAATCACGTTATACCTTTGCTCTAAGTCTAGTTTGGGCGATTATTCTTAAAAAGCAAGTGCAAAGTAAATGCAAAGAAGTTTCCATTAAATGAAAAGGGAAGAAAAATCATGAAAAAATAAAAAATGGAGGCTATCTGAAATGGCTTTCAAACCGGAGGGAGAACTGGCCGGCTGGCCTTGAATTACCCTGATAACAACGATGCAAATGACCATAATCACGATAACAACGCTGAAGAAAATAATCCAACCGATTCGCGCTTTCTTGTCTTTGATGTCTTCCTCTTTTTCATCTTCGCTCAAATCATCGGAAGAATTTTTATCGTCAACCAAAAAGCTTTTGCAGTGATGAGAATTTTCAGGGTTCCCGCCCCCGTAGGCGTGGATGAACCGCTTGGTGAAGAGCAAAAGCCAGCTGTTCATAAAGGTGATAAAAAAGACATCGACCGGTGCCCCGAGGAAAAGCATGGAGAAGATGACTCCATAGGAGATAGGGAAGCGGGAGGAAGCAACCCAATTATAAAAGAGCCAGAAGGCAAGCGCCTTGGCCAAATCCATCATCACCACTTCCGAAACGAGCGCGATCGTCGCAATCTCGTTTGGCGAAGGCACGTCGGGGTGTTCCAAAATGCGTTTCTGGTAATAATGGTTGGTGAAATAGAGACCGATGCAGAGGCCGATGTCTAGAACAAAACTGATAACCAAGATGGTTGGTTTGCCCCAATACGCGGCCTGCCCGAAGCTCTTATCAAGCCAATCGGTCGCGTAAAAAATAACAACGGTAATTACGAAGATCAGAGCCAAAACAACATAAAAGAGATAAGGCTTGCGAAGGGCAGAACGAAAATGCCGTGTCAACTTTTCCAAAAGCCAAGGCAGCACACCAAGGAGAATGTAGACGATGGTGATTAAGAAATTGTACTCGCCCGTCTGATAGGCCAAGGCCGGAATAAGGTCGGCGAGACCGCCGACGATAGCCCCATAGAGCGGTCCCAAAGTCAAAGAGGTATAAACTACCAAAGCCGGAGTGAGGGAGAAACGGAGAAAGGTAAACGACCCCATCGGAATCGTTTTCGCAATGAACGTCGCGATGACCGATAAGGCCGTTAGCATCGCCGCGAAAGTGATTTTTTGGGTCGGAGTGAGATCTTTGCTCATAATTTCAATTCGCTCTCCACATATTTCTTCGCCAATGCAGCGAAGGCCAAACTGCCGGTAATCAAAATCAAATCATCGGGATATTTTACCAAGAAATTATTGATGACTTCTTTATAATCGGGGTTGAAAGCATAGTCGCCTTCGTAGAGGAAGTAATCCTCTTCGTTTCGAGCCCTATTCGAAGGAAAGGTAGTGAGAACGATCTCTTTGACGTCGCGGTCGATCCGCGGCAATTCGACGGCAATATTCTTATCGCGCAAAGAAGCGAAAACCACGTGGATTGGCTTGCCTTCCGCTAACGGAAGCAGCGAATTCATCAAGGCCTCGACCGCTTCGGGGTTATGAGCCCCATCAAGGATGATGTTATGATGGCGTTCCATCCGGCAAGGCAAAGAAGGCAAAAGCAAACCATGTCGAAGGGCATCTTCGCTCGCGGGAAAACGCGACCGAAGAATCTTGACGGCTTCCACCGCCATCGAAGCGTTGGCGAGTTGGTATTTGGCTGGCGATAAAATCTCGAGGTTTTTGTAAGGCTGATATTCAAAGCGGTAATACGGCTTGTCATAGACTTCGTTATGGTAGGCATCAACGATGTAGTAAAGCGAATGGTTCCGCTTCGATAGGTCTTTGAGCACATTATCAGCTGATTCGTCGAGCTGGCCGACGAGAACCGGAGCATCGCGTTTGATAATGCCGCCTTTATTGAGGGCAATTTCGCTGACGGTTCGCCCCAAGAAGCCCGTGTGCTCAAGCGAAACGGTCGTAATGATGCTAAGAAGGGGGATGGCATTAACGAGATTGGTGCTATCGGTGACGCCACCCATCCCGCATTCGATGATAGCCAAATCGACTTTTTGCTCGTTGAAATAGGCGAAAGCAATGTAGGTCTCAATTTCAAAAGAGGAGAGATTTGCCGCTTTGATTTCCGCTTCTTTTTCAGTGAAAATCCTGGCAAAGTCCTTGTCGTTTATCATTTCGCCGCTAATTTGTATCATCTCGTTGACCTGATAAAAATAAGGTTTGGAAAAGAGAGCGACCTTATAGCCAGCCGAACGATAAATGCCATAGAGGTAGTTGGCGGTTGAGCCCTTGCCATTGCTGCCGGTGAGATGAACGAAAGGAACGTTGAGAGAGAGGCGAATCTTCTCGACAAAACGATCCCAGTCCACCCTCTCATAGCGGCTCATCGTCATATCTCGAGAGGCGAGATAGGCTACCACTTCTTCATAAGTCATATTGTTATTCTCCTTCCCCATCATCGCCATGGCGAATGTTGGTCATTTTGCGCGAGAGATCGCGGTTTTTGATCGCTTCCCGCTTGTCATGAAGCTGCTTGCCTTTCGCTAAGGCAATCTCGACTTTGGCATAGCCGTGCGAGAGAAAGACTTTCGTCGGAACACAGGTATTGCCCGTTCCTTTGAGGTTATTGGCCAAACGCCGCAATTCAGTTTTGGTCAATAAAAGTTTGCGGTCCCGCAGGTGATCGACGTTGAAGATGTTGCCTTCCTTATAGGCAGCGATATGCATATTGGCAATGAAAGCCTCGCCATTTTTCACATAGACATAAGCATCGGTAATCCCGGCATTTCGTTCCCGAAGCGACTTGATTTCCGTTCCCGTCAAAACGAGGCCCGCAGTCATAAAATCCGAAAGAAAATACTCAAAGTGAGCCCGCCGGTTCTCTAACAGTAATGAACTCTCTTTCTTTCGTGACATAAAACCATGCTCTTTCTTTCGCGGTTTGATTATACCTTATACCGCGCAGAGGCGCATTGCCCTCCTTCAGGCTTTCACGATGGTGAGAGAGGCCTTATAGGTCGTTTCGCCTTCGATCGTCGTCCCTTGGATACCATTCACCCGAATCGTATATGGGAATTCACGGCCATTATTGAATAAACCCTGAGTGAGGGTGGCCGAACTTGAAGAGGAACTCGAGGAGGCGCTCGATATTGTTTTCCGATTCAAAAAGAAGGAAGAAAAACGAGTCATATCAAAAGTGCTCCGCTCATCCTCCGCCTCAAAAAGCGTGGAATTGTTCGCATAGAAATACTCGTTGTCCCATTTTTCGTAATCTTGATTCCCAAAGGTAAAAGTGCCATTGCCCTCAAGCAAATGGATCAGTCGGTAGCCTTCTTTGCTGCTGCGATTGGCCGAGTTGGATGCGCCAAGACGGTAATAAGAAGAGGCCGTTGAGCTCTTGATGTCGTTTTTGAAGGTCGTCATATCGACGTTATAGTCGAACGTGCGGTTCGCGTAACGAGCCATCCGGGCATCGACATGGGAGATTTTGACACCGGGCATGAAGAAACCGCGCGGATATTTGTAATCGGGGGCGTATTTGGTCTTTGAGTCGAGTTCGTTAAGGTTATCTGGGGTATAGAGTTCGATCATCAAGTATTCGCCAAAAGCCGTGCCGTTATATCCTTCGCCCGCGGCCGGGATCAAAACAAAATCCCCGGCAACCTGGCTCTCTTCGAGTTCAAAAGTGAGAGGGAATGAAAGGTCCTCCGTGATGACATAAGGCCGATTCCAACCCAAAGCAAACTTGCTCCAAGCATCGTGATCGAGGATGTTGAGATCCATCATATCGAGCCCGCCGGTCGGCATCTCGTATTTATAGGCCATATTCGTATAATCGCTTTCGCCAGGCGTATAGGAATAATAATCATCTAAGCCCAGTAAATGTCCCGTCTCATGAATGTAAGTATGGGCGTCAACTCGTGAGGTCTCATCCCTGCTTGGGCTCACTCCTCGATAGAGAAAATCATAGGAGGCCCACGTAAAGGAACGCCCGACGGGCGAGGTAACGTTGGCGTGGGCAGTCACATCGCGGGCGGTGTAAGCCCAATAGCCCTGCCGTTCAGAGAGATCGGTGAGACCACTATTTTTGGCGCTCAGATAATCCGGGCAGGCGTAAATCAAATAAACCGCATCAATAAAACCATCGCCATTGACATCACAATCCCTGCAAGAGTCCCCTGTTTTCGTTTTATAGTCCACCAAAGCCGATGCCATAACAGAACTGGCGGCACTCTTGGAAGAGTTGATGTCGTTGCTCTTGGCGAGGAAACCTACTGCCGTCGAAGAGACGGCGTAAGGTTTGGCGATAGTGAAAGAAAGATGGAGTTGGGAAAAAGAGGATTTTTCGTAGAAAGAGGAGACTGATTCCCAATAATGAGTAGCGGCGCCCTTGCCATTGAAAGCGACGTCGAGATCTTGTAATCGCTTATCGCTCCATCCATAATCGCTGAAACTGATCGGGAGAACCAAACATCTCTCATTGCCAAGCGACAGCAAACTATCGGATGAGCCCCCTTGACTCTGGTAAAAGAAATCGTGGTAAAGAACCGATGAAACGTCTTTTTTCTCAAGCAAAGTCCCGGATAGATACGAATAAGAACCATGGATGCTGACTCTCAAGGAACAACTGGCTAAAAACGCGGTCGATAAGGCAAGGGCGAGATAACGTTTTTTGCTGCCGTTTTTCATGAAAAAAGATTCTATACGGGTCAATTATAAGCGTTTCTCTTCGACACTATGGAAGGACATTGTAAAAAATGGAGATAAACATCAAAATCGTCCCGATGAGGACAAAGACGTGGAAAACGGTATGCCACCAAGGACTACGCTTTTTCCCAACCCCATAAAGCACCGCCCCGACGGTATAGGAAATGCCGCCCATCAACAGAAGGAAAACTCCAGGAAAAAAGCCTTTCATCGATAGCGACAAAGGATACATCGAAATCACGATGATCCAGCCCATCAAGATGTAATCGATCATTGAGAAAATCGCAAACTTCTTGAGGTCGCAGCTGTTGAGAACGATGCCGATGATGCCAAGGAGAATGCAGGGCCCAAAAATCCCCCAACACCAGCCTTGAGAAAATTGGCGAAGACTAATTAAGGAATAAGGCGCATAGGTACCCATGATAAGGACGAATACCATGTCATGATCCATCACTCGCAGCACTTTCTTGCCGATATTTTTATGAAGACCGTGATAGAGACAGCTGAAGGTGTAGAGGCAAAGGAGAGCGAAAACGAATATCGAACAAGCGACAATGGACCACACATCACCGCTCTTGGCGGCTTTGATAATCAGGAAAGGACCGAAAATCAGAGTTAGAACCGTGCCGGCCCCATGGCTGATGGAGTTCCAAAGTTCTTGGGTGGGAGTATAGTCGGGAAGTTCAATATCTTGGGCTTTCATATACCTTTATGTTAGGGGACCATAAAGCCGATTGCAAGACATTTAGTATTGAAAACTATATGCAAGAATTCAGTCGGCCGACATCCCGCATTTTGAACCAGTTATTTTTCGAGTCAAGAGTGACGCTGGTTAAGTCTGTTCAACGAAAATAATGTTAACCGAAGTTAAGATATTTTAAGAAATAAAGCATAACAAAAATATCGATTTTTACTCGGCAAAATCATTCATTGTTGTTTTTTGTCTCTCAAGCCTTAAGATATACGCCAAGGCAAAAAATATGATCACATTATTACGACGACTTTTTATTAAGGATTATCAGAATGTGAATGACGAGGCTATCCGGGTCAAACACGGCAAAGTCGCAGCAATATTTGGCATTGTCTCCAACTTGACCCTTGTCGCGATGAAAATCACCACCGCCTTTCTCATCGCCGCCAGCGCCTTCAGCGCTTCGACGCTCACCGATAAAACGCTCAGCGCTTTCTTACCGATGGCGCTTATCGCCGATGCAATTAACAACTTGGCGGATATGGCCAGTTCACTCGTCACCCTCATCGGATTTAAAGTCTCCTCAAAACCGGCCGATAAAGAGCATCCTTTTGGCCATGAACGGATTGAGTACATCGCCGGACTTGTCGTCTCGACGATCGTCCTTGTCCTGGCGGTCGAATTATTCCGTGACTCCTTAACCAAAGTCATCAGCCATGAAACGGTCGACTATGACATCCCGGCCGTGATTGTTCTCGGCGTCGCGGTCTTTATCAAATTGCTCCAATCCTATGTGAATCGCGGAATGGGCAAAGCCATTTCAAGCGAAGCGCTCAAGGCCACCGCTCTCGACTCTTTTACCGATGCGATCGCGACTTTCTCTATCATGGTTTCGGGCATTCTTTCTTTGACACTTCAATGGAACTTCCTCGATGGCTATATGGGCATTGTCGTCTCGCTTTTCGTTGGCTATAGCGGCATCAAGATGATCAAGGATACCGCCGACCCGCTCATCGGCGAATCGACCAGCAACACCGCTCTTGAATCCTCGATTGTGGAAGATGTGAAAAGCCATCCGGGAATCCTCGGGGTTCACGATGTCCTTTGCCATTCTTATGGGCCGACGAAATATTTCGTTTCGCTCCACGCCGAAATCAATGAGCGAACCCCGATGCTCGATGCCCATGACTTAATCGATAACATCGAGCGGGAAATCAAACACAAATACCACTGCGACATCACAATCCACATGGATCCAATCGCGGTTGGCGATAAGCTTACCGACGAGATCCATGAAGAGGTCAATGGGGTTTTGCAGGGGATTTCGAAAGATTTAAAGATACATGATTTCCGGATTGTAACCGGGGCCACCCACATCAACGTCATCTTTGATGTCCTCTTGCCCTACGATGAGAAAGTCACCCAAGAAGTCATTATGGAAGTCCTCGAAGACCACTTCAAAGGGCAGACACCTCAGCGTTTCTTCGTCGTGACATTCGATCGGCCATTCTAATCTTTCAAGGTGTAATGAATCGTCTTGCCGACAGGGTTCTCCACAATGAACCCTTTTTTCTTCTCTTCCGCAAGAGCGCGGAGAATGGTTCGGGTTGAGACTTCGCCCAAGGAAGCGAGGTCATAAGCCGAGGCTCCACAGGGCAAATAAACCGTGCTGGCGATCAGGTGGCTGAGCAAGGGTTCGCCAATAACTCCCTTGTATTTTTTTCTCAAATCAAGCGAGTGCTGCTTTTGTCGCCGCAAAGCGTAGATTCGCTCATCGTACTCACGGGAGAGGGCGTCAAGGAAAGCGTTGCAGAACGTCGTGAGGTCGCTCCGATTCCGCGGACTAAGCGTCAAGCGATAGCCTTTGATTAAACTGGCCAAAGACTCTTTCTCGCATTGAGACAAACAGAAGGCGCAGTATGGCGAGATGTTCTGGTAGATGAAATAGCTGTCAAGATAGCGAAGCAGCTTCGCGTTGCCTTCGACGAAAGGGTGAGCATAGGTAAAGAAGAAATCAAACAAGGCCAGTTTGACGAAGACGTTGAGATTCTCGAGCAGAAGAATTGAGAGGGCTTCCCTCAAAGCGTATTTGATGGAAGAGGCTTCTTCAATATAGGAAAGACGCTCGTCACCCGGGGCGATTGGCTTCATCCGGAAGAGAGCGGTATCGGGCCGTTCGATTTTATTGAGGGAAATTCGCATCAAGAAATCATAGATATGGCGGAGGTCTTCGAGTTCGTTTAATGGAAAACGAAATCCATCCTGAATCAAGAGGTAGCTCGATGAGAGGGCCCCAACCTCTCCTACTCCGCCATGGAAAATATGAATAGCTTCAAAAACTTCTTTGGCTGAATGGGGAATTTGATCGATTTCGAGCGAAGCGCTGATTTCCTTAATCAAACTCTCCTCTTGTGTCCAACTCATCTCGAGCGGAGTAAGCGAAGAAAGAAGGGCGGTTAGTTCGGCGTTTTTGGCCATCAGATCGTTGACAAGAAGATTCTGACAAGAATCCTGATGATAAAAACAAGGATAGGCACCGATCTTTAGTTGAAAGTGGACGGTCGAAGGATCCTTGACCGCTTTGATATAGTGTTTTTCAAAGGCGCTTGGCGACAGCGATTTCGCCTTGGTATAGGTCGAAACAAATTGGGCAGAATATTTTCTTTTCATTGGTATTATTATGTCACTTTGTCCTAGAAAAAGGAGAAAAACCGCGACAAATAAAATCACGAGCGTTCCGCTTCTCAAGACGATGTCGGCAGGCTATAGTTAAGTTATCAAAAGGAGAAAAAAATTATGGAAGAAGTTGAATTCTATCGCTGCGATCATTGCGGAAACGTCGTTGCTTTATTGGTCAAAGGTGGCGGAACCTTAACCTGCTGCGGCGACGCGATGACGAAGTTAGTCGCCAAAACCGCCGATGCGGGAATGGAGAAACACGTCCCGGTCGTTGCCCACGAAAACGGCAAACTGCTTGCCAAATGCGGCAGCATTCCCCATCCGATGACCGCCTTGCACCATATTGAATGGTTCGCTCTCGTCGCCAACGGCAACGTCTCGTTCGTCTTTCTGCCGCACGAGGGGGTCGAAGCGAAAGCCGAATTCCCCGATGTCGAACACGGCACCGTCTATGCCTATTGCAACATGCACGGGCTCTGGAAAGCCGAATTCTAATCGTCGAATCAAACAACGAGCAAACCCCAACGAAAGCCTAAGGGTTGAGTGAAACTGTTAGGCACAAAGTAGACAAGTGATAAAAGGCTTGTCTACTTTTTTGTTATCCTCGGGTCAGGGGAAAGGCAAAGGAAACGAAGAAAAGGATGAGGCCAGCCGAGGAAAGGCCGACCTCATTGCCGAATTGCAGAATGGAGCGAAAATTGGGCCACTACAGAAAAAATGCCAAAAATGAGAAATTGGCAAGACCTCCGTATTACGAATGTTGTCGCCGCCACGATTATGTCCTAATCGATTTTTCTCTTCGATTTGAAGCGGAATGACGAGGATGTTCGAAGAAACGTACTGCCGTTTTGGCCATCAATATTTGACGACGAAATAAATGCTGTCTTCCGGGGCGGTGCCGTTATCATCGGCCTTCAGGTGAATCTGCAAAACGTGATAAACCGGTTTGGCTGGATCTTTCCGATCCATCTTCTTGACCAGAAGTTGCCCTGAGCGGGAAGTCTGGCTCTCGCCTAGAGTGGTAGCCGCACCGCTGCTCGAAGACGAATTGCTCACCGCCGTCCCGCTAACGAAAGAAAAATAGGGATCAGTTGGGCAATAATACAAAATCGAACGCGAAGTCGATGTCTCAGGCAGAATAATCGCATTGAAAACATAGAACATATACGAGTTTCCCGAGCCATCGACCGCGTCGGCTTTGAATGGCACTTCCAAAGTCTTGTTCGCTGGATCAATTCCGTGGCTGTTCATATCCAATATCTGGACAGAACTAATATAAATAACCGGCTCAATTCCCACCGCTTGGGTGCCGACAAACGCAACAATGACCACTGAAAGAACGGCAATAACTGAAATCAAAATTCCAACGATTTTCTTCATGTTATTCTCCTTTTTGATAAATGAATTTGCACTTCTGATGGAAGAGCGCGATGTTTAGAGCCAAGAAAATCAAGCCAATAATCATCAATTTGAGGTAGCTCGACGTCACCCCGTCACGCAAGAATAGAAAGAAGAAAATCGCTTGGACAAAAGAAATCACGAAAGCAGACAAAACGATAGCGCGTTCGTTGGCGCTTTCCATTGTCTCGGCGCTGAAAGTGCTTTTGATCGAAGTAAAATCCAATCCAGCTGCAAAAAGCATGTGTCCTGCGTAGAAAGAGCAAAGCCCAATCGCGAGAAAGGCGACAGCCCCAGAGTTAACCCATTCCGAGCCATCGGGGGCCAACTTCATTCCAGTGACTTGCCCATACATGATGCAAGAAACGATGATGGAGGCAAATCCCATGGCCATCGGCAAAATCAATTTGCTGAGGAGAATCAGGCTGGCAGAACGAGGATACGAGCGGTTGATGAAAAAGGCTTTTCCTTCATCGGAATAGATGTGAACAATGCTCCCGTTGGAATTTAAAACTACCAAAAGGAGAATCAGGATATTCACGACTGAGATGTACATATTTCCGACCACCGTCGTGTTCATCGCGCCAAAAACCTTGTCGAGAATCGTGATGAAAATGGGCAAAAAGACGAAGACGCCGAATAAACTCATAAACGTTCCAGGATCCTTGATCAGCAGGGTTATTTCTTTAGTCAATTGGGCAAAAAAGAAGGAACGTTGGTTGGTTTGGCGAATCAAAACCGCGCCATTGCTGGTATATTCAAAAGATTCGCTGGCCAAACGTAAATAAAGTTTGGAAACAAGCCAGAAAACGAGAGTGCCCGCCACGAGAATGATTCCCAAAAGCGAAAGAAAGGCCCAAAGACTTTGGATGTCCAAAGCCGGAACGGAAAAGCCGTTCGTGAAGCCTATCATCATCAAAGTAAGACAATACAATGGATAGGCCTTATCCCGATAATTTTTAAGGAAATCCTGCATCCGAGCGAAATATGGACCCCAATTAGAAAAGATATCGATTTTATTTGGCAATAACGACATCAGCCAAGAAACAACGCCGATAAAGAAGGCAAAAAGAAGGACATAGACGATAAGTTCGAGCAAACTATTCTGCCGCAGGAAGCGACTGACGAAAAAGCCGGGGACCGAAAGCAGAGCGGCCACGAACACCTCGGCCAAAACCACAATAAATAAAGCCACAAAGAGCCAAAGAAATAAGGAGAAAGGAAAGTGGCTGATCAGCATGTACGAAAACAAAACGGGGCCAATGACCATGACGGCCCTAGCGTACTCGGAGACAAAGAAAACCATCAAGCGCGCCAGAAAGACCGTCAAGCCCTTTGCGGGATACGTAATTAGCATGCGGTTATCGGGGCTGTAATAAAGAGATTTGGTTAATCCGATCGTCGCGTTGAGAAGGCTGAGGAGGAGCAAGACGCTGACAAGAAAGGAGGGGACCATCTGCGGGATCAAACTCAGCAAAGAAAAGACCCGGAAAAGTTCCGCGACGAAGTATAAAAGGTAATCAAGACCAGTTAAAGCGGCGAAGATGAGCAAAGAGGAGGTGATTTTGATAATCGAGGCTTTCCACTCGCCCTTTTCTTTGAAAGAAAGTTTCGACGTGTCTGAAAAAAGCAGTTTAACCAAAGTCCAAAATCTCCGCAATTCGGACTTCTTTTCTTCTTTCTTTTGGATTTTTTGTTCCAAAACATCAACCATTTTCTTCACTCCCCGAACCGCTTCTCTTCCTTTAAGAGAGCTCGGGCTTCTTCTTCAGTGTCGGCCGTCTTTTCCAAGAAGAGGGCTTCGAGGTCGATCCCTTTCGCATTAATCTCATCCATCGAGGAAGCGTAGATAAGTTTTCCCCGTTTAATGATGAGGATCTCATTGCAAAGATTGTGAACGACGTCGATCAAGTGAGAAGAGAAGAAAACGATATTGCCTTTCGCCGCGTGTTCACGCATGCATTCCTTGATTTGGAATATCGAATTGGGGTCGACTCCGGTCATCGGCTCATCGAGAATCCAAATTTTCGGATCATGGACCAGCGCTCCGATAATGGTGATCTTTTGCTTCATTCCGTGCGAATAGATTTTGATTTGTTTGTCAAAATGATCTCGCATTTCTAGCCGATCGAGAAGGCGTGAAATTCTTTCATCACGATCTTTTTTGCTAACGCTGTAGATATCCGCGACATAGTTGATGTACTGGCGCCCAGTCAAATTCTCGTACAGCGCATAGATATCTGGAACAAAGCCGATTTGTTCTTTCGCCTTCACCGATTCGTGAACCGCGTCGTAACCGCAGACGGAAATCGAGCCTTCGTTAAAGCCATGCATTCCGACAACCGCTTTGATGATTGTCGATTTCCCTGCGCCATTCTTGCCGAGAAAACCATAAATCTTTCCACCTGAGATATCTAAAGAAAAGTCCTCAACCGCCGGGGTTTTCGCATTGCCATATCGCTTGGTGAAATGGCTGATGAGGAGACGGGGCTCATGGCTGTTTTCGTTTTGTTCCATAGGCAGATCCCTTCTTTCTTGCAATTTTTCGAATTGCAATTGACTCACATGATATTGGCGACTATTTTCGTGCAACAAAATCAGCTCATCGGTCGACTTAAAAAGAATCTCATAGACATACCACATCCCCAAAGCAAAAAGAACATAGACGGAGAAATAGGAAAGGAGATAGGGCCAATGCAGTTCGAAAGTGTAGCCGTTCTGAGTCCAGACGAAATCCATTTTCCAAAGATCTTCGGCCCAGGTTCCAACCTTTTTGGCGATAAAATCAGAATTGATGAAAAAATAGTCCGGGGCAGCGATGCCATAAAGGGATTTCGTTCCGGTGTAATAAATGTTCAAAACCGCGACGAAAACAAAATAAACAGCAAAGCCAGCCATCGAATAACCGAAATATTTCCATTTGGGCCGCTCAAAGATTCCCAATTCGATAATCAACACCGGCAATGTAGCGGCATAAATATGGTTAATGTAAAACTCGACAATAGCAGTTCCTAAGGTCGGCCAACTGTCGGAATAGTTTGGCATCATCAAGGCCAGGAAAGCCCCGATGACGTTGATGAACATCGTGAAATAGAACAGCCGATAGGAGCGAAATGCCAATGTTAGAGGCATGATGTACATCGCGGTGTTGCAAAGATGCAATGGCATCGAATAAAAGTGTTGCCAAACCTCGATTCGTTTAACCGAGGCGTAGGCAAAAAGAACCGACAGGGCAATAAAGAAGAGGAAAGCCCGCCGATGGGTATAGTCAAAGGGAAAAAGCAAAAGATAATAGAAAATCGGAAGAAGAAACGCCGTATAAATGAAAATCCGATGGGTCAGATTGAATTTCTTGGGAAGCGGAAGGTTGCGAACGTATTCACCGATCAAGTTTTTGGGAAGATAGTCGTTAATCGTGGTCAGCAAAAGAAGGAGCCAAGCGACCAAAAGGCCATAGCCCAACGATTTCGACATCTTGAGGGAGGAATCTTTTAACCAGCTCTCCAGAGCGAAGGACACCATTATGGCATACTCAAACCCCATCATGAGTGCTTGGGGAGAGACAGCAAGCAAACTTAGTTCGCCAGCGACGCCCTCAAAACAGCAAGGCAAGAAAAGAGTAATCAAAAAGAGAATGGGTGCCGCGACCCACTTCTCAATGTTGCGGAGAAGATCAGTTTGAACAAACTGGGCCACGAGCGAATAGATCATCGCCCCGACCCACCAGCAGTTCAAAATCGCCGCAAAACCCACCTGAAACGGCTGCAAAAAAGTACTTTGGAGGGCAGAAACGTCTTCCAAATAATCGTGCTTGCTCAACGAGCGGATCACAAAGAGCAATAAAAGCGATAAGGCTAAGATGCAATGGAAAAACTTGTTTTGTCGATCTTTTGCACTAAAGAATAACGAAATTGTGTTGGCCAGTTTATGCCGATAGATTTTCGGCGTGTGATCTTTAAATAGACGGGGCAAAAAAAGGAGGAGGATACTGAGAGTCAAGGACCCGAGCGCCGCCGTTAAAAGATAAGGCGAGACTCCCGGAAAAAGAAAGATATTGGCCAAAACGGCTCCCACGACAAACACCAAGCCCGCAGCCGCGATGATAATACCTTTTTTCCCTAGAACCATCAAATAACCTATTTGCCTACGTTATTAAAACCAAGAACAAGACCAAACGGCGCGACGCCTTTATAAGCAGCAAAGCCCGGAACAGTACCGGTACTGTCTGGAAGATACTCGGCGCCATTGGATTGGCCGAGTAAGAAGACGGAAAGATAGCAAGCATCGGCCGCTGCGGGATCAAGGGCCGCATCGGAGGCCTGATTGGTGGTCAAGTATTTGGAATTGAAGATCGCAGTAGGAACCGGACTGCCTGATGAAGTATCAAAGTTCGCAGTCATGTAGTGCTTTTCCCCCGTATTATCGATGCTCCGGAAAACCGGAAGGCCATATTTTTGAGTGACGAACAGCTGTCCATAATCCGTGGTCTGAAGCGCATTCAGATAGGAAGCGCCCGAATCATCGGGGATTTTAGCGACGCCGGCGTTGACAGCGGTTCGCCCATCTTCATAATTGATGTATTCAGTTCCGGCCATATCGAATGTCGAGGCCAAGGAGCCGTCATTAGCGATGATTTTATCAATCGTTGCCTCGCTCTTCATCGTCAGGAAAATCATGTTGTAACGCTTGGTCTGCCCATCCGAATCAAGACGAGTCAAAGTCTTCGAAAGTGACGTCTCGAATAACGAACTGAAGGCACCGAGGAGCGACATATAACTGCTGGTCTGATAAATCTGGAACCAGCCGCCCGTCCCTGTCACCCAGTTCTCAAGTTTGGTGTCCGCATCTACGCTGACTTTATTCGACTCACGCTCGGTGATCTGTGCTTCCGTCTTACCAGAGAGGTCATAGGTCGAAAGCTGGCTGATAATCAGCGGGCCACCCGCTTTCAAGAGCTCGGAATTTTCAATCTTCAAACTCGAGCCGTGCTCGACGAAGACCATGGCGGAGAAAGAATTGTGCATGCGGGAGTCTTTCATAACCATATCGGCGGAAAGGCGCTTTAAAACGCCGTTTTCGTCGGTGTGGGACCAGCCGCCTTCATCAACAATACCCGAGAAGAAGGAATCCACCACCACATCATTGACGAACGAGTCGGTGTGGGTCTTGAAGAAGATGACGCCGCCTTTGTCAAGCGTGGCAATGGTTGAAACGCCTTGATTGCCCACCGCCGACATATCGTTGATGGTGATTTTGAAACCACGACTTTCAGCATCGGAGCCATCGTAAGTGTTGCCGAACAAACCAGCTTCAGGAATGACGTTCACGCCCGCGCCGGGTTTGGCGCCTTTGCAATCATCGGTTTCTTCGACAAAGGGGAAGGAATCGCTGTCGCCCGAAACATTGCGAAGGGAAATCTTATGGTAATTGCCATAAATACTGAAGACGGGGCTTGCCACGGTCGGAATGTGACCGAAGACAATAACCTGGTTCTTCAAGGTGCCAACCATATCGGTACTGTTCGGGCCTCCCTGAGCCTCCGAAAGATTCTGCCAGACATAGTAATCAGGCAAATCGCTCTTGCGGATCTCGATATCGTTTTGAATCACGACATTAGCGATGTCGGTGCTCGGGATATTATTGGCCGTCCGGAAATTGTCCAAACTTGTTTTTAAAGCCGCATTCGACGTGTAATAGATATCTTGGTTGTTGATGATGCTGAGCTCTTTGGCATTGGTGATGTTATAGCCTTCGACGACACTCAATTTATAGGAGATCTCAGGGAAGTTCGTCAAATCGGAATTCTCGTCATAAAAATAAGTGAGGACATAGTCGCCCGCTTTGCCTGTTTTGAAATCGATCTTTCCGGTGGTCGTTAAAGCATCGACGTCATCAAAGTAATCACTCAGTTTCAGCTCGGTTTTCGTATCGCTCGCTGTCGTCAGTTTGACCGAGACATTCGAGTAATCATTCATCTCAATGGTTTTCTTGGAGATGGGGTCATAGCCGTAGATGACAGGCAAGAGGCTGATCGGATTCACGGTCGCGATTCGGAAAGGAGCGATGCCCATGAAAACACTCGAACCATCCTTCATGGTGCTGGCGGCGCCTTTGGATGCCAAATAAGAGACATAGCGAGAATTCATCGACCAGTTTGTCGCAACATAGGCAGATTCCTTGCTAGCCACCGAATAATCCATGCTGGCAGCAAAGGAGCCGTCGGCGTTGGTGTAGACAACCGTCATGGTAGCATTGGTCTTCACGACCGCGGTGTCGATCGGCACGGTCAAGGCGATGCGGGTTTTGTTGCCCGAATAACGGAGGTAAGCAAGCTGCGTTCCATTGGCATTGTAGGTGTAGATGGCTAAACCATCATACGAAACGATTTCGTTTTGGATATAAGAGTCTTTTTGGGAATTCGGAACGATGCTGATTTTTGCGACTTTTAGGTCAGAATTTTCTACGACCTCATACGTCATATTCGCAGCAAAAACTTTTCCATTGGCGGTGTAGGTCACAGTGAAAACAAAGCCGGTGCCCACCTTGATTGTGGAAATCTCGGAATGCGTGATTTCGGAGGAGTGCTCCGAATACTTTAATTCAGCCAGAACATGGCCAGCCGCATTCTTAGTGATAACAACCAACGTATCATAATTGATGGTGGCCCCCACTGGGAAAGAAGCCGAGATCGAACCTTCCTTGATTGCGATAGCGGCGACAGCGACATCTTGCTGTGACGAGGCAGAAGACGACGATTCAGAACTCGTATTCGAAGAAATGACGGAGGAGTTCCCTTCGTGATTGCAGCCCGTTAAAGGCAAGGCAAGCAAAAGGGCTCCAGCCGCGATTAAGAAACATCGTTTGTTAGTAGATTTCATTAAATAAATTCCTTCTATGTTTTTTGCAACCGAGCCTATTTTACTCTCTTGGTTTAGGAATGAAAAACAACTTTAAGTTACCCCAAAGTTAAAGCGCAAGAACCGATACTTTTCTTTCTCTATATGGGGGGAAAGCAGGTAAAAAAATAAAGAGAGGAATTTCCAAAAGCAACAATTTCGAGTATGGCACACCTTTAGGGGGCGCATCGTATCAATTTTTTAACAAACGGTCGGTCATCGCCCTAACGATGATTTGGCAGAGGCAAAATGGTTGAGGCGAGCCTTGCCGGCCAGTATCAAAGAGGAGACGCCACCAAAGCAGCGATTCTTTGCCCTCATTTCTCACGTTGGCGGCAGGGGATTCATGCGCTCCTCTTTTGTTTTACCTCATTTTCCATTAAACTAAAAATCATGAAACGGGCCTTGGTCCTCTGTGGCGGCGGTTCCCTTGGGAGCTACGAAGTTGGCGTTTGGAAATATCTCCGCGAAATCGGAATGAATTTCGATATCGTCACGGGCACGTCCATCGGCAGCATCAACGGCGCAATGGTCGCCAGCGATGATTTTGAAAAGGCCGAAACGCTGTGGAAGAGCATCGCGGCCGATAAAGTCATGGTCAATGGGATTAACTTTTATAAGCGATTATTCAGCGATCCCAACCTGAACAAGCGCTTGATTGCCTTCGCCCGCACCTATGTCAAAAATGGCGGAGCCGACATCACGCCGCTCAACGATCTCATCAAAGCTAGTATCGACCCTCATAAAGTCAAAATGTCACCCATCACGCTCGGCGTGGTTACCACCGCTTACCCCTCCTTAAAAGAGGTTGATGTGGTTTGCAATGATCTGCCTGAGGACAAGATTCTCGATTACCTCCACGCTTCGAGCGCTTGCTATCCGATTTTCCCGATCTATAAAATCGATAAACACCATTACGTCGATGGGGGCTATAACAACAATCTTCCGATCGATTTCGCCATCCGCCTAGGCGCGACGGAGATTGTCGCGGTTTTGCTCCACGCCGTCCCGAAAGTCCCGCAACACAAAGAGATGATGAATCTGCCCTTCGTCACCACCGTCCGCCCTTCACGCGATACCGGCTCTATTATGGACTTCGATGGCAAAGTTGAGCGCGACAATATGACGCTCGGCTATAACGATGCCAAGAAAACCTTTGGGGCGGCTTGGGGTCGTTCCTTCACATTTGAAAAGGATGAAGTTTTTGCGCCGATTTGGAACGAATTCTCGCTTCGATTAGCCAAAAAACACCCCTATGACTTTGACAAGATTCGCAAAGCTTTGGCTTTCGAAGACATCGTTCCGATGGGAGCCAGGCAAATTTTCCAGCAGACGCTTGAACTGACGGGGGAATGGTTAAATCTTGACTATCTTCCGATCTACACCTTCCCCGCCTTTATCCAAGCGATCGTCAAAACCATCGAAGACGCCATCGCTCATTCGACGGAGCCCCCTTTTCAAAAGAATTACGATTTTGGTCTGCGCCTCAATAAAACCATCCAAGAAAAATTCCTCTATTCTCTCTACCATGCCGCCCTCAGCAAAAATAAGGCAGCCAAGATCGACTTGCTTTATGCTCGCAATCCCGAGACGGCCGCAATCAAAGAACTGTTCTTCCTCTTACAGGAAAAAGACCTTTTGCACAGGTAAAGAAAGCGCAAGAAAAGGGAGATCGGCCCGATCTCCCTTATTCCTTGAAAACATCAAAGATAATACTTATTCAAGACTTTTAACGTCTTTTCGTCGAGTTCGTAGACCAAGGGCTTCCCGGTCGGAATTTCGACGGAAACGATTTGCTGAGCGCTCAAATGCTCGAGCTCCATAACAAGGGCGCGTAAGCTGTTGCCATGGGCGGTGATTAAGACTTTCTTGCCCGCTTTGATGGCGGGAGCAATCGCGCTGTCGAAGTATGGCTTAACCCGGTTGGCAGTATCGACAAGGCATTCGGTGAGCGGCAGATCGCTTTCGGCCATCTCGCCCTTCTTCACGAGGTCTTGATACTTGGCTTGATTCCCCGGGAAGCGCGGATCACTTGGCGTGAGTTTCGGAGGTTGAACGTCAGCGCTGCGGCGCCAAATGTGAACCTGCTCATCGCCCCACTTCTTGGCAGAATCGGCTTTGTTGAGGCCTTGGAGCGCACCATAGTGGCGTTCATTTAAACGCCAGGAATAATGCTTCTCGATGTTCTCTTCGCCGAGCTCGCCAAGCACGATTTCCATCGTGCGATTCGCCCGCTTAAGAACCGAAGAGAAGGCTAGGTCGAAATGATAATTGTCTTTGGCTAAAACAATGCCAGCGGCGTGCGCCTCTTTCACTCCGTTTTCGGACAGGTCGACATCGGTCCAACCCGTGAACTTATTCTCAAGGTTCCACTCGGATTCACCATGTCGGATCAACACTAATTTGACCATGATTTTTGGATTTCCTTTCCTAATCTCCGCTAATGATTATAGCGAGGAGTTTTTCTTAAAGAAAGAAAGAGCCTTATCGTAAACGAAATTGATGAAGAGTCCCGAAAGAAGGACAAAGATAATCGCGAGGCTTACGCCGATCGAATAAGGCGAAGTATCGAGACCCATGAAAGATTTGGATGACAGATGGTCCAAATTCTCGTGAATCATATCGATCCCCATCGAAGCGAAATCAAACCATTGGAACAGAGGGGCACCAAAAGAAAGAGGAGAAGTTTGCTGAAAAGATAAAGGAGAAACGGCGCTAATAAACCATAAAAAGCAATCGCGCTGCCCCAATGATAGGCACCACCGCTATAAATAAGATTGTGAAAAAGAGAAGGCAGGCAATCACCGAAAGGCACAAAAGAATCCGAAAGCCGTTAATTTGCAGGTTTTTAGCCAATCGTCTCTCTTCATTAAACGGAGCGAGATACGCTTCCGTGCTCTTCAAAATGCACCTCAGTATTGCAAAAACTAAATCATCGTGTTTAACATACTGAAGTATATGGAAACAACAATGCTTCAACTTGTCTCCTCCCATCGGGATCTCGAAGCCGCTCAAAACGCGACCGAATTGATCGAAGAGGAGCCTACGCTCGAATCGGAAGTAGCTTCGGGCACCGTCGACTTCAACCGCATCATCGGCGTCGTCTTGACCAAAGCGACCGATGAGGACGAACTCCTGGAAGAAAATCCCTGGATCGAGAGAGAATTCGTCTATTCGAAGAACACCCATCTGCGGGTTCTGCCGATCATCCTCTACGATTCGACCCTCGAAGACGTCGATGAAATTTACGAGAAGCACATCTCGGAGATCTATGACGATCTCTTCAGCGATGAGTTCAAACCCCTCGCTTATGACGTGGCCTATCCCAAAGTCTCGAACCGCGAATTGGCTCGGGTCTTGCGCCTTTACTACAGCAAATAGAAGTCGAAACGCTTAAAAGCAAATGGACTGGAAAATAATCCAGCCCGTTTTGCATGGATTTTCGATTATTATCTCTCCTTCATTAGCCAAGACAGCCGTCTTTGAACGACAGATTAACCTCCGGCGATGGGTAGGGCGCATTGAGGCCGTCACGCGAGAGAAGCCGACCGAATTGAGAACACCGTTTTCGACATAAATTCGGGGGCTTGATTCCTTTCTTCCGAGAAGAAGTTAAAACGAAACGAAGAATACCAAGAAAAAGATCCGCCTTGCAGCAAGCGCGAAAGAAGTCTTTCTCTCTTTTCCCATCGGCGAGAAAAGGAAGTGGATAGGTCATCTCGATGCCGAAGCGTTTCTTCAAATCGTCTAAAATGGACCTAAGTTTAAAAAGCTTGCATCAGTATGATTTCATTTTTACTCATAGGAACCCCTCTGGGATTTATTCATCGTGCCTTGATGAGAAAATAAAGCGTTGATGAATTTTTCAGCGATAAAGATCAAAGATCAAAACAAAGATGGCCAGGAAACCGACCAAGAAACTAAGGACGGTGACGATCCAATAGACCGCTAAGGCATTTTTTCGTTCACTCCGAAAGCCCTTTGCTCGTAGCAGTTCTCGCTTTTTCCTTATGGATGTCTTAATAAGACGAGCTTCTTTGGGCGAGAAACTTTTGCCGCAATGGGGGCAAGAGCAATCGAGGCATTCCGTATCGATAACGACCATTTTTCCGCAATGAGGGCACCGCACAGCAGTCCGCATGAAAAAACCTCCTATTCTCCACGCTCATAAAAGTCGGCCCCTTCGCTAATTTTTATTATAAGACTCTTTCAAGAGGGTACATCGCTCTCTTTTGAAGCAAACCGACGGCTCGGTTTAATAGGTTTTTGAAAAGCGAAATGGATTTTGCCGGGGTTTAAAGAAATGAAGAGAATGACATAATTCGAATTAGAAGCGCATTTCATTTCTTTGTTTCCATCATTCCGCTTCATAAGACAAAATGGCTTCTCTAAACCCTTTCTTTAAGAAAAGAGGCCTTCTCCGCTTTATCCCTTAGGAAAATAAAGGTATAGTTAAGAACAAGGTCTTAGCTATGAAAAAATCCCTCGCCTACTTCCAATCCGGCGGTCCAACCGCCGTGATAAATCGCTCGCTCAAGGGGGTCATCGAAGAAGCTCTTCTCCATCAAGAAATTGACAAGATTTTCGGTGCCAAATATGGCATCGAAGGGCTGATTGATGATGATCTCGTCCGGCTTGATACTCTCCCAAAAGAAACGCTGGATTGCCTCGGGAACATGCCGGGTGCTGCCCTTGGAAGCAGCCGGAAAAAGATGCCCGAAGATCTTTCGAATCCCATCTATGAGAAAATCATTGCTGCCTTGACTGCCCACAATATTGGCTACCTGCTCGTTAACGGTGGCAACGACTCGATGGATACCTGCCGCCGCTTAAGCGATCTTTTCGCCTCACGAAAACTTTCCGTTTCGGTCATTGGCATTCCGAAGACTATCGACAACGATTTGGCTTTGACTGATCACTCCATTGGCTATCCTTCAGCGGCCCGCCATGTCATCAACTCGACTGCCATGATCATCGATGACGCCAAAGCCTATAAGAAAGGCAAAATCGTCCTCGTCGAAATCATGGGTCGCGACACGGGCTGGCTTACCGCCACCGCCGATCTTTTGCCCGCCGATCGACGCCCTGATTTAATTTACGTTCCGGAAATGAAATGGGATGAAGAGGACTTCTTAAAGCGAGTCTCTGCCATCTATGCCCAGAAAGGCTATGCCGTCTGCGCCTTATCCGAAGGGATGCCCATCAGCCATCAAAATGATTGTGGAGTCGACTCCTTCGGCCATCGTCCGCTCGAGGGCTGCTGCCTTGCTTTAGGACGCATCATCGATGAGAGACTTCATATCGCAAATCGAACCATTGAGCTCTCGATTCCGACCCGAGCCGATCCCTATCTTCGGAGCCCAGTCGATGCAAAAGAAGCCCGAAATGCCGGTGTTTTTGCGGTAAAAGCCGCCCTCAATGGCGAAAGCGGAAAGATGGTTATCATCAAACGAACCTGTTCTTCACCCTACCGTTCCGAATTCGTGTTAGCCCCGGTAGAAAAAATAGCCGACCAAACCGTTTATCTCCCCGCCGCCTATCTCCGCGATCCAACCCGCATGAGCGATTCTTTCCGAAAATATCTCCGTCCGCTTTTGGGGACGGAGGTCGTCTATAAATCTCGCAAAATCATTTAAAATCCCTGCAAATCATAAGCGAATCGACAAGAAATGACTTCGCTTTTTTCGTTGAGCGATAGCCGTTTTCTTCTCGGGTAAAGAACAGCAGTTGTTTGGCAAGCATTTCGCGCGAGGAAACCGAAATAGAAAAGAAGTTGGGCAAATTAAGCTTTGAATAGTTCGGCGCCGCTCATGGCGGCTAAAGCAAAAACGGAAACAATCGCGGCGGTAGAAAATCCTTGACCTCCCCCTGCTTCCTCGTCGCTGAAAAGGGCAGATAAGCCAATTCGATTGACCTCACGCGCAAAAAATCGCTTGGGTTTCCTCGCTTGATGAAGAGTTTTCGACCGCTTTAAAGACCTCAACTTTTTCTCTGAAATAAGCTTTCCAGCAAAGAGGAAGAACTTCTTTGCGAATCAAAGCGGAATCATTTTACTTATGATGTCGTAAGAGGAAATAGGCAAGCCTTCCCGTCCCCGATTTGAGTTTATCAAGAGAATAAGCATAGGCGATCCGGACATAGCCCTCACCTAACGGGCCAAGGGGTTACTTCGGTAAAGACAAAAGACGAAAAAAAGAATCTTGTCGCCCCAACTAACGAAACGGCATTCCTCAGCGTCGCGATGGCTTTAAAGAAATAGGCGGCTCCCCCGTAAGAAAAGACTTTTGGATCTTCTAGATTTCAGAAGGACGATTTCATCGCTTCTCTCCTTTCAAAAACTGTTTTTTAGCACTCGATACTTTACAGTGCTAAATCCCGTGCTATCATAGTTCCGATACCACAAAAACGAAAGGGTTAAAACAGGATGAAAGAAACCAAAGAATTTGCGACCGAGAGCAAAGAGCTGCTTCAGCTGATGATCAATTCGATCTACACCAACAAGGACGTTTTCTTACGGGAGCTCATTTCCAACGCGAGCGACGCGATCGATAAGTACCGTTATCTCTCCTTAAACGGCGATAAAGCCTATCCGGCCAAAGAGCATCAGATCGCTGTCGTGATCGATAAAACCAAACGAAGTCTTTCGATCTCCGATAACGGCATTGGCATGGACAAAGACGAGATCATCTCCGACCTTGGCACAATCGCCAAGAGCGGCAGCAAGGATTTCGCCGCCAAATTCAAAGAGGCCAAAGAAAAGCAGGATATGGCCATCATCGGCCAGTTCGGCGTTGGCTTCTATAGCGCCTTCATGGTCGCGGACCACGTCACTGTCTTGACGAAGAAACCGACTGCGGAGAATGCTTATCTTTTCACCAGCGATGGCGTAAAAGATTACACCATCGAAGAAGCGAAGAAAGACGAAAGCGGAACCACCGTCACCGTCTATTTTAAAGCGAACGAAAAGGACGGCGAGAATTACGATAAATACCTCGAAAGTTACACCATCGAAAACTTGGTGAAGAAATACAGCGACTACATCCGCTATCCCATCAAGATGGACGTCACTACCTCGAAACCGGTGCTCGATAAGGACGGAAAGCCCGTCGAGGGCAAATACGAGGATGTGATTGAGAACAAGACCCTCAACTCGATGGTGCCGCTTTGGAAGAAGAATCCCAAAGAGGTCACGCCCGAGATGCTGAATGAGTTCTATAAGAGCAAGTTCTCCGATCCCGAGGATCCTCTATTGGCGTTGCCGCTTCACATCGAAGGCACCCTTTTCTACGATGCCCTCATTTATGTCCCGGCCCACGCGCCTTATAACCTCTATAGCGAAAACTACGAGAAAGGGCTGGATCTCTATTCAAAGGGCATCTTCATCCAAGAAAAATGCAAAGCCTTGGTGCCGGATTATCTCAAGTTCGTCAAAGGTCTCGTCGACAGCGATGACTTCTCGCTCAACATCTCGCGCGAAATGCTTCAAAAATCCCCGATGCTTGAGAAGATCGCCGATTCGATCGAGAAGAAAATCGTCGCTGCCTTGAAAGATATGATGGCGAAGGACCCGGAGAAGTATAAGAAATTCTTCGCGATTTATGGCGAGCATATCAAGTTCGGCATTTATTCGATGTATGGGATGAACAAGGACCTGTTGCAGGATCTTCTCATCTATCCGTCGCTCCAGCACGAAAGCCCGATTTCCTTAAAGGAATACACCGAGAAGATGGCCAAGGATCAAAAAGCCATCTACTACGCCTCAGGCAAGTCGCTTGACGCCATCAAGATGCTCCCGCAGATCGAGAAGTACAAGAAAGACAACATCGATGTTTTGCTCCTCGCAAGCGCTATCGATGAGTTCGCCATCTCGATGCTTCAGGAATACAACAAGACCCCATTTAAGAACATCGCCGCGGATTCGAAGGATAATCTCTCCAAAGAAGAAGAGACGAAACTCTCGGATCTCACGACAGCCCACAAACGGACTCTTGATGACATCAAGGAGGCCTTGAAGGACAAAGTCGATGATGTTGCCTTCTCCTCGAAGTTGGTGGATTCACCCGTTTGCATCGCGACCAAAGAAGGGATGTCCCTCGCCATGGAGAACGTCCTCTCGGAGCAGCAAGAGAAGACCAAAATCGGCGAAGAGACACCAAAAGCCATCAAGGTCCTTGAAATCAACCCGGACCACGACCTCTGGAAAGCGATCGCTGGCGTGGGCGACGATGATGCCAAAGTCAAAAAATACGCTGCCCTCCTCTATGATGAGGCGACGATGCTGGAAGGCTACGAAGTCAAAGACAAAGGGGCTTTCGTCAAGAACCTCAATGATTTGATGCTCGAAGCGCTGAAAAAATAAAAACGAACCGATAAAAAGCCACTCAGGTAGACTATGCCAAAGTGGCTTTTCTTTTATCAATTGGCCATCGCTTTTCGGGAGTTGGAATCAGATTCTCCATTATCTGAAAAAGGCGCTCTGTTGCAGTTTAGTCTAATTTCTCAGGAGTTGGAATCTGGCTTCTCAACGCCACGCGAATAATCTTCGTTGCAGTTTAGTCTAATTTCTCAGGAGTTGGAATCCGTTTTCCTACAGGCAGTACGACGCGGATTGTTGCAGTTTAGTCTAATTTCTCAGGAGTTGGAATCAGCCTTCAAGGACTGCCACGCGCTGAAGCAGTTGCAGTTTAGTCTAATTTCTCAGGAGTTGGAATCCGCCGAGTAGCCGTTAGGTTCCTTTGTCATGTTGCAGTTTAGTCTAATTTCTCAGGAGTTGGAATCATATCATCAATGAAGCCTACGATAGACTTTGTTGCAGTTTAGTCTAATTTCTCAGGAGTTGGAATCCCCTGAAGGAATCGACCCGGGCGATGTCTGGGTTGCAGTTTAGTCTAATTTCTCAGGAGTTGGAATCGAGACGGAGACGATGTCCTTAGAAACGTCGGTTGCAGTTTAGTCTAATTTCTCAGGAGTTGGAATCCCGAGACGTCTCCGGTGAAAACGACGTAGAGTTGCAGTTTAGTCTAATTTCTCAGGAGTTGGAATCGAGACGTTCCCATTGGAGATCTACTACTACGTTGCAGTTTAGTCTAATTTCTCAGGAGTTGGAATCGAGTTCGTCAATTACAACGCCGTGGTTGAGGTTGCAGTTTAGTCTAATTTCTCAGGAGTTGGAATCCTATAACAACGATCATCCCCAAGACGACGATGTTGCAGTTTAGTCTAATTTCTCAGGAGTTGGAATCTGGCCTCGCGCTCGGCCTTCTTGTTGTAGATGTTGCAGTTTAGTCTAATTTCTCAGGAGTTGGAATCAAGGAAAAGGACCGTCTTGTAGTTCTTGTCGTTGCAGTTTAGTCTAATTTCTCAGGAGTTGGAATCAGCAACAACAACCCATAGCGAACCAAGGCAGTTGCAGTTTAGTCTAATTTCTCAGGAGTTGGAATCTCCACATGGTGGGGGTTCCACGTTCTAAACGTTGCAGTTTAGTCTAATTTCTCAGGAGTTGGAATCCAAGAGGCTCCCGTACCCCAAGCCCGTCGCGTTGCAGTTTAGTCTAATTTCTCAGGAGTTGGAATCGTGAACCTTTGATTGTGTACATCGACGCGCGTTGCAGTTTAGTCTAATTTCTCAGGAGTTGGAATCCCCGGGATCATCTTCAAGGCGACGGGGAGGGTTGCAGTTTAGTCTAATTTCTCAGGAGTTGGAATCACCGTTCGGCAAGGATCGGAGCGGCACCGGGTTGCAGTTTAGTCTAATTTCTCAGGAGTTGGAATCTTCCATCCTGCGCTGACGCTGGACGGGAAGGTTGCAGTTTAGTCTAATTTCTCAGGAGTTGGAATCTTAAGTAGCGCTAGTTGGACGGTGGCGGGTGTTGCAGTTTAGTCTAATTTCTCAGGAGTTGGAATCCGTAGTCGCCGCGAGGTCGGGGGCGATCGTGTTGCAGTTTAGTCTAATTTCTCAGGAGTTGGAATCCATCACTACCGCGACGCCTTTTTTGGCGAAGTTGCAGTTTAGTCTAATTTCTCAGGAGTTGGAATCCTATATAAGTAGTATAACCGAAAAATATAGAAAAAATGAGATCTTTTTATGTTCAAAGATTATAATAAAAAAAGAAAATGTTTCAGCCGATTGCTATTTTTTCAAAAGAAACAAAAGAAAATTTTGTTTTTTCGCGACTAAATCTTGTTTTTGGCTACGCAAAATCGGGAAAAACAAGCATTTTATCCGACTTAGCGAATATTTTATCTGGGAAAGACAAGCACCATCTCGTCAATGGCACTCAGGCCATGCCCAATGACTACAACATTCTCTTCTTATCATCTGCAGATGGAATTTCGGCCCACTTGAAACTCAATTCCAAAAGTCTGCTCCGCCGTCTAATTGAAGAAAACAAATATTCCCCCTCTTTCGAATCCGCCTGTGACGAAATTCAAAAAGGAATCGGAATTGCCAAAGCAGAGATTGAAGAAAAAATCCGTTCTGTTTTGCCTGGAACGAAAATTGTAATTTCCGACACGGATGCTCCTCTTGATTTTTTGATGGATAACATGAACATCGTTCTCGACAGTGACACCTCAAGCGATGAAAAAGCGAAATTGTTCTCCATCGTGAATTGTCTCGCTGAGACAACAAATTGCCAAACTATCGTCATCATCGATGATTTTAACAATGATTTCGATGAAGAAATGACCTTGAATTTTTTCAAAGAAATCAGCGAAACCCAAGCGTGTTTCATCCTCTCAACCAAGAAAACCATTCCCCAAACAATCCTCGATGAATCCGTCTCCCTCTTCGCGGTTCGCGAAGAACGCCTTATTGAACTACCGCCCCTGCCGCGTCTCATTGAAACGGCCTTGAACAAGGACGCCAGTTTCACTTCTTTCGAAGATTATATGACAGGGCAAGGTTATCTCAGCGGCTCAGGCATAGAAGCGATGTATATCGCTCAAATTCAAAGCGATGAAAAAAGCAATCTCGTTCGAATTTTAACCTCGCACCACCCTCTGATCCGCAACCAGCCCGAAAAAGGAAAAGTGACGATCTGCCCCCACTCATTGGCCGAAGAAAAAATCTATCAAAACGTTTTTGCTTTGCTTGGCATCCCACTAAATAAATAACAACTGCTGATCGGTTTCCGCTTTTTCTTGCTCGCTTTTTTCGCCGGCGACCAAAACCATCGACGTAAATTGATTTTCGGTTATTTTGAGAATCCGAACATTGCCGTACTTAGGTTTGTAATCCTGAATGCGTTTGCAATGTTTATCGGCATCGCTATCGTTCGCACAATAACGGGTATAAACCGAATACTGAAGCATCATGAAGCCATCATCCATGATGAAATTGCGAAAATGAACGTATTCCCGACGCTCCTCATCCGATAAAACAGGCATGTCAAACAGGACCATAAGTCGCATAATTCGATAAGAGACGCTCCTTTCATTCAAGACAGGATTCCTCGTTAACGAAAAAGAGGGGGAACGCCATCAGCGTGATATCCCCGGATTTCAGATAATTCAAGAAATCGCTGACGAACTGGGACATGGCATAGGAAACCTGATACTTCTTGCCTCGCACTTCGACAGAATAATTCAAAAGGTTAATCAGCCCGCCTCGACAAGCTCGGGACAAGGGCAGGGTCAGTTCTGATAGGTGCCGATAAACGAAAAAATCAACGACCTGACGGAAAGGTTCGACGAAATCGCAGGCCAGATTGTTTGCATTTTGAGCGCCTCGGTGCCAAATTCCCAAGTTCCCATTCAGACCATTGGCGGCAATCGAGCGAATCAAAGCGCCGGTTAAAATCGAATAGCCGTAATTCAAGGCAGAGGTTACGGCGCTTTCGCCAAAGCGAATAAATTGCTCGCCAAACAGGGTTTTGAAATAGAGTCGGGCCGCAATCCCCTCCATGTTTTTCTCATCGCCAGATTTCACTTGTTCGCGATAGTCTTTCATCAAAACGCAAGCGGACTCGTCGTTGACCGTTTGGCGAAGAACTTCAGCTTGGTTGGCGATTTTTTGGCGGATGATCATCTCCCAAAGCTTGTTCTTTTTCGAAGGCAACTGCCCAATTTGCAAATTGAGCGTCTCAGATTGTTTGTAATAGCCGTTGAAAGGGATAACTTGAGCGCTGGGAAGATAGTTTTGCCCGCAAACAATGAGCGAAACCCCCTTTTCGGCCAAAGCGTCGAGAAGGCGAACGGAAATAACGGCATTGGGGTCTTCAAGAAAAATCAAATCAAGATCCTCGATGGGAAAGGAAAGGTCTTCTTTCCCCTCGCCCCGCACAATCTCAAGGCAGTTGTCTGAAGTCGATAGTTTTTTCGCTTTCTCGATGTAGATTTGACGGAAACCCATCAGCTCACCCTGCCCAAGACCGAAATGCTGCGAAGTTTCAAAGAAGAGATGGTTGACACAGTGATCCGGTTTCTTTCAGCTTTCTCGCCAACAATACTCGCAGCATGAAGGTCAAAATCATCCCCCAATACCGAATAAACTTCGAGTTTCCCAGAAGAAGCGCCTCCAGAATAGCAGAGGCAAGACCGCGATCCCATATGAATCTCAATAAGCGAATAACGCGGCATGCACGCAACCAGTTTGTAATGCTCATTTAAATCCGATTGGCTGATTTGAGCGGTTCCGTCTTCGGCTTGGCTCCACATCAAGGAATACTGTGCCTCCGGTAAAACTTTTTCGGGTGCCAACTTCCCCGCTTGAACTTTGGCTATTTGTTCCTTCCGGATTTTTTCCCGAGTTAATTGGTAATAATAAATCGGAACAAAATAAAGCCGCGGATCGCCATCCTTCTTTTGATAGACGTTAACCCGGATATTGCTGGAGTTATCGGCATAGCGGCCATTTGAAAGATCAACTTCCTTACTGGCGGAGGTGGGTTGCAAAATGCGAACCGAGCGCACCAAACTTCCTTTCTTGGCGAGCCGCGGGAATGGCGGCCGCGTGCTTTTTGGCATCGCAAGCCAAGCGACGCAGGCGTCGTAGACCGCTTTGTTGCCGCCGTCTTTGTCAATCAGGCCATCCAAATCGCTGGCTTTGGCCAACTTCCCAACCGGGACTCTTTTGATGATTTGACCCGTTTTTTCGTCCTTGCCAAAAATGGTTTCTTTCGAAATGGCCCCGCTGATATTTTTCTCCGGGGTGCGGGTCGGAAGAAGAACGTGGGCGCTTTGGAACGTCGCCGGTTCGTCCTGGTAGGGAACGAGGCTATTCAAAATCGTGAGAAGTTTTGCTTGATCGCGCTCATAGACGCGGGCCAGCACCTCGGAGGCAAAGTCCCGATAGGGCGGGTCTAAGCGGATTTTCGGATCGATTTCGCCGGTCGTCGGATCAACAAGATTTTCATGAGTTTGGAAGAATTTCGTCAAACGGAGGATGATTTTATGCGAGACACAGCCGATGATCGCCGCATCCAAAGCGTGGTGCAGATCATTCGAGCGATCCTTGAGATTGATATCTTTCGTGATTTCATTCAAAACCGCGCCGAGAACCACTTCGCCCGCTTCGCGGCGCTCGCTCGAATTCTCATTCACGCTTTCGTAGTGAATGGCGGAATAGAGTTCGCGGAAGGCTTGGTGGTAAACCAGATGGAAGCGGTCGCGAAAATAGGCAGCGTTTTCGCCAAAAAGATCGAGCGAACGATTCAATCGCTCATCTTCAGTAGAAAGAATTCTTCCTTTCGGCGCGCTCCGTTTCGAAATAACGACATCGAAAGGTTCTTTTTCTCGATAGATGAAATGGAAAGTCAGGCCATTCTCTTTTTCATTCTCTTCAAAGGAATCAAAGGCATAATCGGACATGAATTTCGCCGAATACCCTTTTTCGTAAGAGGAACGGAAACTATGCGTCTTGCCAGCCAAACCCCAAAGTTGTCTAAGTTTCTCAGTAATGCGGCCAGATGTGCAAAAACAAGAAGCATTTTCCGGCAGGAAATAATACGTGATAAGATTCTTGGCTAATGTTGCGATATAGGAACTATCCTCAAAATCCTTGGCGGTGAAATCGTCCGAAATATCTTTAGCCAAAAGGCGAGCAACCTTTTCGCGGGGCAAGGAGGGGGTGGCCGTCAAAAAATCCCGAAGAGGTTTTTCGTCGGCGAGATACTCCAAAGGAAGCTGGTTCTTCTTGTTCTGATTTTCTTTCGTCTCCACCAAAACCTTATTGTTATAAGAATCGTCAAAGCTCTTGGAATAAGGAAGAATATGATCGATTTGATAGAGGTTGTCATCGAATAGATCCGATTCGGCGATGGGATGATTCGTATAAGGACTCATCCCCCGCTGTTCAAGATATAACTTGTAGCGCAGGACATCCTGACGTTTTTTGCTGATATCAAAGATCGTATGAAAGTGATTGGGGTATTTCTCAAGCATTTTCGTCTTGATTTCAATGTTGTTTTCTTGATTGTCAAGTTGGGTGTTTCGAATGCCTTTCCGATCAAGGAAGTTTTTGCCCAATTCTCGGGCAAGCTCGATGGAAAAATGGTCAGGGCAGCCGTATTTTTCCGAAATCGCATTGAGGATATTCCGCAGTTGAACGAGCGTGTGCTTGACGACGGGATTCGTAAGACGCAAACCGGCATTTTTCAAGGCGGTGTCAATGTCGGGCATAAAGCCGATTTTCTCGGCATGCTGACTTTGGGAATGATTGTAGCCGATTTGGGCCATTGCCTTGTCGTAGGTGTTTCCTTCTTCCAAAAGCGGAATCAATAGCCGAGCGATGGGCAGCGAGAGGTCGATGGTCTTCGCCACGTTCTTTTGCTTGAGAATCTCCGCCTCAACTTCCGAGGGATATCCTTTTTCTTGGCAAGCTTTTTGAATGCGGGCATCCGTTTTGTTCAAGAGGAGAATAACGGCGGCATCATCATAGAATTGCTCATCATCGCAAAAAACGGTCTTCTTCGGTTCCCTCAAACTGAGAATCGCTTTTCTCAAGCCATAAACCAATTCTGAATTTTTAAAGAAGGCCTTACCAAACGTTTTTTCGACCAAAAGGCGATTCAATTTTTCATATTGCTCCGAGGAGATGTTTCCGTTGCTGATTTTCTCATCGGCGCAAAACTTGGCAAAAACGCTGCGATATTCTTTGCGGGAAAGCGCGAGGCCCTTAATCCGGAAAGGCACGACGCCAATTTTGGCAAACAAACTGGCATAGGTCGTTTCTTTTTTCTCAAGAGCCATCTTCTCCAATTCGACAATCTGAGAAGGCGTGAAGCGGCGATAGCCTTCCTCGGCATTCGTTTTATAAGACAGGTTGTTGAGCGAAGAAAGCAAAACGAAACGGGATGAAGTCAAGGAATCTTTAGGAGCGCGTTTCTGGCCATCGAACGCGCAAAGGCCGATCTTATCCTCGATCGAAACATGATATTTGCTCGAGACATCTGGCCCCTCCGAGAAATCGCGCTGCCGAGTGAATAAATCGATATATCTCGTTTTAAAGGATTGGTCGATGACTCCGAAAGCGATTTGCCGATCGAGAAGGGCGTTGATTTCCTCCAAATACATGTCCCGGGATACGGTCAAAAAGAAATCGGAAGCCGTGTTGTGAATTCGCTGGGCCTCTTTCGGCCGAGCGGCCATTTGCTCGACCAAATACTGCGTAATATAGAGACTCTCGCCGCTTTTGCGGCGCGCATCGATCTGGTTCCGGATTGAAGATATGCCCGAAAGAATCTTTTTGTCGCTTTCGTCTCCGCCATCAATTTTCCGGTTGGACTTATAGCCCCGGTATTTCAGATAATGATAGAGAGCAATGGTAAGTTCCTCAGGAGTCAGTTTTTCTGTTAGTCCTTTTTTCTTAATATCAAAAGGGGAGACGTGCTGTTTTTCTCCGGCTAAGACGGAAAAGAAATCGAGATGGAACTCCTCTTGAAACAAGGCGCGGGCATCGGCGAGGCGGCGAACCCGCCGACGTCTTTGCCGTCGGAGCAGACGCTTTTGCCGCCGCTCGATATTCTCGGTAATTCCGCTCTTGGGATTCTCGATTTGGTCAAAAACAAAGGAACCGATATCGCGAATGCGAATCGGGTTCCCCTCCGCGTCATCATCAAATAAGCACCAACCAACCGAAGCGATTCCCAAATCAAGCCCCAAAGTTCTTTGCATTATGTTGCCTCCCTTGAAAAAACGGCTAGAATAGAGATGTGAGTGTTGGAACTCACGCAGTTCAGTCTAAGTTCTCAGGACTTAGAATTAACCCCTTGTGGGGTAGAGAAGTGCGCACTTCGGTGCGCACTTTTCTTTTCCTGTGTGAGTCTCTAATTCTTGTGGTTACATTTTACCCTCACTCTCTAAGGAAAGGAACAATTTTCCATCGATTCCCGAAAAGGGTAAAAACAGAGAAATGGACTAACAAGCCAAAATCGGCGTGGGGAAAATGCCCGATAAAAACCACCCTCACGAGAGAGCTTATCAAGGCGTTTCTTTGCTTTGTTTTTCTTTCTTTCGAAAACCGACTATCGAAAAGGGAATCATCCTTCATGGGCTCGTTCAAAAAACGCCTTCTTTCTTTGCTCAGTCTTCCAGATGGCCGTTAATTGTTCTTCGTTGAATAAAAACGTTTGGAGACGCCTTTCCAATCAATTCGATTGCCGTTGGAATCAAGAACGCCGTAGCCCTCTTCGCCTTCTTGAGCGCATATTCCGCATTTCACGATCTGGTAGGATTTGCCATCGATCTTAAAATGAGGATACTGATCGGATTTCTCTTGATTGTTTAGCCAATGAATTGGTTCAAGATTGTTGAAAAGATCCCCCGCTTCAGGCTGGGGAAAAGACGAGCGGGGCCGAATATGATCAAGATCCCAGCCATAGTAATAGGATTTCCCATCTGGGGCTTGGCGTTTTTTCTCATGGTTGCCATAATCGGCTTTACAAATGTAGGTGCCGAAGCAATCGAGAACCATCGTCTTGTCCGCCCCGAAAACATCGTTCCAGATTTTCATCGCCAATTCTATATCAATGTCCACTGTTGTTCTCCCCTAAACCCGAGCCCGTTTTAAAACGGCGCCTTTGCTTCTCAGTGGAGAAATATCTTCCTGGAGAACGGGCTTTGACAAGTAATCGGCAAAGGCGTGCCCTTTCTGAGTCAACGCATATTTCTTACTGTTTCCTTGCCGTTCGAAAGCGATGAATCCGAAGGGCCCAATCGCCACGATAGCCCGAGTTAATTGGCTTTTGAAAATGCCGGCTTCCCGAGCAAGTTCATTGCGGGATGTCGCCCCGTTCTTTTTGAGCAAAAGGATGATTTTTCGGATGTGTTTTTCCCGCGAGAGGGCCGCCTCATAATATTCTTTTTGCTCCTCGATTTTCGAATCAAGATCGACGAATTGGTTGGCAAAATTAAAGCGAACAACCAGGTATATTCTTTGTCGTTCAATTTGGTTGGATTTAATAAACAAGCAACGTTTTGCCGACCTGATAAGGTGTCGTTAATGATTTGTTCTACTGTTTTTTTGCGATTTTTGTGTTTGTTCGCATTCGTTCACATATCTCCCTACCTATAATTCCGATCCTTGTGTTAAATATCAATCCGGCCTTCGCGACCATGTGGTTAGTCGGTAATTTCTAGGCATTAGTCCGTTATTCGTTTCACCCACCCAATCCCGCCCGGCCGCGAATGGTCTCGGAGGAGACGGGCAAGCCACCACGGGGTTCGGCTGCACGAAACAATATGCCGACAGGTTCAAGAGAAGACTCGTCGCCGAAAACCAAGGCAGCGATCGCCGCCTTCTACTCAGGAAAAACCTGGGCCTCATCCCGGGCATTTCTGCGAGAAACCGACCGAAGATGAGGGGATCGCCGCCTCCTGCAAGGCGATGTACCGAATCCTCGCCGAAAAGGCAGAGGAGGGCAAAAAGGGGAACGCCCGCCCCTCGAAACCCAAAAAGAAGAGAGACAAAATTGTCCTATTTTTTAATTTTGCAACAGAAAGAAGCGATCAAAGGCCTCAAAAAAGATCCTTTTAGCATTATCCATCGCCTCTTGTAAAAAGCGTCACCGATTCGGTATACGAAAGACGCCTTGGTCGGACTAGCAAAGATAAGTCAATAATAGGCCCTTCTCCCCCGAACGAGAAATCTCTACTCCGCAATCGAAGCCGTTCCTAGCGGCGGCCAAACGATATTGTTGCGCACTTCCTAAGAAATCGCCTTCATCGAAATCGAGAGCGAGAAAATAACAGAAATCCCCATCAATAAGCGGATAGATACCTAAATTTCTTCCCCCCGCCAGGTGGTCACAAAACCTTATTCGCCAAACCGCGATAACGCCGGTTTAAACAAGAATAGCAAGGCAATTTCTTGCGGAGGTCGCAAAGGAGCGGATCGAATTTGTTAAGGCAAACAAGAGCATAGCCGCTCTTGCTTTCTTTGGTTTCATAACGTTCAGCAAGAATATCTTCTCTTCCGCAGAAACAGGAGAAAGACAATGCAACTTTTTCGTCTACGGAATTTTATTTGCGGAACGCTTCCCGGGGCTTAATAGCCGATTCCGTCAGCGCCTAAAAGCGACTCCAAATAGCGTTCTTTTCTTGGAGAGAGGCCAGTTTCCTTCCTGCTTCATCATCGTTCATGGAAAAAGATAACACCCCCGTCGATAGCATCGAAAGGAACCAGACATTGAAAAGCCGCTAAAAAGAGGAAAAAACACGATACGTCGAGGACGAAAAAAGAGCAATTACTTGCCCTTACGAATCGTCCCAATTGTTTTATCAGAACGGGAATCGCGACCCGTTTTGTTTCGGATGGTTCCATTGGGAAGATTGTTTTTCTTCTCGAAGGTTCCAACCTGGCAATCACTTCGCACTTTTCGCATCGCTATTGGCCTCCTTTCTTTTATGAAGAACCGGGGGCAAAACCACGGGGTTCAAGCTATCGTAACTCGTTATCGAAGCGATGAGGGCGGAAGCGAGACGGGGCGCTCCGGAGTCACTGACAAGATTGTCTTGATATTTCGAAACCCAACGGGCGAAACCCTGAGGATCATTTTTATAGAGGTCAAGCGAGGCTTGATCAAAAGTCCCCAAAACCTCAAAAGAAACCATGAGCGAGAAAATGGCATTTGGATTCAAATGAACCTCGCGCGAAAAAAGAATTGAAAATCCTTCTTTCGATGCCGATTTTACGTCAACCGAGTCAAAAGAAACAACCTGAAAATTCCCATCAACCTGCGGCAAGGCTTTAAATTGAACGTCCGCCAACCGAAGATGAATATTTTCGGCTGTGATTTTCTTTACTTCTTCTTTTTCCATAAATTTGGGGTTCCTCCTAGGCAATGGCATAACTCGCTTTTACGTCGCCGCATAGACCGCCGGTTGAGGATTTGAGACGAGGCTCGGCTTCAATGGAAACCACGTTCCCTTTTTCTTCCGTAATTTTGACCCCATCCTTAAAAGAAAGGTTGACGGTTCGGAGCAAGGAATCGAAATTAGCCCAAGCTTCTTGCCGAGGCTGATAAAGGTATTTTGCCAAGGCTTCATTAGCGACTGAATTAACGCTCATTCCTTCTTTTTCGGCCCGCTTGATTAAAGTAGCGTGAAGAGACTTCGTCATCCGCAAAGTAATGCGGCCGCTTGGCTCTTCGCTCGGAAGTTTGACGCTGGGCGGAACGATGCTCTCACCTTCATCCGAAAGATATTCAAGATAAACCGCAAGATTACCATAGGCCTCTTTCATCGCTTCTTCGGCAGAAACACCGGAACCGATGATGTCGGGATAGTCTTTGAAAGTGGCGATAAACTCGCGATCCCCAGCTTCAAAAGAGACCAAAGAGAGGTCGAAGGGGTAACGTTGAGCTTCTTTCTCGAAATCCATAAATATATTTCCTATTCCTTTTTTAATCTTCATTTTCGCAAAGAGTGTCTCTAATTTGTTTGATGTAACACCGCTTGATGGGATCCGCCATGGGAATCACAAATCGCCTTCGGCTCCCGTCTTTCATCAGGTAATAAAAGATGTAGTGATCACCCGCGATGCGTTTGAGGACAAAACCCTCTCTTTCAAGAAAGAACAAGAGTTCCTTTTTCTTAATGTCCGAGGGGACGATGTCGCGCATGATTTTCTTTTTTAATTCATCGCTTTTGCCCATGCAGTAGTGACACCGTCTGTAGTGTCATATTTATTATAGCGACTGTTGCGTTTTGTGCAACAATGAAGAGAAATACCGAAAATATCGATTCGTCACGCCACAAGGGACTCTCATGGCGCTCCAAAGAAAAGCGGGTAAATAAAGAAGCGAAAAAGAGAGGCGTTCCTCTCTCCTGTAGGCAGCGTCAAGAAAGCCGTTGCGTGTCGACCTAGGGCATCACGCCTTGAGAATAGTTCTGCGCCGTTATCTCGCCCCAATTGCTTTGCGAGGGGCGAAGGCAAACGAACCAAAAGTCCGGACCATCTAAAAAACATAGCCGCTATTCATAGGTCTGTCCACCCATCCTCAGGCCAACGAGAACGGGCGAACAAGGAATCGAACAGGTCTACCGAACAATAAATTATCGGAAGGACGATGCCCTTCCGGGAGGAAACGATGAAAATGCCCAAATCATTTTGGTGTGGGAAAACGAAAGAGGCCCTAGCACTCATTACGACCTCAATGAGTTTATCTGGTATCTTAGAGAACCATCTCCAAGACATCCTCCTTGCCCTCAAAATCATTTTCTTCTTTGGCTTGGTCTTATTCCTGCTCTCGCTTTATCGGAAAACTTAACGCTCCACTTCTGTTAAAGAAGATACAATACCCGGTTCGGGTCAATCGGCAGCTACATAAAGTAAATCAAAAAAGATCGACGTATTAAATAGCAAATAGCATTAGAGTTCGCAAAAATACGATTATTTTCTCCCAGCGGGGTTTACCGGATTAAACGGCTAGAGCCATCCAAAAACAAAGCGATGGTCTCGAGGATGAAACCACAAACGTTTGATTTTCATAGCAAAAATGAGGACAGCATATTTCTGGCCGATAAATCGAGCGCCCGAAGGAAAGAACACTTACGGTTTTTGGGTAAGCTTCGTCAATCTGACAACGACGATTTTCGCCGAAAAGAATGAAGACGTATTCGCTTTTCGGGATGGCTGGCGAATAGTGAGTTGACGTTCCGTGGTGCGCCGCCTTAACAACGCGATAGTTCGGATAAAAATCGCCTTTGATTCGTTCAATCGCCTTGAGATCGGCATCGCCAAAGAAAACACAGTCCCCGTTTCTGTCATTATCGAAAACCAAGGAATACGAATTGGCGAAATCGCTTAACCGCTGCATTTGCTCTTTCGCCAGTTTGTTTATGGGCGCTAAGCAGCCGGCTTCCTCCATGAATTGGTTTTGAATGTCCTCTCATTGAGGTGTATCAATTTATTTGTCTTAAAAGTCTTGAGGCGGTAAATGGGAAATCAAAGACTCACCTTTGAGTGAAGGGAAATCTAATGCAAGGCCTATCTGAAGCACGAAAGGGCGGAGGCCCCCGAGGAGGCCCGCCGCCCGGCTTTCATCCGCGAGCTCCGTGATTAGGCCAGAAAATATCGGAGATTCGACCCGGACGACCCGGAATCAAGGCATCGGAGGGACCCCGATGCCGAAGGAAGAGTCAGAGCGCGGGCCCCATGGCGAGGATCGGAGGCTTGAAGAGGAGGATGCTTGCCAGCACAAACGAGAGTTCCGGACCTTTCAGAATCCCAGAAAGATGGCCTTGTCCCTACGTCTCGCGGCGCGGTCGGGGCAGAATGAGGAAAAGCCGAGCTAGGCGGGATACCGGGAAGCTTGCCTCCGACCCAGCGTGTCATGATAATACAAACCATCCAATGGTTTAGGTTCGCAACACTCTCAAGTATCTTACAAATAATTACGGAAAAACTTACTGATCAAAACCGAAAAACGAGAAACTTGTCATCGAGGTCTTTGCGGATTCTCAGGCTGAATACTATGAGCTTGACCCAATTCGAAAGAAGCTTAAGCATTGCTCACGGATGCCGCTATGAGTTAAAGGAACCCCGATATTGCTGGAGAATACCAACATAATTAGAACCTTTTTTGCCAGCGGAGCCGCAGCACCCTTCCCAAAAACCAGATCCCATTGGCCCGGTAATAATACTTCCGTTTTCTCCTGCTTTCCCTCGAGCCCCTCCTTCGCCGGCACTCGAAGAGACATTTCCGCCTGTCTCCATCGCTAAAGCAATAGTGGTACATTTAAAACCCGATCCACCATCACCTCCGTTTCCCCCATGCCCGTATGTGTTTGTTGACCAAGTAGTGCAGGCGGATCCGTCTCCTCCAGGGCCTCCGTTACCCCCGGTGCAAACTAAAGATCCGCTTCCATAAAACACAATTTGAGGCAGAACAATTCCGCATCCACCGTTTTTGCCATTTGTTCCAGTAATCTCCTGATCATCTGCTGGGGTGGCCGGTTTTGTAATAGTAGAACCTCCCGAAAGGGTGTTAAAACCACTCGCCTTAATGATAGTTGTCCATGGCTTTTTGGCAAAATCAAAGGTGTTGTCGGCGGTTGATATGCATGTTTCCCCTTCAGCGGATGATAGGATCGCATTATCAAGCTCAATCAATAGTTGTTTTGAACGATTTTCAACAACAACATTGCTGTTTTTCGCCGTTCCCGCGACGCTTACATAATTGACGCTCTCGGGAATATCATAAGTTTTGTTTTCCTGCAGTTCGATGTGTTGGGACTCGTCTTCAAGGAAACCGCTGTTTTTATATATTGAAACGGCGTTGGAATGATTCGAGTCTTTAAAGGATTCGCTATCGCTGTGGGCGATAACCGTGACGTCGGCCAGAGTAGAAGAAAGGCTGTCTGCAATGAAGTACGTCGAAAAAGTCGTTTGAACAACTTTGTCGCCTTCATAAACAATATAAGATGATGCGTTTTCCACATCGTTCCAATGGATCAAAGGCCCGATAGACGTTACTTGCGGTTTAGAAAGCTGAGGCGTCCCGCAGCCAGACAAACTAAAACCAGTAAAAAGCAACACTGAGAGACTGATGATACTTCGACTTATATTTTTTTCATTTTATGCCCCTCCTTGGTAATGAAATTAAACCAAAAGCTAATTACAACAAAGACAAAAATTTTCTTCTAGAGAAAAAAGTAAATTGTAATTTCTTTTTTTGGCGATCGCTCATGCAATCATATTGCATGATTGGTGCCTTAGTGGCCTCCTAAAGAAAATTTGCTTTGCACGGGCCAAAAATAGTCCTCTTTCAAGCAAAAAGTCTTGTTTTTTTTCATCGATCTCCTTTATACGTGCGCACATACAAAGACTACCCAAACGTACTTTTAAATGAAATTCACTTTTTTATTATCATAGCAACCTTTCCTTAAAATGCACGTTTTACATTTTTATGGTAGAATTCTACATCCGCAACGTGAACCGACAAACGAAACGCGATTAGCTCCAGTGAAATCACTTTTAGTCCGACGAGACCCCCTTAGGCTTATGCTTTCCCCGTTCTAACAAGACGAAAACCCACGAGACCAAGGAGACATTTCAATCATGGGGCAAAACAAAGGAAGCAACTCGACCTTTCGAAAAATGAGACATTTTCGACAAGCGGACCCCTGAAGCCGCAATGAGCGGCTTCGCCTGTCCCCCCCCGCCTGCGAGTCGGGTGATGTTTTCTCACTGAGAAAAGATTCTCAGAAAACCTAATGGGCAACTGTGTGTTCTAGTCCTTTCTGTTATCGGTTTTTAGTTTTATCGCTACCCCTAGGAGCTAATTCAAAACCATGAAAAATATTCTGCGGAGCCAAAAAATTGAACTAAGGTCTACTGCAGTTTCCGAAAATGGTTGCTTTTGATTTTTTGGGTTTTCATCGTCGCTTTCGTTTTGAAAGTTGCCTGAACAATCCATCGTAGGAGGCAGGCTTATGAAAAAGCAAAGTCCTTTCTTCGTGACGGTCGTGACGGCGCTGCAAAAACCGTCGCTCTCTCGCTAACGCTAGAAGATCTGCTCGAAAAACACTTGCAAAAGCTGGTACTTACCTGTCAAATTGCCTTAATGCTGAGCATCATCTTGTTCATGTTCTCATACTCGCAGGATAACTGAACGCAAGGACAAGCGCCGATCAATCCGCCATCTCTTACCTCCGAATGGCAGAACTCGTGCAACTAAATCCTAATTGTCACCAAAAAACAGTCCGAACAGCGAAACAAGGGAAAGATTCGACCGGGAAGGCCGTACTTTGCCACCGGAAAAATGATGCCGCCCTACGGCTTGTTGCTGTTCTTAATTGCAAGCACGTCGAGCAGTGTCTTATACGCTAATTGGTGGGTTCCTTCCTTTTTTTCTGGAGAAAGTTCCCTCCCAATAATCGGACGGTTCCATAACGTGAACTTCAACGTACCAAGCGAGGTTTCCGTTTTCGTCTCCCGTCTCTTCACTAATGTATTGAGGATCCGAAATGAAACCATGCTGGTGAAATTTGGTTAATTGGCTGAGGGCATTTTCCTCATTCGGGTTTTTAACGCTATCATTGGAGCTCAACAAAAGACCATTCTTGTCGAGATATCCCAACGCGGCATCGGCAACAGCCATCCTTGCCTTGGTCTTGCTGACCGCGAATCTTTGATTGATACCCGGGATAACAAGAGCACATTCTTGGGACCAACCCGAGAAGCCGGGCCCATCACCTTGAAACTGGTAAAGAGGAAGGCCACATCCTTTCCATTAGAACCATTTTTGAAGACGGGATACGGAATTCTTATCGGCATCAAAGCCTTCGTTTAGGTAGAATTCAGGGTCTATCATCCCCAAGGCCACGTCCTCGAAAGCCTTCTCGTTGTAAGTAGAATCGATGGCCACCGCTCCGAGAATCGCCTCAAAGGTGTCCTCTTTGACGGAATCATCTTGTTCGATATGGTCTTAACGTCCCCTTTGCCCGTGGTCAGGTATCGGCCTAATTCAAGGATATCTGCCCGCTCCGCCCATATCGCCTTGCAAACGAGTTTCTTTCGTATCTCCGTAAGTTCGACCTCATTTAAGCGACTCTCGAACTCCTCATCTTTGTGGATCTGTCCATACCAAGTGGGCATTTTTCGGTAACGACGTAGCCCAAGACTTCGTCGCCGAGGAACTCGAGTACTTCATTGTTCTGGCCCCTGTTCATCAGGATAGGATTTTCGAATAAAGGCTTGCTGAAAAGCATCCGATTGCAGAAATGGTAGCCGATCGCCTCTTCGATTTCTTCAAATTGTTGTTGCGTCAGATAAGACACTCCTTTTTAGAGGAGCGACGATAGGCATTGACGATTGGAAAAGCAAAGATGAACCGCCCTCCCTTATCGAGCAAAAGGCTAATCCAAAGTAACCTCTTGATTAGACTTAACGAAGATATCCAACCGTGAATCAACATCTATTTTCGTCACAAGCCAGTTTTTACGAGAACAGACGTTAATAAAATCGTCAATCCGATTGAGGCCATTGATTTCTTTCAAAGTAACCACAAGACCAAATCGAATATTCCGACCATCCAGAGGATTCTCCCGATTTTTGTCTGTTATTTGAATTGCCCAATCGTTTTCGCCATAACGTTTTTTAGCGATGGCTTTCCCCTCGACAGTTTCGCAAATATGCTTGATGTTGTCCCATTTTCTAAAAAGAAGGCGGGCTTTTCGTTCGTTCGTGCCGAAGTCATCGGGCAAACTTTGTCTATCATCATTAATTGTTTTGATCGTTTTCCCATCCCAACGGCCAAACGCAAGATCCAATTCCGTATCGGTATAATCGACGCCTTGGCTTCTTGAACAGCTTGGTGAGTAGCACAATGTCGCTTTGGCTTTATAAGGATATTTTTCTTTAAAGACCGGAACGGGAAGATCGTAAGTATACGTATAGTATTGTTCGCATCTGCCCGAAATGAAGAAACGAATTTCGTCGTCTTTTGATTTCACGACATCGAGAATGCTCGTGGGAACAACGCCATAACCCAGATAATTTGCCTGAGGATTGTCGGCCTCCATCTCCCACTGAGCCGCCGAATCGATAATCAAAGCTTTCGCCACCCGAACATCTAACCCGAGAATGTCGATCAGGAAGGAGAGTTTTCGTGCAATCCAAGGGGCGGCAAAACTTGTCCCTGAGACCTCACGCCTTCCCCAATTGTCCCAAACAACCATTTTTTTCTGGTCGTCACCGCCGAAACAGGATATGTCTGGCTTTCTAAAGAAAGACAAAATAGGCCCCCGGCGAGCATAAGTCGCCGACGTTTTGAGTTCGGAGGCGGAATTAACAATCAACGAATTGATGGAATCGGCTGGACTTCCAACAATTTCTGAAGGGAATTTTTTGGATCGATTGGTCGCCGCGACGACAAAAACAACATCGAATTCGTTTTGGATAGCATCAAGTTCGCTGGCGGCCAAAGAAATGGAATTCGGGTTGACGCTGGGCCCGCTTCCCAAGGACAAATTCCAAACTCTAATGTCCGGATTGTCTCTCACGATGCTCCTAATGTTTTTCGAAAAACCGAAAGAATTGGCGCCACTATGACGAGCGATCCCAAAATGGCGAACGCGAAAACGCCCACAGCCATCATCGAGTTCGGGATTGAGAGAGGGGCCATCGACGATCAAGGAAGAAACGCTCGTTCCGTGCTCATAATCCTCGGAAAAGGTTTCGATTTCTTTTGGAGTGAGGTCGCGAAAATCAACCCAGTCAGAAAAATATGCCTTTTTTTCAAAAAGGGTATCGAGCACGCCAATGCAAGGCTCGCCGTTAGGCTCAGGGATCGCCGGAGCATCTTGATTCACATCCTCAAAATCATCGTGGTACTCAAATTTAGAAAAATCGGACATCGCGATGAGATAAGGGGCCTTCGACTGCAAAGCAATAATCTCGGCGGGCGAGAGAAAGAGACCATCCCCAAAGATGCGATTTGCATCGATCTCTGGCAAAATCCTTCGCAGAACATCGATGACGGACTCCCCCGTCCGATAAAGTGAAACAAAGCTGGGTTCCGTCGGGTCAACGCTGCTCGAAGGAACACCTAATTTTTCAACATAAAATGAATCAACACAAAGCTGAGAAAAGGAGGTTTTTGAAAGCCCTTTTCTCGCAAAAGAATTACTCTGCGTTTCGATTTGATCGATATCTGCTTGAACGAACTCCGCTTCACTGGGTTTGAATTCCTGAAAAATGGCAATGACGGCCTTAAGGCGATCGATGGATTCCAGAAGAACCGCGCGAGGAACATAATAAGTAATGATGTGTTTGGGGTCGGCCGCAGAAGAAAATTTCGCGCCGACGATATCCTCGCTTGGATTCCGCGAGCCATGGGACAATAAACAGCGAATGCGATTGCTTTTCGCGATGGTTTTCGTGTAAAAAACGCTGACCAACGCGCCTTGAATAACGCTGTTGTCGCTCCAAAAGCGTGAAAGCGAGGTGAGATCAGCAATTAATTGAAATAAATGGGCAAGCCGAACGACGCCGCCGCGCGGTAGTTCGACCGGCCCGGGTCGAGAAGGGTTCGGCCGCGATTTGAGAATCCCTTGAAGCTTTAGCAAATCATTCATTATTTCTTCACCTCCCGGGCAACGGTGCTTTTAGAAGATTTCGTTAACAACGCTATCTCGCGAACGGTGAAACCTATTTTTCGCAACCCTTCCGCTGATTCATTTTGCAAAGAAGGCGCCGCCGTGTGAAATAGACGAACGAGATAATCGAAAGGATCGGTTGGATCGCTAAAAGCAATTGAAGTCCGAATAATGTTTTCCAAATCGCCAGGATAAGGAATCGGTTTCATACAAGCGATAATTTTGGAGAAGAGTCTTTCGTTTTTCCCGATGCCACGATAAAAAGGAGACAATTTATCAAAAACCTGAACCGCTATCCCCGAAAGATCTTTTTGTGTGTACCGATTAAAATTTATCACTGCATCAAAGCGACGGACAAGAGCCTTGTCCAAATTTTTATAAAGATTGGTCGTAGCAAAAAGAATCACATTCTTATTTAGGTCATCAAACTCTCGCAGAATGGCGCTGGTAGCTCTCCCCATTTCACGAAGATCATTCGCATCGACGCGATCGAGCGCAATGGCATCCAATTCGTCAAAAAGAATCATAATGTGGTCTGGGTGAGGAAAATCTCGAATCTCTTGAAAAAGAGAGGCGATGTTTTTTGTGGTTTGCCCCAGCTTGCTATCGACAATATTATCAAAAGCAACCGCATAAAGATCGCGATGCAAGACACGGGATAATTGCCTTACGGCTTCGGTTTTTCCGGTTCCAGGGGCGCCTTCGAACAAAAACTTATTAACCCCGCGTTTCCCTTTGATGGCATTGGCGACACCTATGAGATCGTTTTCAATGGAACTAGGTAGGAAAAAACCCTCGATGCTTGGCTGAACACGCTTAAAAAACATCAGATTATCGCTACTCATTTGAGGAATAAAAGTGTTTGCATCCGAAAGCAAAGAGATAATATAAGAGGCAATTTCCTCATCGCCGCTTTTGTTGAAATCGTTGGCAATTTCATAGGCTTCGCTCCGAAAACCCGAATCGTTGCCTTCGCTGTAGTATTTAATGAGGTTAATGATGTTTTTCTTCTTCATATTTCGTCTCCTGCGATAGTATAGCATATGCGGGACTCAATTCAATGTTTTTGGGACATAGTATACATATTTTTGTTGATAATCCCCTATGCTCAAGTAAAATAAAAGAGTCACCAAGAGAAGAGTGACTCTGCCGACCTGCAACATCATCCTATCCCGCTCTCGATGTCTTGGCAACACTTCCTCTCTGTGAACAGAAAGGGCCTCGTAGTAAATGCGAGGAATTATTCAATGAGAGTAAAAAACATTATTGGCTCATCGGATTCGCTACCGCCGTCTGGTTATAGCAGTTGGTTAGATTTTTGGAAAGCGCATTACCACGGCAGTCAACTGCTTCGTTGCGCGGCATATGGCCACGGAAACGAACATACCGACTTGGTTGGCGCTCACGTCAAAAAAGTCGACAGCTCCGACAACAGCTGCTATATTGTGCCACTTTGCAAGACGTTGAATGCTTCAGCCGAAGACTTCTACGTCAATGACGACATGATGGTCCCGGAAAATCAAGACTGATCTGATGGCCAACCATCCCTCGACAAAAGCCGCCCCTCTATTTGGACAAAGCCGAGCAGAGAGGCGCTTTTGTCAAAGATCAAAGTGCCGCCGCAAAAGATATCTGTGATAAATCCAGACGGGGAAGTTCAAATGTTTGCTGTTTTTTTAAACTAAAAAAGAAGCCGAGAGGACTGACAACACGATTTTTGGAGGATAGGAATAAAACAAAGAGGCTATCTTTGCCTAATTACAAGATGTTTCCATCATTTTTCTCAAAGCTTCAATGGTTCGACTATGCGGCTTTTTTCGGAGACGTATGTATTTTTTCGTTTTTGCTCATACGATGGCTTGTCATCAAAAAGAAAAAGAAAACAATCGGCAAAGAAAATGAAATGACGGATACAGAACAGCGGATTTTTGACACCCTCGGCGGTAGTTCGTTCTGGTGCATCAGCCTGACGCTTAATCACATCTCCGAAGAGTACAAATTCGATTATGAGATGCGGATCCGCTTATCCGATGCAATATTGACCTTTTACGATCGGTTCCGAGAAAAAATAAGTTCGGTTCCCGGCCGAGAAACGTCTAATGAAAAAATAATATCCAAAAGGATCGGTTATCTTTTTGAATACGCCGGCATCCCGGCTAGAGACGAAGACAAATTCGTTGCCGATGGAACATCCAGTTTTCCGGCCGCAACCAGCAAAGGAAACGGTCGCTATTACTACGCTAGAAAAGCCTCAAATTCGTTTTTATCTTATGGGGACGACCTCATTTTGAAATTTTCCCAATCAATCCACGCTGTTTTAGGATTCTCCGGAAAAGCATACATCGATACCATCAATGCCATAGCGAAACTCTGGTTTGTTAGCGACCACCGCGCCCTTTTTCCGCGCGGAATATACAAACAAGAATTGCTCGACGTCTCCAGCGACCCCGAAGAAGCTGAAAAAGTAATCGAATTTTTAAAATTCCCAAACATCAAAGAAACAAAGTTTCGTATTTACGAATTTGATGGGATTTTATATTGCTCCGATTTTTATGTTTTTGCCGAAAAAAAACTCGCCCTACTCGATTATGACGAAAGGCTTTGCACGGCCCTTCATCATAAAGACCAAGAGGCCTACTATCTCGAAGATAAAGTCGCCCAAACATTAAAAAAAGCGATGCCGCATGCCAAAATTTGGCAAGGGGTCTACCTCAACGGCTTTGAAACGGACGTCATTGCTTTGGAGGGTGACGATCTCTTCGTCTTCGAATGCAAAGCCGACAAATTCACCCCTTGGATGATGGAAAACGAAAAACGAAGAAACAGCGCGGAAAAAGAGTTAATCAAAGCGAGCGAACAACTGCTTGTCCGCGCAAAAAAATGCATAGAATTGCGAATTGCCAAAGTGACGGACAAGAAAGGGGTTGTTTTAGAGACAATCCTCCCGAAAAAATACATACGAAGTTACGTCGTAACCCAAGAAAACCTTCTGGGGCTTTCCTATCTCTCAAAAGAAACGGCAAAAAGAATGCATTTCAAGGCGTTTCCCTTCATTTTCTCCTATGATGATTTGGCATTTGACCTCGAATGGACTTCGAAGACGGGCAATTCCGCCGAATTCCTTCGGCTTTGCTCGGAAGGGGAGATGCAAGGCGACCATCTTTCCGGCCTTTTTGAGTATGATCCTGGCCCCGAAAACTTAACAGGCGACGTGAAGAATGTGATTTTCCGCAATAAATTCTTCACCGAAAAAATGACGAATCTTTTCTTCAAAAAGGAAATTGAGAGCAACGCTGACGACGGATCAGAAGTTTTTTGTTTCTTCAAAACGCTCGTCAAGTCAATCCCGCCACAACAAAAGGAACTAATTTGTGATTTATTGAAAATCAAAAATCAATTTTTAGCCTGCAGGAGCGTGGACGAATTAACCCATAAACGCTATGTCATGGACCGATACGATTTAACCCTATCGGGAAACTACAGTCCCAAAAGAGCGGCAATTTCATTTATCTGCTCACGCGAAGGGACGCTTGAGAGTTATGTCATCTTCGACAATCTCAAGGAGCAATCCGCTTATTTTGATTGCGGACGATATTGATGGCTTCCAGATACATCTTAGTCTCTAAAATTTTCAAGAAGATCCCAAGTCAAACGATAATATCTGTGCTTATCCATCCAACCAGATGGCAGACTAGTCTGATCTCAAGATGTTTTATTCATCGATAAGCCGATTAAACTAAACTGATTTTAAACCTGACGCTCCAATCCCTTCATGCTCGTTCTAGCTGAGCAATTATCCCCCATAATCTATTTCATACCGCAAAAAGGGCAATGGCCCTTTTTAATTGTATCCTCAAGGACGCCGTGAATATCCGCCTGGAAGAAAGCTGAGAGAGCATCCGTGTGCGTGTCCTCTTTGTATCGGATTATTACGTTCGCGTATATCGAAGAATCGTCGGGGAATTTTCCAGCGCGAAAAAAGTTTCGCCACAATCGCATCAAGCGATGGCCATCTCGTTTTGTCACCTCTTCGCATTTTCTCCATTAGGCAGAAAACCATTCGGGTTTAAACGACAGCCGAAATCGATTACCGTGAAACAAAAATCCTTATCATAAAAACGACTCTTTCAAAAAATAGTGAAAATTAATTGCTAAATTTACTGAGGTTGCAACTTATTGAAAGGAGAATCCAAATTATGGATAATGAAAATTATATCTTTTGCAGTCGATGTGGTAAAAAAATCCTATCTCAGCGGGGGCGCCGCTCCAATAACGATGTCGTTAGGAGATGTCCTTACTGCGATGAATTCCATTCCTTTTATCTCAGCAAAACGAATAAAGCCAATGCGAAGAAGAATTAGTCTTTTGACGAATTAAGCCTTTCATCCCCTGCCAGCGAGTATCGTAACCTCTCCTTTGCTGGCAAGCCGGTCATCGTTCGCTTCTCAAACCAGAAAGCCTTCAACGGTAAACCAGGTCCCTCTTTTCTTAAGAAGACCCGGCTCGGGGATAAGAAAAAACCGACGATTATGAATAGGAGAGACCCAAATATCCGGCATGATCGCTTAATTCTTCGACAATCCGGTTGAAGCACTCGTCATAATCCCATTGGAATTTTCGATGTCTTTGCCTAAATAAACCAGGCAGCAATTTTTCAAAGAAAGCAAACAATTAATCAAAGAAATTGGCAATGGGGCTTTCCTTGAGGATAATCCAGTCTTCAGCAAACATACCTTTTTCATAAGGATAACGTTTGCCAATACCGACATTCTCAGGGAAAGACTTGGCCGAGGTTTCACAGGCCGAAAGAGGGTTGTGCTTAAGGCAATTATTAACCCTATGAAGCAAGGAATAAGCGTTGTAATGCGGGAGTTTGAAAACCTCAAAACATCTTTATCTCGTGAAGGCCGTCGGTGAATTCACAGAAAGGCCTCAAACTGAATTAGTTCCCTTATAACCATGTTTGCCGATGAGCAAAAGGGCATGGCGGTTGATTTCTGCGATAACCTTTGAAATGATTTGGAAGCATGAAGAGCGGATGACATTATCAATGCCCAAACCTTTTTGTGCCCTCTTCACGAGCAGGGCATCCACTTAAAGCAAATCCCTCCACGACTCCAGTTTACGCGAGCAAGGACCCATAAGAATTAAAAAAGCACCACTAATTGGTGCTATTTTATTGTCAACTAGGAGAGCGATTCCTAGAACGCTGACTCCGCTTAAGCCCAAGGCTTAGGCGCGCCGTGGTCGCACGCTCAATTTCCACCTTTGACGTCTTTAGTATACACCACTTTTAAAAACCAAGGTTTATTTGATTCGTTTTTTTGGATAAATAGTAATGATTTCTTCCGCCCCATCTTTTCGAATGTTTGTTACGATTTTCAAAAACGGGGCCTTGTTATTCTGACCAGGCCTTTTGCCGAAATAGATCATCGATCTTTTCCGTTTTGGGTCTTTTTTATAAGAAATCGGATCTTTAAGAATCCCCGGGATGACTTTAATGTCCCGAATTTTCAAAAGGTGCTTTTTCTCCGCGATGTGTTCGGCTCCCGTTTCGCTTCTTGCTTCTTCCCGAACATACACCAGAATACCATCGCGGTTTATCATGGGCTTAGGCAAATGCGAAAGAGCGGACACGATGTTCTGATCTTTTTCTTTCTTCATTGCTTGAAAAACGCGACGCCTGATAAATTGGACCACGCATTTTTTTTCGAAGGACGCGACCGAGAAGATTGACGATAAGATTTATAGGGCAGATGTTGACGATACGAAGCGTAGGGGACGAATTTCATAAAAGGCTTGTAAGCGCCGCCCGTGGCAAAAGGAGTGAAGAAAACACAATAGCCGTTGAGATCGCGAATCCAACCATCCCAAGACCAGCCAAGTTGCTTTCCCGAAAACGCATAGACCATATCCTGCTCGATGTAAGCGACCGGCTGACCGGAAAACAAATAAATATCAACGCCGTTAATGGTGTAGGCCGTCGGATCCCCAGTTTGATCGTAATATACAAGCATCATTTTTAAATCCAGCCCTTTCTACCGCGGCCAATAACGAAAAAATAGAAAATAAAAGATAAATAATCGCCTAAGTTGATTTTACCACCATCCGCAATAAAGAATGGCGCTAACTCATTGAGCGTTGGCCGAATTCACTAAACCGAACATACTATAAGCGGTAAAAATCATACTGTATTTTTAACGGAGGATCGCCTCAACGTATACAAAGCAAAACTTTTAGTATCCTGCAAGGGCCATCATCTGTCTTGATGAGTTTTGCTCCGCCATCCGTTGTCTCGGCCTTATCGAATGCCCGAGCTGCATTTTTTCCTTGCTTCTCGAATTCTTTTTATTTTTCGCTGACGTCTTTCGTTTTATCCGTTGGCTTATCTTTTTAGCAGAGACGCTTCATAAAAATGTTTCAGGGCGCGAAGGCGAGGCAAAAGAAGTTTCAGACATCGGAATCGTCCCTTTCGTTCTTCGTTACTTATTTGTTGCCGGTTACTTTGTGCCAATCAATTTGTAGTCCTGCAAATCGTTTAGTTTAAACTGTTTATATCTCGCCAAAGAAAGACGAGAAAGGCCTTTTTGGTTTAGAAAAGTTTACAAAATGGTTGATGGCGAATCGACCTAATATCAAAATCCGCCCCGACAGGGACGCCACGTTTCCAATTCGGCCACATTTTGTCTATTTTCGCCTTGTCCTCGGGCCGGATGAGCATCAACGAATTCAGCGTGACAACCCAAGAGTTGGAGACTTTTGTGGATTACGTCACCGCCTTGAGCTGCGCCGATGTCAGGACCGTGGGCGGCGCAACGGCAACGAAGCAGACGCTGGAAAGCGATTACGCCGCCCTAAGTAACGAAGATGTCGCCGCCATCCCCGCCACGACATTGGCAAAATACGCCTATATGCATTCCTATTGCCAATACGTGATTGCGAATAACGTCAGCGGCTTAGGCCAAAACCTCAGCCAAGAGAACAAGGACCGTTATCTTTTGGGCGGACTAGCTTGCCTGGCCGCTCTCAGCGGGGTTTTGCTGATCTTGCTCCGCAAAAAGAACAAGAAAGACTAACTAATTGATTAATCCGATGAAATGGCCGCTCCTTTAACGAGGGGTGGCCTATTTTCTTAACCCGTAGGCTCCGTAGATTACTCCCAAGATAAGCCCCAGTAGGGTTTCAGCGATTATTTTCAAGAATCCTGCCGTTCATCCCCAAACGCTTGAAGAACAGGATCCGAGCATTCGGAGCGTTGATCACCTGATATTGCGTGTCGGTATTTGATAACTGTCGAATAGCGATGCCGAGAAGCCTTTTCAGATCGCCAGCCCAAAGGACGGAGACACCCCTTCATCTTTTAAGGCGACACCAATCGTTGAAAGCGAGATCGGCGCGGTTTGATTGTTCGCTTTCGTCATTTCTTACCTTCGCCTCTTGATACGTGAGCTCAAGGTCGTCCCCTCCATTTGCTCATCGTTACCATCATCAGAGAAGATGATGGGGCTTCTTCCTTCGGCGAACTGAGTCCCACCGCCCCCACTAATCCGCTCCCCGCTCCCAGCCCGCGAGCCAAGGGGCGTTTTGCGATATCCGGATGGCGGCAAGTTTCAGCAGTTTTCCTTGGCTGAGATTGGGCGTTTTCTTGACGAAATGCAATCTGGTTGTATCATAAGGATTAATCAATAGAAATATTACTATTGTTTAGTTTTCCCGGGACATTTTTAAAAAACCACCACTATTCGCTGGGGGTGCCAAATCGGTCTCGCGCAACGCGCGGCAAAAGCAATATGAGTTACCGACTTTTAAGTCGGAAGGGGAGCAAGAATCATGCAAGGAATACATTTATACATTGGTTTAACCAATTTAGCCGATGTAATTGAGAACAAGGAACGCGAGCAACAAATCCCCTTGATTTCGGCCTTCGTCGGAGCCTTTTTTGACGGAACCAACGATTTCATCAAAAAACTCTCCTTCGCAAATGAGCAAAGGCTCCACGTCGAAAAATTTACCGGAGATAGAATCCATATCGTTTTTGGCAACACAGGCACTCTATCGTCCGATTTTTATAGTGTCGTGAATGGAGTCAGCCTTTTGGTAGGCAAACTAAACCAAGCTCAAGAAATGCAAAAACTGCCCACAATCAGCATCAACATGGGCGCGGATTTCGGCGATTACGAGAACGCACCCATTGACTTTCAAAGCGAAGACAAGTCCAAATCAATCAAAGAAAAGAATACGATTGGCTTCCCGGCAAATAAAGCGGCGAAAATCCAAGATAAGACTAATCCAGGCGAAATTCATTTCAGCAACCGAGTCAAAGATCTCCTTGATCTGGGCGCGGTGCATGAAATTTCTGACAGCACGGGATGGTATTCCGCATTTACGACCCGATATAGCGATACCAAAATTTACGCATTGACTATCGCGGAATTCTTGCGCGGGAATTCCCGACCACACCAAGTTTTCGATAGTGTGCAAAACAATCGGTCATTACTTCTAGAATCAGTCAACACCTTAGAGCAAAAATTAAACGCCCTGACTTCCGATTTTTTAACAGAAGGCAAACGGATAAAAACATACGATTCCGTAGAACTGACTGCCAAAGCAACCAAATATAAAGGTTTTGTCATTTATGCGGATATCCGCCATTCAACGACATTATTAAGTCACTGGCCTCAAGGCAGCGGCCAATACCACGCGATATGCAATGACCTTCAAAAAAGAATCTATGCGATGCTTGGGGGCATAACGAAGAACGGCTGTGATCACATCCAAGTTCAAGGCGATCGGGAAACCGCCATGTTGCCCGAAAAAGCGGACGCTGATGAAAAAGCAACGGGAGAATTAATTTTGAAAACAGCTTTTTCCCTTTTGAAAGGCAATATCAATATCCCGCTTTTGGAAGGACTCGGACAACCCGGCGAAACCCTCCCTATCGGCATCGGAATCAGTTTCGGAGAATTCCACGGAAGGACCATCGGGCCAGGGGACGCAAAGGAAAATTTTCTTTGCGGGCGGATCATTAACGACACCGACGATGCCGAAGACAAAGGGGCAAAAGCAGATAACACTATTGCGCTAACCGTCCCCGCTTACGAAGAAATTTGCCGTGTTGCTGGGGATCCGGTTAAGAAAACGGTTCGCGATTTGTTTAAACGTGAAGGAGTTTATTACGTTTCCCATGGAACTTATGATGATTATCGTAATAAAATGGCCCAATATTCTCGGCAAACCGCATTCGAAGGGCCCAAACCATGGTTAGACGACTGATCAATGTTCCCCAGCCATCAAGACTATCTGGGTTTGACGAGAAAACAAACCAACATTCTGGGGGAATAAACGCCAAATACGAAAGGGAGGGAGAGGCTATTTTCCAGGTTCAGGTCCAGAAGGAATTCCCCCTGCTCGTTTGGCATCCCTCCGTCATGGGAAAACAGTTGGCCTATATCGAGGGATGGCTGATCCACGCCGACATCATCAACTCGATTTCTCTTGATGAGGTTTCTTATCCTGATTTTGGACCAGAAATCTCCGCAGTCGTTCCTCTCGATCTCAAAGAGAGGGGCCTCATCATTTATGATTCTTTCCTTTGCTTTAATACCAACAATATGGACATCAGCATCCGCCATATCAGCGGAGATAACAACGGCCCTCTTGTGCCACAATCGATTTGCACGCATCTGGATGAAAAAGGAATCATCACCAAAGAAGATTGCATGATAGGCCCGCTGCGGACCACTTTGAATTTATACAACCAATACTTAGCGCTCCAAAAAGGTGAAAAGTCATCGTTTGATCTTGCGTGCTACCCCCACGGAGATGCCGGGCGAAGACAATACGAAATGGAACAGCAAAAGAAAAAGAAGGAAAAATAGCATGGATAACAAAGACAAATTGGATTACCTGCGTTATATGAGCGGCCGGATTTATGATCAAGTCAGTTTTAGTGAGGCAAAGCACGGGCTTCTCGTCGCGGCGGATACCGCGTTGATTGCTTCGGCCATCGGGGTAGCCTCTTCGATAAAAATTACCGAGAAATCGCCCAATTGGGAACTGCCCTTGATTTGGTTCGTGGCTGGCTGGATAACCCTGCTTGCCTTTATTTCTCTCATCATTTCCATCAAGGCGATAATCCCAAGCATGAAGAACAACGGAGAAACGAAACCAAATCTTTATTTTCATAAAGACGTCGCCGAAATGGATACTTCAAAAACCTATGACGCTTGCATTGATAAAAATAACGAGATCGAAGATATAGAAAACGAGAATATCGCCGTTGCAAAAATCATCAAGGCAAAAAACGCATCATGCAAGAGATCTGCCTTGGTGATGATTGATGCAATCTTCCCCCCGGCTATATTTTTTGACTTTTATCTAGGAATTCGATCCGCCGCAACGAAACGCCGCGCCAAAAAATAATCTGTGAACTAGAAAACGGATGATTGTCATCAAAAAAAGCCCGCCATAAGCGCTTAGGCGGGCCGCTATCTCTATGAGGTGACTAATCTATCCTAATGAAACGTCCATAAGGGACGGAAATATGACCATTCTCAGAGTTTGCCTTTGGAACCAAGATTAAGTATTGACCTTCGTCGTAGGACCAGCATTTATGTGCTAATTTTACTTCAAAGTTCTGTAACTCGATATTGTGTTTATAAAGGTTGTAAAATTCGTTTTGATACATATCTTTCAAAGAAATGCATCCTAACGGAAGCTCAATACTCTCCCGGCCTTGGCAAACTCTGAAGTCTTCATAAATTTTCATATGAATCCTCCAAAATAAACAAGGGCAACCGCCGGGTTAATGCGTCAGCGCCGTTATCGCCTCCTTTTTCACGGCTGCATAGTAATTTTAAAATCGTCCACAAAACAAAAAGAACAAGGAAAGGCATCGGTGAAGAGGCCACTCCCTCTTCGCACCCGTTATGTCCTTCCTGAGCGAAGCGATGCCTTTTGTCCTTAATTGAGAAAACCCTCTCCCCCGTCCTCAGTCTACAAGTCAGAGATGTTTTCTTTGAGGGGGACACAACCGGTCCGTTTTGCAGGGCAGGAGCCGCCCTCAAGATCCTTTGGGCCCTCATTGGGAGAATAAAAAGCTTTCTGTTCCGAAAAGGCGTCAAAGGGATTCTTGGATTATCCTTCTAGGCATTAACGCACCGACGCTATTAAGGAAAAAAGCCGCCCTTGGTGAGCGGATCGTTTATTCTCTCCTCTTCCACCGCGAGTCCGGAGGAACGTTTCTTTTTGGGCGGAGGAAGACGCCGCGGATCCGTTTGGATGGAAGCAACTCCCAGTAAAGAGGTAGCGTCGTTTGTCTATCCCTAGGAAACACCTAAGATGTTATTATAGTAACCAATGATTACTGGCCAGGCATTAACGTATCAATTAGACGAGAAGGCGGCCGTTCCCTGCGAGGACTTCTCTTTTCGGGGCGGCGTCACCTATATTTCCTATGCCAAGAAAGATGTCTTTTCCGTCTTGTCTTTGTCCTCTGTTCCATTTGCCAGCGGTTCCTTGTCCGTTGATGGGGTGACTCTCACCCCCGCCGGTTTCGCCGGCGGCACCGCCAAGATGATCAAGCTGGACGTCAAAGACACCGGATCCCTGACTCTGGTGATGTTCTATCCGGGCAAGGAAGAGGAATCCGAGAAAGCCTTCGGCAAATTGGCCTCCCAGCTCAAAGCGATCAAGTACCCCGCCGAGACCGAGGAAGGCAAGAAAGAGAAGCTCGTCATGCTCAAGATCGTCCTGTCCCTTAACCCCATCTCCTATATCCTGATCGATCTCAATGACCCCTTGACCCAAAAGAACCGGGCTCTTTGGGAGTTGATGTTCTTGGATTATAAGGGCGCTGCTTTCTTCTTATCGGAGAACCCCGAAAAGGGCCCTAGCAAAGCAAAGGACGCGAAAGTCCCGCTCAAGAAGGCTCTTTATCTCCCCTACCGGATTCCCTTACTCCTAACGTCTTTCTTGGCGGTTGCTTAATCTTTCTTGGGTCTCTAGAAAAAACTCCATTGATTCTTGGTCTTTTTTTGCTCGCCCTTCTTCTTGTAACGGGTCTTGCCCCGCCAAAAAAGGAGGGATACTCTCTTTCTCGTGTCTCTCTTCTCGGCGAGCGGGCCCCACGCCGCCACTAATCCGTCCCTACCATCCCCAGCCCACGAGCCATAAGGCGTTTTGGGGAAAAACGAATAGCCTGACGGAGATATAGAACCATGCTCGGCCCTTTAAAAGTTAGTACTTCTTGATTCTCTGGCGGAAAAGCGATGGTTGATAAAAACAAATGTGATTGGAAACGTAAATTATTCAAATCGTTTATTCACTCTTCGCCCCGTATAGTCAAAAAGAGTTGCTTAAAATTCTAGGTGCATTGTTTGGCTTCTGATTCGCCATTGTCGAAACGGCTTAAAAGGTCCAATCATGAATAACTAAAATTTATTATGGGCGAGGTAGATAATGGAAAACTCTGGCCAAAAAACTCCAAAAAAGGTAGGAATCAAAGAACTGATAAATAGAAACTCTACTTCTAAAGGGGAACCTCCAGCCCACTTTAAATGCCGACAAAATCCGCGATCGCTTGCGACTTTTTTGATTTCGATCAAAGCAAAGGACTATAGGCAAGTTATTGTTTCTTGCCACCAAACGGAAGTCTTCGACTATCCCAAGTAATATTTCTCTTTACTACTTTAGCAGGTACACCTGCCAAAACGACGTTTTGTTCTGTGAATGGCTTGGTTAATATGGATCCATTACCAACCACGCAATTATCGCCAACCACAACCCCTTTATTAATCAAAACCTGTGTACCAATCCATACATGGTTTCCGATACGAATATCCTTTGATTTGTTTATCCGCTCACCATCAAGATTCAAAATTGAATGAGAGTCGCCGGTCCGAAAAGAGATTGTAGAAGAAAAAAGACAATCATTTCCTATTGCTATTTTTGTGCCTTCGATAACGGCTAATTGAGTTTTGCCCATCATGTTGCAATTGTCGCCAATTAATATCGTATTATTGTTGTCCTCAACCCAAAAATCGACGTCGGTTAAATGACAGTTTGAACCAACAACAACATGGTTGTCGCTTCCTAAAAAGTGAAAGACACATCCGGAGAGAAGCCCACCTAAGGCAGACAGATCGATAATGTTATCTTTTCCAGAAGAAAACACCTTAGTTGAACAAATTAATTTTCCGCCCTGAAAAACATTTTTCCTTAACACTCTTACACCGCGAACATACATCCGATTACGAAAAATCCCCGGAATCAACCTTAAATATGATATATATTTTTCCAATTTCATTTCATTCACCAAACAGTCTTTTGAAAAGGGACCATCCAAGAAACATGAAGCTCATCACATTTTTCAATAAAATACTTCATTTTCCACTCTTTTTCTCACCAAATACAAACGAAGATGCTACCAAATCATCAAAACCAACAATGACCATAGGAAGAGAGAACTATTGAAGAGGCATCAAAGGCCCGCCCATTAAAAATCACATCTCATGAAAGCATCAAAGCTCATTAAGTTTTTATCTTTGTCGGCCAAAATAAGAGGGGCATTACCAAGTTTTTCTAATGGCCATTTAACCCCAATGACCGGGTCGTTCCACATGATGCCGCCATCATATTCGCCATAAAACTTTTCGGCACATTTGTAAGATACGATCGATTCTTCCAAAACCAGGTAACCATGGGCAAAATCAGCTGGAACAAGAATTTCTTTCATATTCTCGCCCGTAAGATCGAAGCCCAACCATTGCTTGAAGGTTGGCGAGTCTTTCCGAAGATCAACGATAACATCAAAAACGTGCCCAGAAATGCAACGGACAAGTTTGGGCTGTTGCTTCACACGCTGGAAATGAAGCGCTCGAATAACTCCCCTGTGTGAAATGGTGTAAAAGACTTCCTTTAATTCATAGTTAATCCCATTTTGGGCAAAAGCCTCAAGGGAATAATCTTTTACAAAACCACCCCGAATGTCTGGGGCAAAGAAGGGGGCAACAAGATAAGCGCCTTTTAACGGCAATTCTTCGAAAGCAAATTTAGTCATTTTTGACTCCTTTGAGCCACTCAAAAGTCATTCGAACACCTTTTTTAAACGGAATAGAAGGGCAAAAACCGCAATCATTCTGCAAATCACTGATCTGATAGGTCTCAATCGGCGTCATAACGCCAGTATATGGAATGTTGCCAAAAAGAGGTTTTTGGACCGGCTTAAGTTCATCGATAATATCTTCAACAAACGAACGAAGCGGTTTAGCTTTGCCGCTACCGATCAGATAACCCTTATTTGCATGGCCTCGTTCAGCAATAAGACGAAAAGCTTTCGCAACGTCGCTGACATAGATAAAATCATAGTTTTGCGTTCCCGACGTAAATTCTAGAGAATCACCATGAATGATTTTTTTTAACATCGTATTGAGGAATCTCGGGGAGCTTTCGCCGATGCCGTATGCGTTTGTGATATATGTCCAAAGAAGATCAATTCCTAAAGAATTAGCGATCGGCTTGCATATTTCGTGCGCAATAGTTTTCCCGGCACCATAAATATAAGCAAGCCCTGGCGCGGTTCCTTGACCATAAATTGCTTGGTTTGTCTCGAATTCCATAATCGACCCTGCACAAATGAAACGTTTGCAACCAATCTCAGCCGCTTTCCGAAGGCAGTTCACAGTTTGAAGAGCATTAGTAAGTTGGATTTTTTCATCACTCCGCTCAGGGCCAGCAGATCCGCGCCAAGCAAAATGAAAAAAGAAATCGCATTCTCCTTTGGAAACTACCATGGACAAAAAATCGAGATTTTCAATAGAGTGCGAATAATATCGAATATGCGAATCGATAACAATTCTCCTCGGAGTTGGTGACAAATCAATCGCAAGAATGTCATAACCAGAATTTCGAAGTTCTTTAATTACTGCCGAACCAACGAATCCATCTGCCCCCGTGACAATTGCTTTCATTTGGAGAATTCCTCACTAAAACGTTTGATTTGCTCAGACATTATTTCCTTCATCCTGTTTATATTCCGTCCTTCCAACTCATATTCTTTTGCCCATTCAACCATTTGATCTAGAGCTTCGCTGATGTGATATACCGGCTTCCAGCCAAATGTCTTTTTCATTAAGGAATTATCAAGGGCAAGATACCCCGCTTCGTGGGGCGCTTCAGGGATAGTGTGATCCGCCCACTTAGCATTGCTGCCCCATTTTTGACATAATACATCGACCAAAGCGCCAGTCGTAACGGCATCAACTTTATCCGGACCAACGTTGTAATAACCAGAGAAATGCTTATCTTCATATTGCTTTTCGGCGATAAGCAAATAAACAAATAAAGGCTCCAAAACGAATTGATAAGGACGGGTTGAATTACGGTTTCGGACCTCAATTGTTTTGCCCGCCTCGATGGCTCGGATGCAATCAGGAACGATCCGGTTCGGTGAAAAGTCGCCACCACCAATTACATTGCCTGCACGAGCGGTTGAAACCGCACAATCACCAGGCTTGTTAAAAAAGCACTTCTTGTAACTATGCGTCACCAATTCGCTGCAACTTTTAGAGTTGCTGTAGGGATCAAACCCATCAAGTTTCTCGTCTTCTTTAAAAGGATGATTATTTAAATCGTTGTTTTCGTAGACTTTATCAGTAGTCACATTCAAAAACGATTTGACGCACCCGTTATTTCGAATCGCTTCAAGAACATTCACCGTCCCCATAACATTAACGTGATACGTATAAGCGGGGTCTTTGTAGCCAATCAAAACAATTGGCTGAGCGGCCAAATGAAAAACAATCTCAGGTTTATATTTCCGGAAAACGGCTTCTAGACGGTCATAATCACGAACATCGCCGATAACGCTCGTCATACGATGCTCCAAACCACAAATTTCAAAAAGACTAGGCTTCGTGGGTGGTTCAAGAGCGTAGCCAATAACGTTGGCCCCCGCCTCCAAAAGAATCTCACAAAGCCAAGATCCTTTAAAACCGGTGTGGCCAGTTACTAAAACGATTTTGCCCCGATAGAACTCAAGCATTACCAAACCTTCCAAGGAGCTTTGCCAGATGCCCACACCGCTTCGAGCTTTTCTTTATCGCGCATAGTGTCCATGCATTGCCAAAAACCATTGTGTCTATAAGCGTTAAGTTGACCCATCTTTGCGCATTTCTCAAGCGGCTCGCGTTCAAAGACAGTCGAGTCGCCTTCGACCATATCAAAAATACTCGGTTCAAGAACCATGAAGCCGCCGTTGATCCAACCAGAATCCTGCTTGTCTTTTTCACGGAAGGCCTCCACCAAATCGTTATGCCCAAAATCAATGATGCCAAAGCGTCCCTCTGGCTGAATTGCCGTCATGGTCGCAATTAAGCCGGTTTTTTTGTGGAATTCGATTTCTTTTCTGATGTTAACATCAGAAACGCCATCGCCATAAGTTAAGCAAAAAGGTTCGTTTCCGATAAACGGCTGTGCCCTTTTGATACGGCCGCCAGTCATGGTATTGAGCCCCGTGTCTACCACCGTGACCCTCCAACGTTCCGAAACATCCGAATGAATGGTAACTTGGCCACCTTTCGAAAAGTCAAAGGTAACATCACTGTTGTGCAAAGCATAGTTTGCAAAATACTCTTTTATGAACTCCTGCTTATACCCAGCGCAAATAACGAAATCGTCGATGCCGTAAAAAGAATACAACTTCATAATGTGCCACATAATCGGTTTCCCACCAATTTCGATCATTGGCTTTGGGCGAAGGTGCGATTCCTCGCTAATGCGTGTGCCAAAGCCGCCTGCTAAAATAATTAATTTCATGTTTTTATTATACTCACGCTCAAACTGGTAAAAAGAACAAAATAAAAAGACTTATCAAAAAGTGTTGCGCAATTTGTCTTTGCCATTGCAACGGCCCCGACTCACTTCGCGCCGATTATCTGCAAAATTCCGCTATGCGGTTATTCCCAGGTTCGTTGTTTTCCTGAAAAAAAACTATATAGTAAAATAAGTACATTTCAGCAGGACTAAATGCAAACGAATAAAAGTAATCCAAAAATAGTTTACGTCGGATATTTCTCCCCTCTTTTTTCCAAAAGAAAAAAACAATGCTCGTTAGCGGGAAGCGATTTATATCTTTATTTATTGTCGTGTTTAGAACGCTCAGGGAAAAACAATAACATAATGGCGGTAGACTGCGCGCCAGGATTAAAAGAGCGCCACCTTCAAAAAGAAGAAAAGCTTATTCGAGGCAACACTAAGTTTTTATTTCGGCCGTCATGGTACTTAAACAAATTCATGAAATGGCCCAACCGTTTTTCTTCAAATCATTGGTTACACAAAAAACTCAAATCCTCGCTTTCTAAAAACGATATTTTATTAGTTTATCACTCGCTTTCATACGAAAAAGAGATCAAAAAAATTAAAGAGAAAACAGGTTGCCGATTAATTTATCAAATTGAAGAACTTTATAGTGATGCCAAACTCCACGTTTCACCGAAAGAAATGCAGGAAGAACTGAGCGGATTGTCGCGGGGGGACGCTTTTATTTTTTCCTCAGAATCTTTGAGACAGCGTTGCAATTTTGCAAACAACAAACCGTCATGCATTCTTTATGGCGCTTATTCAAACCACGCCCAAAATACAAAGCACGATCACAAGAAAGTTGAGTTAGTCTATTTGGGAACTCTTGATCCGATAAAACGCGGAGCAGATAATGCGATTGCGGCTTTAGATTTTTTAGATTCTTCATATGTTTTGCATATCTTGAGCGGCGAAGATCCGAGAAGAATTATGGCTTTAGCGGCCAAAAACACGCAAAGACAGGCATCGATAATTTTCGAAGGCCCAAAATATGGTCAAGACTTATACGATTTCCTCAATTCATGTGATATTGGTCTTAGCACCCAAAACGCTTGCTCATCCTTTAACGAAAGCTCCTTTCCTTCCAAAATCATTACTTATCTTTCGTGCGGTTTGAAGATTGTTTCTTCAAAAAGCGTTTCCGTTTTGAATTCTTCAATAAGTGATTGGCTCTTTTTTTACGACGGCGAACAGCCAGAAGAAATTGCTACGGCAATTCGGAGATGCTCAAAAACCGAAACTCAAGGGAATGGAGAAACGGCAATTAATAATTTAAATGATACTTTTTTAGAAAACTTTTCAGGGTTATTGGAGAATAGAGGGAATGATTAACATATCATTTTTGGTCCCCTGCCGTAATTCTGAGAACACCATCGTGGGCGCTCTCGATGCTTTACTCGCCATTTCCATCGAAGGCGACGAGATTATCCTTATCGATTCTTCGAGGGACTCGACGCCTCAGATAATCCGTAAGTATATGGCGGAGAAGCCGGAATTAATTAAATATATCAAGTGTAAAAACGATGAAGCGTTAATGGCAAAACGCCTCATCGGCCTTAAAAACGCAAGCAATCAGTACGTTTACTTTTTTGATAGTGACGATTTAGCAAATCAAAAGCAGTTTTTATCAATCAGAGAGACCCTTTCAAGCAACAAACCTGACATACTTTTTTTCAACGCGATTGAAGTGTCGGAACATTCAAGTCTTAGGATTATTCTTTTTGAAGGAAAAGAAGACGGATGGCTCGCCAAAGAAACGGTCCTGTCCTATTGTTTTTCCAATCTAAAAATCGGCCCCCTTTGGTTGAAAATTTTCAAGAAAGATCTATATGATATCAATTCCTGTCCGGCTGACTTGTTGACCTTTTCTTGCGGAGAAGATTATTTTCTCACGTTATCGATTCTCAAAAAAGCAAAAACGTTCTTCTATTCAAAAAAATCTCCCTACAAATATATCCACAGGAAGGGGAGTGGCTTTCGGAAGATTAGCGTCCAAAGAATGCTTGACTGCCTTTGGTCGGTTGAAACGAGTTTAGCCATAGCAAAAGAACTGGGGCGGCCGGATTTAGCAAATAAATATCTGGATGCCAATGGATTTTGTCTAATGTATGGAGCCATTTTATACTGTTATTCCACTTCTGTCAGTTATCGCGATTTTAAAAAAAACAGACACATTTACCTAGATTCCAAAGCGTTTGCAATTACAAAATCAAAAAAACTATTTAAACACTCCTCTGCAAAAATCAGGCTTTTGGCCCTCGCTTTAAAAATTGGGTTATATAACCTACCCCACAAATTCGCTAAGAAAGCAATGGAATCAATTAATTCTTTTTAGTTTTCCCAAAAAAGGATGAAAGTTTTGAAAAAAGGGATCTTTTTTCCTCTTGACTGTAGTAAACAAACAAAATAATCAGGCCATAAAGAATAATGAAAATCAAAACTTCAATGGTGAATTGCCACCAAGAAGCGATGGGCCATAGGAAATAAAGAATCAACCCCATAGCGCAAGCTGGAATTGAGATTAAAAAGTATCGGAGGTAGCATTCACGAAAAAATCTCCAAATTGCTATTTTTTGTTTTTTCCAAAAAACAAAAATATCGATGCAGATATATGCAATCGTCATTGTAACGCCGATGCTCGCGGCCACCCCAAGTGCGCCAAACATTTTTCCAAACAAGAAAGCAAGGCCACACCCGACAATAGAAAAAGAAAGAATAATTACCGTCGAATATTTGACTGTTTCAACATAATAAGAATGAGAATACATTGGTATCTTCGGAATTTGAATCAAAAGCGGAAGCATCAAAAACAAACAACATAAATATGAATCTGCATAACCGATACCCATAAGTTTCCTAATAAAAAACTGTCCAAAAAAACCAAACCCGAGAATGATCAAGCCGAGCAAAGACATCTGGTATTTCCCGACCTTTAAAAACAAAGGGTATAGATTGAAACTAAACGGATCGTCCTTCGCGATTCTTGTTATCTTAGAAAGAAACATCCCAGCGACAACGTTTGAGAGTGAGGAAGCGTATTGATAAATAGTGAGTGCATAACCATACACGGCAATATTTGCAGCATCAGACACCGCCCCTAAAACCGAAGGCATCAGGTTCTGGGTTAATTCTTGGCCTAATACCGCCAAGGAAATCCAAATCACGAGAGAAAGGACTCTCTTCACGATAACTCGATCTCTTAATTTCAAATCGATTTTGGTACTACATTTTCGCTTGATGTAAAAAAATTTTACGATATCAAACACGATGTTTACAACCAAACTCGAGAGAACGAGAAGAAAAACGTCTTGCTGATAAAAAATCAGCAAAGACATTACGCCAAGCGAAACGAATTTATTGATTAATGAAAACAATTTCAACGATACAAATTCTTCATAAGCATCAAAGATAGAATTTACAAAAAGAAGGGGCACCGAAACGAGAGAATAGACTGCAACAACCAAAAACAAGGGCTTAAAGGCTCCAATTTGTTCAAGAGAAAGGCCAGGGAAAATCGAGCTCAAAAAGAAATAAACCACAATTAAAACGGCCGCGAGAAAGGCATCGATGACGAAGTACATCCGCAAAATAATCGATAAGTAAAGCGTTTCCGCTTCTTTATCATATTTGGCCCTGCATTCGGCTATAAACTTCGATGCCCCAGCACTGAGCCCATAGTCAAGAGAAAAAACGCCAATCAAAGAAACGGCCAAGGTATACAATCCGTAGTCGTTCTTCCCCAAATACCGGGACAGCCAAGGCGTAAAAAAAAGGCCAAGTAAAACCGAAATAACAATTAATATGTACGATAAAATAGAACCAAAGGCAATTTGTTTGTTTGAGCGGCGCTCAACGTTATCTGTCGTTTCCATTTTTCTTGTTTGCGTTATTATATCAACAGGAATAAAAAAGAACATTAAAAAACAATGACCTTTAACCCACGGAGGGATAATATTATTTTGTTGTTTCTGCTATTTCCCTAACGGTATCTCACCACGACATGATAATCTATATTGCTGTTTTATTATTAATAGTTTGCGTCCCCCCCCTGCTCCGAAAAATCCCTTGGAAAACGGAGCGGCAAGAGAGACTCGCAATTTCTTTGCTTTGCTTTTTCCCCATTTTTCTTTTATTCGCGTTGAAAAACATATCAGTCGGAACGGATTCAAAAACCTATTATTCTTTTTTTGAAGCGACAAAAACGACAAATTGGTCAACCCTTTTTTTAACAAAAAAAGAAATTGCAGTTTATGGATTAATGAAAATTTTCACATCTCTAAACTTATCTTATTACGTTTTCCAGTTTTGCTTTTATTTGTTCGTTATTACTCCCTTCGTGCTTATTGCTTCAAAATATTGCGAATACCCAGAATTGTTTGCTTTAGCTTTTTATACCTTTGGCCCCTTTTCATTTGACATGTCGGCCCTTCGGCAAGCGGGAGCCGTAAGCGTGGTTTGTTTTGGCATCTATTTTTTACTCAATTCAAAGAAATACAGTTGGTTGGTTTTTGAATTTTTCGTCCTTTTTGGATGCCTTTTCCACCAAACTGCAATTTTCGCCGCTTTTCTACCACTGCTGTTAAAGGTAAGAATTAAGGATAGGTATTTCTTTTTCGTTTTTGGGGGTTACGCCTTTTTTCTCTTGGCTTTCCCTTATGCCTACGAGCTTTCTTTTTCCTTATTTTCAAAGCAATACCCAGGTCTTAGTATCCCGTGGACACCGTGGTATTCTCTAGCTATGTTCGGCGCGACTTTTTTATTGGCCTTTTCTGATCCGCGATCCAAACGGGCAGAGGCGGTTTTTTCCAAAATCTCCCCATCTTCCGCCATGGAACGTTGGGTTTGGCCTTCTTACCAAGACGATTCAATATCTGGGCCTTTGTTCGAATCATCTCTCCCTGTTTTGCTACTAATTAGTTTCCTCACTGGCACTTCTACGATTAGTTACGTAATTATGCGCCTAGCTAATTATTTTCTTTTATTTCTAGGCTTGTCTCTTTCAAGTTACGTTTCTCTTGTAAGAACGACAAAAGCGCGCCTTTTATTACGAATTGTCTTCAGCGGCATTCTCGTTTTGTACTTTGTTTACGCGTTTCTTTATGAAAAGCCATTATCGGAGATTCCTTATGAATTTTTATAAAAAGAAAAAAGCTTCATTCTTTTTCATATCACTTTTAGCTTTCATTACTCTCGCCCCGCTTCTGCTTTTTTGCTCTGCTTATTTCACATCTGAAGAAGAAATCATTTGCTCATCAATTATTCAAAAAACAAAAGAAGAAAAAGGCAACTATTCTTTTGGCGTGCTCGGATTCATGGGCTCAAAAAACGCAATCGATGACGAAATTTATTGGGTAGAAACCGATCTCGGCTATGCCGTTTCAAATTCGGCCACGAACGATATACAGACATATTATTCTAGCGAAAAAGACGATCTGTTTTCCCCAGCGACGATATCTCTTGGCAACACCAACATCCGCCTTTCAGTTATCCAGCCGATTAATTCCATTGAGGCTCCGAGTGAAATTAATCCCGGAGGTTTGCTTATCAACACAAGATCGTCCGATAAAACACTCGAATATCCGCCACTCGTTTTGCCTCAAAAAACAGCAGAAAAAATCCAAATAGCAAAAGGTTATTCGAATATTCTAGACATATTGGGAAGCCCAATAGAGATCAAATGCGCTACCAGGCAAGGAAACGTTACCATCGCTCATTTCTTTATTAATGGAGTTTCAATAGATGGAAGCGACGACCCTTATTATCTTCGATATGGAGATTTCATGATAGTTTCCAAGGAAACCCGTCAAAAATTTTTTGGATCTAGTGAAGCACATTTCCGGGCAAATCAATCCTTTTTTACTTTGTGTTCTTATATTAAGGAAGTAGAAAAAATAAAAGCAACAAATAACGTGAATCTCGATACTTGCTACTCAAAATATTATACCCTAAACAACGGCGTTTTCTCTCCTGACTATATCGACAAAGTCAGAAGTCAGCCAGAAAAGAATAAACTAAATTATTTCAAATATAAAATCGAGACATTTTCATTACTTTCTCTTTTTTTGCTTTTATTTATTTGGGCATTCCTTTTTAAGAGCGGCTCCATTAAACAATTGTCCAAAAACGACATCCTTCTTGCGTGGACATCAAATAAGAAACACTGGGATTCGTTCGTCGTAGTTATGTCGGCTCATTCGTTGTTCTTTTTGATTTCGTTTATGGCTCTTTGGCTGGCAAATGGGGTAAAAATCGGTGAATCATTCATATCCTTCTTATCGACTGGAATGATATCTGCTCTTGCTGGTGCCTTCGTCCTCTCTTTTTTCGTTTTGGTCGCTCTCCATCACCAAAATTCCGTTAAACACATCTAAGCCTTGCGTTGCGGTCGCTTCCCGGAATGGATATCAATCGCGCATTCCGGTCCGGAGAAGCGAAAGTTGTTTTCACTTTTTGGCAATATGCCAAGAGATTTTTTCAAATAATCCAGGAACAGCCATCAAAACGAACTTAATAACATTCCTAAGAAAATGCTTCCGAGTATACTTTGAACTAAAGAGGCGATTTTTATTTCCACGCCAAACGATATCGTTGGTAATAACGTCAATGTTTTCAAAAGAACCTTGTTTAATCAAAAGTGGCGTTTCAAGTGTTTCCCCATTGTATTTCATCGGCCGTTTTTGAAGGTGAATGTAAGCGAGTCCGAAATAAGCGAATTGGCCCTTCTTCTTGTTCAATAAAACTTTAAATAATTCGCCATGTTGATAAGCAAAAACGCAGTGCCTTTTATTTTCTTTTTCTTTTTTTGGAAATAAATAAAACGAATTCTGCAAACGATAATGAAGGCAAGAAACATCATAAAAAACCGGCGAATCGTATATTTCGACATGTTTTTCTGAACATATTCTATTCATGCCAAAATCCGTAATAGGTCGTTCTGCAAAAGCCATTGTCCCCTTTGCCCTAAACGCTTCTTTCCACGGCTCTTTATTACCTATTTTAGTGCGATATAGTGAATTCAATCTTGGCGTGTTTCGCAACAAAGAAAAATGTGATGTCGGCGAAATTTTGTCATACTTTTGAAGGATGTCTTCGGTAAGAAAAGAACGCAAATCGCCTAAAATTATGTCATTATCTAGATATCCCCAAAAATCATACCCGGAGAAGAGGTCCCGATAAATTTCGCCAAAAGCCGGAAAAAAATCGGTCGTTTTAATTCCGCACGTTAGCGAAACATCGACTTCCCCTTTGTAAAATTCAACAATATCCGCTTTTATTTTTTCCAAAGAAGTGTGAATTACACGAAAATTTGAATATTTAGAAGCGAAAGACGAATCAGTAAAAAACAAAAAATCGATTGTTGGGTTGTTCCCGCAGCTTTCGACAAATAAATCAAAATAATTCCGTAAAGCGGAATCTCCGCCGAAAGACGATGCAAACATAACAATTTTTTTCATATTTTTGCTCCGATAAAAAATCAAGGTCGATTCTTTGCGTTCATAATGCTTAACAGGTCCGCTTGAAGCCGAAGGCGATTATCCTCTTCCTTGAAATCATTCCCAATCAAGGAAAGAGCGTTCTCGGAGTAACTTTCCAAAACGTTAGGATTTGAGAGGGAAACAATTGCATGGCAAAGGCTCTTTTTATTTGTAACACAAATGGCCGCTTGGTTTCTAGCTAAGAACTTCAAACCGGCATTCGAATCTGGACAAATCGCAAGAACGGCGCACCCCGAGGAAAGACAATCAGTAATCTTCGTTGAAAATGATAAACGGTTTCGAAGCGCCATTCTTTTAGAAAAAGATTCAACATGTAAAGCAATGTCGTGTTTCCTATATTCATCAAACAAACGTTCGGAATCAACCGCTGCGTGCACTCGACAACCACACTTGACCAGTTTACTAACTATTTTTTTATTACTACAAGAAGTAAAGATATCAATAGTGCATTCTGCTGCGAGACCATCGGATTTCATTTGAACAACAGTTTTTGCCAAGTGCAAGAGCGTCCGCCACCGCCCATTATAGAGTCCGCCCGCATAAATCATCGATAATCGGCCAAAAACAAATTTGTGGGGTTCGGAAATCATCAATGCGGATTTTCGCAAGATTTTTATAGGTAAATGAAAAATGGGTTGCAACTCGTTTTTTTGTTCATCTGTCATCGTGTACAAAAGCGAACAACGAGCCATGGTTTTACGAATTTCTTTCCTAATCCAGAAACGATGAATCCAAAAAAACAAAGAAAAGTCCAACTGTTTCAATGAATAGTTGTCATCCGAAATATAAGAAACCATCGGAACGCCCGCAACTTTTTGACAAAAACGATCCAGTTTCAGCATAAAGGGGCTTGAGTAGTTGGGTGCAAAAATCAAATCAGGAGAAAACTGTTTAACAAAATCGATCAAATCCTTGTTCTTCCAACTGGAACAGCATCTTGATACATCCCGTGAAAAATAGAAAAAAGGGGTTTTAAATTTAGAAAAGAAAGATTTTAAACCATCTTTGCTTTCACAATTTGACCTTTCAAGAGACATCTCGCTAGCGGGGTAGAAGGACCGCCAAGGAGTTTTATGGAGGAGACTACTTTTCACGAATGACTTGTCTGTACCTTGTAGATATTGGTAGCATAGCGAATTATGAGGAATTCCTTGGCTGCAATAGACTTGAGCAAACGTTGCGTTAACACCTGAAAAAATATTGGAAAAAACGTTGCCACCATTTGAATAGTCAGCCCAAAGCTCCAATGAGATAATAAGAATTTTCATTTTTTTAGCTTAGTGTAAAAACGGAGAAGCCAAGATGAAAGGCGAAAGCCTAAGATGCAAGTCAAAAAACGGAAAAAACGACATCTGGAATTCCGGCCGTATTTAAGTATCCACCTCAACTGATAGAAATTCCTATTAATTCCCGGTAGCGTTATTTTCGGCAAAAAGACGCTAGATCCATTAGAAAAAATAAAGAAATTACACAAATAGCCGTTAACAAAGTTTTGGTCCGGACCAAAAGTTTCTGAATTTGAACAATTATTACCAAGCCGGAAAAAAGTCTTTTGAACCGCTTGAATATTCGCCACACTCCCGCTGTGGGAACAAGAATTGTCGTGAATGCAATAGAAATAATAATCATGCCACGGAAAGGAACTGAACACTTTTGCTTTTGCCAGCACCCTCGGGCACCATTCAACATCCTCCGAAAGCAAACCATCAACAAAAAACAAGCTATTTTCGAATAAAAAACTACGTTTTAGAAGCAGGGACCAAGCACCGACAACCATTCTTTTTTGATGAACCAAATAATCCAATGCAGCTTCGTGGTTCTGCTGAATACTATCTGGCATTTTGGAAGCGTTCTCGCAATAAATCACCCCACCAGATGGGGCGATTTTTGAATAAGGAAGAAGAAAGACGTCGACATCGGGCTTTAAATCTATGCACTTCTTCAAGTGTGAGATGCCATCTTTTGCCAAGTAATCGTCTGAGTCTAAAAAGGTAACAAAAAACCCCTGAGATTTTCTCAAGCCCTCATTTCTAGCCGAAGCAGCGCCTTGGTTGGTTTTGTGAATAACAAAGCAATTTGCCCGACCTTGACAAAAAGAATCGCAGATTGCTCCGCTGCCGTCTGTAGAACCATCATCAACAACAATTATCTCAGAATCCTCGAGATTCTGCGAAAACAACTCCGAAAAACAACGTTCGAGATATGGTTTGGCATTATAAACTGGTATGATTATTGTTAATTTAACCATAAACTTTAATATTTTATCATTTATCTACTGCCAATAATACACGAAAGGACAACATGAGAATTGCAGAAATTAACGAAGGATGCGGAATTGGAAGTACAGGATCATTATCGCTGGATCTTTCAAAAGATGCAATTCGGCGGGGTGATGAAGTATTTTTTGCATATGCAAATATAGACTCTTTCAAACTTCAAAAAAGCGCGAGAGTGGGCAATACAATAGAACATTATTTCCATGCCTTGGATTCTAGAATAACGGGGAAACAGGGCTATGCTTCTCGTTTTTCCACCATTAGACTTCTTCATCAATTCCAACGTTTTGCACCCGATGTTGTAAATCTGCACAATCTCCACGGAAACTACATTAATTTAAAATTGCTTTTCTCATATTTAGGCGAATACAAAATTCCGACAGTCATTACTTTGCATGATAGCTGGTTCTATACCGGAAAGTGCACGTATTATTTTGGCGCAGGCTGCACAAAATGGAAAACGAATTGTGGCTCCTGCCCGCTTTTGCATAAAGACAACGTGAATCCAACATGGCTGTTCGATAGGACTTCAAGATGCCTGAACGACAAAAAGAGATGGCTTTCCGCTTTACCTTTCCTCTATGTCGTTGGGGTTTCGGAGTGGATAACCAACGAAGCAAAGCAATCATTTTTAAAAGAAAACGCCTCTTTTACAACAATCTACAATTGGGTGGATTCTCAAATTTTTAAACCAACCCAAAATGATTTCAGGAAAAAAACTTCTATAAATGGCGAAAAACTAATCTTGATGGTTTCTTCGACGATATCACGATCAAAAAGTTATGATGAAATGGTTTATCTAGCGAGCAAAATAGCCCCCAACCAATTGCTTGTATTGGCTGGCGCGAACCCCGAAAGGCTTGCCATTCCTAAAAATGTCATTTATCTCGGCGAAGTTTCAAGCAAAGAACGACTAGCAGATTTGTATTCATCCGCGGACGTTGTGGTGAACACGACACAGTTTGAAACTTTTGGTTTAGTCACTGCGGAGGCGCTTTCTTGTGGAACGCCAGTAATCGTTTATAACAACACGGGTTCAGCGGAATTAGTCAACGAACGTACAGGCATGAAAATAAACAAAGAAGACGGAATGGAAGCAATATGCTGCGCCGTGAACACTATTTTATTTAATACAAAAGAATTCTATTATCAAAATTGTTTAAATTTCGCCAAGGCGCTTTTTGGAAAAGAACAGAATATTGAGAAATATATGGAAATTTATAAAAAGGCAAAAGCTAAAGAAACGTGGTAAAAGGGTTTTTCAGTAACAGGTTAGGTCTATAATAAAAAAGGTAAAATTATGAGGTTTGTTATTTCGGGGGCGGGCGGATTTCTTGGGAGGCATCTAACAAGGAGTCTTCTAAACAAAGGACATGTCGTTTTTGCTATTCTCGGAAAAGGAGAAACGCCATTTTTGCCAGCCGACACCCCAAATCTTTTTTATTTAGAACTAGATTTGCTCCACTCTATCGAAATTGAACCTTTGGAAAAAATAGATGCTTTTTACAATTTTGCATGGGCGGGGGTCGATACATTTTACAAAAATGATGATTCCCTGCAAAAAACAAATCTAAAAATTACTGACAATTTTTACCAATTCTGCAAAAAATCCAAGTGCCCAAAATTTATAGTCCCCGGCTCGGCTTCCGAATTTGGAGGAACGAGTAAAGTAATTTCGGGACTTGGGAGTTCTTCCCCTGTTGACCGTTATTCCGAAACAAAAATTATTATACGAGAAAGAATTGCAAAGTCTTGTGAGAAAGATGAAATAACCCTCTGTTGGCCTCTAATCACTAGCATTTATGGGCCAGGCAGAGAAGGCTCAAACGTCCTTTATTCCGCGATTACGAGTTTTTCTACTGGCAAGCCATTTCACTGTACAAAACTCCAGCAAGAATGGGACTTCTTGTATATCGATGACGCGATTGTGGGACTATATTTGCTCGGCGTTAAGCCCGTAAGAGGGGGAATTTATCCGCTAGGATCCGGAATCCACCACCAACTTTCTTGGTACGTCGAGAAAATCCATAAGAAAATAAATCCAAGCATTGGAATCATTATGGATGTCCCATACAAAAACAATCGCATCGATAATCAGGTGCTCGACATCTCAAAAATCCAAGAAGAAACTGGTTTTTCTCCTTCTATAAGTTTTTTGAAAGGACTCAATCAATGGCTTCGCTTCCTAGCAAAAGACAACTAACGCAATAGATGATTGGAATTAACATGGAAAACAACTCCGTTGAAACACGTAAAAAAATCAATTATTCTAAAAAATTATTCGGTTTCAAGAAAAAAATCCTTTATTCTTTTTTTAAACGTTTCTTTGATATGGTTTCCTCTTTGCTAGCGTTAATTGTCTTGTTTTTACCGATGCTCATTATCGGGATGCTGGTGAAGTTTCAAGATGGTGGTACCGTTTTTTTCAAACAAAAAAGGGTTGGGAAGAACGGAAAGATATTTTTTATGTACAAGTTTAGGAGCATGGTTCCTAATGCCGAGCAAATGCTCATCGAGCTAAAAGCAAAAAACAACGGGAAAGAACTGCTTTTTAAACTAGACAACGATCCAAGAATAACCAAATTCGGGCGTTTTTTGAGAAGAACAAGTATCGATGAACTCCCCCAATTAATCAACATTTTAAAGGGTGATATGTCTGTTGTCGGCCCCCGACCTTGCTTAATCTCTGAGGCAGAAAAATATCTGGACGAAGCTTATTACCGTTTCTCAGTTCCGCAAGGGCTAACCTGCCTTTGGCAAGTCAGCGGAAGGAGCGATTTGCCTTTCGAGAAACAAGTTGAATTAGACCGAACATACGTCAATAAAAGATCCTTAATGTATGATTTCTACCTCTTGTTAAAAACGATACCTGCGGTCTTAACCCAGAAAGGCGCTAAATAATTTATGACGCCACTACCAACCAATCAAATGATGAACATTGCTTATTCCAGCAGCAACGAATACTCTTGGCTAATGGGGATATCAATCTTTAGCCTTTTGGCTAACAATCCTGACGAAAAAATCCATTTCTATATCCTTTCGAACGGCATCAGTAGCAAAAATCGAACGACTATTACAAAAATGATTGGTAGTTTCGGTCAATCTGTGGATTTCTTAGCACCAGAAAAAACACCGTTCGAAGAGCTTCTTTTGTCAAAAGACAGGTGGGGCCTTGCTTGCTTGCAAAAAATCCGTTTGCAAACGAATCCTCTTCCGAATCTAGACCGAATTCTTTATCTCGACAGCGACACCATCGTAAGAGGGCCTATTCGCGATTTTTACGATAGCGATCTCCATGGAGCAATTGTCGGCGGGATGTATGATGGTATTTGTCAAAGACAACGAACAAATCTCGGAATGGAAAGAGAGAATCCCTATTTCAATGCTGGGATTCTTCTCATCGATGAAGAGCGGGCTAGAAAAGCAAACCTTTCTGAAAGATATTCTTCATTTTTAAATAAGGTAAACGGCATTCTCAGATTCCAAGATCAAGATTTGATGAATGCGAGTTTAAAAACTAAAGAAAAATGCGTCCTCCCCTTCAAATATGACGCTGGTGGAGGCGTGTTCTTCTTATCATATAAACAATATAAGCAGTTAAGAAAACCTGCATTATATTATTCAGAAACGGAATTTAATGAAACTAAAAACAATCCGGTTATTGTTCATTTCTATTCTTTTTTCTTAGAAACCACTCGTGTTTGGAATACAGGGTCAAAACACCCCTTTAAAGCAGAATTTTTTGATTATAAAAATCGCTCCCCTTATAAAGACGTGTCACTTCCCAAGGATTCAAGACCATTCTTTAAAAAAATCATATTAAAAATTGTGCATTATTTCCCGCACTTTTTAACGATACCTTTGGTTTCTTTTTTCTATAACTATGTAATACCAAAAAAGTATGCCAAAGCTCTCAAAAAAACTCACAAATAAGTCAAGCTTCTTTGCCCCAAAAATCCTTATTGATTATTTGAACGTCCTTTTTGATGATGTCCGCTACGCAACCAGAAACGTCTTGAATCGCATAATCAGGAATAATCGAAATCCTGTTCCCCAGTTTGTGGATTTCCCTAGCTCTTTCAAGTGCAGGCTTAATAGCTTCGTAATCCACTCCACCAATGACGATTGAACCGTGGATGACCCCTTCTTGCCTTTCTGTGCTGGTCCGAATGAGAACTGCGGGAGAATCAAAGATGGAAGACTCTTCCGTGAGGGTTCCGCTGTCACTGAGAACGCAGAAAGCGTTCTTTTGAAGCTTGCAGTACTCAAAGAACCCAAAAGGCTTATCATCTTGGATATAGTTGGAAAGTTTAAATCCTTTGGCGTCGAACTGCTTCTGCGTCCTTGGGTGAACGCTGAAGATGACCGGCATCTTGTATTCGTCAGCAATCTTATTTAAAGCGGGATAAAGACGATTAAACTTCTCCGGGATATCAACGTTTTCTTCTCGGTGGGCAGACATCACCATGTACTTGCCTTTTTCGAGATGAAGCTTTTCGAGGATATCAGAATCCTCAATTTGCTGTCTGTGGGCGTTTATAACCTCGAGCATCGGGGATCCGGTAATAAATGTCCTATCCTTGCGCAATCCTTCTCTTATGAGGTTGTTATACGCAAAATGGCTATAGGGCATGTTGATGTCGCTGATGTGGTCTACGATTGTTCTATTCGTCATCTCGGCCACGTTCCAATCCCAGCAACGGTTACCCGCTTCCATATGAAAAATCGGGGTCTTCAGCCGTTTGGCGGAGATCGCAGACAAAGCACTGTTGGTGTCACCCAAAATCAAAATAGCATCCGGTTTGACTTCTTGGATTAGGTCATAGGACTTCGAAATGACGTTGCCCATCGTTTCGCCGAGGTTCTTTCCAACGCAATTGAGGTAGTAATCAGGCTTACGAAGCCCTAATTCTTCAAAGAAAATCTGATTAAGCTCATAGGCATAGTTCTGCCCCGTATGGACAAGAACGTGATCAAATTCCTTATCGCACCGCTTAATTACTTCGGATAAACGAATAATCTCTGGGCGGGTACCCAGGATCGTCATGACTTTCAGTTTGCTCATGATTTCTTTTCCTCAACATCGACGGGGCAAGCAACAGTGTCTGGGTGATTCGGATCAAAAAGCTCCGAAGCCCACATAATCGTAATCGAGTCCTCTTTGCCGATGTTGGTGATATTGTGGGTATATCCTGTGGGGATGTCCACCACTTTCATATCCTTGCCATCGCAGACATATTCGACGACTTTGTCAGATTGGATTTGGCGAAGTTTAATGGAGCAAGTACCGCTGACGACAAGATACTTTTCGTTCTTCGTCATGTGGTAATGATTGCCCTTAGTAATACCAGGCTTGCTAATATTTACAGATACTTGGCCATACTGGGCCGTCTTAAAGCACTCTGTGAAGGATCCCCGGGCATCTTCGTGGGCATTTAACTTATAAACAAAATCATCGGGCTCTAAATACGAGATGTAGGTTGCATATAGTTTTTTTGAAAAGCCGTCTTGTAGCGGAATCAACAAATCGCCGCGAGACGCCTTAAATGACCTAAGAAGAACCGCAATCTCATCAAGAGTGATGCGATAGGATGGCTCAACATAATGAATTTGATAATTGGGCCGGGGGTGAGAATCGATGACTTTGATGAATTCGTCCACCACATCATCAACATAAACGAAATCAATAGCCGGAGCTCTATTAACCTGAATAGGCAAATCGTGAGCAATGTTATAGCACCAAGTGGCAATCACACTGTTGTAATTGGGCTTGCACCACTTGCCAAAAACGTTATAAAGACGATAAACGTAGACGGCGTGGCCATTAAAACCGAAGTTGTTGAATAAAGACTCTGCCATGGCTTTGGATTGTCCATAAGGATTATCCAAAGTCGCTTGTGTCGATGAACTAAACAAAATCGGAGCTGATGACTTTTCTTCCTCAACCACATTAATGAGTTTCTGAGATAAGTTAACATTGCCATCTTTGAATTCTTCAGGATTCAAAGGGCGATTGATTCCGGCGAGATGAACTATAAAATCGCAAGCCTTAACGTAAACATGCAAATCCGCATCCGTTGAGCCTAAATCATATTCAAAAACTTCGTAACCCCTATCCCTAAGAGTTAAGCAAAGGTTCTTACCGATAAATCCTTTGGCCCCAGTAACAAGAATCTTCATTATTCATGCCATCCAGCGGGGCGCTTGTCAGCAAACAAATCAAGACGAAGCAATTGGTGCTCCATCCCCTTTAAATCAAGACGAATTGTATTGTGCGATGTATATGGATCTGCCATATCAAGAGCGTGATTTCCTTTTTCTTCATACTTCTCATAATTCAGATCACGATTGTCGGCAGGCACTCTAAAGAAATTGCCTTCATCAATAGCGCGCTGCATTTCTTCGGAAGTTACGAGAGTTTCAAAGAGTTTCTCGCCGTGGCGAGTACCAATATAGTCTTTGCCCACTTTCGATTTTGTTAAATCAAGAACGGCATCTGCAAGACAATCAATCGTTGCTGCTGGGGCCTTTTGAACAAATAAGTCGCCTTGTTTGCCGTGTTCAAAAGCAAACAAGACGAGGTTTACCGCGTCTTCTAAGGTCATCATGAAGCGAGTCATATCTGGATTTGTAATCGTAATTGGCTTTCTGGCAGCGATTTGGTCTATGAAAAGCGGAATAACAGATCCGCGGCTGGCCATAACATTACCATAGCGAGTTAAGCAAAGAGTTGTATCTCCGGGCAAAAGCTGTCTACTTCGAGCGATAACATTCTTTTCCATCAAAGCCTTGGTAATGCCCATCGCATTAATCGGATAAGCGGCTTTATCTGTGCTTAAGAAAATAGCGTTTTTGACATGGTGATTAACGCATGCAGTAATGACGTTATTTGAACCGATGACGTTGGTTTTCATGGCTTCAAGCGGATAGAACTCACAAGAAGGAACCTGTTTTAAAGCCGCGGCGCTAAAGACATAATCAACACCCCTAAACGCATCCTCGATGCTGGCATAATCTCGAACATCCCCAATATAGAATTTCAATTTATCATTAGCATATTGCTTCCGCATATCATCCTGTTTCTTTTCGTCTCGGGAAACAACGCGAATCTCCTTAATCCCGGTCCTTAAGAAACGATTTACCACTGCATGACCAAATGAACCTGTGCCCCCTGGAACCAGGAGAATTTTACCGTCAAAAATATCAGACATTGATTTTTCCTCGCCGTAATTATCTCACCGCATCAACAAAACTAGCAATAATTCCTAGAGAAACCCTCGAATAAACAGCTCAAATTTCGATTTCAACATATTTGATGGTCACTTTTTGATATAATCACTGACATGAACAGCGTTTGGTCGAGATGCGTAAAAAGAATTTTCGACTTAACAATATCGTTTTTGTTTCTTGTCCTTTTGCAACCTTTGATGCTTTCGCTTTTATTAATCACATCAGTGACAACCAAAAACAAGGCAATATATTGTCAAGAACGGCTGGGCAGAAATGAAAAAGTGTTTTCTTTATACAAGTTTCGAACAATGAAAATAGGTGCGTCTTATGCAGGAACAGAAAAAATGACCAAAGGGGAAATACGAAGTAACACAACAAAATGGGGCGATGCCATGAGAAAATGTTCATTTGACGAACTTCCACAATTACTCAATATTCTAAAAGGCGATATGTCGTTCATCGGCCCAAGACCCGGATTAACCGATCAAGGCGAGCCGAGGCTCCATCAACTGCGTCTTTCTTATTTGCCCCGTCCTTATTCGGCGAGGCCAGGCCTCAGCGGCTACTCCCAAATCAAATTACGGAGAAGTCCCGATATCGCCGAACGCGCAAGATGTGATTCCTATTACGTCCAACACATTTCCTTTAGATTGGATCTAAAAATATTCCTGCTCTCTTGCTTGGCGCCATTCGGCTACGCGAGCAACAAAACGAAAAAATAAGAATCATTCGCGAAGACTAATGAGTTGCTTTTTATATAAGAAGAAAATGCAACCTCCGTAAATCAAACTAAACAAGCAACCTTTTATTAGCGTGTCCCCCCACCGATTCCATTCGGCCGGCAAGATGATCGCGTATTTGAATACTGCAAACACAATAGCCCAAGAAAAGGCCGCAATGAATCCGATTTTCAGGAAACCAATGAAGTAACGTTTTATTGGCAACGATAACTCTTTCTGATAATAAACGCTGCTGAAGATAACCATCCCCACAATCACTGAAACGGCCATGCCAATAAAAGGACCAAAGATTTTGTAGTTTGTTGGCAAAAAATAAATCGCCAGGGCGGAAATCCCAATCGAAGCGACCGCACAGACGATATTAACGATGGCAAGGTATTTGTGTTTGTTCTCCGCTCTCTGAATCTCGAGGCCAAGCTGCTGCGACAAAGGGATAAGACCCAGAAGCAAAAAAGATAACGAGAGAGCGAAAATCCCCAGCAAATTCCTATCAGATAGTCCCGTATTGCCTAACCAAGCATAGATAAAATCCATACCGCAAGAAGCAAAGCCACCCACAATCAAAAAGAGAACAATCATCTGAAGAAAACTGACTTTACTAAACAAAGAAGATATCTCTTGGGTCTTGTTATCAACCACCAAAGAATTGATTCGAGGGCTGAATTGCGAAGATATCGCAATCGAAATCTGACTTTCATACATATAGAACTGAAGGCCATAACCAAATAAGGTAACCGCCCCCATCCCCACCATCTGACCAAGCAGGGTTTTGCCAACGTTGGCGTTGATGCTCGAAACAATCATCATCAAGAAAATATACAACGTGAATGAGAAAATCTGCTTGAACAAAGGGCCAAAAGAATCCGGCTTTTTGAAACTCATCCTGAGCGTAAACAAAACATAGAAAAGACCAAGAACATCAAAAAGCAAAAGAACCGCGGCAGCAATGAAGGCTACCACCACAATATCGCAACCGAAATACAACGCCAAGAAACAACCCAAGACAGTAAAGACGTGGATAGCCAAATAAAGGCACTGCTCAAAAATAAAGTGGCTCCGGTAATAGACATACCAAGTAAATAACGATAAGAAGAAATCGGCTGAGGAACTGACGGAGCAAATCAAAAGCAAAGAGAACAACGTTTTTTGTGAGTCTGGCGTTGATCCTTCGTAAGGAATTACCCCATAGCCATAAAGAAATGACAAGGTAATGCCGACGAGAAGCATCAATCCGGCCATGATGGCAAAACAAATCAGATAAAATCCGTTGATTTGTTTTAAACTGTCTTCGCCTTTTTCTTTTTCGCTAATCGTCGCAAACCGGACATAACTATTTTCCATACCCAAGGAGATAAGCAAAGTATACGTAATCAAAGATGTCGAAAAAAAATAAAGGCCATTGTCCACAATCCCGACTTTGCTAAGCAGATACGGAGGATAAAGAAGGCTGATGGCGATTGAAATAAAGAGACGGACATAGGTGATAACTATGCCATAGCGGATATTTTTATGCTGCCGTTCTTCTTCGCAAGTGCTCATACAAAGGAGGTGAGATCATGTTGGCCAATCCAGCGGTCCAAACGCGAATAGGCTTTTTCGATCTCGTTCCAGCGAGCCAAATAATACCAGTCCGCGCAGTCGATGTGTTTGCGGCAAAGGAGAGCGAAGAGATAAATCAGGAGATCAAACGCCAAAAGGCTATAAAGCATCTCTGGGGTAAAAGGCGACACAAAGGCCGCCGTGAAGACGGTTAACGCCAAGGACAAGAAATAGGCCAGCCACATCAAAGCCGAACGTCTTAGGGCTGCTTTAAGAGGCGGATAGCCCCCTAAAAGGGCGATCTCGGGCAAAGACAAGAGAACAAAGCCAAAGAATGCGTAGAAGCCGACAGGATGCAAGAAGAAGCCCGCCAAGAGGGCCAACAAAGCCCCAAAGAACAAAAGAGCAGACCACCCAGCAATATTCTTTCTTCCCAAACGACGAAAGCAATGGAGGGCCGAGATATAAAACGGCAAAATCAAATAGAAGACCGAAAAGGCAAAAACAGCCAAGACAGAAGGCTGATAGGCGAAGAAACTAAAAGTCTTGCCAAAGCCGAATAGAAGCGTTGCAACAACCGCAAGGGGGAAAGTGGCTTTTATCACTACATTTTGATAGACATCAATGGGGTACACGTTGGAACGAATGATCGGAGTTCGCTTGGTGTTTTTCTTGTCTAATTCTGCGTCGATTAAGGCTTTGCGCTTGTCGTTATCGTTGATGACAAGAACAGGCAAAACCATGCTGACGAAAACCATCGAGGCTTGACTGCCAAAAGTCAGCAGCACATGGGATTCCGTCACAGAAAAGGCCAAATAAGAAAGGAAATAGATTAAGAAAAAGAAACCCGCCTTGTGATGGTGCTTGATCATCAAAATCATCTGAATGGCGACATAAACGAGCAAACTAGCATAAATCCCCAAGCCAAGGAAGCCATACTGAAAAAGGGTGGTCACATACGAAGAGTCACAAGGCTCGAAGGGCACATTAAAGACGGCGTTAAGACAGCCTTGCCAAAGGTTGGCGCCCCAGCCAAGGAATAACCAAGTATTATCCGCTGATAAAGCATGATAACCCGTTTGCCAAATCTCAATCCGGACCTTAAAAGAATGCGCAGCCGTGCCGTTGACCATCGTGCTCAAAGAGCCGAAGAACCGAGCAACCTTATAGAGGTAAGCATTGATGGTCCCGTTAGAATACATGATTGTAATTGCAACGATTGTGGCAATGACAGCCAAAACGGTGAGGACATCCCTCACTTTGTGCTTTTCATAAACCCGAATCACGCGATAGATGTAATAGGCCGGAACAAAGAAGGCAGTAACAAAGAGAACGGTCTTTGAAAGAATAAAGAGCTCATTCATCGCGAAAAATAAAATGATTGCCCACCGCCACCAATGCGGATGCTGCTCGTGAAGGTAACATTCGCAGATGATCCCCATGAAAATCATCATGGCATAAACGTTGCGGCTGGTGGTCCAGCTTTTGGGGACCCAATAGGCGTCTTTAAAATAACCGTTGTCAAACAAGAAAGAATAAATGACGCGTTCTTTGTCCAAAGAATAAATGATCGCAGCAAAGACAACAATGACGAAAATCATACTGAAGCCCTTGAACAAGAAGCGGCCTCGCAAGACCTCTGGCATCACGGCAAAAAGAAGATAAAGACCAATCGAAACAGCCAACGTAGTTGAAATCGATCTGGCCCGTTCATTAAACGTCGGGACATAGGAACCCCCGCCTTCAAGAACGACCCCGGGATTATAAATAGCGGCGATCGTCCCGCCGATGAATAGAAGAAGGAACAGAACAAGAAAAAAAGGCTTAGGTTTGACGTGATAGAACCGAACGGCGGAGAAGATATAGATCATTTCAAGAAGAACAGCAGCGGCAAAGAGATACCAATATTCAACATCAAGCATGGCCACCCGGGTGCCAGCATTTAAATAGGCGATGCCTTCGCTGATATAAAAAAGAACGCCAAACACCGCAATCGTCAAAAGCAGCATCCATAATCGGCGGGATACTTTATCGGTAGGTTTGAGGGTTTCGGCAGGATTCATTTTGCTTGCTAACGAAAAACAAACAAACTATTAAAAGGCGCTAAAGGGGATTATACAAGGAAAACCCGTTATTTGAAAAAAGAACTGGGCTTGCTGTGGATGTTGAAGCGCTACTCTTCGTCAATCATGGGATCTTGATGATGAGGATAGCACAAAAGGATAGCAGAAAGGAAAAGCGAAAGGAAATTCGAGGAAAAGAACAAGCGTTCATCGCTGAAGATAGTGAAGACCAGGAAAGCACAGCTAAAGGCGAGAACAACCGCAAAGAAAGAGCGGCTCTTTTCTTCGCGTTTCTTGAAGCGGAATACCCCAACGACAATCACCAAGAAATAGAACAGCAGATAAACCAGACCGCCATTATCGTAGACTTCGAGGGCCCCATTCTCTAACGGGGTAAAGGCGGTTGAGGAGCCATACGCTAAAGAAATCCGGTAATGGCCTAAGGCCCCATCCCCAAGGAACACCCGCCAGGAAGAGAGGGAGTTTAGATAGTGGCTCCAAAGGGTGATCCGCTCAGAAAAGACCGCAGCGAGTTCGTTGCCGCAATAAACCCGGAGCGTATCCGCAAGAGAAGAGGGTATGGCGATCAAGACAATAAAAACGGCAATCAAAAGGACATAGAAAAGACAACCGGTCTTTAGGGCCCGGTTCTCCGCCTTCTGGTTGAACAAGATAGCCATCCCCACCAAAAACGAGACGAGGACGAGGCTCCAGAAGGTAATGGCAAGAGCTAAGACGCCCGATAGGGCCACAAAACCAACGATGAGAACCACGAAGACGTAACGAAGCGCTCCAAGATGATCGTAGGCCAATAGAGCGCTAGCGAACGCGCTGGCAAAAAGGACTTTGCCAAAATCCTCGTTGCCCGAAAAGAAACTCGAATAAACCAGATACGACCCGGCGGAATCGGGACCCTTGATGAAGGCGTAGATCACCGAAGCCAAAGCAAAAAGAAGAACGGAATAAGGGACGATGTTTTTATATTTCGGTTCGTTTTTGGCGTAGGAGAAAAGAAACAAGAAAGCAAAACAGAAGAGCAAATCATCCATCCTTTTCGCTTCATAGGCGAGGCGCGCTAAAAGCGGCAGACGAAAGGTTTGAATAACGCCATCGGCACCAAGATAACGAAACGCGTTTTCGTTAATAAAAGCGAGGATAAAAGTAAAGAGCAAAACCCACAAGAACATCAAACCATAGTGGAGCGGGATCTCTGCCCGGTTCTTATGCCAAACAAAAAAGGCAAAGAAGAGGGTAATCACCCCCACCGCTAACCAATAATAGCCATTCACCTCAGGCGAATTAAGCCAATCCGCCAAGGTGTGATCAGGGTAACTTAATCGCGGCAAAAGGAGGACCGCCAAAAGAAAGACCAGGAAGAAAGGAATGAGGCGGTTAACCCTCGGAGCCCGATCGTTCTTCGCCTCGATAAGGAGGCAGTCGTTAAGCCGATAACCGCTCTTCATAAACGGGAGATCCCCTGACCCTGGAACAAGCAATATGCGAAGGCAAATTCAAGAACGGCGCCTAAAGAAGCAAGGAGAACCGCAATCGGGCCAAAAGGCGTCAGGGCAACGCTGGGATAAATAACATCATCGATAAAATAGACAAGAAGGGCGCCGAGTAAAGAAGCGATCATCACCATCAAGAACGCCGCGGTGAAACGCGAGATCCGGATCTTTTGCATCGCCGAACCCAAAAACCCCTCCGACATCTTTTCATTGAGAAAAGAGATGGCGAGCAACAAGAGCAGATTGACGAAAACCACCACCCCAAAAGCAATCCAGCGGTTGCCATTGCGGAGAATCTCCGCTAAAAGATAAAGGCTAACGAGAAAACTGGTCGCTTGGAGCAAGAGCACAAGAAGGAAGAAGACGAGCCAATAAAGAAAGAGGTTGTTCTTTTGCTTACTCACTACAGTATCCTTCTTTGATATTATTCCTTAAATGGACGAAAAAGAAAATGGCCCGTCCCGCCTCGAACACGGGCAGATCCTTCTAAAACAAGCCAAAGATTGATGAAAAAAGGAAGGGCAGAACTGTCCTTCCTCATCAAAGATAAGCAAAATTAATTCTTATTAAGGAAATCGGAAATCGTCTCGTAGACCTTCATACGGCCTTTTTCGTTGTGGATCTCGTGGCGCATCTTCGGAAAGATCACGAGGTTCACGTCCTGCATGCCGATCTTCTTGTAGAGATCCGCCATATAGGTCGGACCCTTGCCGTTATCGCCCACCGGATCCTCAGCCCCTGCGATGATGAGGACTTTCTCCTTCGGGCTGATCTTCTTGAGCCACTTCTTCTTGTAAAGCTCATTCATCCCACGCAAGAACTCTTTCCAGAAACCATGGGTATCCATATGCCCGCAATAGGGATCGGCGATGTACTTATTGACGTTATCTTCGTTATAGGAAAGCCAATCGACATCGGTCTTCCGATTCTTCACGGCCTTGGTATAGGCTCCTAAACCCGCGTTCGTTAGGAGCTCATCCGGTTCATCCCAGTTCTTCTTCGTGCAGGTCATCTGGGCCAAACGGAAAGCCACGTGCATCTGCGCTCTATTGCCGCCGTTGGTGCCGCAGAGAATCACCCGATCGACCGTATCCGGATAAAGCTCAAGGTAGCGCTGAACCATGAACGAACCCATCGAATGGCCCATGATCGCGGTCGGATGGCCGTCTTTTTTCAACTCTCGGATCTTGATATTCGCCGCCATGACGTTATCGTCGAAAGCGCCGGGATACCACTTCTCTTGATCTTCGATCTTCGGGGCATTGAGGCCTTGGCCAACGGCATCGAGAACATAGACGTCGTAGCCGACGCCATTGAGATATTCGGCCAGATCTTGGTAACGGTGCGAATGTTCATTCATCCCCGTCAAAATAAGGAGATTCTTCGTCGTTCCTGCGTCCTTGAAAGCCAGCCCCTTTTGTTGATGCCCATTCGGCAATTTAACAACAAACTCTTCCACTTTTTTATCCTCCCTAGGCGGATTTACTATGGTCGAAAAGTAATTTCATTATAGCAAAGGATGAAAGGGGTTTCAGTAAAATCATTAATTTCTTAAATTACCCAAAAACGTGAAGGTAAGAAACAAAGAAAAAACGAGGCTTTTAAATCCAAAAATCGTTTTCGCTAAACCGAGAAAACCAAAAAAATGAATGGAATCAAAAAACTGAACAAACAAAAAGAATGATAGAAAACTGTTTCCGCAAAACGCTTTATGCCGGGGATTCGTCTCGGGCTGAAAAAGCAAAACACCAGAAAAAGTTCTCGGCTTCCCACTCGGTTGTGACAGAATGGAAGTGTCAATTGCGTTAAGCAATAAAAAGTCATTCTTTTGTATATCATTTTGCTATCAGGATATAATATATCTGCATTCAGGAGGATTGGAAATGGACAAAGAAACCATCACGGTAAGGCTCGACACTGAGACAAAGGAGCAAGCCGAAGAACTCTTTGAAGATTTAGGTATGTCTATGTCAAGCGCCATCACTATCTTTCTTAAGCAATGTGTGCGTAAAGGGGGTATCCCCTTCGAAATCCAAAGTGAAAAGGGCGCTGGGCGGAAGATCAAACCCCTTCACAAACTTAAGTAGAGCATTACTTCGAAAAGAAAACACGCCTCTCTTAAAAAAGCTTTTATGGTTAAAAGAGGGGCGTTTTCTTTGTTAATATCAAGGAATATCCTTTGTTTCCCTTTTTCGGGAAAACGTCTCTTTTAGCGCCGATGATGCGCTAAAAGACCGCCATTCGCTTAAATGGCTCCCTGTTTTGCGTCAAGCCTAACGTCTCTGGCGATTCGAGCAAAAAGAAATACTGAACTCGATAACCTGCATTTTTGATTTCTTCCTATCGAAAAAGGAGAGCGCGAAGGCTCTCCTTGACCTATTAGCAAAAAATTATTGAATGCCGTTCGGATTGTTCTTTTGGAAGTTATAGGCATCCCGGCAGGCATCGACGATCGTCAAACGGCTCTTCCAGCCCAGTTCTTTGAATGCCTTATCGCAATTGGCAAAGTTGGCATCAACGTCACCAGCCCGGCGGGGCATGATCTGACAAGGGATCTTCACGCCATTGGCCTTTTCAAACGCGGCGACGAGTTCGAGAACCGAAGTCCCTTTGCCCGTTCCTAAGTTATAAACGACAAGGCCCGGCTTTTGCTCCAGCTTCTTAATCGCAGCGACATGGCCTTCGGCGAGGTCGACGACATGGATGTAATCGCGGACGCCCGTGCCATCCACCGTCTGATAATCGTTGCCGTAGATTTTCAAGAAAGGAAGTTTGCCGATGGCGACTTGGGAGATATACGGCATCAGGTTATTCGGAATGCCGTTCGGATCTTCGCCAAGCAGCCCCGATGGATGACCACCGATCGGATTGAAGTAACGGAGCAAAACGACATTCAGCGAGGAATCCGCTTTCGCGACATCCTCAAGAATCCGTTCGATCATGATCTTGGTTTCGCCATAAGGGTTGGTGGCAGAACCGACCGGATCCGATTCATAAAGCGGCACTCTCTTGGGGACGCCATAGACCGTGGCCGAAGAGGAGAAAATGAAATTATGGACATCATGATGCCGCATCACCTCGAGGACATTGAGGGCGCTGCCGAGGTTGTTTTGATAATACTCAATCGGTTTATAAACCGATTCGCCAACCGCTTTATAGCCAGCGAAATGGATGACCGCATCAATCCGGTGGGCCTTGAAGATGGCTTCGGTTTCTTTCTTCTTCGTCACGTCCACTTTATAGAAGATCGGACGGACATGAGTGATGGTTTCAATCCGGTCGAGAACCGCTTCTTTAGCGTTATAAAGATCATCAACCACAATCGGCTCATAACCGGCTTGTATCAAAGCGATAACTGTCTCGCTCCCGATGAATCCCAAACCGCCTGTCACTAAGATCGTATGCATGATTATTTGTCCTCCTTAGGGGCCTTTTTAGTCGGCACCGAAGGCTGCTTGATGTCCTTCGTTTTCTCCTTCTTTACCGCCGCCAAACGTTTTGACTGGGCCAAAGAGATCTTATCTTCGCGTCGAAGTTCATGATGGCCTGGCGTCGATTCGAACTGATAGACCTTCTCGCCATGGACCGCTCTGCCAATCTCATCAAGGATCATCTGCGAGATGATGGCGTTGACGCTCGCTTGAATGGCAAGCCGGAGAGCAATAAGGCCTAAGCGGTCGCGAAGATTGTGCTCGGCATTGGGATTGTCTTCTTTTTTCTCGTGATGATAAGTCGCGACAAAGGAGTCTGTTTTATCGGCAACCTTCGCCGCTCTTTCTCGCAAGATGTCTTTCGCCATGACCTTGAAGAAGCCATAGAGGACCGACTTGTCCGTCGAGACATCTTTATCCATCTCGATCAACATCGAAATCTCCGACATTGAAAGTACCCGTTTTAAGGTGGTGATCGCCAAGAGATAGCCGAGATGATCATTCGCGTATTTTTTCTTGGTCGGCTCCTTCAGGATATCGGCTTTGACATAGTTGTTCACCATGAAGGAGGTCAGCATATCCTTGTCGGTGATCTTGAGGGGTTTGAGGGTCGTGTTGATATAGTCGACGACTTGTTCCATATAAAGAGGGACCGTCGGCAGCTCTTTATAAGAAGGCAGTTCGAAAGAAGAAGCCGCCTTCAACCAGTTTTGGAGTTCCTCGAGTTCCTTATCCATGCTAAGACTGCCTCTTATCAAGTTCCTCTTTGAGCAAGCGCGAAACCTCGGCAGGATTCACCTTGCCATGCGATGCCTTCATCACCTGGCCCACCAAGAAACCAAGCGCCCGGTCTTTGCCGGCTTTGAAATCCACGATCGACTGGGGATTTGCCGCTAAGACCGCATTGATAAAGCCCATGATAGCCCCACTATCGGATACTTGCGCCACAATATGAAGCTCTTCTTTGGCTTTTTCAGGGGACAGTTGCGGATTTAAAAGGACTTTTGCAAGGATATCGGCACATTGCTTATGGGACAAACCACCGGTTTCTTGCATCATGACAATTTCGGCGAGAGTCGCAGGTTTAAGCGGCAGTTCCGCGATGGCCTTCGTCTCTTTATTGAGATAGGAATTGATTTCAACAATCAAGAAGTTGGCGAGGTCTTTCGGCGCTTTGACAAGCGGCATGCCTTCTTCGAAATACGCAGCCATCTCCGGGTCAGAAAGCAAGATGTCAGCGTCACTTTGCGACAAGCCAGCCATTAAGTAACGCTTCTCTTTGGCATCGTAAAGTTCGGGGCAGGTCTTAATCGCCTCGTCGACGAACTCATCCGAGAGCTTGATCGGGGTGATGTTCGGCTCGCAGAAATATTTGTAGTCGACCGCGTCGCTCTTTAAGCGCATCCGAATCGTTTTGCCTGAGGCCTCGTCGTAGCGGCGCGTCTCCTGCACAACCGGATCACCAGACAAAAGTAAGCGGGATTGGCGGTCGATTTCATAGTCAATAGCGGCTTCGATGTTCTTAAAGGAGTTGATGTTTTTAATCTCGACCTTCGTTCCGAATTCTTCTTGGCCACACGGCCGAATCGAGACGTTGGTGTCGCAGCGCAACGATCCCTCTTCCATCTTGCCATCCGAGGTGCCGCTATAGACGACGATGTTGCGGATCGCTTCCGCATACTCCATCGCTTCGGTGCCGTTCCTCAAATCAGGCAAAGAGACGATTTCGACGAGAGGGACGCCCGCTCGGTTATAGTCGAGCAGCGTGTAGTCCATGAAATGCTCTTGCTTGCAGGTATCTTCTTCCATGTGGATCCGTTCGATTCGGATCTTCTTTTCGCCGCCGGGGACTTTGATCATCACGTAGCCATCTTTGCCAATCGGCCGAGCTTGCTGGGTGATTTGGAATCCCTTCGGAAGGTCGCTATAAAAGTAGTTCTTCCGATCAAAATAGAGGGTGTGATCAATCGTCATATGGAGGGCGTTGGCAACCCGAATCGCATTGATGACGGCTTGCTTGTTGACGACTGGCATTGTGCCAGGGAAAGCCATATCAAGTGGGGCGATCTCCGTGTTCGGATCGTGGGAGAAACCATCGGGAGCGGCGGAAAACATCTTCGACTTCGTTCGCATCTCGACGTGGATCTCCAGACCAATAACGGCTTCGAAGTTCATAACTTTGCCTCCTTCGGATCTAAGGCGCTTGTCTCCGCCAAGCCCGTGATGGCTTCATAAGCGGAGGACATCTGGAATAACTTCTTCTCTTCAAATGCTCTGCCCATGAAGTTCACTCCATAGGGCATGCCTTTCTCGTAACCTAACGGAAGCGAAATCGAAGGCAAGCCAGCAAAGTTGCCTAAGCAAAGATGATTGTCGGCGATTAAATACTCATCGGAGAGTTTATCGCTCGCTTGGGTGAATAGCGGGGCGATGCTCGGAGCGGACAAAGCCAAAATGAAATCGTGATCTTTTAAAATCTCATTGACTCGCTCCACGATTTTGGCCCGGTTCCGTTGCGCCCGCAAAAAGAGCTCTTCTTGGTTCTCTCGCATAAGGCAATACGAACCGATGACAAAGCGACGTTTAATTAGTTCGCTAAAACCGGCGGTTCTCGCATTGAACATGACTTCCTGATAGGTCTTGCCGCCTTTATACGGACCAAACTTGATCCCATCGAGGTTGGCGTCGTTGCTGGTCGCTTCAGCGCAGCTGATGACGATGTAGGTTGCATAGAGAGACTCGAGGAGGTCTTTCCCGAATTCAACGTAATCCACTTCGACGCCTTGTTTCTTTAAGGCTTCGACCGAGGCGTAGAAATGCTTTTTGATTTCCTCGTCTTTGACCGAATCGGTCACCATCTTGAGGACGGCAATCTTCATTCCTTTGACAGGCTTGTTCAAATCTTCTTCGTAACGATCGATGGGCTTCGCCGAAGAAGTGGCATCGCGATTGTCGCGGCCCGCCAAAACATCGAGGAGAACCGCCGAGGCATAGACGTCGCGGGTAAAATAGCCAACATGGTCAAGCGAGGGGGCAAACGGGAATAGGCCATAACGGCTGATTCTTCCCCAGGTGGGTTTCATGCCAACAAGCCCCGCATAGCAGGCGGGTTTCCGAACGGAGTCGCCGGTGTCGCTGCCCAAAGCGAACGGAGCGACGCTGGCGCTGACGGCTGCAGCCGAGCCGCAGCTCGAGCCACCGATCATCCTCTCGTGTTTCGGATCGTAGGGGTTGTAGGTCTTGCCTAAATGGCCGGTCGTGCCGGTGCCACCCATCGCGAGTTCATCGAGGGTCGTTTTGCCGATCATCACCGCTTTAACGGCTTTTAATTTCGCCACCACCGTCGCATCGAAAACCGGAACATAACCATTGAGGATGTTGCTACTGGCCGTGGTGGGAATCCCCTTGGTCGAAAAGTTATCCTTGGCAAAATAAGGGATGCCCCATAACGGGTTATCCTTTTCGGGTTCCGTTAGAGTCTTGGCGAAAGCCATCGCGCCTTCATCATCGAGATATTCAAACGCGTTGTCCTTATTTTCGTGGGCTCGTTTCAAGGCCTCTTCCGTCAACATTAACGGAGTAACTTTCTTCGCCACGAGTGCCTCGTGGAGTTCTTTTAAACTCAGGTCTATGTAATTCATAAAACCACCTTTGGAAGTTTGATCTGCTCGTCTTGTTTATTGCCCGCATTTTTGAGCGCATCTTCGCGCTTAAGCGGTTCCTCTGCCACGTCCTCGCGAAGATAGGTAGTCGAACAATCGAACGGAAAAGTCATCGGAGCATAGGCCTCAAGGCCTTTGATCTCGCCAATCTTCTCCATCTGTTTCGTCAAGACGCCAAATTCTTCGTAAAGCGTTTTGTACTGCTCGTCCGACATGGTGAACAAGAGACGGTTCGCCGCATCTTTCAGCACGTCCATCGTGATAGTTTTCATAATGTTTTTATCTCGTCCTGTTAACTAGGTTACCACTTATGAGTGGTAAACAAAAGCAGCGCGGCTTATAGACGAAAAGAGGATGGGGTTTTGCCAAGCGTTTGACCAGGGAAACACGCCGGGACAAAACGGATGCTGTTTCGCCAAAAAGAAGGCACTTTTGCAAAAATATACCATCTAAAATGCCCATGTTTTGATTTTCAAGCCAAAGAAGAATCACTGAAATAAATGCGGGGAGTCGATAAGAACTCAGGGCGGCGATAAAGGCGAAACGCGTTCCGTCTCAACCGCGCAAAAAGACCCGTCACCCCCAGAAGGATGGCGGGTTCTAGGCCCCTCAATGCTATTTGCTCTTATTGCTCTTTTTAACTTCTTCTTCAACAAGCATGTTGGCATCGACGACAACATGGTGGGGAATCGGTTTCCAACCGACCCGCATGAAGAGACAGAGAATGGAAATGGGCACCCCCAACATATCATAAAGCGGCCACAAGAAGGCATAACCCAATGCTTGAGCGAAGCTAAAATGAATTTTTCCCCATTCCTTAATCAAGACGATGATACCGGTGATAAAGCCGCCGATGTACATATAGAGAGCGGTGTTGAGAGGATAGATGAAGAAATCCACCAGAGTGTAGCCGGTATTGGCATTCACGCCTACGGAGAGAAGATAAGATAAGGAGAGAATCTGCTGGAGGAAGGTGAAAGCGAAAGTCACGAGACCATACGGGAAGATTTCCCAATAGAGGTCGTATTTGCTCCAAGTGGGTTTCTTGAGCCAGCTGACGAAGAGACCCCAGCCATGTTCCCACCAGTTGAGAATGCCGCCTTTGGCCCAGCGGAGGCGCTGACGAATCGCGATCTTCACCATCGAAGGCTGCTCATCGTAGAATTCGGCTGCTTCGTTGTAGCCCATCAAAACATTCTGCCCAACTAAGCGAGTCATTGTTTCGGCATCTTCAGTGAGACCAGTCGAAGGCCAGCCATCCTTGAGAAGATAGCCACGCATGATAAAGCCGGTTCCGCAGATCTGTTCGGCTGAATCGATAATCGAACGGGGGCGCTGGCCAAAGATGACAACCCGGTACATGTTGACGCCGCTGACGGCGGCGATCCAGTTCTCGGTCAGATTCTTGACGTTGCGGTATCCGCTCATGACCCCATAGCCGTCCTGGAGAGCGTTATTCATGTTCTCGAGGAAGGTCGGCGCGCAGATGTTATCGGAGTCCATGAAGCAATAGCCGTAGTAGGATTCGATATCGATGTCCTCCTTCAAGTGATTGAACAAGAAGTTGAGGGCAAAGCCTTTGCGGCAATGCCCTATGTCGTGACGCTCATAGACGTGGCAGCCTAAACTCCGGGCCACCTCGGCTGTCTTATCGTCGCAGTTATCGGCGACGACGTAGATATCGATTAAGTTCTGGGGGTAGGTTTGTTTATGAATCGAGTCGATTAAGTTGCCGATGACCTTCTCTTCGTTGCGAGCGCTGAGGACGAAGGCGTAGCGTTTATCCATCGGTTTAGCCGTGTATTTGCGCGACTTGCCAAAGACGCCCAAAATCGCATAGACGGCACGGTAAAAGACAAGAACGCCAATCAGAAGAGACAAACAAGAAAAAATGAGGTTGAACCAGCCTTGGGCGTTGGCGGGATTTTCCTCGATCAGATTCAGGCCGAGCGAGTTCTTAACATAACTGACAACCCAATTCCAAAATTCCATAATGAAGACTCAAGAATTATAAAAGATTCGTTGTCCCTTTTCTACGTTAAGAGGAATGAAACGATTAGTTGCGGAACTTTGCAAAGGAGCGTTTCCTCTCATTGACCCGTCTTATTCAGGTGGTTGAGAGCCGTGGCCTCGTCCATGATTTCGATGCCAAGTTCCTGCGCTTTGTCAAGTTTGCTGCCCGCGCCAGGGCCGGCGATAACAATATCGGTATTTTTCGAAACCGAACCCGCGCAATGGGCGCCGATGCCTTCGAGAATGTCCGTCATTTGTTCACGTGAATACTTAACGAGGGTACCCGTCAAAACGACGGTCTTTCCATAGAAGTAGGAATTGACATCGACCGTGTCGGTGCCAAGGTAAGCGAAGTTAAGGCCATCGGCCTTGAGCGCAGCGATTTCGGTGAGGGCTTTTGGATCGTGGAAGAAGTCAAAAATGCACTTCGCCGCAACCGGTCCAACATCATTTATCCCCTGCAAATCGGCATCGGATAGATTAAAGAAGGCTTCAAGGGTCTTGTACTTGCGAGCCAAAATCTTCGCCATCTTTTCGCCGACTTCTTTGATGCCTAAACCAAAGAGAAGCCGCTCCAAAGATTGCTTCTTGCTCGCTTCAATCGCATCAAGAAGAGCGTTGATCGACTTATCGCTCCAGCCATCGAGCTCTTTAATTTCAGAAGCATGATTCTGCAGTTGATAAATATCGGGGATGTCCTTCCAGAAACCCTCGGCAAAGAATTCTTCGACCACGCTTTCGCCCATCCCGTCGATATCCATCGCGTTGCGGGAGGCGAAATGAATCATCCCCTCAATCTTGCGGGATCCGCATTCGGGATTGAGGCAATAATGGAGACCTTTGACTTTGGTTAATGGCTGCCCACAAACGGGACAGGTGGTCGGCATCAGCCAATCGACTTCCTCCCCCGTCCGCTCATTGAGGATTGGGCCGGTGACTTCAGGGATGACGTCGGCGGCCTTATGTAGGCCGATCACATCGCCGATCTTCAACCCTTTTTCCTTAATGAAGTCTTCGTTATTGAGGGTGGCGCGTTGGACCAAAGAACCCTGAACCCGAACCGGTTCGAGAATCGCGTTCGGCGTGACTCTTCCCGTCCGACCAATCGTCAAAACGATATTCAAAAGCTTGGTCGTCACCTCGGTCGGCGGGAACTTGTAAGCAATCGCCCACTTCGGTTCCTTGGCGGTGTAGCCCAAGCGGTCATAGTCATCGAGGTTATCGACCTTGAAGACCAAGCCATCGATGTCGTAATCAAGCGAAGGCCGTTTCTCGGTGTATTCGCGGATATAGGCGATCACTTCTTCGATGCCATGAAGAATCCGTCGTTCTTTGTTGGTGCGGAACCCCAAGGTATCGAGATAATCCAAAGACTTCGAATGAACGTGCAAATCAAGCTCGCGCGCATTGACGAGGTAATACCAGAAGGCATCGAGATGGCGCGAAGCCGCCACCGAGCTATCGAGATTACGAATCGAGCCAGCTGCCGCGTTGCGGCAATTGGCAAAGACCGGTTCGCCCGAGAGCCGACGTTGGACATTGCACTCATCAAGCGATTTCTTTGGCATATAGACTTCACCCCGGATTTCGAAAGGGCGTTTCTCTGTGACGTGCATCGGGATCGAGCGGATAGTTTGGACGTTGGTGGTCACATCTTCGCCAGTGACGCCATCCCCACGCGTTACGGCATACTGGAATTCGCCATTATCGTAGATGAGCGACATACCTAAACCATCGATTTTGACTTCGCCCATGTAGGTGACTTTATCGACGTGAAGCGTCTCTCTCACCTTGCGGTCAAAGTCACGCATTTCGTCTTCGTTATAGACGTTGCCAAGACTAAGCATGAGCCTTTTATGGGGGATTTTTTTAAATTCTTCCTGAACGATGCCTCCGACGCGCTGGGTGGGAGAGTTTTTGCTCTTGAGGCCAGGGAACTCCTCTTCGAGGAGCTTGAGTTCGCCCATGAGGCGGTCGAACTCCGCATCGCTCACCGAGGATTGGTTGAGGACGTAATACTCGTAGTTGTACTTCTCCAAAAGGGCGGTCAATTCCGCGATCCTTTTGCGTGCTTCATCGATGCTCATGCTTCTCCTCCTTTCGAGACTAATCGGCTCAGCATCGGGTGGGTGGCCAGCAAGGTCTTTTTACCCGCCTGTTCAAAATTCACAATGATGATGTTCTTATCGATAATCTCAACGACAACGCCATCGCCGAACTTTTCGTGGTGAGCTTTATCCCCCACTTTCCAATCGCTGATGCCATTCGTCGTGGGTCTCGCTTCCGCCGGCTCCGCTTTCGGAGCGTCATGGAGAGCGTCGTTATCGGCAAAGTAAGCGTTGGTTCCTTGATCCTGATTGAACCCGTTGTTTTTCCCTTCCGAATGCCAGAACGAGGGCGAAAAGGAGGTCGGGGTGTATGAGGAACTCTTTGGGAGAGTGAGACCCGCTTCTTTAAAGAAACGCGAAGGAATCGCATGCGAATCCGTCACATACGAATAGGCGGTGTTGCATGAACAATAAAGTTTTTTCTTAGCCCGCGTCATTGCAACATAGGCAAGACGCCGCTCTTCTTCGGTGGCATCTCTCCCCGATTCCATCTCGGCCCGCATCGAAGGGAAAGCCCCTTCGTTCATCGAGATAACGAACACGTTATCAAACTCGAGTCCCTTGGCGATATGGATTGTCATGAGCGAAACGTAATTGCCGCCATTCATATCATCTTGAGCGGAAAGAAGCGACACGTTCTGCAGGTATTCCTCGAAGTTGGACTCGGGGTGGTTGGTGACATAGTGATTGATATCGTCAAAAAGGGCGTTGACGTTGCCGATTCGATCTTCGTCGGGATCCTCTTCGTCTTTAATAAAGTCATAGTAACCGATGTCAGTGGCAAAATCCTTGAGAACCGAAGAATAGACTTCGAGGTTATCCTTCAGCTTTTGATGGGTGCTTTCCATTTTGGCCACGAGGGCGCTTAAGACGGTTAAGACCCGGGTCGACACTTCGGTGGTTTGCTCAAAATCTCCGATCGATTTGATGTAGTTGTATTCTGAGACGCCAGCGGTTGCCGCCTCCGTCCGAATTCGTTCAAGCGACGTGTCACCCACCCCGCGACGGGGCCGATTGACGATCCGCTCAAAGGCAACGTTATCGAGCGGGTTCAACATCAAATTAAAATAAGCCAGGAGATCTTTGACCTCTTGCCGCTCATAGAAACGAAGGCCGCCGAAGATCCGATAAGGGATCCCCCGATCCTTTAACTCAACTTCGAAAGGACGGGTCATATACGAGGAGCGATAAAGAATGGCGGTGTCGCGATAGTTCGGCTCGCCGTTCTCCCGGTTATTCATCGCTAAACTTTTAATCTCGCCGCCGACCCAGTGCGCTTCATCTTCGCCGCTCGGGAGCATGTTGGTTTCAATCTTCTCACCCACCCCAGCGTTGGTAAAGAGGTCCTTCGGGACTCGTTTCTTGTTGTTGGCGATCAGCTTGTTGGCCGCATCGAGAATCGTCTTGGTTGAGCGGTAGTTCTCGTTCAAGATAATCGTTTCGACATTGGGGAATTCCCTTTCGAAGTTCAAGATGATGCTTTGATTGGCGCCTCGCCAGGTATAAATCGTCTGATCGGGGTCGCCCACCACGTAAATCGAGGTGTCGCTCCGAATCAAAAGCTTCATCAAACGATACTGGACGTCGTTGGTATCCTGAAACTCATCAACCAAAATGTGGTCGAAGCGGCCGGCCCACTTCTCGCGGATCGCATCGTTCTTGCTCAAAATATCGATCGTCTTGCATAGAAGGTCATCGAAATCGAGGGCAAAGGCCGCGGTCTTTCTTTGTTCATAAAGCAGATAGAACTTGAGGCATTCCTTTTCATCTTTGAAAGCCTCAACGGTGATTTTGATGTCTTCAGGATAAATGCCCTTCATCTTCTTCTCGCCAATATAGCGAAGAGCGTTTTTAACGATTTCGTCGCCTCTCTTATAGCCTAAATCCGAGGCGATGGCTTTCACGAGTTTGGCTTGGTCGTCATCATCGTAGATGGTGAAACCCGTCGGATAGTTTATCGCCTTGCATTCTGTCCGCAAGAAGCGGGCGCAGAACGAGTGGAAAGTCGAGATGTGAAGGTTCGGGGTATAGCCCAAAAGCTCGTTGACGAGCTTGCTGGCCCGATCGTGCATTTCGGTGGCGACCTTATTGGTGAAAGCGATGGCCAAAATCCGGGAAGGGTCAACATGGCAATCGGAAATCAAATAGGAGATCCGATAGGTCAACACTCGGGTTTTTCCACTGCCGGCACCGGCGATAATCCGCACGTATTGGGACGGAGTTTTAACGGCGGCGAACTGTTTGTCATTTAATAAAGAAGCATAATCCATAGGGGTACTCTTAACGTAAGTTAAGCATACCCTGTATCCCCATCCACTGCTAGACTTGACAATGGGATTTTTTCTTCCGCGAAATAGAAGAGGCCATACCCCGTGGATTTTAAAAGAAAAAAGAATAACGAAAGAGCGAAAAGACAAGAAAGTGATTCCATCATTAAGACGTTTCTTTGATAGTCCCACCTCCGGGTAAAAGGCGAGGCCAATTCATCCAGAACTTGCGGATGATTCTTTACGCTATTGTTCTGAGACGTATTTTCTTTTCGCGCGTAACCGCTCTTCTAAGAACAAACATAGGGCCATTCAGCAACTTGCTAAAAACTATGACGTATTTATTGCCTATTATTACTGAGAAGTTAACTGCGAAAATCAAAAGGATGGGGATCTTTCGTCATTTCTTGAGCAAAATCGCTTTAGTTTATCGAAAGCGAACCTTTGAGATTGGTTAAGGCCTTCCCTCGCTATCGGTAATAATCCGGATCCAGGAAATTAAAAAACGAAACGGGACCAGCCATTCTTGATAGATTCACGAGCAAAAAACAACGCCTCATCAACGTTCGCACAACGTTTTAAGATGCAACAATAGGCCCTTATGGAATGGCGCGCAATTCTGGAACAACTTGTTCAAAACTCTCACTATTTTTTGAGTCAAACTCATAAAATTTTTTAACATCTATTATCTTTGAAGATAAAAATCCCTTCCCGTCTAAGTATGTTGAAAGTCTTGGCTAAACCCATCGAAGAAAGTTGGACCGAATTCCGCTGAAGAGTATTTCTCAGCAATATCTTCCCCCGATTCCCAATAAAAATAATAAATGCGTAATTAACATGAGCAACCACCCTGATTTGAGCGGTTCGGTATTTCTTTTTGAGTCCTTTGAGCCAATCCGAATAATGGCCATCAGGCAACCGGCGTTTTTCGTCCTTGCGATATGCTTCCTTCCCCATGAGAAGAAAAAGAAGGGGCGCTGGAGCACGTCAAGCTAAGGGGACTTGACACATGAGTTATGGAGTTCGCACCAGTGCCTCTCCATTTTAGTAATAGACAAGAAAAAGGCAAATGTGCCCTTCGAGTTTTCTTTTTGTGGCAAAAGTGACGATAATATCTTGATGAAATTTTTTTCGGAAAGACGAACTCCTAGCCAAAACATCGCTTTTTTGGCCATCGCCTCAGCCCTCAACGCTATCTTCTCGCTCCTTGTTCATTTCGTCCCTTTGAGCGATTTGGCGGTCCTGCTCTTTTTACCCTTGGTGTCCGCGATGGTTGGACTCCTTTGTGAAAAGAAGTATCTTTCGATTTATCTCCTCGCCGCGATGGGAGTTTCTCTCGCGGTGACGGCTTACGATATTTCCGCCACGTTGTTTTACGTCATTCCCGCCATCCTGAGCGGAACGGCCTATGGCTTCTTCTACCACAAGAGTTGGCCCCTTCCTTATGTGGTCTTAGGGACGGGGATCATCACCGCTATTTTCAACTGCGCCTCGATTCCTCTCATCAAATTGATCTACGACCAGGACATCATCGCCTTCTTCCTCGGCGTCCTCAATCTCACCAACCATCCTTATGTCCATGACATCGTCCCCGCTTTCCTTTTAACTTATGCCTTAGCGCAGACAGCCATCACCCACTTTGTGATCCAAGGTTTCTTTGCCCGTTTCCACCTCGTCAAAGAAGAAACCGAAAAACTCTCGCTTAGCTATCCTTTAGGGGGGATTTGCAGCGTTATTTTAACCATCAGCTTCGCTTTTTCCTATCCCACTGTCGGTTACGTCTTCTTGGTGTTGAGTATCTATTTCAGCGCCTTTTCCGCTTTGCTCTTCGCCGAGCGTTTCCCTTGGTGGGTCTATCTTCTGTTTGGCTTAATGGAGCTCGGATCCGTTTATGGATTTGCCATCTTTTATCCCCTTGTTCCCAAGGATGGCGGACTTGCCTTCTTGTCGTTATTTTTCTTTTCCCTTGATACCGCGACCCTCTTAGGAAGACTATTATGTTTAAGGAAAGGCAAAAAGACAGCGAATTAACGATGGGAAAATTCCTCAAAAACTTCGGCTTAGGGCTCGTCTACATTATCTTTTTGCCCCTTTTATTGGCTATTTTGGTCCTTTTTGGCGTCTATGGGATTGGCGTTTGCATCATCGAATTTTTCGCTGGCACCATCCGTTTCTTTCAGGGCAAGGAGCCTTTCCCGCCTCTCTGGGAAGATGCCAAAGTCGCCGAAATCAAACAAGCTCAGATGGAGGCCCAACTCGGAACGCCTGCTCCTGTGGCGCCTTCACCAGCGAATCCTGCCGGCCCCTCAACCGTCTATGTCCAACAAAATTACTACAATGGGCAACATCCCGCCAACGGTTCGACTCCCACTCCATCACCCGCCCCGATGCCCATTGAGAGCGACGCTTATTTCCACGATCAACGGCCTCAGCCACCTCTCATCGACGTGACCGGCCAAGCGAATCCCGCTCTTAATCAGCCTTCGGCACCTCAAATCCCTGCAAATCCCCCCTCAAATAATTCCTTGGCGGGGTACATCGATATCTCGAGTAATGATCCGAAAGGAGGTTCGAATTCATGAATTTCCTTCTCTACATTGAAGTCTCGATGAGCGACAATGATCGCAAACTGATGATCGTTTTGATCGTGATCTTGGTTTTATTTTTCATTCTCTTGGGTCTCATCGGCATGCTGATCCGTTTCACGATGCAACAGCAAGCCAAACACATCGACACCTACATGCACGATCCCGTCGTCTACCGGGTGGTTGCCGATCCGCAGCATTTCCGCAAATTCGGCCATCAAGTCAATCACCGGCTCCTCTACCGTCAAGCCCTCGTGCCATTTATCCTAGGCTTCGCTTCTTTGCTTTTCTATCTCATTTACGCTGGCGCGACAGGCACATGGGCCGAAGATTATTTTGGTCATTGCTCAACCCTTTTTTTCACTTGGAAATGGAATGATCCTAGTATCTACGCGAAATTTTGGGGCGTGACCTTATTAACCCGTTGGCCTGATCTTCAAACCTCCCCCGCACCGAATGTTGCTTATTGGGCCTCCTATGTCTTGGTGCCGCTTTGGCTAATTACCATTGTCTATTTCCTTGTGGTTATTCAAGCCTACTTTGCCCGGTTCCTCATGATTAACCGCCGCAGTCGTACCATCTATGAAAAGAGCCTCGAAGGTTACAACTTCTACAGCACGATGGGCGGGTATGGCGTTCCAACTCAGCCCGTGAATAACCCCATCAATTCGCAAATTCCGCCTTCGAACATTCCGCCCCGTTAAAACAGTTCCAAAGAAATCCTTAAATCACCAAAGGGATTATTCCCAATCGTTTTGAATGCCGTTCTGGGCCAGACGCGTCAGATAGTCCATCACTTCGGCTTTGGTGTGGTTTGGCGAATCATGGGCCGACACAGCAATGCCAAAAGGGATACTTTCCACTTTCTTTTCCATCTCGTAAGCAATCTGGGGATTGTAGTAATAGGAAGAACCGCTTTGACGGTAATAAAGCGAATCGCCGACAAAGAGATAATTTTCGGCGAGGACATCAAGACAGCCCTTAGCGTGAAGGGAAGGAACCAAGATGAGAGAAATGGCGTAACCGCCTAAATCCAAGATGGTGTCTTTCTCCAAGATCGTCACCGGCCGATTGATGTAACGGGCCGTATTCTTGCTCGCGAGAATCTCGATCCCGCTCGGGAGGTAAATCAGATTGCCAATGTGGTCGTCATGAAAATGAGTCAGGGCAACGAATTTCACCGCAGAAAGTCCTTCGTTTTTGCAAAAAGCCAACATTTCGTCAAGTTGCTTCGGATCGTTGGAGACATCGATCAAAAGCGAGCTTTCTTTGCCGGTGAGCAAAACAATCTTGGGGTTAGGGCCTTGGCTGTCGTGGCCAGGAAGAACAAAAATGTGATCGCTGAGTTTTTCCATAAAAAGAAAGGGGCAACGAAGCCCCAGACGACAACTACTTAATGAAGAGCGCAATAACTTCGTAGAGGAAGAGGCCAGCCAAAACGACGTCGACAATCACGATGGCCCAATAAATCCGTTTGTGGGATAGGGCCTTTCTCTCTTCTTCCGTGAGCGGCTTCTTTGTCGAAGGATTCGGCTGAACGGGCAGCGGTTGCTGGGGATCCATCGTTTTAATACTTCAATCCGCTTGAGGTCCGCGGATAGGGCTCCGTATCCCGAATGTTGGCAACGCCAGTGATGTACATAAGAAGACGATCGAAACCAATGCCAAAGCCAGCGTGCTTGCAGCCGCCATACTTCCGAAGGTTCAGATACCACTCAAGACCTTTGGCGTTACCGATCTTATCCATTTTCGCTTTAAGGACGTCATAGCGTTCCTCGCGCTGCGAGCCACCGACGATCTCGCCCTCGCCCGGAACCAACAAGTCGCAGGCGGCAACCGTCTTGCCATCCTCGTTCTCTCGCATATAGAAGGCTTTAATCTCTTTGGGATAGTTGATAAGAAACATCGGCCCTTTGACGATCTCTTCGGTCAAGTAACGTTCGTGCTCGCTTTGAAGATCCATTCCCCAATAAATGTCGTTATTCTCAAACTTGTGGCCATTTTTAACCGCTTCTTGGAGAAGAGCGATGCCCTTCGTGTATTCCATTTTGGCGAAAGGAGCAGCCAAAACTTTGTGCAGCTTATCAAGAACCGTCTTATCGATGAAGGCATTGAAGAAGGCCATCTCATCGGAACAACGATCAAGAACATACTGGATGCAGAATTTGATGCTCCGCTCGATCAGATCCATGTCATCGTCCAAATCGGCGAAGGCAATTTCCGGTTCAATCATCCAAAACTCGCTCGCATGGCGCGGTGTGTTGCTTTTCTCGGCGCGGAAAGTCGGGCCGAACGTATAGACGTTCTTGAAAGCCATTGCGAAGGCTTCGACGTGAAGCTGGCCCGAAACGGTAAGCGACGCGCGGCGGCCATAGAAATCATTGACGGGGTCTTTGGCATCGGTCGTCACGGTGAAAACCTGACCGGCGCCTTCAGCGTCGTTAGCGGTAATTTCGGGAGTGTGGACATAGACGAAACCATTGTCTTGGAAGAAAGTATGAACCGCCATAGCCAAAACTGAGCGAACCCGATAAAGGGCATCGAAGGTATTAGTCCGCGGACGGAGATAAGCCTCATCGCGGAGATATTCGAAAGTGGCCCGCTTCTTCTGGAGCGGATAGTCCTCGGCAACATCGCCTAAGAGGGTGATGGAAGATTCGTGAATTTCAAAAGGTTGTTGCATCTCCGGGGTCAAAACGATCTTGCCCTTCACCTCGATCGCAGCACTGAGTGGATAGTGGGAAATCTGATCGAAATCCGAGACGTTCTCATAAACGACTTGGACGTTTTTAAAGCAGGTGCCATCGTGGAGGGCGATGAAACCGATTTTGCCGTTATTTCGATTGGTGCGAACCCAGCCTTCAACCGTCACCTCGCCTAAAGCGGTTAAGTCTTCTTTGGCTTCGAATTTTTCGTAGAGTTTGCGAACAGAGATGGATTTATCTTGCATAAATGATCCTCTAAGATGCCTTGTTAGTATAAACCAATCCGTTTCTTAATAGATTAAGAAAATCGAAATTACACCCTTCTAGCACGAAAAAGGATAGCCAAGCCGATTGGGCTGGAAGGGCATATATTGATTTAGCCGGGCGAAGTCAAACGCCGTTAAAGCAAGCTTCTCTTCAACCTCCGCTCTCGGAGATGATCCATCGTTTCAATCCTTATCATAAAATGAGCACGGGCAATTTTCTCTTTTCCTATCTTTCAAAGGAAAAACAAAAGCCCATTCTTCCGCTTCTTTAAAAAAGAAGGGATCACAATAAATCAACTCTGCTTCATCACCGACATCAACCGGCAAAACATCGCGGCCTATTCACGAAAAATGAGCGTTTATTCTCGGCTCGCCACAACCGCGTCGACATCTTGTGCGAAGCGCTTAAAGTTTCTCCCCCCTATTTCAAAGAACGATCATCTTTCGTTTATTTCGATCCCTTTTTTTAAAAATCCGACATTCCTAAACTTTCTTTCGCAAAACCTTATCCAATCGCTTGGCTTGCGAGGCAATAAGGAACAACTCGTTATGACAGGCGAAGACCTGGAGAATTTCGCCGAAAGGGAATTTGATGAATGCCACCTCGCCCTCGTTTTTCCCTACGTTATGCCTTCCGCAAACAAAATCAAGAAACTTCAACGCTCTTTCCGTTCGTTTATTCTCTTCGGCGAGCCCATCAGCACTTACTATTGGCAAATGGGCTTGCAAAAAAGAAGGAAGATTCTTTCGGAGAAACTTAACGACCTTGCCTTAACTAAATCCGCAAGAGAGTATCTAGCATCAGAATTTCGAAATAAAAGCCAATAAGAAAGACGGCAAATATCATTTGTTTCATCGAAAGACATTTTTCGTTGAAGCCCTATTTAATGTCCATAAAATAAGGTGGCTTTTGTGATGCAAAAGTTTTATGGTTACCTATTGGGAGCTCATTATGAAACAACAAACTTTACTCGTTCTGGCCGCCAGTCTTGTCCTTTTTGCTTCTTGCGGGTCATCGACAGACTCCACGAACGAAAGAACGTCAGCCTCGGAAGCGACTTCTTCTGCTCTGACCTCTTCGAAAACAAATGCTTCGTCCTTGGAAACAGCTTCCTCGACAAGCGAGCCCGTTTCTTCATCGACCAGCGATCTGACCTCTTCTAAGCCTGAAGCGGCGCCGATCGTCACCTTGACCTATCAAAATTTCTCATCGATGTCCTCGTCCGGTTATCCCGCGCCAGCTGACATCACGGTTGATTCCAGCGTTTTCTATGTCGAAAATTGCGCACAGGGCGGCGGCGATCATCTCAATACGATTCAAATCAAAGCCCTCAAGAAAGAAACGCAGGGTATTATCTATAACACCAGCGCGATTCACGCGACAAAAATCGTTGTTGACGAATTGAACACCACTAGTAGTGGTTACGAGTATAGGGGCCAACTAACCGCCTATGCTGGGACGACCGCAAACCCTAATAGCAACGAAACCACGGCCCAACTCATCGATAAAACAGATGGCGAACGCGTTCTCTATCATTGCGTTTACACCTTCGCAAGTTCATTTGATTATTTCCGTCTCATCGCGACCTCCAATGCGGTCTATGCCGTCAGCATTTCTTTTTTTGCTTGAAAATCCCCGGCAAATCCCCTTTTTTTAAATACTTCTTGCCTTTTATGCCCCATCCGATAAAATACCGGGCAGAAGCTTAGAAAAGGAAGAGTAAGCTGGCTTCCGTGCTCAGAGAATCCCCCGTCGTGGTGCGAAGGGGAAGACGGGAAAAAGCCGAACATGGCCTTGGAGCTTGGCGGGTGATACGTAATCCGTCACGGGGAGTCCGTTATAACCAGGAGTGTGATCGCACTTCATAAGGCTATTCTGGTGACAGAGTGGCAAAGCAAGGTGGTAACACGGGAACAATACCCGTCCTTCAAATCGAGGGACGGGTTTTTCTATCAAAATACCCTGCCCCAGAAAAGGAGTGGCATGGCTTTTTTAAACATCGAGCACCTCTCAAAGAATTTTGGGAAAATCTTGGTTTTAGATGACGTTTCTTTAAAGGTCGAAAAAGGCGATATCTTCGGAATCCTTGGTCTTTCGGGCGCGGGGAAATCAACGTTGGTCCGCTGCATCAACGGCCTCGAAAAGCCAAGCGCGGGACAAGTGGTATATCAGGACAAGGTGATCTCTTCTCCCCAGATAATTCCCGATGGCAAAACACGACAAAAAATAGCAATGATCTTTCAGGCGTTTGGCTTATTGGAGCAGCGAAACGCCCTCGAGAACATCCATCTCTCGTTTGAATTGCTCCACGAGAAGGACAAGGATCGTTCGAAAAGCCGTGAACTGCTCAAGAAAGTCGGTTTGGCCGAAAAGGAGAAGAACTATCCTTCTGAACTCTCGGGCGGCCAGAAACAACGGGTCGCCATCGCTCGGGCTCTGGCCCTCAAACCTGAAATCCTCCTTTGCGACGAAGCGACATCGGCCCTTGATGTCGAAACGACCGATGAAATCCTCAAACTCATTAAGAGCCTCAATGAGGATTTAGGCTTGACGGTAATCATCATCTCCCACCAGATGAGCGTGCTCGAGAACATCTGCAATAAAGTCGCAATCCTCGATAAAGCCAAGATTGTCGAGCAAGGCCTTCTCTCCGATGTGTTCCTCAATCCACAAACGGCAATCGCCAAACGTCTCATCTATACCGGGCACGTGGCGACCAAACTCGATGATGATCACTATATCCGCCTCCTCTTCAACGGGGATGTCGACAGCCCCCTAATCAGCAGCATCGTTGAAGATTGCTCAATCCTCGTCAGCATTTACTTCGCTGACACCAAAGTGATTGAAGGCAAGGTCTACGGCCAAATGATCATCAAACTGCCTTATTATCAAAAGGATATTGCCAAACTCGAAAAATATCTGACCCTCAAAAAGGTCGAATACAAGGAGGTGGAAAAAGATGAACTTCGCTAGTTTGTGGATGGCCACCTATGAGACGCTCGGGATGACGCTTATCAGCGCATTTCTCGCCTATTTCGTTGGGGTTCCCCTAGGAATTTACTTGAATATCACCAGCAAAAACGGCTTGCATCCCAACAAACCCATCAACCTGATTCTGGGGATGGTCGTCAATCTTCTCCGCAGCGTCCCCTGCATGCTGCTCATCATCGTTCTCCTTCCGCTCACCCGAGCGGTTGTCGGACGGGGAACCGGCTATTGGTACACGATGCTGATTCCGCTCTTCTTCGCTAGTTTCCCCTTCGTGGCACGCATGGTTGAACAATCGCTCGCCGAAGTTCCGCTTGGCGAGATTGAGGCTGTGCGAAGCATGGGCGCATCGAACCGAGAAATCGTCTTCAAGGTTCTCCTTTCTGAAAGCAAACCTTCCCTCATCAGCGGTTCCGCCGTCAGTGCGATTTCGATTCTCGGCTATACCTCCTTCGCCTACGATTTCGGCGCCGGAGGCCTCATCTCAAGCGCCTATGGTTTCTACAACAACCATACGGGCAATTATCTAAGCTACCCCAATGTGTGGGTCATTATCCTCGTCGTTGTTGTCTTGGTCCAACTTCTCCAAGAAGGCGGGCTCTACCTCGCACGAAAGACCGATAAAAGGAGGGTCATTTCATGAAAAGATTAGGATTTTTTATTCCGTTATTCGCTCTTGCGCTTCTCGCCTCTTGCGCCCAAGAAAGCGCCTCTTCGAGTGCCGTCAGCATCGCTTACAGCAGTTACTCAGGCGAAAAGAAAGGCGAAATCAGCGTCTGCGCCTCGGAACTTCCCCACGCCAAGATTCTGAACGATTGCGTTGCTCATCTCGTCGCCGAGGATGGCTACAACCTCAAAGTGACCGTCTTGGATTGGACGATCCAAAATGACGCCGTTGCCCATGGCGAATACGACGCCAACTATTTCGAGCACGTGCCTTATCTCAAACAATACAGCGGATCAACCCCGCTCTTCGCTGCCTGCAAGGTCCATTACGAGAAACTGTGCCTCTATGCGAAGGACGCCAGCAAAAAGACGCTGTGGAATGGAGCGAAAATCGAATTGGTTAACGATGTCACAAACGTCGAGCGTGCCCTGCAGCTACTTTCAAGCAACAACATCCTCACCATCAAGAAGAGTAACTACGACAGCGACGGCTCATTTGTTAACTTCGACGTCACAAACCCGAATGGCGGCGTCGATTTCTTAGATGCCTACAAGAACTGCTCCCTCACCTGTCTCAAAGAGAGCCAGCTTTGCCGATCGCTCCCCGACTACGATTTCGGCATCATCCCTGGCAATACGGCAATGACCGGCTTAGGAGAGGACTATGCAGATCGAATCAGCTTCGGCGAGGCCGCATCCGAAGAATTAATCAGTCAAAAATCCAATATCATCACGGTGACGAAAGCCAACAAAGATTCTGCCAAAACCAAAGAGTTGGTCAAAGCCTGCTCCGACCCACGGCTTGGCCAGTATATCAGCGCAACCTTCGGTGAATCCGTCCTCTATCATTTTGAGGATGGCTTAACCACCGACTTCCTGGCCGCTTAATCCCCGGTCTCATCTTCTTTTAAAAAGCAGCAAATCTTTTTTTCTTTCCATCAAGTCTTTTTTCCATAAAAAGAAAAATACGCGAAACGCGTACTTCTCTTTGAACGGCTGAACGATTTTTAGTTGAACTTGCGGAAGTCGGAAATCTTCCAGTTCGGATCGACGCCCAAAGTTAACGGAGCAAAGAGCTTTTCATCATAGAGTTTCTCAGCGACCTTAGCGATCATGGCCGCGTTATCGGTCGTGCACCAAAGCGGCGGAATAATGAGGTCGATCCCCGTTCCTTCTAAGCGGTTTTTCATCTGCTCCCGGAGATAAGAGTTAGCGGACACCCCACCGGCGAGTACCACCTGGGCGACATGATATTCACGGGCGGCTTTCGTAGCTTTGTCGACGATCATCCCCACGGCGACGTCCTGAAAGGATTTGGCCATATCGTTGATCCGAATTTCGTGGCCTTTCATCTTCTCGGTATTGACCAAGTTAATGACACTGGTCTTGAGTCCCGAATAGGAGAAATCGTAGGAATTTTCACCGGATAACGGGGTCGGAAGATCATAGGTGTGTTGGCCAAGCTTTGACGCTTTGTCGATGGGCAGCCCACCAGGGTAAGGCATTCCCAAAACCCGGGCGACTTTGTCGTAGCACTCGCCCACCGCATCATCCTTGGTCTCGCCGATGATGGTAAAATCGAGGTCGTGTTTCATGATGACGAGTTGGGTGTTGCCGCCTGAGACGACCACGCAAAGGAGCGGATATTTGAATTCGCCAACGTATTGGTTCGCGTAAATATGGCCCGCCAAATGGTGAACCGGGATCAAAGGCTTGTCATAGATCATCGCCAGAGTTTTGGCGGCTTGCAAGCCAACGTGAAGGCAGCCAATCAGGCCAGGGCCTCTTGTGACGGCAAAGGCATCCATATCTTCGAACTTCAAATGCGATTGCTCTAAAGCTTCCTTGAGGCACACCGTGATGTTTTCGCAGTGGAGCCGCGAGGCGATCTCCGGCATGACGCCGCCATACTTTTCGTGGACGGCAACCTGCGAAGAAACGACATTGGCTAAGAGTTTGCCATTGTCGGTGATGGCCACGGCGGTTTCGTCGCAGCTCGATTCGATTGCTAAGATTTTACTCATTGGAGAATGCTCCTTATCATGTAAATGGCATCTTCGCCATTGCTGTAATAGCCTTTTTTGACAGTCACTTGCTTCCAACCATTTTTGAGGTAGAGAGCTTGGGCTGCCGTGTTGGAGGGACGAACTTCGAGCGTAATGAATTCAACGGCGTCTTTTTGCTTGTGGCAGACATCGATCATCTTATCGAGCAAGGCCTGGCCGATACCCTTTTGGCGATATTCCGCATCGACGGCCACTCGGTTGATTGTCGCCGAATCAAACGTAATCATGAAATCAAGATAACCAACGACTTCGTCATCGATTATCGCGACATAGAGTTTGGCAACCGGATTTTCGTGGAGTTCGTAGCGAATTTCTTTTTCGGGCCACGGCTCGGAGAAGGCTCCCATTTCAATCGAGGTGACGGCGAGGATGTCCTCGTCTCTCATCGCACGGATTCGGTAGCCTTTCGCCTTCTTCGTCATACCGGATAGTTATCCTTGAGGTAAACGGGCTTAGCCGCGAGTGGCTCCTTCGAGCGGTTTTTCTCGCTATCGGCGTGGTTGAGGTTTTCGATCACATCAACATTCTTGCCTTCGAGACCAAGATAGGCCAAGTCGCCAGAAACGATATAGCCTGGGTGGTCGTGGATATACTCGAAGACTTGCGCGTTGTCATAGATCGTATCGGCAATCAGTTCCTTCTCGCCTTCATAGACGCCGATGTAAGAGCGTTTGCTCCGGGCGTTGGCCAAACAGATCGTCGGCTTGTCGCCATCTTTCATCATCGCGAGACTCGAGGCTAAGAAAAGGGGACAATTTAACGCAAAAGAGAGCACTTTTGCAACGGATAATGCAATGCGGACTCCAGTATAGGAGCCCGGGCCTTTTGAGACCACAATCTCGCCGATATCGCTGCGGGTGACCCCGCTGGCTTTGAGCATTTTGTCAAGTTCGGCGACAAGGAGTTCGCTCTGCTGCTGCCACGCTTCGTATTCTTTCTTTGCGATAATGACGTGGTCCTTGGCTAAGCCAATGGCCAAATCGACATTGGAACAATCGATCAATACTGCAATCATTAGAAGACTCCTTTCACCGCGGCAATGATTTTCTCAAAGTGCGGCGTATTTCCTTTTAAGGTCAATTGGCGACGATTGCCGCCGATATTCTTGAGCGTGATCGAGAGGCACTCGTCCGGTAAAAGCGGTTTGATGTATTGGGGCCACTCGATGAAGCAGACCCCATTGCCCTCGATGTATTCGTCCAATCCGAGCTCAATATTCTGATGTTCGAGCCGGTAGGCATCGATGTGATAAAGCGGGAGCGTCCCTTTGAAATAGCACTTCATGATATTGAAGGTTGGCGATATCACGTCTTCCTCCACTTTGAGAGCCTGAGCAACCCCGCCGACCAAGGTGGTTTTGCCCGCGCCGAGATCCCCTTCGAGGAGGACGACATCGCCCGCTTGAAATAAAGGAGCCATCACTGCGCCTAAGCGTCTCGTCTCGTCTTTGTTCGTCGTTATTAAGGTGTATTCCATAAAAGCCTCTTTGCTTGGAAGCCTAGGAAATTATAGGACGAAGAGAATTAATATACTAGGAAGGAGGGGAAAACTCGTCTATTCTATAGACGAAAGAAGTGGTCATGGAAGATTTCAAAGAGAAACAACAATCTTTAAGCGAAGACGCCGCTTATCATGAGGCGGATCGCTGCCTTTCCTGCCTCAAACCTCGCTGCCGCGAATTCGGCTGCCCAGCAGCAATTGACATTCCTTCCTTCATCAAGTGCCTGAAGGCACGCGACGTTGATGGTGCCTATCGCATCATCATGGAATACACCAATCTTTCGCCGATTTGTTCCCGGGTTTGCGATTATCAAAAGCAATGCGTTGGCAACTGCATTCTTAACTTCAAAAAACAGCCAATCCCCGTCGGTCATCTTGAACGTTTTGTCCAAGACAATAAAACGATCGAGCTTACGCCATGCGCTAGATTCTCTGACCATCATGTCGCCGTCATCGGCAGCGGTCCTTCCGGAATTTCCTGCGCTTTGGAACTCGTGAAAAATGGCGTCCACGCCACCGTCTACGAAAAAGAGAAGCATCTCGGAGGCATCTTAGCCTATGGCATCCCCGAATATCGTTTGCCCAAAGCGGAGGTCGAAAAATACATCGCCTTCACTAAACGGATGGGCGTCGACTATGTAACGAAAGCCAAAGTCTCGATTCCCGAACTTAAAAAAACCTATGAAAAGATCTTTGTCGGCTGCGGCTTAAGCGAGTATAAATCCCTGCATATCCCCGGCGAAGAGGCCCAAGGAGTCTATCAGGCGGGCCCATTTTTAAAAGCGGCCAACGAAAAGGTTTCCTATGGCGAAGGAGCAGGCATCGCCCTTAACGGCATCACTTATGTCGTTGGAGCGGGGAATGTCGCGATGGATTGCTGTCGCACCAGCGTTCGCCTCGGTGCGAAAAAGACTTATATCGTTTATCGCCGCAGCCTTGAGGAGGCGCCGGCGAACAAAGACGAAATCAAAGACGCCCAGGAAGAAGGCGTCCTCTTCAACTTCATGCGCAATCCGGCAGAAATCATTGTCCAAAATAACCATATTTCCGCGATAAAATGCGAAATTATGAAGTTGGGTGAACCCGATGAATCGGGCCGAAAGAAGCCTGAAGGGACTGGCGTCTATGAGACCTACCCTTGCGACGACCTTATCTTGGCCATCGGCCAAGGACCGGATGCCGTCTTTACCGAATCGCTTGGCATCGAAACCAACCATGGTTATATCACCTCTTTGGACGGCATCTCAACGAGCGACCCCGATATTTATTCTGGGGGCGATGTCGTTCGAGGCGCCGATACCGTCGTTCGAGCGATGGTCGACGGCAAAAAGGCCGCCCAAAAAATTCTTGCCGATTTTCAAAAATAAGTCATTTCTGTAAAATTATTGAAAAAATCGAAGGCCCAAAAGACGTCTTGAGGCGAATCAAGAAGGATTCTTCCCCTGCCTCTTTTTGTTAATCCAAATTCCGAGGATGATCAAGCCGGCGATCAAGGCCAAGGCGAACAGAACCAAACCGCCAAAAAGAATATAAGGAACGACGTTCAAAAAAGAATCTTGCGATGAAGAATCGCTTAATCTAATCGAGGTATCCTGAAGCGTTTCGCCCCTCTTATATAAAGCGACGTTGATATTGGCGAACTCCTCTTTGTAGTGAAGCCCGCTGACCCAGGGCCGCCCCTTCTCATTCGAAAGATTATTGGAGGTTTGGTATTCGGCACCGGCAAAAGTGAAATCGAAAAACAGCTCATTGTAGTCGAGTGACTCCGTCCCAAAACTCGTTGTGCTAGCGATAAAATTTAATGTGGTTTGGTTCGTGTCAGCATAGTAATCAGCGGAATAGAGATCCCCACTAATATGAGAATAGTCGATGCCTTTTTTATAGGTTGTTGCTTTAAAAACAATTCCGGAAAAAGCGCTGATCAGCGTTTCACCGTTCTTGATGGCTTCGTAGGTATTTGGCTCATGGTCGCTCGAAGAAAGGGCCGCTGCCGGTTTTCGAATGGCTAGGCGACGATGGAGGTGATTGCTCTGGGGAGCAAGATAGATTGTGCTGGAGTAAGAGGCGAAACAAGAAGTATCCCAAAAATTGATGTAAGACGCGTCATAATAGGCATCTTTGCTGGCGCTGTCCACTTCGGCCTTGCTTGAGAAATACAGTCCTTTAAGTCGAATTAAATTATCGGTCGGATTGCTGAAGCCAAGATCGAGGATTGCCATTTTGGGATCGCTGTCATCAGCAAGAGCAACGCTTACCGTCGGAGCGTACTCGGCCTCCATTGTCTTATATACCGGGGCCCGAGCCATAGCGATGGCTGGCGGATTAAGAAGGAGCGGAATGCTCAAAATCATGAGGGTTATGCCAAGATTTTTCATTTTTTAGCCTCCTTTGGCGATTGAGCAAACAAACGAATGTCAAACGAAAGAGCAAAGGCATAGATCGTGAGGAAAACCAACCCGAGGAGAGCGAGGAGATACATCGTTTCTCCTACCGAAAGCATTGAGATCGCAAGGCTGATGAGAGCAAAGGCAAGCGCGAAGAGTTCAATCTCTCTTGCTAAAATCCAATAACCTTTCGAGCCCCGCTTATTGAGCCAAAAGAAGAAGCCTATCGGGATGCCAACCGAAAGGAGAGAGGCTAAAAACGCGACGACAACCAAAAACACTTTGTATGAGGAATCAAACATCGCCAATACCGAGGTATATGTAGCACCAGTGAGGGAAATCGCTAAACCCAAAGACAAAAGAATATCCCACAAATAATGGAGTCTATTTTCGGTTTGGCTGCTCAAAGGCTCATAAACAATCGGACGATCGGGCAAGGGTTTTTCGTTCGTTAAGTCATCGATGGTGACATGAAAGCAATCCGCGATTTTTTGTAGAGAGGGGATGTCAGGCATCCCCGCGCCCCGTTCCCATTTACTGACTGCTTGACGCGTCACGTAGAGCTTGCCAGCTAATTGGCTCTGCGAAAGACCGCGTTCTTCTCGGAGAGTTTTAAGCTTGTCCGCAAACATGTTTTGCCTCGCCTATAGAATACACCAATCGTCTTTTTTACCTAGACACGATTCGTTTCTCGCCTTTTTTGAATAAAAATAAAAACACGATAAATACATTTGTTTATTCGATACAGCGTTTGACAACGTTCCGTTTCTTCCTCTCAAAAAAACGTTAAAGTTTCTCGAATAAATAATCTTACTAATAGTAAAATGGACAAAGAACTAATTGTCGCTCTCGGAAGTCAGTGTCGATGCTCGAAGAATGAAGGGGTGATTTTCGTCGAGGAACTTTTGATAGATTGTTCGCACGTCGTTTTCGTTAAATGGAAAAACTCCACCCTGCATCCGCTTCTTAATCGAGGAGAAACTCTTCTTGATCGCGGTAGTCAACTCTCCTGAATAACCATAGGTCAAAACGTGACGCTCGAATTCCTGCTCATCAAGTTCCTTGATCGTTTCGTCAGGGAAGAGTTTCACATCCAAGTCATAATCGATATATTTGAGGAAACCACGATCCTTAATTGTCGGTGAGGCGACGTTGACATAATAACAAATTCCACCATTTTCTTTCATCATACAGATAATGTTCATCCATTCGTGTTTAAAGAGAATAAACACCGCGTGTTCTTTCGTCATCCACCGCCGCCCATCGTTCTCCGTCACTAAAGAAGCTTTGGAAGACAAAGCCCAGTAATCCGGATTCTCTAGGGTTAAATAAGCAGGCGACCACTGCCGATGCAAAAGCCCGTCGTGCTTATAGGCTTGCACGGTAACCCACTTAAAAAAACGATTGACGTTATTTTCTTCGTCCATACTGAAGGTGCAAGCCGCTACTAAAGAGTCAGCTTTTCACTTCTATTATAACGAAATTTGCCCGCGGGTAGCTCTTTTCTTTTTGGAGAGTTTTTAAAGTCCCGATCCCATCGGGGGTCTTGTCAGAAAATTGTGGCAAACAAAAGGGTGAACAAGAATCCAATCAAAGCGGTCGCTGGGAAAATCACAATCCAACTGCCAATCATCTCGCCCGCTACATTCCAATGGACTTTACGGATTCCTCGACTGGCTCCACAGCCCAAAATCGATGTGGACTTAACGCTGCCGGTTGAGACGGGAAGGCCAAAGAACGTTGCAAGAAGCAAACCGATGACGGAAGCGATATCCGTCGCAAAAGCTTGGTATTTTTGTAAATTGGCCATGTCCTTGCCCAACGTTTTAATGATGTTGTAGCCGCCCATGAGCGTGCCGCCGCCCATCACAAGAGCAACCGGGAGCAGAAGCCACCAAGCCGTTTGCAAGGAGGAGAGGTCTTCTCCGCCTTTAAGCATGCTGGCGAGCAAAATGAAGATACCAATAAATTTCGCTCCATCCTGCAAGCCATGGACGAAGGACATCGCTCCTGCCGAGAATATCTGACCTTTGGTGAAAAACCGTGTAGTGGCGCCTCGAGTCATTTTGCGGCAAAGATGTTCGATGAATTTCGTCAAGACAAAACCTAATAAGAAGCCCAAAATCAACGATCCAAAGAAGCCAATCAGAACCTTAATCCATGCACTCCAGCCCACCAAGGAATACCAAGGCTGACCGCCAAGGACAGCCAAAGCGATCGCCCCGCCAGTGATACCGCCCACCAGTTCGTTGCTCTCGCTCGATGGGAAACCGAAATAGGTGCTTCCTAATGACCAAATAACGATGGCAAGCAAGCCCGCTGATATGGCCACCAAGGCATCGGTGAGTCCCGCTTCGGTTGTGGTCGTAAACTGAACAAGAGAAGCAATCGTCTTCGCCACGCTTCCGAAATCCGAGATCCACGAGCCAATCAGTCCTAAGAAAAGAATAGCCGCGAAATTCCCAAGTGCGGCAATGATGACCGCTGTCCGCGGCTTTAAGCAACGAGTGGTGACGCAGGTCGCGATCGCGTTAGGCCCGTCGGTCCAACCGTTGATGAAAATAACGAGCAGGTTAAGCACGATGACAGGATAAGCCCACGGATGGGCATTAACGAGGGCGAAGAATTGTCCGATGTCCATAGTTATTTTTCCGACAATACCATTATAAAAGAAAACCCGTTCCTACGGGGATGAAAGTAGTTTCATCTTCCTTTGAGAACGGGGATATGCGATTCTATAAAATAACGATTCTAAAAAATCAAAGATTCTTAAATGAAATCGTCTGAACGAAGCGGCAAACTTCGCGGCAGCGGTCTGCCGTCTCTTCGAGCATCGTATACATCGCTTCGGCTTTATGGCGGCGAAAGCCATCGGTCTCGTTGATATAAAGCGAATGAACGTCGTTGATGTATTCGGTGTCCGATTCCTCTTCGAGGTGGACAACCGCCATGATCAAGGGATTCATCAAGTCGTGGTTTTCAAAATCCTTAAAGTTGGCGAGGCATTCCTCGGTCTTGTTGACACATTCAAGAGTTAAACGCATAAATTCGATTGAATCGGGCGGTAATTCCTTGTAGTCGTAGAGATAGAGTTTCAAGGATACCTCTTCAATGGCGTCGGTAATATCATCGATCAACTTGAGAAGTTCCAAGATGTCCTCCCGGTCGATCGGGGTCATAAACTCGGTCAAAAGCTTTTCGGTTACCTCATGCTTCTTGTCATCGGCCGCATGTTCGATCAAGTGGACATTGACCTTTGTTTCTTCAAGTTTTTCATGATCAAAGTGGATCATGAAATTCAAAATGTACTCGGCGCAGTGAACAGAAAAGTGGCAAAGCGCCGGGAAGCTGTCGTAATAGTAATTCGACTTGGTTTTTTTCTTTCCCAACATAAATCCTCTTCCTCCTTATTATTTGAAGATGGATACAAAAATCAACGTCAAGACAAAAGCGATGATGGCTGTGCCAGGGAAAATCAGCACCCAACTCAGCACCATTTCGCCCGCTTTGCCCCACCGCACTTGGCGGAAACTTTTGGCGGCTCCACACCCCATGATCGCCGTCGCTTTGACGGTGCCGCTTGAAACCGGCAAACCAAAGACGGTGGCGAGCATTAGCCCTAAGAAAGCGGAAATATCAGTTGCAAATCCCCTGTATTTATCCAATTTAGCCATCCCTGAGCCCATCATTTTGATGATGGATTTGCCTCCGACTAAGGTTCCGCAGGTAATGAAGAAGGCAACCGGAAAGACAATCCACCACTGGCCCAATAAGCCGGTGACTGCAACAGAAAGTTCCATAGCATTGGCCGGGCTTTGCAACATCGCGGCAATCACGAGGAAGACGCCGATGAACTTGGCCCCATCTTGGATGCCATGAGCAACCGACATTAAACCCGAAGCCACAATCTGTCCATGCGTAAAGAAGCGAGTCGTTTCGCCTTTCTTTAAGTGCCTGCAAATAAATTTAATCAAATACGTTAATCCATAGCCAAGGATAAAACCCAAAACAATGGAGCCAAAAAAGCCAATCAGAACTTTAATCCAAGCCGATTGGCCTACCGGAGCAAACCAGTTGAGGCCGCCCAAAGCCGCCAAGGCCATCGCCCCGCCTGTGAGCCCGCCAACGAGAGCATTCGACTGGCTTGAAGGAAAACCGCAGTAAGTGCAGCCCAAAGAGAAAAGAATATTGGCAAATAAGCCGAAGGCAACCGCAATCAACGCGTGATCAAGCGCGAATGAAGAAAGGTCGACAATGCCAGCAATCGTCTGTGAGACATCACCGGTGACATTGGAAAGGTATTTTGCGAGAAAGCCAACCAGAATGGTGCCAATCAAGTTGCCGATGGCGGCCATGACAATGGCCTTTTTCGGTTCAAGGCAGTGCGTGGTAACACACGTGGCAATGCAGTTCGGAGCATCGGTCCAGCCATTGATGAAAACCACCCCAAAATTAAAAAAGAGAGCAACATAGGCCCAGGGGTGAACATTCATCAAAGAGAAAAACTCAGGCAATTCCATGTTTCAACAGTAGTGAATTTTACCACTTCTTATTAACTTCATGGTTGCGAAGTTAATTGAAAGCGCTGCGAAAAAAAGCGAGACGGCCTTCTTTTGAAAGGAATGTGCCAAAGAAAAAGCAGACTATAACACCTAATAGTCTAAACAAAACCCCTTCGTTACGAAAGAAAACAAAACCCCCGAAATTGAATCGGGGGTTAACGTTCAATTACTTCACATCGTTCGCATCGAAGGCGTCAATGAGGGCAAAGAGCGCGCTCATATTCTCTTTGAGTTCCATCGTCGGGGCCGGATTGAAGGGCTTATCCATCGGCAAGACCATTAAGTTATCTTCGTAGCCCATCGCAACGTAGGTGGTGCCCCGCTTGATTGAGATTGCCACATCGACCAAGGTCGCATCAGTGTTGATCGCTTTAAGAGCCTCGCGAACAGGATGAGTCAAAAGCTTTTTGCCATCGACGGGGCCATAAATCACCATCGTCTTGCTGTCTTCGAGAACGGGTAACGCGTCCAAGGTCGTCGGCGGAAGTGCCCGCTTATTGCCCTTAAGATAGATGATAATTTCCCCACCTTCATTGGTATTCGGAATCACGAAATACTTGCCAACGAAGCAAGTCCGAAGACTCTTTTGGCCATTGACCTGACCAGCGGCATCGGCCATCGTGATGGCCTTGCCTTTATAGGTGAAATGCAAGGTGTCGCGACTTCCCACCTTAACGACGCCTTTGTAGAGACCGGCGGCGTTAAAGATCGCGGCATCGAGTTTATCATCGACGCCACCCGTCAAATCGCTGATCTTGTCGCCATAGACATAGGCATTATTGTGGGCGTAGTATTCGGCAAAATAGGCCTTCATTGCCTTGTCGATCTTTTTGCGGAAAAGAATCGAGAAAACGGCGAGGACAACGACAGCGACCGCGACGGTCGAAAGAATAATGGCGGTGCCAGCAACCGTGTTTTTCAACGCATCAACGAAGGTCACGACCAGCCAAGCGGCTAAGATAACAAGCAAGATGCCGCCGGTGACGAGCCATTTCACCAAGTTCTCGTGTTTATAGACCTTGAAAAAATTGACCCGGGCAGTTTCGATACCTTGAAGTTCGGGTTCATCGTAGGTGTAGGTAATCGGAGCGGATTTCTCTTTGCCTTTGCCCTTTGTTTCTTCAACGGGAACGGCAGCGGGTTCTTCCGCTTCTTTCTCAGCGAATAAATCGACTTTTGGCTGTTCAGGCTCCTTTTCTTCCTTCGCCGGCTCAACGGGGGCGGGAGTAGAAACCGGAGCGGCCTCGTCAGCAAAATCGCTATCGGATGACTTCACGCCTTCGACGGGTTTCACGTCTTTTTTCTCTTCTTCCATAGGTACCTCTTTCTAGCGGACTATTGCACTATAGCACGAAGAGACAATAAGTTAGAAACTTATTCGGCATTAATCGTCGGCTTCTTTGCTGGGAAGAAGATATTCAAACGGGCTAGCGGAATATAAAGAATTTCCATCGCCACAAGCGAGACGGCACCGGTGACAGGAATATAGATGGCGTTGTATTGAAGAGCAGGAACGAAATCAAAGCCATAGTTCACCATTGAGCTGGCAGAGGAACCGACAAAACGGATGAAGGTTGCGATGGCACAGCCGACGGCAATCCAAACGAAGCCCATGACCGACCAGCCTTTTTTGCCTCCCTGGAAAATAAGTTTCGAAAAAAAGCCAAGAGCGGCGCAAGAGCCAAAACCAATCAAATAATCAAGTGGATAGGTAAAGAAGCCGTAACCATCAGTCAAGCAGGTGATCAAGCCATAAACGAAAGCGCTGGCGATAAAGCCTTTGGTCGGGCCACGGCGCAAAGCGATGATAAATAAAGGAATTAAGCCAAGGTTGATTGAGCCGGGACCGGCGCTAACCGGAATCCGGATGAACTGAAGGCCAATCGCCACGGCGCTTAAGATGCCAATTTCAGCCATATCCCGAATGCCGAACGCGTCTTTAAAATTGGCAGCGGCCAAATCAAAAAACGCAGCAACAAAACATAAAATCCCTGCAAAATCGCATCCAAATGACAATTTAGTCGAAGCGACATAAGCGTAGTCTTTGTAATAATCCGCGCTATAGGTTTTCCCAACTGCGCTATTGCAAAGAACAAAATCATACAAGCTGGTGCCAGTGAAAAAGAAAATCCCCACACAAATGAAAAGCAAAAGTGAAGCGATATAACAATTGTTCCATTTGCGGCCCAAGATCGATAACACCACCGCGACGGCCGCAAAAGCGTAACTCACAATAAATGGCCAGACCATAAAGAGCTGATTCGCCCAGACATCGGCACGACCGCTGCTCTTCTCAAAAGTCCAATAATCGTCTGCTGCATTATAAGTCGCCGCCACCCCTTTGCTCGTTAGAGCGGGGCCCGCCAACGAAACAAAAACCAACAAACCTGCGATGATGGCCAAGAGCCACTCGTGACTCTTAATCCACCTTTCGAATCGATTTTCCGACTGTGCGTTATCCATAAAAAATTCCTCCTTTCGCACAACCGGAGGAACTTGAAATGAAGTGCCTCCGCCAGCATTGCCTGGATCAGGTGCCGTCGAACCGGATATACGGTTCCTCTCAGCCCACTACGATGAGCTCCGGATGAATTAAGTTTAGTTTATTCGATGCGCCAGTCAATAGGGGAAAGGCCGTTTTTCTCTAAGTAAGCATTACACTGACTGAAAAGATGTTGGCCAAACCAGCCACCGTAATTCGCGGCCATCGGTGAAGGATGGGAGGCTGTCAAAGCGATATGTTTCGGATTATGAATCGTCGGAAGATATTGTTTGGCGAAACGACCCCAAAGCATAAAAACAATCGGCTGATCAAGCGTATCGAGATAGGCCATCACATCGGCGATGAAGGCATTATATTCGGGCCGAGCATGGGAAAGTGGCTCGCCTGCTCGGACGGTGAGATAGGCATTCAAAAGGAGAATTCCCTGCTCGGCCCAAGGAGTCAAATCGCCATTGTCGAAATTCATTTTAATCTTCAGATCGCTCTGGATTTCTTTGTAAACGTTAATCAATGAAGGCGGAGGATCGATCCCGCGGGGAACAGAGAAAGATAAGCCCATGGCTTGGCCGGGGTTATGATAAGGATCTTGGCCGATGATAACTACCTTAAGGTCTTGTGGCTTTGTGAGCTTGAAAGCCTGATAGACCATATCCCGCGGGGGATAAATCGTGTAATTTTGGTATTCTTCTTGCAAGAAAGAATGCAGAGTTTTCGAATATTGTTTCTCTTTAACTTGATCAAAAAGGTCTTTCCAGTCGGCAATCATGCCACTATTATTGACCTTTTGAGAGGTGAAGTGTCAATGAGGAAGTTTTATACTTTAACCCAGTTATGAAAGTCCTTTGGCTTTTCAACCATCCAGCCCCCTATAAAATTGACTTTTTCAATACCCTAGGTCAAAAGGTCGACCTCACCGTCATTTTCGAGCGAACCACAGAAGGCGATCGGAAAAAAGAATTCTATTACGAGAAAGCCAAAACTTTCCACGAAATCATTCTCTCCTCCGCAAAACTCGGCGGTTGCAACAATTACTGCCCCTGTATCCTCTCAGTAATTAAAAAACATCCCGCCGATCTCATCGTCGTCAATGGCTGGAGCACGCTCACAGAGATGAAAGCCATCCGTTATCTCAAACGCCACAAAATCCCCTACATTTTTGCAATCAATGGCGGAATTGCTAAGGAAAATGAAGCAGGATGGAAAAAGAGACTAAAACATAAATATTTGCCTGGGGCCGCTCTCTATCTTTCGCCGGATGCTCATTCCTCAGATTATCTAACCTATTACGGCGTGAGCGCAGAAAAAATCCGTCTCTATCCTTATTCCACCGTCTTCGCTTCCGAGGTCGCTTTGCGGCCCTTGTCGACGGAAGAAAAGAAAGTGGAACGAATCAAAGAGAAGATTCCCGGCAACGAACTCTATCTTTCGGTCGGCTCCTTCATTCCGCGGAAGAACGATCTTCAACTATTGCGTTATTGGAAAACAATGGACAAAAACAAGACTTTGATTTTGGTAGGGGGCGGCCCGGAAGAAAAAATCTACCGCGATTATATCGCCGCCAACAAAATGACGAACGCCCTCATCGAAGGCTTCAAACCGCACAAAGAGATTCTCCGTTATTTTGCGATGGCGGACGCCTCGATTTTCCTCACTAAAGAAGACATCTATGGTCACGTCGTCAACGAATGTCTGAGCCAAGGGACGCCCGTGATCGCTTCGCTCAACGCCAACTCGGCTCGCAAACTTATTCAAAACGGGGTTAATGGTTATCTCGTTTCGCTTGAAAAAAATGACGAGATCAAAAAAGCGCTAGCGAAAACAATCAGCGGACAGATGAATGAAAAAGCGCTCGAAAGCGCGAAAGGCAACACCATCGAAGCGATGTTGGAAGCCCACATCAGGTTTTTTGAGGAAGCCTTAAAAGCATGAAAATCCTTTATCTCACCACCGCAATCGCCGATAGCGAGTACGCCCGCCTTTTGAACGAAGGCTACGCTTTGAACAACCCGTCCAATCAGAATTTCCATGACAAACTGATTCGGGCTCTTGCCCTCCAGGATCAAGTTAAAGTTCTTTCTTTCGCCCCTTCTTCGTGCAAGGATGCTCCGCTTAAAGACGAAGGCCGCTATCACTACGTCAACTCCAAAGGCCAGTTGCTTGATCGCCTAGGCGCGAAGAAGCGTAAAGGAATCGCCTGCGGAAAACGCCTAATAAAAACGGACATCGATATCATTCTCTTCGACTCATTAAATCAAGCCTGTGGAAGCGTCGCTCTCGCTTTGGCAAAAAAAGCCAAAGTGCCGGCGGTTGCCATCATCACCGACAATCCAAAAAATCTATCAAAAACTCCTTATTTTTATCAAAAAGCCTTTGAAAAACATCTGCAAGGAGCAAAGGGAAGCCTCGCTTTATCGGAAGGCCTTCTTTCGGCGATGGGAATGAAAGAAAGGCCCCATCTCGTCTTTGCGGGAATCATCGAAGAACCAAAAAGCGAAAAACGGCTCTATCCCGAAGGCAGTTACCTTTATTTCGGCGGGGCCCTCTCAGCCCGTTATGGAGTGCTCAATCTCTTGCAAGCTTATAACGAAGCGCAGCCCGATTATGACCTTCTCCTTGCCGGGCATGAAACCCCCGACGAGCAATTCCAAATTTTGCTCAAGAAGAATCCCCGATTACACTTCTTGGGCCAAGTCAGCAAAACAGAGAATTACGATCTCGAAAGCCATGCCGCTCTTCTTATCAACCCACGTCCTTACGATACCAAGCTTGATCAAGAATCAATTCCATCGAAGCTCCTTGAATACTTAGCAACATCAACCCCGATTTTATCGACGATCCATAGTGGGCTCCAACGTGAGTTCCCCGAGGACGTCAACTGGCTTGTCGACTCCTCGGAAACTGGGATCAGAGATTTCTTCCTCGCCCACATCGATCACGAAAAGAAGTTCACGAATATTCGTAAAAATAACGGCAGAGAAAAAGCGATCACCCAATACGGATTGGAGCCGACAGGCAAAGAGATTCACGCCTTTTTGCAGTTCTTAAAAACGTCAGTCAACTGATCCATGACTTTGTCAAAATTGAAGTGAAAAGCGAAATAGGCTTGGTTTTTCGCACCCATCTCAGCGCGTTGGTCAGGAGATAAAGCGCAAAGTTCATTGATGCTTTTGGCAATATCTTCAGGCTTTTCGCTTGCAAAGAGACTGCCACCCGCCTCTTCGAGGACGCGACGGCCGTCTCCGCCGATCGAAGCGAGGATCACCCGACCATAAGCCAAGGACGAAATGAGCTTATTCGGAATGGTCTTCGAAACCGGAGAGGACGTATCCGCTAAGGGGACGAGAAGAGCCGTGGCGTTAGCAAAATAAGCCGGGACTCCGCGTGAGGACACCCGCGGATGATATACCACAATGTCCTGAAGCCCCCTTTCTTCAACGAGTTTGAGGGCAGCAGCGAGACGAGCCCCAGAGCCAACGATATGGAACTGGAAATCCTTCCGCCCTTTTAAGTAAGCACAAGCCTCGACATAATTCTCAATCAGCTGAAGATTCCCAACATTCCCAGCATAAACAAGGTTATACGGCTTGGCGTAGACAACCGCATTCGAAGGGATCGGACTCACTAAGGGCGGTTGCGGAACGAAGATAACTTTTTTCTCGGGTAGTTTTAAAACAGCGGAGAAATAAGCGGCAAAGGAAGGCGAAGAAATCAAAATCTCATCGGCTGAAGAATAAATCTTGCGCGAGGAGCGATAGAGAATCCTGTAGGCCAAAGAATTTTTGCGGATCTTGCCGGCGATAACCGCGCTCTCGGGCCAAAGGTCCAAACAATGAATGACGTGAGGTTTGCGATGGATTTTCGCGTAAATCCCGCCTCCTTCGACGGAGATGAGAGGCGACATCGACATCGAATAAACAAGGTCGAATTCCTCATGGTAGCGGCGGAGGTAGTGTTTGCAGTTTCTCCAAAAAGACAAATAGTTGTTGATCAATGAAATCCGGCTCTCGCTCCGAGCTTTCAGCTTCAGTCGATGAACATGAACGCCATTGATTGTTTCATCCGTGATTTTCTCGTAGCCAGGCAAAATATGGCCAAAACCATAATTCGGCTTACCCGTAACGACCGTGACATCGTTCCCCCGTTCAACGAGGGCCTCGCAAATCGGGGTGATCACCACGTTTTCTGGGTAGTAGTATTGGCAAACGACCAAAATCCGCATGAGGGAATTATCGCACACCCTGATCTTAAAATCTTCAAAGCGTATAATGATTTTATTATGCTGGCCAAACGTCTTCATGAGAATCGCTTCAAGCGCGCTCTTGTCGCGCCTTGGCGAAATCTCGTCAAAGCTCTTTCACCGGTTGGGTATGTGAAATGCCAATACCGTTACATTACTCACCACAAGCTTAATCTGAAGAATCCGGAACGCTACACCGAGAAGCTCCAATATCTCCGGCTTTTCGTTTACCCGAAGGATCCCAATGTCATCCGTTGCGCTGGCCGTGTCGGGGTTCGCGATTACGTCAAAGAGTGCGGTTTTGAAGACTATCTCATCCCCGCGTTAGGAGTTTATGACTCCTTCGATGATATTCATTTTAATGCCCTCCCGAATTCGTTCGTGATGAAGTGCTCCCACGCCTCGGGCTTCAATCTGATCGTCAAAGACAAAACGACGATGAATAAAGAAGAAGCGAAGGCCAAATTCGATAAGTGGCTCAAGACCGACTATGGAAAAAAGACGATGGAACGGCACTACTCGAGCATCAAGCCACAAATCTTGATCGAGCAATACATCGGAAGCATCGATTCTTTGCCTGTCGAATACAAGATTCATGTCTTTAATGGGACGGCTCGCAATCTTTATGTCGTAACGGGGCGTGGCAAAGATATTCGCTACACCCAGTATTACATCGACTGGACGCCCTTTGATGGCGCTCAGTTCAATGGTTGGCTCAAATCCGATACTCCGCTCGAGAAACCGAAAAACTACGAACAAATGGTTCGAATGGCTGAAAAATTAGCCGCTCCCTTCCCCTTCGTCCGGGTCGATCTCTATGACATCGGTGGCAAAATCTATTTCGGCGAAATGACCTTCACCCCCGCCAAAGGAACCCTGATTTTCGATGATGATAAAACCGACTTCGAACAAGGAGCCTGGCTTAATATCTCAGGAGAGATAAAACGCTAAAAAAGGCTACTTCCAGGACGAATCCGGGAACATCACTTCATAGACCATCGCGCCCCAGTAGAAGGCACTGTCTTTGCTGCGGTCGGCACTTTCTTTTGTCACGTCGATCGCCGGATCGCGGAAATTGGTGTAACTGAAAGAGAAACCAACGATCCCCGCGGTCGACGCGATGCCAATCGCAGAAAACTTAAAGCCAAACCAAGTGACGCCTTCGCCGCCGGAATCGGTTCGAACCACGACGTCTTTAGCAAGAACGCTGGTATAGGTATAGCCACCAGAAGAGGCGGCATAGAACTTGAGTTGGGCATCAAATTCGCTTAATCGGCTCACGACGTCGCCGCTTTTTCCGCTCCTTGTCGCCGTGACGTTTTCCAAATAGTTCGAGCCGCCCCGCAAAGACATCAAGAAGTAATCGCCACTCACCATCGTCTTCGGAAAGAAAGCGTCGTAGCCATTCGAATCGATTTGCACGAGAGCCCGCATATGATCGCCATTGCAATAGAGCTGGCCATCGTAAAGTTTGCTCAAAAAACCATTCTTGAAGGCACCGTCCGTGGTCGCTAAGCATTTGGTCCGGCCAAAGGACTTGCCCACATAATCGCTGTCGTGGCCAACATCGACGTAACGCCAATCGTGAAGCGGGTCGGTTGTAAGCGCGGTCACCGTCCCCTTCGCTGCATAATTTAGAACTTCGGGGTACATGCTCTTTAAGCCTTTGCGGCTCAAGGCGGTTCCGTCGAACGTCACCTGGCTTGAATAATTGCCGAGATCCTCGGCATTATCCCCGTTGAAATACTGGTCGCTCGAAAGAATCTTCACAAACGATTCCGTGCAGGATTTGCTGGCGAAATCATGTCTTTCCGTATAGAAGTTGTTCTCAAAGAGACCTCCTTCGTATTTGCCAGCTGGAAGCACCTCATTCGTCTTGGCGCACGAGAAAAGACTGAGGCCCGTCAAGGCCAATAAAACAACTTTAATTTTCTTAGTCATGATCTTCCGCCTCCACTTTGCCTTTCGAACTTAAGGGAAAAATTGGGGTATAAGCATAACCCAAGAAATAGACGAGGAGCAAAATCATGCCATTCCGCGCTAACGGAGAGACATAGAGACTTGGATTCTCGTTGAGCGGGGTTGAATCGTTCGCTAAGGAAGCGTAGAAAACATAGGAAGCAACCAAGAGAAGAATCAGGATTTTGCCTCCATCGAGAGTCTTATCAAGATGGAGGTATTTCCGGAAGGCAACAACAGCGAACACCAGCATGGCGAATACGCCTAAAAAGCCAATGAGGCCTCCCTCGTAAAGAGCCGCAAACTCAAAGACGCGGTTGCGAACAAAGAACGAAGAATTGACCGACTGGCCAAGCCACTCGCCCGTCTGATCGAAAGAAAGGCCGAAGAGACCTGTGATATCGAAAGCACCGTTGCTCTTATGGAAAGCGACCGCAACCGTTTCGTTGGCGACCGTCAATAGGCGGTTATTGAAGAGTTTGCCCAAGAAGCCGCTCGTGAGAACGCCAATGCCACCCTTTAAACCATTGATAAACATGATGAGCAAAAAAATGAAGCCCAATCCCAAAGCGACATAGCCGACGATCTTCTCCCATTTCGGCGTCGCTTGCGGAAACTTGACGAAGCGAAGCAAGAGAGCAAACACCACGAAGGGGATCGCGAGCTTAAAGCCGAAAACATATGGAGCGAAAATCATCGCGAGCAAGCCAATGCCACCAGCGACCGCCACCCCAATGAAAAGGAGTTTGTTCTTCTTTGGTGAAATGAAGAGCAAGGACAAAAGCGAGATCGACAAAACAAACGCGAATTGCATCGAGTAACGAAGGCTGACGCTTAAAATCTTAAAGCCATAAAGGAGCGAATAATCATTGGACAAGGCGATGTAACGGCCATCGTAATAACGAACGAGACCTGCGTAACGGACAGCGTAGAAGAAACCATAGTCTGCCAAAGTGGCGATCATCGAAATCAATACCAAAAAAGCTAGGCCAAACAAAACGGCCAAAACCACCTTTTGAAGCGTGAGATTTTTTAAACGCCGGCTCATTAGGCCCAAAGCGTAGAAGGCCAAAATCCCCATCGCGTTGATGAGGGCACTCGAGAAGGAGGAAAAAGCCGAAGAGAGCCAAAACTTCGAAAAGGAAGTGAACAGCGCGAAGACGATGAGAGGGATCGAATACCAAAGAAGACGCTTTTCTTCTGCCTGGTCTTTTTTGCTTGGCAAGACCGCAAAATACGCAACGGCAATAACAAAGGCAAAAGCCTGATAAAGATAGGCCCATTCGTTGCCGCCGAAATTGAAGGAGACGAGGGCCAAGAAAGCCAAAGTGACGTAGGCTAAAACCTTATCCCAATCGATGGGCCTCTTCTCCGAAGCGCTCGGCGCAGATTGCTCTGCCATATCCCTTTTTTCGCTTTTCAACATTACCAATATGCTCCATGATCAATTTTTTCAGCGCCCTTCGGTTTTTTGCTTGGATCAGGCCGAATCCAATACTCATTAACCCTTGAGGCAACATGAGGACGATTCTCCCAACGCTTGCCCATGATTCCAAAAAGCGTCTGAGTTGCCCCGCCCGTCTGGATAGCCATCTTGCCAAGACTCTTGCAGAAGAGCGTTAACAGGATACCATAGGCGCCCGCCCCAACGAGAGCGATATCAAAATCTACCCCTTTGATCCGCTCTTCAATTTCTTCGAGAGAGCGCATAAAAGAAGGGAAGCGGTAATCGGTGCTTTCGCCCATTGTCATCGGGGCTTGAAGCACGTGGAGTTCAAATTCGGGCAAGAGATCGGGTTCCTTAGGAAATAGCTTTTCGCGCCGGGAGTATTGGAAAACAATTTCATCGGCGAAAGCGGAGATGACCAAAACCTTTTTCCCTTTCAATAACGGAGTCCACGATCCTAAAAGAGGTTCGAGAACCCAGTTGGTGATCACTTTGGCGTTCGGGGTCCATTTCTTATAAAAGTAATCCTCCATATGGAGACCTAAAATCGCAAAAATGTCTGCAGAACCAACGTGGTTCTTCACACACTCGGCATATTCACTCATGTGTTTGTCATCGGTCGGATAGAAACCAGCTCGGACTTTCATGGCCCAGCGGGCAGAATCGCTATAAGTCTTGGCGAACCCCAAGCGAATCTTCTCATAACCATTGAGGCAAGAGAGTTCGCTCCCACCATAGCGGATAGCGGCAAAAGGTTTCCCGGCTTTAATCGCTTCTATGATGACTTCGTTTGAGGAGACGATCGTGATGTTCTTTTGCCCGCAAAAAGAGGTGGTCGGTCTCTGTTTGTGAAAAAGCCGCTCCCGGATGGCCCAAGGAACGTTCTTATTAAAATAGTGAAGATAAAGGGTTTTCTCGCTCATAGAAGATTTCTTCTATTGTAGACCAGCGGCTTACCAAGAGAAAGAAAAAGGCCCGTGAGGAGATTTTGCTTTCCTAGCAAGCCTCGTTTTACACCTTAAACGCTTCAAAGGCTGGCGTCGCGCGGCCCTGATAGTCAAACAAGCATTGATTCGCCCATTCGTTTGAGGTCGGTTTTTGGGTTTCATGGATGTAGGTTTCGCCTTCTTTTGAGGCCCATTCGAGCCCCGGTAAGGGCAGCCAAAGAGGTTCCCAATAGACGATGCCGACCACGCCGTGTTCTTGGGAACGCTTGAGAAGTTCCTCGACAAAATCCTTTTGCCCCTGCAGCGATAACGGATAAGGAACATAGACGGGATATGCAGTTGTTTTTAAAAATTTCTCATCGATGAGATTGGCCCCGTTATTCCCATTCATGATGTAACTTTCTAACGTGAAGCCATATCCCGTTTCCACAATCATGATGGGTTTCCTATAGCGGCTTTTAAGGTTCTCGATATTATCGAACAGCATCTCGAACGTTCCGTGCCAATAGGGATAATACGAAAGACCAATCATATCGTAGTCGACGTTATGCGATGTGATTTCATCGAAGAATTCTTGATGAAGTTCCTTAGCTCCACTTCGCTCAAGATGGATGATCGTTTTTGCCTTGGGCATCACTTCGCGGCAAGCTTTAACACCCGATGAAAGGAAGGCGCAAAGATTGTCATAGCCGATTCGATGGCCGCCCTTGGGGTTGCTGTCGAGATAGCCAAAGGGCCAAAGCATCCCGTTTGTGATTTCGTTCCCAATCTGGATATACATAATGTCTAAATTGTTTTGAAGGCATTTTTGCAGGGTTTCCCGTGTATAGACATAGACTTTTTTCGTCACCTCTTCCACCGATAATCCTTGCCACGATTTGGGCAGGGTCTGCTTCGAGGGGTCGCACCAGAAATCGGAATAATGAAAATCAAGCATGATCGTATAGCCTTTGCTCATGCCCAATTTCGCCAGCTTTAAGAAAGCAGACCAATCGTTGGTGCCGCCATGGTAGGGCTTCCCGTTCTCATCATAGGGATCGACCCAAAGGCGAATCCGCATGAGATGACAGCCATTATGATCGTGGAGCAGACTCAAAGGTTCGACTTCGCTGCCCTGATAGAAGAAATGGGGATTCTCTGCATTTACCTCAAAATAGGTTGAGGGATCGATGCCAAGAATCATAACTCTCCTTTTTTATAGGGGTGGAAACTGACCGGTTCGTTATCGTCCCCCAAACTCGTGATACGATCGGCGATGTGCTTGTAGCGAAGTTTGCAAAGCTCGTTGGCTTTTTTGACTTCTTCTTCCGTCCCGTGGTAACAGCAGCGGATGCAATAGTACTCCTTCTCCTCCTCGTCATAAAACATGTCCATGTCGATCTCGCGAGCGAAGCACGAGGGACAGCGATAGTTCAGTTTTCCTTTTTTAGACTGAGACATGTGGTGAGACCTCCTTCCACGACTTTTTTGGCGACGCCCAAACGGAACATCGGGCTGAAAGCGATGCCCTCTTCGACCTTGATGGAAGCATCCTTTCCCTCAAGTTCCACCACCGTCTTGATCTGGGGAACAATCGCCCGGGCGATACCATTTTCGCTTTCAAGGCTCCGCGAATGGTAGGCATAGCTGAGCGATTTCTTTTCTTTCCCGTCGACTTCGAGTGTGATGCCCGTCATATCGAGCGAATACTCTTGTTTGCCATAACAGGCGACTATGTACTCTTCAATCGTGACTTCCTGATGGGATGAATTCTTGAGGATATTCCGTTCGACTTCGATTTTTCCCGTTCCCCGTGGGAAACGAAAGATTGAAACCATCGTCAGTGTCGTGTCAATGAATTTCACTTCAAACGGATTCGTCGTCAAGACAATGGTATCGCCTTCTTTCGAATAACTCGCCATCGTTCTTTCCAAGCAAAGATCAACCACCTCTTCACCCCGCCGAACTTGGCAACTCTTGATCGTGCCCTGCCCCGCGTAGTGGGTGAAATAGCCGGCTCGGTAGTTTGATTCAATCAAATAAGGATAGGTGCAATCGTAGGCGTTGCCCGTTCCAATGCCGACAGGGAGATCGAGTTTGGCTACATAAGGCCGCAAATCAATCATCGCCCCGCCTTGGTTAAAATCAAGGCAGGCCCGCATCGAGGGATCGCAGTACCAGAAGTATTCTTTGTTGGAGCCGTAGATGATATCTTTCCACAGCGCGACTTCCGGCTGTTGATAAGTATGAGATTTGCGATAATACTCCGCAAATTCGCTCATCGTCATGTCAACCAAGTTACCTTCCTTTTTGAGTTTGGCGTAGTAGTCGAGGCCGTCGGTGTAACTCTTCTTGAGCAAGGAGTAGGGCGCTTCCCAGCGTCCACCCTTATTGAGCCAGCCCGGCCCGACGAACATCATGTTGTAGGCGTAGCCTTCATTGTATTTAGCTTGATGGCGGTACATATCGACAAGGTTAAAGAAATACGGCAGTTCATTGCCTTCGTAGACCATGCCCCGCAAGACGTTCTGCGGGTGGGTGCCGAAGTTGGAGCCGTTGCCATCGTAGCAGGCGATGAGATCGCGGCTCAGGTGGGGAATGCAGACGATGCCTGCGTCATCGTCTTTATCCGCGGCGGGGATCGCCGAGTTCACTTTGCTCGGAATCCAAGGCGCCCACGGACCGCCATCGATGAAGGTATACCAAGAATTGTTGGTGGTGTGATAGGCTTTGACGCCCTCTTCCCAACAGGTGGCAACCGCGCAGATAACCATAGGATACTTGGATTTGATGTAGTTGATCGTAAAGGCATCAAGGTAGTAGGAACCGGTGCTTTTCGGATAGAAGCCAAACCTCTCGTAAAACAGGCCAAAGACATCATCGACGATCCGTTTCTTATCCTCGTTTGAGAACATCCAGATGCAGAAGTCTTTGGTCTTATATTTCTCATAAAATTGCCGACAAGGCAAGCCTAATAAGGTTAAGGCGATTTCATCGCGATAAACCTCGTGATCATGCTTGGCCATCGCAACGATCGCTTCAGAAAAGAGCGAAGCATAAGTCATCTCAATGGTCGTGCGAAGACCCCGTTCATGGGCCGTCTGTTGCTGAAAGAGGAAAATTTGGAAAGACTCATCGTTGAGCGCGCCGCTGGCGAGGTTGTCTTCCTTGCCGTTTTGAGTGGTCTTCTGGGCATATTCCGGAGCCATTTCGGGCCGATCGATAATGTTCAAAATAAATGTGTTTTGCATAAAGCATCCTCGTTTTGATGGGATTTTAAGCGAGCGCCGATGTCTTCACAAGCGACCAAAGATCGTTGTGGCCCCAACTACCGGCCGCGCCTGAACACGAGAGGCCAAAATTCACGCTTGAACCCGCGGGGATTTCGATGTCAACGACTTCGCATTTTTGCATGCCCACTTCAAGATCGCTGTTCCAGCCTTTGCATTGGCTCAACATGCTAATGGCGACCTTGGCCGACGTCCCGACTTGAATCCAAAGATCCATGCTGGTGTAGCCTGAGGCATCATTGGCCATCAAATAGGTCCGTAGGCGATACTTGCCCGCCCAATCGACGGTGACGGTTTGCGAAATCGTCCAAGTGAAGGCGACGGTGTTGTACCAATGGAAGTACTTATTGCCATCCAAATTGCCTTCGCCTTTGCTTTCGATGTGGCCGGTTCCATATTTGCCATAATCGGTGTTATCGCTGACGATCCATGGCAAGGAGACGGCGGCTTCTTGGCTCGTCATCGCCTGATTTTCGAAGGAATAGTCTTGGACCCAATTGCTTTCGGCGATGACCGTCATCGTTACAGCGAAGCCCGAGGCGACGCCGGGAATCGTATAGGTCCCGTCTTCGGCAATCTTCGCGGTTTCCGTCGCGTCCCACGTCACATCAAGGTCGCGATAGGCGCCGGTGTTGCTATAGCCTTGAACCGTGGTCGGAAGCGACCATGAGGCAGCGCGGAGGTTCACATTGACGCTGAAGGCCGTTTTGACGAGGCCCACGATGGTCTCGGCTGCCGTTTTATCCGCATCTTGAATATGTTTGTAAGTCGAGGCGGACGCTAAAGCTTTGCCCGTGTAAGAGAACCAAGCTTGATTCGCCCAGCTTTGTTTGGTCGAATCATCGCTATAGGCGCTCTCATACGTCGCCGCGTCCGTATCGGTGCCATGATCGTTATAGTATTCGCCAGCCTTGCTGGCCCAAGTGCTGCCTTTGACTGGAAGCCAGTCGGGTTCCCAATAGAAGATACCAATGCCTTTTTGATTTGGGACTTTCGAGAGAACGTCGATCAAATCAGCAACTTCGGTGGCTTGGCCTTGGGCTGAGGTCACATAACCACCCGCCTGACCAAAGCCTGAGGTGGAGAATTGGTTGATGGCGTTGTCGGTTTGCCCGTCGGTGAAGCCCCAAGCAGTCTCGCAGATCATGACGGGTTTGCCCGTGTTTTCGACGATGGTGTTCAGCACAGTCTGAAGATTGCTCTTGCTGCCATGCCAATACGGGTAATAGGAGACGCCGGCAACATCGTAGTCAGCCCCGTTGCTGATCAGATTATTGAAGAATTGGTAGACGGCACTGGTACTCTTGATGTTAGTTAGGTGAACGACCGTCTTAATGCCCGGAAAGACTTCCTTGCTCGCTTTGATGCCTTGGACGATCATTTTCGCGCAGATGCTGGTGCCCGTTCCCGAGACAACCCCAGCCAAACCAGTATTGATTTCGTTGCCGATTTGCACGGAATTTACAGTAATGCCGGCATCCTTGAATGAGGTCAAAGACTCTTTGGTATAGCTATAAATCGTCGCGGGTAGGTTTGCTTTGATTGTATGAGCCCACGCCTTCGGGGCGTGGTAATGGCTCGGGTCGACCCAGAAATCGCTGTAGTGGAAATCCACCATGACTTTGAGCCCGGCATCCTGAGCCCGTTTTGCCAAATAGAGATCGGTCCTTAAATCGTTGGTGCCGCCGCCATAAGCAACTCCGGTTGTTTCGTTATACGGGTCGACCCAAAGGCGGAAGCGGGCATAATTGCAACCATCGGCTTTGAGAATCTTGAAGATATCCTGCTCTTTGCCATCTTCGCCATAATAACGACCTCCGAGAGTCTCAACATCATGGACCACGGAGCAATCGACACCATAGGCGAAATCGCTTGCAAGAGAATTCGTGGGGGTATTGACGACGATATTCGCATAATCCTGAGTCTCGTTATTGGTGGCGTTGCCAACCGTGTAGGTAACAAAGTCGCCATGGAGATTGCTCGAAGAAGAGACGCCGCTGGTCGATGAAGAAATTGACGCGCTACCCTCCGCGCTCGAACCCGAGGCCGTTTCACTGCTCACCACATTGGAAGAGGGCGCGTTGTTCCCGCCGCAGCCCACAAGGCCGAAGAGGAGAGTAACGGACGAGAGAAGAATCCACTGTTTTTTCATGGTTTTTGATTTCCTTTCATGTAATTGAGGGGTGAGACACCGTAGTACTTTTTGAATTCATTGGAGAAGTGAAGCTGATTGGAGAAGCCAACCTTCTCCCCAACTTCGTGAATCCGATAGGCCCCGGTCCGAAGAAACACGGCGGCATTTTTCATCCGAACCTCGGTTAAGAATTTTTTCGGCGAGGATTTTTGGAACTTGGCGAAAATGTTGGCCAAATAGTTCGGGGTGACGCCAACGTTCGCGGCGATGTCATCGACTGTGATGTGATACTGATAGTTGTTATAGATGAAATCCTTGGCCGCCAGAATGTGCCCCTCAGCCGAAGTCAAGCCACCTGAGACCACTTTTTGGGCCTCATCGAGCGAGCCGAAGAAACAATAGGCTTGGCCGAGGCAGACCAGATCGAAATAGCCTTTTTCGATGTATTCGTTATAGATCGCGTCGAAGTATTGCTTGTAACGATGCTCCGAATCGTGGAGGATCGGATTTCGTTCGCTGAGGCCCGCCGCCGCGAGAAGCAACGGGGCGTTCGATCCACCAAAGCCAAGCCAGAGATAAGTCCAAGGTTCATCACGATCCGGCGTATATTTCGGATGGGTGTTCGGCGCGATGTAAAAGATGTCGCCATGGTGGAGGTGATAGGTCTCTTCGCCACTCACAAACGTCCCCTTGCCCGAAACGACATAATGCAAAAGGAAGTAAGTTTTGCTGGTGAATTCGAAAACTTTGTCAGGGATGCAGATCTCACGACCGCACTCCTTGAGATTGAGTTCGACGTAGATGGAAGAATCTAAAGTTCTGCTGACCATAAGCCTATCCTTTCACCGCGCCGCCAGTAATGCCGGAAACGTAGTATTTCTGCGTGAAGATAAAGAGGATGGAGAGCGGGATGGAAATGCAAACCGCGCCGGCGCAGAAAATACCATAGAAATTATAAACGGTCGAATTGTTGGTCACCATGTTGTAGAGACCAATGGCAACGGTGTAATGCTCCGAGGTCGTCGAGCCCAAGATGATTTTGGCATAGACAAAATCGACCCACGGGCCCATGAACGAAGTCAAAATCGTATAGACGATGATCGGTTTCGATAAAGGGACGATGACCCGGGTGAAAATCTGAAACTCGTTGGCTCCGTCGATCTTGGCTGCCTCATCGATATCCTTCGGCACCGTATCGAAGAAGCCTTTGCAGATGAGGTAGCCTAAACCCGAGGCGGCACTATAGGCGATAATGAGACGAAGATTGCTGTCGCTGACATTGAGAACGTATTGGAAGATGAAGTAGATGCAAAGCATCGTGAGCATGCCAGGGAATAAGCCCATGATCATTGAAAGATTCATCAAGGCTTTCCGCCCCTTGAAACGCATCCGCGATAAAGCGAAGGAAACCTGAAGGACAAAGAGGGTCGAAATGACGCAGCTGGCCGCCGAGATGATTAACGTGTTTTTGAACCAAGTCGGGAAATTATTGGTCGCCACCGCGTTGGCGCCCGTCGCATCGGTGCAGCGCCAAAGGGCGACGAAGTTATTGAATGTCCAATAAGTCGGACTGACCGTGTCGAAAGGATCGGGGAGGAAATGGGTGGTCGTCGGCGAAGTGGCGCTCGAGAGAGCGCAAGCGATGAGCCAGGCGATCGGAATGAGCCAAATCACAGCGAGGATGAAGAGCCAAAGATTATGGCCTCCCACCGCCAAACCATGCTTTAGATTATGCTGGAATAAGCGGCGTTTTTTTGCTTTGTACTCCGCGATTTCTTCCGGAATCGCGTCAGCAGAAAGAGCGTTGAGCTGCGAATGGCGGTAATGTTTGACGATAGTCTGACCGGCGTTGCTGTCGTCATCTTGAATGCTGTTCATTGAAAACGTTCCTCCCTCTTCCCCTTTGTCGTCTGGGTAAAGGCCAGCAGGGTGAACACGGCTGAAACCAAGAAGATGAAGATGCCAATAACGGAAGACATGTAGTAGTTCTTTGTGCTGTCGGTAACCATTTTGAAAAGCCAAGTCACAAGAAGGTCCGCCTCGTTGGCTTTGACGCTCGCAAAACGCGTGCTCGTGGAAGTGTAACCCGAGGTTAAGAGGTAGATAACGTTGAAGTTGTTGAGGTTGCCAACGAACGAGGAAATAAGATAGGGCCCTGTCACTTGCAAAATATAAGGCATCGTAATGTTCCAGAACAACCTTTGCCGTCCGGCTCCGTCGATGCGGGCCGACTCATAGAGGTCGCTAGGAATGTTCATCAAAATGCCGCTGGTAATCAGCATCATGTAAGGAAAGCCAATCCACATATTGATAACGACGACCATCGCTTTCATCCAAGTCGGATCGCTGAAGAAAGGGAAATAATCGGTCGTAATCCAGCCGATGCTCTTGGCCCAGTCAACCACACCCCACTGATTGAGGAGTGAATTGACGATGCCGTTATTGCCCAAGAAAAAACGGATCAGCATCAAGGTCACGAACTGCGGAACCGCGATTGTGATGACGAAACAAGTTCGCCAGAATTTGGGGAACTTCGTCAATTTGGAGTTGATTTGAAGGGCGAGGAGCAAGCCACCGATATAGGTGGTGATCGTTGCAAAGAAGGCCCAGAGGAGTGTCCAAAGGAGGATTTTTCCAAAGATCTCGCCGAAATAAGAACCCGTCCCGCCGCCAGCGAAGAAAGTGCCAAAGTTGGCAAAGCCAACCCAGTTAAAATTATTGGTCGGATAGGAATGGGTTGCATCGTAATTGGTGAAGGCGACGAAGACCATGAAGAGAATCGGAATAATCGTGAAGAGGATGACGCCAAAGATCGGGGCGGCTAGGACCACCTTATAGAATTGGCTATCAAGCGCATCATCGATATCGTCCATCGCGTCATGAATCGGATAGGCTTTCCGCACTTTCTTTTCAGTCTCGAAAACCCGGTGCGGTTGCTTGGCCCACAAAACGATGTAGGCGACCAAAACAACGATCATAATCAAGGAGAAAAGCAAAATCTTGAAGGAGTTATCGCCATCGACGCAGACGGTTTTTTTGGTCGCAAAGTCCGTGGTGCAAGTGCGGGGGGTCGAAAGGCCCTCCATATTCATCTTGAGCAAATTGGGGAGACCCCAGTTAAAGAAAATGACGATGACGAAGATTTGAATGGCCGCTAAAAGCAAAACCCGAAGCCACTCAAAACGCCAATAGGTTATCTGCTGGCCCTTTTTGTTCAAAAGAGGCCGGCCTTTCGCTGGGCCAAAATGATGAACGAGGGCACTCATCTGACCGAACAAGCAATAACCAAAGCCCCAAAAAACATAGCTGAGTTTGGTCGGCCACGAGCCTTGAATATAGTCGGCGATGAAGGCAGGCCCCTTAAAGCCTTCACCGCCCTGACCGATGCGAGAAATCTGTTCTTTCCTAGCCGGCAAAAACCAATAAAATCCCAACAAGTCCAGCACGAATGAAATTAAAAAGAGGACATACGGGAAGAGAGTGACAAAAGCTAAATCCTTACCTTCGCCTTGATAGTAAGAGATGTAATTGAAGAGGGTGGTATAAGCTTTGCCCTCATTCGCCTTGTTCTCTCCGAGCGCGTAAATGGTGCCATTGAAGAGATAGCCTTGGCTGACGCTTCCCCAAAGGAGATGCCAAGAAGAGAAGCCCAAGATCAAAAGGAAAATAACTGCGCAAAGCGGATTGGTGGAGTGCGACTTAATCGTCTTGATCAGTGCGATGACAAAAAGAGCAACGAAACCAAAGAGAAGAAGCAAAAACGGCAAATCCGTTTGGACGCCATCCTGAAAACTAATAAGCCGAGCGAAAGCGTTGGAAAAACAACCAAAATAAACAGCAAAGAATTCGCCTGCGCTCGCGAAATAAGAAAGACGGTAGTATGTCGTGGTGGTTTTTACCGTCACCGCGGTCGTCCCCAAATTGGCGGGAGCGAAAAGCAAAATCACAAATGCGAGAATCCAAACCAGAAACGCGACCCCAGCAAATAAACCGACTTTTTTATCGAGAGGGTTATCAAAATGGTCTTCGCAGGCGAACTTTTTCCAAAACTTCCATTTCTCAGGGAAAGCCCAAAGTTTCCTGGTTTTGATGGTTGTTTCAGTTGTCGCGACGGACATTTTGACCATCCTCCTCCGCCAATCATCTTGGGGGCGGGGCAGACCCCGTCCTCAAGATGGAAAAATCGAATCGATTAGGCAATCATACTCGTCACCGCAGTATCCAAAGTGGTCTGAAGGGCTTCGCTATTGATCACGATATTCGCCGTACCGGCGCCACTCGTGATGAGCGAAGTGGTGCCATCAGCGCCGGCATTAAGAGCGGCATCGAGAGTCTCGGTCGGGGTCCAGAAGTTGTTGCTGACGTTGAGTGAGAAAGCGTAAGCGCTCTGGAGCGAGAGAGCCGCGACAGCATAGTTCGTGGTAAGATCGACCGCGTTTGAAGCGGCGATGTTGGTCGGAGCTTCAGCGAGTTCGTCGTAGCGAAGGACTTGATTCTCCTTGTTGGTGAGGAAGTTGGCGAATTCGGCACCCCACGCAGCTTCAGAGCTGACCGAATTGACGACCGCAAGTTTGCAGCCGCCGACACTATTCATATGGTAACTCTTTGTCCCAACTGCGAAGGAGGGAAGATCCGTCGCGGCTGCGCCCGTGCCCCAATTGGTTGCGATCGTTGAAGAACTCCAAGTTCCATTGATGGTCGCAATAACTTGATAAGTGCCACCGGCAGCCGAATCGTTGATGGCGGTCGAGTCCTTTTTCGCCAACCCAATAATCCTTATATTCGCCTTGGGCTAATTTGACGAGCGAACCGAAGGTATCGACGCCCTTCGGATCGTGGGTTGTGCTGTTCCAGTCGCTGACGGTCTTCGCCGTGGTCTTATCAAGCGAAGCATTGAGGCCAACCGCTTGCGACCAGCCCGCGAGGTACCAGCCAGAAGTTGACGGAAAGGCAAACTTATAGGATTTGTTGTCTTTGATGCTAGCAGCTTTGACAGCGGCAAGGAGCTTCTCGAAGGTATCGCAATCATCAAGAGTGATGAGCGCGGAATCATAATAGAGGAAGAAACCATTCGAGTTACTGACCGGGAAAGCATAGAGATCGTCGAGATACTTCGAGGACGAAACGGACATGGCAACGTTGCGGCTCTCAACATCGGCCGCCAAACCTTGATCAATATCATTGATGTTAGCGACATAACCTCCTTTGGCCAAATCATAGAGTTGGTCATCGGCGATGATGCAGACATCCGGCGCGGTGGTCGGATCTTGAGTGAGTTGAGTTTTGGCATCCGCTTCAGAAATCGCGTTGATGGTGAACTCAAAGTTGGTTTCTGGGTGGGCGGCCTTGAAGGCGGTCGCGACTTCATTCAAATAGTCTTGCGACTTTTGTAACTCGCCACCCGCGATGGTTAATTTGTGGGTCTCGCCATCGTTCGAGACCGAAGAAGCGGCGGCGCTTGAAGAAGTCGCCTCGCTCGTCGTGGTTCCGGCGCTGGTAGTGGTGGCCGACGAATTTGTGACAGGGCTTGTTCCGCCGCAACTGGTGAGTGCAATCGTCGCCATTGAGGCGAGTGCGATTGTCAGAATGCTGTTTTTCATTTTCTGATTCCTCCTTATATGGATGAAAATGAGATTTGTCATGGACTTCCCCTATACGTCATCCTTTGACATTTTCATCCTATGAGGTAAGCGCTTTCACCGTTATACTAAAATCTAAGCACTTTTGAAACCGCTTACATCAAACTAAAGACTTTGTCTTTAAATGAAGTTACTTTGTAGATATTATATTCATTTTTCTACTTTTATAATATATTTTTCTAAGAATTAATCTTAGATTTTATCAGGGTAGAAAGTGCCGCTTAGCCCCAAAGGCGAATGACGCGAAAGCCAAAGCGCATGCTCGGCGGATAATTTTTGAAAAACGTTAAACCATAATTTTTCCAATTCCAAAATCTCATTTCTTTATGCTTTTTTCACATTTTTTCTTTCCCAAAGGATAAAAGGCGGGCTAGATGGACGTCTTTTTTAGCTTCGAAATCGTTTTGCTCGTTTTTACTGCAAAAGGTCGTCTTGTTGCTCTATAATCAAAGTTGCTTACTAAGTAAGCATGTTTGTTCATCAAAAAGGAGAAAACAAAAACATGCAGTTTACTGAAGAAATCGCTGCCATTCATGCGCGTCAGATCATTGACTCGCGCGGCAACCCGACCATTGAAGTTGACGTGACCACTGCGAGTGGCGCATTCGGCCGTGCGGCCGTCCCATCGGGCGCTTCGACTGGTGAAAGAGAAGCCCTCGAGCTTCGCGATGGCGACAAGAAAGTCTTCGGTGGCAAAGGCGTCTTAAAGGCCGTCAAAAACGTCAATGAAATCATCGCCCCGAAACTCGTCGGGATGAACGTCTTCGAACAGGTCAAGATCGATGAGACCATGATCGCCCTCGATGGCACGCCGGCCAAGAGCAATTTGGGCGCCAACGCTATGCTCGGTGTCTCTCTCGCTGCCGCCAAAGCCGCAGCCAACTTCCTTGGCTTACCGCTTTATCGCTATATCGGCGGCCCGAATGCCAAGAAACTTCCGGTCCCGATGATGAACGTCATCAACGGTGGCAAACACGCCGACTCTTCGGTCGATTTCCAGGAATACATGATTATGCCGGTCGGCGCAAAATCCTTCAGCCAAGCCATCGAAATGGGCGCTGAGACTTTCGCCGCTCTCCGCAAGATTTTAAAGGATCGCAAGGATATCACCGCTGTCGGTGATGAAGGCGGTTTTGCTCCGAATGGTTTGAAGAGCAACGAAGAGCCGTTCGAAGTCCTTGTCGAAGCCATCAAGGCCGCCGGCTATGTCCCGGGCAAAGACATTTGCTTGGGGGTGGACCTCGCCGCCTCGGAATTCTACGATAACGAAAAGAAGAAATACGTCTTAAAGCGTTCAGGCCAGGGTGAGAAGACCAGCGAAGAGATGATCGACATGATCGCTTCCCTCGTTGAAAAATATCCGCTCATCACCGTCGAAGACGCGCTTGCGGAAAACGATTGGGCTGGCTGGCAGAAGCTCACTGCGAAACTTACCAACAAAGTTCAACTTGTCGGCGATGACATTTTTGTCACCAACAAGATCTACGTCAAGAAGGGCATCGAGATGGGCTGCTCCAACTCGGTTCTTATTAAGCTTAACCAGATCGGCACTTTGACCGAAACCTTGGATACCTGCGAGATGGCCATGCGCAATGGCTGGACTTGCGTCGTCTCCCATCGTTCGGGCGAAACCGAAGATACGACCATCGCCGACCTTGTCGTCGCCCTCAATGCGGGCCAAATCAAGACCGGTTCGATGAGCCGCACCGATCGTATCTGCAAGTACAACCAGCTTATGCGCATTGAAGAAGAACTTGGCGACCAAGCCATTTATCCGGGACTTGATGCCTTCTACAACTTCAGCGACAAAGCTCGTTTCGCGAAGTAATTAAGTAATCCCGATCCTACTTAGCGCCGCTCCCATCCGGGGGCGGCGTTTTCTAATGTGATTTCTAAATCCAAGGGGTTTTGAAAAAAGAAATAGGCTTTTGCGGGAGTTTTATACCCCCTCAACGAAGTCCGAGAGCATCTCAAAGGACAAAAGAAGAGAAGCAACGGATAATAGAAGTCATAGATAAAGGAGACAACAAACCATGAATAAAAGCTTAGTCGAATCGCTCAAGAATCGCCACACCATCTACGCCCTTGGCAAAAACTCGAAAGTGAAGAGCGAGAAAATCGTTGCCCTCGTAAAAGAGATCACCGATGCGGTCCCCTCCGCTTTCAACAGCCAATCCCAGCGCGCCGTCGTTTTGACGGGTAGCGCCCACGACAAACTTTGGGGTATCGTCCTCGAGACACTCCGTAAGATTGTCCCACCCGCCGCCTTTGCGAAAACCGAAGCCAAAGTCAACGGCTTTGCTGCAGGCGAAGGCACCATCCTCTTCTTTGACGATGAGGCCGTTACCAGCGAACTCATCAAGGCCTTCCCGCTCTATGCCGATCACTTCAGGCCTTGGGCTGAACAACAAAACGGCATGCTCCAGCTTGCTATCTGGGTAGCTCTTGAAAATGAAGGTTTGGGCGTTAATCTCCAGCACTACAACCCCTTAATCGACGAGGAAGTCAAGGCAACATGGGGATTGCCAAAAGAATGGAAGCTCCGCGCCGAAATGGTCTACGGCGAAAAGTTGGCAGAACCTGATGAGCGCGATCACCAAGCCATTGATACTCGCGTCCTCACTTTTGCCAAATAAGCCTCCCCCGCTCGGAAAACTTCAACAAGATTTCCGAGCTTTTCTTTTCTTTGCGCAGAAGGGTGGCATGAAATTAATCACCCAAATCGAGGTCATCACTTCGCCCCGCACAAACCGCCTCGGCATCGACTTCCTTTGTCTATTGGCCGGCCTCTTGATTCATAACTTCGCGGCGACAAAAAGAACAACGCTACCCGATTCCTTGAATTTCGACGATCGACATCTCGGTTCAGTTAGCTTGAAAGATCGCTTTGGTAATCACCGGAATCCAGAATCGAAACTGGCAAACTCTCATCATTAACTTTTTGCTTGAAACGAATAGGGACCTTCCTTAATTTCTATTAAACATGGAGCGCTTAAGAAGAAAATCGGAGAAAACCTGAAACGCCCAAACCTAACTCCTCTCTCGGATAATGCAAAATATCTGCAAAAAGCCACTAAAACAGAAAATTAAGGTTCCGCAATTAGAAATTGCTTTCCTTTTCATTGGCTTTTTTTAAACTTATGGACATGAAGAAACGCTCTTGTCTCTCCAACATCCTTTGCTCCTTGCACGAAGTTTATCTTTATAAAAAGAGTACGCTCTTTTTGCTAATCCTTGGTATCCTCGCCAGTTTAGGCGAAGCCCTCTTAGGAACCTTGACCTCTTATTTCGTCGTCTTGTCGCTTACGAATCAAAGCGAACCCGGCCATTACCTCGGCCTCATTGGCACCCTCGCCGGCTCGACATTCGTTTGCACCGCTCTCAAAATCTGGGGACTCAACACCTATGGTTGGGATTCGACCTTTACGCGGTGCACCATCTCGTGGCAGCGCCTTACCCGAAAAACCATCAGCACGGACTATATGAATGTCGAACCTCGCGAAGCGCGAAAAACCATCGAAAAAGGCTGGCACGCCCTTGATAACAACTGGGGCGGACTTGAGGGGGTCTTAAAACAGGTTCCTAATCTTTTCATCGGTCTGATTGGCGGAATCGCCTATGCCATCATCGGCGGCATTTACGTTCCTTGGATTCTTTTGGTCATGGCGCTCATGCTCGTCAGCAGTTTCCTCTTCTCAAGTTGGGGTTACCACTACCAGAAAAAGACGCGCGACGAAGATGAGCGATTGTGGACCAAACAGATGGTGATGCGCCAAGACACCACGACCTTAGCGAATTCAAAAGATATTCGCGGGTATCGTCTTGACCACTGGTTTGACCACGTCTATCAAGTTCTGGCCCACGAGATTTTTCACCTCGCGGTAAAAATCCAAATGCACTTCTATCTGGGCGATGTGAGCAATAATCTTTTTCTTTTCATCCGCGACGCCGTCGCTTATTCCCTGCTTTTGCCCCAAGTCCTAAGCGGATCGATTTCCCTAGCGGTTTTTACCTTCCTCCTCGGTATCATCGCTGGCTTCTCCACTTGGGTTAACGATGCGGTCGGTGCCTGGAATAAAGCTCGCTATGAGTCGGTTCTCATCGATGATTATCGCAATGCCTTAGCGATGCCCGATCATTTCAACCATGGCAAGGGGGTCGATATAAAATCCCTGCAAAAGCCCTTCGAAATCACTTTTGAGCACGTATCATTCCATTACCCAGGAAATACGAAGGAAATCCTCCATGATATCAACCTCGTCATCCATCCTGGTGAGAAAATTGCCTTGGTCGGCAATAATGGCGCTGGCAAAACAACGCTGATCAAACTCTTGTGCGGGCTCTATAAACCGACAAGCGGAAAAATCTTGCTCAATGGCATCGACATCCAACAATTCAATATCGATGATTACATGTCGCTCATCGGCGCCCTCTTCCAAGATGTTCGCCCTCTGGCTTTCACGCTGAAAGTCAATGTCGCTTGCTGCCCCAATGACGAAATCGATCAAAAACGGCTTGAGATGGCCTTAGAAAAAGCTGACTTGAGCGAAAAAGTTGCTGCGCTCCCCGAAAAAGAAAACACTTACCTCACCCAGACTTTCGATCTTTCAGGTGTCCAACTCTCAGGCGGGGAAACCCAAAAACTTCTCCTGGCCCGCGCTTTATATAAAGATGCGCCGCTTTTGGTTCTCGATGAACCGACTGCCGCCCTCGATCCTTTAAGCGAAGAAAAAATGTATAAGCGTTATCTTGATTATTCAAAGGGCAACACCTCAATCTTCATCTCCCACCGGCTTGCTTCAACGCGCTTCTGCGATCGAATTGTTTATCTCGATAACGGTAGCATTGAAGAGATTGGCACCCACGAAGAACTTCTCAAACAGAGCAAGAAATACAAAGAGATGTTCCAGATTCAGGCGAAGTATTACCAAGAAGGAGAACCCAATGGAACCAACTAAATCCTTTGCGAAAAAGAATGCCCGGGTTCTTCGTTTCCTTTTCAGCCTCTCGCCCGCTTATGTCCTTGCTTACATCTTTTATTACCTCTTAAAAGCCTTCTTGCCTTATATCCCAATTTATGGCGGGGCGCTCATCATCGACGCGGTGATCACCGGGAAAAATTATGACGAGACGATGGTCATCGTCTACACGATGATCGGCACCTTCCTTGGCGTGGCGCTTCTAACTTCTTTCCTGACTTATTTTCTGCAGGCTTTTGACAACAAAATCCTTGCAGAAATCAATCGGATGACCAGCAAGAAGACCCACGAGATTAGCTACGCTCAACTCGAAGACATCAAAACCCTTCGCCTCATCAAGGCGGCCGACGAAGCCACCAACGGCAGCGGAGGCGTGCCCGCTTACATGCAATCGATTGGCTCGTTGGTCCAAGGGATTTCCAGCCTTGTCTATTCTTGTCTTCTTTTGCAAGGGATTTTCCAAAGTGGGGTCCCCAATCAAACCGATGGTTGGTCCGTCTTTCTCAATAACCCATGGAGTTCGCTAGTCTTGTTTGGAGCCGTTGTCCTGACTCTGCTCGCCTCGCTGCCTCTTGCTGGCTTATCGAATAAACTCGCCTACAAAGCAATGATGGACAACGTCGAAGGCAACCGCCGCTTTGGCTATTACCATGACATCTGCAATGACTATGAAGTGGGCAAAGATATCCGCCTGTTCCACATGCAAAAGATGATTATGTCGCTTCAAGAAAACGACAAATATGGCGTCAACTGTACCTGGGAGAAATATTGCCATTCCGATATCCTCATTCAAATCGCCACCGCCTTCTTCTTCGCGGTTCTTTCTTTCGCTGCCTATGGCTATCTCGGCCTTAAAGCTCTTTATGGCCTCATTAGCGTTGGTTCAGCCGTCGCTTACGCGGGGGCGGTCACCCTGCTTGCGACCGGAGCCGGGGAAATCATCCGCGGCTTCGTTGGTCTTTCGCTCAACGCCAACTATCTTCAAAACTATTTCCTCTATCTCGCCCTTCCTAACAGCATGACGTTCGGCAAAGAAAAGCTTGATGAGAACGCTCCGCTTTCTGTGGAGTTTTGCCACGTCAACTTCACTTATCCAAACCAAAAAGAGAAGGCGCTTGATGACGTTTCTTTATCGATAAAACCCGGCGAAAAATTGGCCATCGTCGGCGCCAACGGCGCTGGGAAAACAACCTTGATGAAACTTGTCTGTCGGCTCTATGAGCCAGACTCGGGCGAAATCTTGGTGAATGGCAACCCCCTCGCCTCCTACGATCAGCCTTCATTAGAGAGACTCTACGCCATCGTTTTCCAAGATTTCAAACTCTTCTCGTTCTCCATCAAAGACAACGTTTCTTCTAACGAGAACGGCGATGAAAAGAAAGTTATCAATTCGCTCAAGAAAGCCAGTATCTACGATCGAATCCTCGCCTTTCCGAAAGGCATCGAGACCATTCTTTATAATAAGAACGACGAAAATGGCGTTGAAATCTCGGGCGGTGAAGCCCAAAAAATTGCGATTGCCCGCGCCCTCTATAAAAATTCACCTCTCGTGATTCTCGATGAGCCCACATCCGCTCTCGATCCGAAAAGTGAGGCTGAAATCTACGAAAACTTCGCCACTCTTGTTGAAGGAAAAACCGCAGTCTTTATTTCCCACCGTATGAGTTCAACGAAGTTCTGCGACGAAATCGCCGTCGTCGATAGCGGCCATATTGTTGAAAAAGGTAGTCATGAAAGCTTACTTAAAATTAAAGATGGGCTCTACAAAAAGATGTGGGATGCCCAAGCGCAGTATTATCGTTAATCAATCTTCGACGATTTCGATTTCTAAACGGAAACTCTTTGATTTTTCAATGACGTTTTCGTCTCGGCGTTCTTTCATTTCTTTCGGCATGCCTTGATAAGTCCCGATGCCCCACCACGGCTCGACGCAAAGAAAATCGCCGCCACTGGTGTTGCGCCAAATAGCAATCTCCGGTGCGACGAAGCGATATTTGAATGTGTAACCCATTCCATTCTTCACATCGATTTGGTAGCCTTCCTCATCCGGCAAAACCCAAGTCTCATTCACCGCCCAAAGCTCGTCGCGGAGCACTTCGTCTTGCCGATAGATACTCGGGGCTTTATCAAGAAGAACGCCATCGCGTAACGGATAATAATGCTTTGGGGCTTTATCAAAATGAATTGAGCCTGTCCCATCATATTTCGCTTGGAATGCTTGATGGAAGCCTAAGGCAAAGGGAAGGGGTTCTGCGGAGATATTGGTGACTTTGGCCTCTCGAATAAGCTTGTGCCCATGGAGCGATAACGTCACATCTAAGATAAAGGAGAAAGGATACGTTTTCCATGTTTCGGGGCTGTCGCGGAGCTCTAAGGTCAATGAATCGACCGTCTTCCGGATCACCACAAAACGCGAGACTCGGGCAAAACCATGACGCGTCGGGCAATCGTAATCGACTCCATTAATCGTATTGGACGCTTTCCCAATCTGCGGAAAGATAACGACGTCCTGATTCGGCCAAAAGCGAGTTTCCTTCTGCCACAAAAGCTCTTGGTTGCTCTTCTTGACGATAACCGAGCTCAATAAGGCACCGATTTCGTCAACTTCGGCTTTAAGATAGGAATTTTCAATGCTCTGCATACGCTAGCCCTATTTTTTCTCGGCTTTCGGCCCCTTACAAAGGGAAAACCGCTTGCCAGTTTTCACGCCATCGACTTTTTTAGCATTCGAATTCAGAGCGATCTCGGCATCCTTCGCTTCATTCCCCATGGCATCCTGCTTCGACACGACGTCTTCTTTAGCGCCTTCCATAAATCATTAATTCCTCGATCCGCCAAAGTATACCTTCAAATGCACACTCTGACACATTTCATAGAGCAAATCGTCCAATCGAGAGGTTGAACTTGGATTTCAAGACCGCTAAATTTCTTCGACATCATCGAATAAGCCAGTTATTTTCATGGCGGTGTCATCCTCTTTTTCTTGATAAAGATTCTCGGGGCTTTAAAATCATTTCCTGTATGGAAAACTATAAACAACCCGGCTGGATTGAGGTCATTACGGGACCGATGTTTGCCGGCAAGAGCGAAGAGCTCATCCGCCGCCTTCATCGTTTGGATTATGCCCATCAGAAATATCTCGTTTTCAAGCCGGCGATCGACGATCGTTATTCGGTTGATAACGTCGAGAGTCATCTGCACAACAAAGCCAAATGCATTCCCGCCAAAGACACCGCGGAAATCCGCGCCCATCTTAATCAGCCGTTTGATGTCTTGGCCATCGACGAGGTCTCTTTCTTAGACTTCGACGTCGTCGCTCTGTGCGATGAATTGGCAAACAAAGGCAAGCGCGTGATTGTCGCTGGCCTCGATACCGACTTCCGAGGCGAGCCTTTCCCAATTACCGCCGCTTTATTGGCCAAAGCGGAATTCGTGACGAAATTAGCCGCCATCTGCGTCAAATGCGGCGAACCCGCGACGATGACGCAGCGAATTGTGGATGGCGTGCCAGCCGCCTACGATTCCCCCGTCGTTTTAATCGGCGCGGCCGAGGCTTACGAACCCCGATGCCGGCATTGTCACGTCTGCGATAAAAACCCTAAGCGATAAGCGAAGCCAAACGGGCCTCGTTTTTCGTTAGAAAGTCCTTGAACTCTTCGCGCGTGGGCATTGCCGCCGAAGAACCTTTGCGCGTCGTCTTAAGCGAAGCGTAGATACTGGCCAAATGGAGGGCATCCTTCCGAGAAATGTTCTCGGCGAGGAAGTTTGCGAAGGCACCACAGAAAGCATCACCAGCTCCAGTCGTATCGACGACATCTACTTTGATGGCATTTTGTTGATAACTCTCTTCAGCGCTGTAGTCGTAATAGCCCTTGCCCCCGAGGGTGATGATCACGTGTGGAACACCAAAGCGAGGACCCGCTTCTTCGATGCGGGGGCTCCCAGTCAATAAGGCCGCCTCGGTTTCGTTCGGAGTCAAATAATCCACCACCCCAAAGCAACGCTTCATCCCCCCATTGGCCGGTGCAGGATTTAGAATCGTGGTCAAACCTATTTCGTGAGCTTTTTGCAGGGATTTTTCCATAGCAGCGAGGTTATTTTCTCCTTGAGTCAGGAAGATATCGTCAGGCTTGGCTTCGGCGAAAAAGGCGGCGATTTCGCTCGCACTAATAGTTTCGTTCGCTCCCAAATCAAGGGCGATCTCGTTCTCGCCTTGACAAACCTCGATCAAAGCGACACCGCTTGAGATATCCTCGCGGGTTTTAACGGAGGCGATATCGACGCCGTACGTCAAAAGTTGTTTTTTCATCGCCTCGCCAAAGATATCGTGACCGACCGCGCCTAAAAAGTGGACATGACCGCCAAGTTTAGAAGCCGCGATGGCTTGGTTGAGGCCTTTACCACCCGCCCCCGTCCGGAAAGAATGGCCCTTAATCGTTTCTCCTTTTTGTGGGTAACGGTTCAAATAGACCACCAAGTCCATGTTGAGGGAACCCAAAATATAAATGTCAGCCATTAGAAGAGCTTCATGACTTTCTCGATCACATCCCAATATTTCGCCGGGTCGATCGCCACCGCGACATGGGCATTCGGCAACCGATGAAGATAGCCATACCGATCGCAGTTGGTCCGACCATAACTCGGTCCTTTCGACACGTCGATATCCACATTCATATACTCGTACGTCACCACGGAAGAATCGAGTAGACTGACGATGGTGACTGGATCATGAAGCGGGCCGCCATTGGGCCACTGGAACGTCTTCTTTTGGTTGATATTGTATTGTTTCATCAAATGGGCAAAAAGATCGCTGGCTTTGTTGCCGATCTTCTCCATCCGTTCAATCACATCGTCGCTGACGAGAACCTGCCTCGTCACATCGAGACCATTCATGTAGATTGGCAGGCCTGAGGAGAATACAATCGCAGCGGCTTCAGGGTCGACCACGATATTGAATTCACCCGCTGGGGTAACATTCCCGACGCCAACCGCTCCGCCCATCAGCATGATTTCCTTGATGTGAGATTTGATCTCCGGATTCTTTTGCAGAGCGATTGCAATATTGGTGAGCGGCCCGGTCGGGACCAAAATCACATCGCGGTTCGCTAAGCAAGCATCAATGATGAAATCCGCACCCGGGCGCACATCTTTCTTCTTCGTTAACGGCGGAAAAGTAAAACCATCCAGTCCGCTTTCGCCATGGATCTGGGGGCAATACATCGGTTCTTTGAATAAGGGTTTAGGCGAGCCGGCCGCGACGGGAACATCAATAGAAAGATATTGGCAAAGATTAAGAGCGTTCGTGGTCGTCTTTTCAATGCTTTGGTTGCCCGAGCAAGTCGAGATTCCAAGCAAATTAATCTCTGGGGCTTTGCCGGCTAAAAGAATGGCAACGGCGTCATCGTGGCCAGGATCGGAATCCAAAATAACATTCATTTTTTCTTTCATATCATCATTATGGAAATAACCCTCCGCTTTTGCAAGATTGCCCTCTTCCCATTGAGTTGAAATTCACTCCATAGTCAAAGTGAGGTTTTACTCACGAAAAAGTCGAGAGGAAAGCCCGAGGCGACTTAGCGCCGCAGTTCGCTGAACTCAATGATGACATGCTCTTTGGCAAGGGCGGTTGCGGGGGCTGGCCAAATGCGCCCACCAGAAGCAATGAACCAAAATTTTGCGGTCTTCATTTTAAATTGGATGAGAAAGAGAGACGATTCTCGCTTTTGATGAAGGACCAAGCCGGTTCTGTCGCCATGCCTCGTCAGAGGCCATCGGACTTTTTGCCAGATGAATCCGCGCCTAAAGGAGCCGGCCGTTTTGGCCCAAGATGAAGTAATAAAGCAATCCGACCAAGAAGGAGAGGATGTTGGAAGCCACCGTTAAAGGAATGACCTCCTTTTTATCTTTGTTAAACGAGAAATAAAAGAGGGCTTCGATAATCACAACCAAAACTTCGCCGACATAGATTTCCCCAGGAAAGGGCAAATAAAGAAGGCAATAGTTTAAAGCATAGTTGGTAAGAAGATTAATCAAGATGCATGAAAGAACAAAACGCTTGCTTCGGAAGCCAAAGGCATAGAAAAAGAGGACTTCAATAACGATGGTCAATAACGCCCCGATCGCAATGCGAAGATGAATCATTCTTTATGCTTTTCTTTTTCTTTGATCAAAAGAGCGACCAAAACCGCCACGACAAGAACAAGGCTGAGAATCGCGATGATCCAAGGCCATAAGGAAATCAAAGGCGATAAGGTCGCGCCGTTGGCTAAGGCGTCCGCCGGATTCTCCGATGCCGAGGAAGAAGAGATCGGAACAACATCAAATACCATCAACATACTTACTTCCCCTTCTTGGGCTGTTTGGCCTCTTTATTCTCTTGAGGCTCCCCACAGGTCAAAGCCTTGTTTTTCTTTTTGTTGCGTTTACGGATGATCACGATAGCGATGATGATGCAAATGACGGCCGCCACCGGCAACAAAACGAAGAGCAAGATTGGAACGACGAAATTTATCGGCGCCACATCGAAAATAACCAAATTAATCATGCTTTCCCCTCCTTGGGATGCAAGCCCAATAGGGCGGTTTGCTGCCGCCCATCTTTCTTTAGTATGACGTAAACAAAGATAAGACTAGCAGCATTGAGGACCATCAGAATGGGATCGAGCCAGCTTTGAAAAACGGCATAACTTATAAGGGCGAATCCCGCTGCATAGCCGAGCAACAAGAATGCCGCAAGCAAGCCAAACCCAAAGGCGGTAAACGAGGGCATCGCCCGCCGCATAAACTCCATGGTAAGCGCCATAAGAAGATTGACCCCGGCAACGCCAACGAGCGAGAGGGCCAACGAAGACGGGAAGAAATAACCAAGTAAACTAAGAAGCGCCGAAAGGACAATCAAAGGAATCGAACCAAAATAATCGAGAAGAAAACCGCCGATAACTTTGCCAAAGAAGATGGCTAATCCGACCCACAAAATATTGAGCGAGGAAAGGTCGTTCTTTGGCCACGTATAAGCGGTGTATTGGCCGAAGAAGCCCCGCAAGAAGACGCCCGCGACAATAAGGATCAAGGCCAAAACCAAGGTTGAACTGTGACCTTCCTTAGCTTGATAAACGAAGGGGATGGCTTTGGTATAAGGGACAAAACAATTGAGAATTGCAAGGATAATGAAGACGAAAAGCAAGGATAGGAAAAGATAGAGGTTCGAGAAACTGAGGGCCAAAGCGAGTCCGATTGATCCAAAGCTAATGAAAATGCCCAAGGGAGCCGACTTCTCACTTTTATCGAGAACGAGTTTTCCTTCGCAAACATGAAAAATGGCATTACCGATCCCAAAGAAGACAATCGCGGTGATAGCTTCGGGAATCAGCGCTCCGATGATCACGAGAAGACAGCCTAAAGATCCAAGAGAGGCCATATGTTTGCTCTTCTCAAAGAGGGCGCCGAATAATGGCTGGGGCAGAAAAGCCAAAGCGTCGTAGCTCAAGATGAGGATGGCCCCGAGTTCGCTGCGAAGATGAAAAGCAAAGAGGGCATAAACCGAAAAGAAATCCACGAAAAAATGGAGAAGCGCTGGCAAGAATAATTCTTTTCGCATCCTTATCCCCCTTTTCTTTTGCCACCATTATACACAACAGCCCCAACCAAACGGATGAAAAACGGAGAGAATTGGTAAACTCTTCGTTGCCACCACCATTGCGGGGGAATGCAATGATAAGACATAGCTTCCAAGTCACGCCCAACGGAGAGACGTAATAAGGCTCCTCAAAGATAGCGAGATCACGGAAACTTTTGTTGCTCTCTTCCGGTTAAACCTCGTAATGAAGGGGTTCGATGGCAATGAGAAACGCTGCCACCCTTTAAATCCGATCGCACAAGAGGGGGCCAAGGGGCCAAAAGAAATCGAGGAGGGCAATTTTTCTTTTTGACTCCTCTTGCATCGTCTTGTTTTGTCGAGACGTCACGACGACCCATTCCCTACATCAAACTTGGCCATCTCAAAATCCAGAGGGGTTTTGCCAAATATTTAGGGCAAAAAGACATAGATACCCCGATACAGATAAGAAAATGAAGCAAAAGAAGCGCCTTCATTTGAAGAAGTGTTTCAAAACCGCAGCAAGTCCAAGCAAATCATGGGCCGCCATAAAGAGAACGTCTGGAGATTCACGTCGCCATCAGACATGAACAAGCCAGTTTCTCAACCCATTAAACAGCGACCAAGAAACTTCGGTATAACTCCGTCGAAAGAAGCCGGAAATCCTTTTGCCACTGCCGGAAATTTGAATAAAGCGAAAGCAGACCGAATCCATTGAAATTGGGCCGGAACTGAGTTCTTGACAAGAAAAACTTCTGAGATGTTCGACAACAAAATCCGAATCTTCAGTCATTTTTTCGACACAATAAAAATCGTTTTTCGTATTATCCATATATCCGAATCCCCTCCTTTAGAATTTCAGCTCCAAGGGTGAGGCTGTTATCAAATTGTTCTAAACCCAAGGCATCAACCCTTTTGTAGAGGGCAGCGCAATATTCTTCAACTAGACCATAAAAAAGACCTTTCCCTTCCGTTGAAACCAAGAAACCGACATCGCCGTCCTCGTGAACTCCATTTTTGGCATAAGAATCGACTAAAAACACAAAAGAAACCTGATGACGGGGGATACGCCTTCAACGGGGCCCTTGATCTGCTGAGACGAAAGAATCCCATACTCTCAACCGGCCTTAGAGAGAACCTCTAAAATATGTCGATAACGGAGGGCATCTTTCGGCCCATTTTTTCTTCGTAAATATGATAGGTTCTCCGAGAAACGCCAGATAGAGATGCCATAGTTTTTAGCTAAGTTTTTCAATTCTATGGTCCTTAAAAGGCATAGCCTCATTATAATGAATCGCGCCTTTTATTTGTCTTGCGCGTCAGCGCCATTTTATCAAGCGATATCTTTGCAAAAAGCCATCATTTTTGAATATAAAAATCCTCAGGCGATACGCCTGAGGATTCCTATTTTTCTTTGGTGGAGACGAGGGGAATCGAACCCCTGTCCGAAGAGCGATCAACTAAGACTTCTACAGTTTAGGCCATATCGTATTTGACCTCAGGGCGAGATACGGTCAAGTCCCTGAAGCGAGGTTGGTGGTTTTCGTCGATGACGCTCAACCGGACATCACCGCTTATTGTCTTGAATGACGTCACATCCTTCCGTGAGACACGAAACGGAGGGCGGACGTGCTGCTCTCACACGAAGTGAGAAACCCAAAGGTTACCGATTAGGCGCGAGCAAACGAAAGGCGCTGCGAGGCAGTACGATTCGCGTAATGATAACTGTTATCAGTTATTGGTTTTTGGTGTTTAAGCTCACCACGCCACTGCGATCCTAGCCAAAGAATTCCCCGTCAAAACCGGGACGTCCCCAGAACAATGCTTAGTTCGTGCTAAGCCCTGCTACTATACCGCAAAAACTTCAAAAGTGCCAATTGGATTACTCGTCTTTAATTTTGAGCCCCAAATAAGCGATAAAATCTATGGCTTGCGCAGGGGCGATGATGGCGCCTTGCAGGGACTCTTTCTCGCAATGCAGACCTTCTACAACATCCGTTGAGAGGTCAATTCCGTTCAAAGGCGTCTTAAAAAACTCTGCCCCAGAAAGGTTGGAATCATCGAAACCTACGTCCTTGAATTCCGTCTCCGCAAAGAAAGATTCTTTCAAGGAGGACTTTTCAAAAAGGACGCTCTTCAAGGACGAAGAAGAGAAATTCGCATAAGCGAGATTTCCGTCCTTGAAAACGACATCGAAAAGTGCGGCCTTAATCCATTTGGTCCCCAAAAGATTGCAGCCCTCAAACCGGATGCGGCCAAAATAGCGGTCTGAGAAATCCAAATTAACGAAGGTGCATTGACGAAATAAGACATTGCGGAAATCAACTTTGCTGAGAGTCAGGTTAGCGAAATCGACACCATCGAAAACGACAGTATCGATCGTCTGCTCACGAACGACTAATTTGCCTTCCGGGTTCCCCTTCAGGGTCGCATTCGAAAAACCAGAGCGGGCAAAATCATCCCAACTCATTTTCAGAGCCGTTTTCACTAAAGGTTCCTTTGGGGTTTTCACATGATAAGTATAAGGTCATCAGAAATGAAGTGCCCACAAAAGTCCCTTCTTTTTACTCCCCAAGCAAAAAAGGGGATTTCTTGACAAGGTTTTCTTTGTATAAAGAGACGCTTTGTTGTAGAGTTTCTTTGCTTTAAAGCAAAAGAGTACTTATGGGAAAAGATTACGTAGTAAAAAAACAAAATACGAATTCCGGTGCCAAAAAGGCCGCCTTTTTATCCAATCTGAAGTTCTTCGGAATGTCGCTCATCAGCAATGACACCTGCGTCGAAGCGCGCAAGAAACCGTGGTATGCCGCAATCATCATCGCCTTTCTCAGCACCATAATCGCAATGAGCCCGGTGATTTACAACTACTTCACCACAAGCGGCGGTTCTTTCATGAACAGCCCAGTCTACAACATGGACAACGCTCTGGTGGACTTCGATGCCGCCCTATCTGGCGCGAACCTTTCCTGCAAAATCCAAGATAGCAAATTGACAATCGACTCTTCCGCTTGGAAATCGGCCTTCCCCGATACGACTACCCTCGGACAGAAGAATCCGGATCACGCTTACGTGCATGAGTTTAAGGTGGATACCATTGTTTACCCGAACACCTCATCTTCGAGTGCTTCGACTTCCGAATCCGTCTCTTCCGAATCCGCCTCTTCGAGCAGCGAGCCGACTGCCCCTTATGTCAAGACAAAAATCGTAACCGACTTCGCCGTTTATTGGGCCGGCGCTTCCAACATCGATGACTATTACGTCAACAACGTTTGGAGCAGCATTGGCGATTTCCCGAAGAAAGATGACAAAACCACAATCTTCATTTTAGGCGAAGACACCTTTAAAGCCTATAAGTTAGCGACTTCCGCTACCACCTCCGCCCTCTCTTCGGGCAGCCGGATTGAGTGCAAATGGGATTCGACGGCAATTCAAGGCTTCGATCTCGCTGATCTCTCCACTCAATCTTCGCACGGAAAACTCTATACCTCTTCAAGCGATTCTTTAGCCACCCAAACTTTGGCTTCGTGGAAAGAAATCTTCGCCGATGGCTATGAGTTAACCAAGAATACGAACGCTTGGATGATGACGGGCATCTTCTTCGGCGTCTATGTTGGCCTGGCTTTGATCCTGGGTTTCACTGTCTTCTTGATGACGCGAGGCAAGACCAACCCGTTCCGCATTTATACCTTTTGGGAGTGCCAAAAGATTGCCTACTGGGCCTCGTTTGCGCCGGCGCTATTGGGTCTCATTGGCTTCGCCTTCCCGACTTATGCTCAATTAATCTACATCTTCTTGTTCGGCTTACGGGTTATGTGGATGTCGATGCGAAGTCTCCGGCCGGTCTACAACAACTAATCGCTTTGCTAAGAAACACAGCCCTGACAGTAAAGATTGCCAGGGCTTTCTTTTTAGACGAAATGATCACTTTCAACAGTATCAAGTTCCAAGACGACCATCTTCTTCGGTTTCACATAACGACATTCATAAAGCGGATAGTCTGACTAACCCGGTCGGCCAAATAACCATAACATTCAAACTCGTCTTCTTTCATCGCTCCATTACAAGAGAAATCAACGATACTGCCATCACGAACGAGCTCAGCGCATCAACAAGATCGTCGTTAGAGATCGTTCAGATAAAGGTCTTTGGGAAGTGAAACGTCATCTGTTTCTCGATCGAATACTTTTCGATCGGTTCCGATTTGCCAAGTGCCACATTCCACCGAGTCTCAAGCAGGGAAATAATCCCATCGAAATGACTGGAGATAGCCCAAGAAGATGCCGTTGTTTTTAAGAGGAGAATCAATTTTTTGAAAATGGGCGGAAAAAAGAGCCGAAAAAGCAGGGCCGCAATTTTTGCCAATATTGTATTCGAAAAAGATATCTGGAACGTAGATTGTCAAATAAATATCTCTGTCAGCAGCGGAAACCCGCTTCGAAGGTTATCCTTTTAGTTTTCCTACGATCATTTTGATAATATCGGTAGCGCCCACCGATGAAACCCCTGGGCAACAAACTCGGCGATTCGTTTTTACTTTAGACTCAGCTTCCTCGTTGCCCGACCAATCGAAACATAGGCGAAGAAATGGAAATGACGAGTGGAGTAGAGATTGCGGCCATCAAAGATGACACGACCATTCATTTCTTGGAGCAACAGTTTTTCATCGAGTTTGGCGAATTCGCCCTCTTCCGTCACGATAACTAGAGCGTCCGCCCCTTTGAGAGCATCATCTTTGCTGACGAACATCTTCACGTCTGGATAAGCCTCAGCAAAAGCTTTTCGAGCGCCTTCGGCAGGATCGTAGGCACTTAAGACGGCGCCGGAAGCCAAAAGATACTTGGCCAAAACAAGCGAGAGCGCGTTCCGCAAATCAGAAGTGCCAGCTTTATAAGCCAAGCCTAATAAGGCGATTTTGATACCTTTTAAATTGGGATAATAGGCTTGAATTTTCTTAAAGAAATAAAGAGGCTGCGAGTCATTGATCGCCACGGTTGCCCGAGGCAAGAGCAAAGGGATTTCTTCTTTGGAAGCCATTTCTAAAAGTGCCTCCCCGTCTTTCGGGAAGCACGAGCCACCATAACCTAGCCCAGCCTTCAGCATCGCGTGGCCAATCCGCGGATCGGCGCCCATCGCCATCGCAACATCATCGATATCGGCGCCGACCGCTTCCGCAAGGCGGGCCATCTCATTAATGTAGCTGATCTTCATCGAAAGAAAAATGTTGGAGGCGTATTTACACAATTCAGCCGATTCATTGCTCATGTAATAGAAAGGAACGCCCTCATTAACCTCGGTTTTGCGGAGATTTCGAATAAAATCGAAATCGAGTTGATATTTGGCGCCAAGGACAATCCGATAAGGCGAAGATTCATCTTCATATGAACGGCCTTCCGCCAAAAACTCCGGCATCGAAATAACATGAAAGGAAGCGAGACGATCTGCAACTTTTTTCGCGGTTCCAACCGGTACAGTCGAACGGATGACGATATTCGATCCTTTCGAAGCTTTTTCAATCGTGTTGAGAGCGTCATCAAGAAAGGAAAGATCAGCGGTTCCATCTTCTTTGCTCGGAGTGCCCACCGCAACGAAATAGCCATCGGCATCGGCGAGGTCTTTCTCCGCAGAGGTGTAGATGATTTTCTTGGCTTCCTTTTTTAAGACGTCATTGAGCACAAGCTCATTAAAAGGGAACCGAGATGCTTTTAGCAGGGATATTTTGCTTTCATCCCGATCGAAGGCAACCACGTCTTTCTGACCATGGCTCACCAAATAAGCTACGTTCGCAAGACCGACATAGCCCAAACCGATGATGGCGAGTTTCATTTAGTCTCCATAGTCGCTGCCGCGACTCTTGTCTTCAACAAAGATCTTAAGCGGGTCGGTAATATCCCCGATCTCGCGGTAAAGAAAGCCTTCTTTATCAATAAAAGGCGAATCAAAATTGCCCGTGAAAACCACTCTCGGATTTTCTTTGACGATCTTTTCGATCACCGCCATGATCCGCGGGAAATCTTCTCGCCGTTTTTCTTTCAGGTTTTCCAAAGCGTAGTAGAAGCCGGGTTCAACGTAGAAAAGGTGACCATCATCGGTCTGATAGGCATTCACCAGATCGTTGGTGGGATCGACATACGATTTGTATTGACCAAATTCCGGGTAAAGCATAAAGTTAACGCAATTAAATATACCCTAAATGGTTTAAAATGTGAAAGGAGGGTTATTTTTATGGGAACTCCAAAGGACATTAAAATCATTTTCACAGACATCGATGCTACCCTCTTCAGTCACGTGACAAATCATGTTCCCCCCAGCGCAATCAATGCGATTCGCGAGATGCAAAAAAAAGGCATCAAAGTCTTCTTGTGTTCCGGGCGCAATTACTACTTAATCCGCAAGACTGGCATCCTCGATATCGTGAAACCTGATGGCCTCGTCATGATGAATGGCGCCTGCGCTGCGATCGGTGACGTCGTCATCTATAAGTACCCGATCCCGGTCGATGTCGTTAGCGCGATGATCAAATTTTCTTACCGCCTGAAATTCGGCTTGACCCTAATTGAAGAAAATGAGGGCCACATCAACATGATCGATGACCGCGTCATCGATGCCCACGCGAAATATGGCACCCGCTTCCCTCAGCCTCGCAAATTCCCGATTCCTTATGACCGGACGGTCTATCAGATGATTGCCTTCTGCGATGAGTTTGATGAATCGCTCTTCTTGCCGCACTTAAAAGACTGCAAAGCCGCCCGATGGGATGAATACGCCGTCGATATCATGCCGAAGGATTCCGATAAAGCAAAAGGCATTTTAGCCGTCTTGGAGTACTATGGCTGGACCCAAGATAACGCGATGAGTTTAGGCGATGGCAATAACGACATTGAGATGCTCTTGTTCACTGGGGCTTCCATCGCGGTTGGTGGCGCCTTGCCTGACGTCAAAGCGGTCGCCGACTTTGTGACCGACGACATCGATAACGATGGCTGGGCCAAAGCGATGGTCCATTATGGCCTCATCGACAAAGTCGACCCTACTTGTGATAAGGCTCGTGATTAAGAATCTTGAACGAGCGGTAAAGCTGTTCGAGCAAAATAATCCGCGTCATTTGGTGGGTAAACGTCAATTTCGATAAAGAGAGCGAGGCGTTCGCTCTTTTCTTCAATTCTTGCGAGAGGCCCAAAGAACCGCCAATCACGAAAGCAATCTCAGCCCCGCCTCTCGTGAACATCTTCATCATCTTGTTCGCCAACGCAATAGAATCGGGTTCTTCTTTGGCGAGATCCAAAGTACAGACAAACTCGTTTGACTTGAGTTTTGCAAGAATTTTGGCCCCTTCTTTCGTTTTGACTTCCTCTTCCATCGCCAAAGAAGCGTTCTCTTTGGAAGGAAGGTCGTCTATTTCTTCAATGCTGACTTGGGCATAGGGGGACAACCGCTTTAAATATTCGGCCTGAGCCGACCGCCAATAATCTTCCTTCAAATGGCCGACACACAGAATCCGGATTCTCATAAATCGCCCCCAAGAATGCTTTCCCTCTGTTTGGCACAAATCACATGGTCCTGCGGGAAAAGAACGCCTGCTTGTTCAAAGGCAAACTGATAGGCTTCCTTGGCTAACGCCGGCGTGTTGCATTCTTCGGAGAGGTGGGCTAAATAGATTCCTTTGGTCGCAGGTGAGACCAATTCGACCGCATAATGGGCGGAATCGGAATTCGAGAGGTGGCCCACGTCGCTATGGATTCGGTGTTTCAAAGAAGCGGGCCGATGCGAATGGAGGAGCATCTTATAATCGTGATTGCTTTCGAGAATATAGTAAGTTGCCCCTTTCATCAAAGCTAAATTATCCTCGGAGAGATAGCCGGTGTCCGTCACATAAACGAGGCTCTCTTCATTTTGTTTGATCACAAAGCCTATCGGGTTTGCTGCGTCGTGAGAAACGGCAATCGGGGTAATCACGAAATCGCCCAAAGGAAAGGCTTTTTGCGGAGATATTACTTTGCTCGGGTTGAAAATAGTACCCTCGCTTGCATAGATGGGAACGTCATGCTCAACGGGAAGGCCGCCGACATGGTCGGTGTGCTCATGGGTAATGAGAATTGCCTTGATGTCGTCTTTCGTATGTCGAATCTCGTCCAAGCCTTCTTTGATCCGGCTGAAAGAAAGACCCATGTCGATCTGAAAAAGGGTAGTCTCATCGTAAACGAAGGTAGCGTTCCCTTTCGAACCGCTCCCGACAATCAAAAAGCGGATCATTGTCCATCGTCGTCATCGGTATCGAGGATGACGCCGTTCTTCTTAGCTTCTTCTTGTTCAAGCGAAAAGGAAGGCGTATCAAAACGCTGAAGGTTCTTGTCGAAGAGCAGGGTGATGACGCCAGTCCGGCCGTTGCGGTTTTTCGCGACGGAGATTGAGACAACGGAAATGCCAGTGTCTTTACCCGCTTGCTGCGATTGCTGCTGGACTTGCTGCTCCAGTTGCTGCGTGTATTGGTCCTTGCCGAACTTATGCCCGGCCTGACCTTTGTTATCGCTAATTCCGAGACTCTTGTAATAGTCGCTCCGATACATGAGAAGAACGATATCGGCATCCTGCTCAATGGAGCCGGATTCCTTAAGATTCGACAGCATCGGGATGCGGCCATCATTCTGTTCAACATCACGGTTGAGCTGGGCGAGGGCGATGATTGGAATCTTCATCTGACGGGCGAGTTGCTTCAGGGTCTTGGTGATGACGCTGACCTCGTTGGCACGCGAATCATAGTTGCCTTCGGTGCCAATCAAGTTCAGATAGTCGATGACAATCATCGCGAGATCCGAATGCTCACTCTGGAGTTTGTCTTGGAGTTTCATCGCCTTGCTGACCAAATCACTGAGTTTGGGGTTCGGAGTATCATCGATATAGAGTTTGGTATTGCTGAGGGTATTGACGGCGGAAGAAACTTTGCCAAGTTCTTTTTCGTCGAGCGGCCCGGTTTGAATCTTTTCGAGTTTGACGAGCGAGAAATTCGCGATCAAGCGTTTCATAACTTGTTCGGAAGGCATTTCGCATGAGAAAACCGCGACCGGTTTGTCCTTGTAACGTGCCGCATTGACGGCGAGGTTAAGCGCGAAAGCGGTCTTGCCAACGGATGGACGGGCCGCAATGACAATCAAATCGCTCTTCTGCCAACCATGGGTGTATTTGTTAAGCCGCTTATAACCGGTATCGAGACCGGTGAGGCCCCGATTATCGCCATTGGCTTCTTTTTGAATCTGCATCTCGACTGCGGTCGCGATGGTCTTGGCGTCCTTGAACTCACCGACGGAACGCTTGGAGGCAATCTCCTGGAGCGAATTCGTCGCGGTCGCCAAAAACTCGCCGATATCGGGGACGTCCCCTTTGACGTAAGAATCCTGAATAGCTTGAATTTGCAGGAGATATTCGCGCAAAACGGCCTGATCTTTGATGATCTTGACGTAGTGGTCGACGTTGTCGGGCGAAATGGTGGACTGAATAAGTTCCATCAAGTATTCGGAGCCACCCGCGTCATCGTAGGTCTTGAGGTTATTTAACGTATCAGCGACGCTTTGAACATCGATGCTCGCATTGTGTGAAGAAAGGATCTCCATCGCCTTATAAACCAAAAGATTACGCTTATCGACGTCGGAAAAGACGTCTTCGGTCAAAGCCGAAAGCGCGGTCGACGCGGCTGAGGGATCCATCAAGATGGAGCCAAGGACGCAACGTTCCGCCTCAACATTCGAAGGCAAAACGATCTTCGCCATTATTTTTCCTCAGTGATGTGAACGTTCACGGTGCCGATAACTTGACCGGCTGAGCCTTTATAAAGCTCAATTCTCAAACGAGTGAAGCCTATCGCGTTGGCTGGAAACTTGTCGATGAACTTGCGCTTATCGATCACGATATTCCACTGTTTCTTCATTCCTTCTTCGATTTCTTTCGGAGAAATGGTGCCGAACATCCGGCCATCGCCGCCGACTTTGGCTGTGAATTCAACATTGAGATGCTCCAAGCGGGCCGCCAAAAGTTCTGCATCCTTCTTAAGTTGTTGCTGTTTCGCGTCTTCTTCGGCGTTGCTCTTCAACAACTTCGCCTGGTTTTCAGGAGTCGAGACGACCGCAAGTTTGTGCGGAACCAAATAGTTGGTTCCATAACCATCGGAAACACTGGCGGTATCGCCTTTCTTTCCGACGCCCGAAACATCCGCTAACAAAATGACTTTCATATTTTTCCTCCTCCGCCAGTCGTGTCGCCGCTGGCTCTTGCTGCATCAAGATAGTCGTCTAGCGTCGTCGTCAGGGTGTTGACCACCCGGTCAGTTGTTTGGCCGGGGAAGATAGAAGCGGCCATCGTGAAGTGGCCACCCCCGCCCATTTTTTCGCAAAGCAGTTGCACGTTAATCGTCCCATCGCTTCGAGCAGAGAGCCGAACGTTTTTCTCGTCAGTCTTGCCAATGACAAAGCAAGCGTTGATGTCCTTGAGCTGCATCAGTTGATTGGCGACTTTGGCAAGGGTGCTCCGCTCAACGATATCTTTATCGTCCGAAACGCAATAGACAATGCCGTAGTGCGGCGTCTGCATCGTCGAGATGATTTTGGTGATAAGAGAATACTCTTCGAATTCATCTTTGAGGTAATCGTCGGCGACCGAGTTATCCGCGCCATACTCCTTGAGAATTTCGGCGGCCTCAAACGTCCGCATGCCCGTCGATTTGCTCTTGAAGTAAGAGCTATCGAGGAAGATACCCGAGAGCATCAGCGTCGCGAAAGTCGGTTTCAATTCAATTCGCGGGTTGGCGGTCGCAAAGCGAATTAATTCCGCCACGAGTTCTGAAGCGCTTGAAGCCGAAGGCTCGACATAAGCGAGAACCGGATGATCGATGAATTTGTCGCTCCGCCGATGGTGGTCAATCACGATGACCTTGGTAGCCTTTTCGAGGACTTTTGGCGCCATCGTCATCTCCGGCACCGAGATATCGACCACAATAACCAAGGTCGAATCTTTGATTGCCGAAGCGGCGTCTTCGGGCAAAATTGTCATCTTATCAAACACATCGCGCGAGAAAGCGCTTTGGAACGCCATCTTGGTTTTCTTTTCGGCGAGTTTCGGGTTATAAATAATTTTTGAAGGTTTGTTGCACCAATCGCAAATCGCCACGATACCCATCGCCGCGCCCAGGGAATCCATATCCATATCTTGGTGGCCCATAATATAAACGTTGGATGAGGATTTGATCAGCGAAACGATTGAATCAGCGACCGAGCGGACCTTGACCTTGGACGTGGTCTCGACCGCCGCGGTCTTACCACCGAAGAAGCGCAACTCAGCGCCATATTGAGAAACGACAGCCTGATCGCCGCCTCTTGAAAGAGCGACATCAAGGGCTTGGGTTGCCATTTCATTCAGTTTGGAGACATCAGGGAAGTCGTGGGCAAAACCGATTGAAAGCGTCAAGGGATTGTCCAGTTTTGCGCCGGCCTGACGGACTTTTTCAAGGACGGAAAACTTATCATTTTCCATCTTCTGAAGCGAGCCATAATCACAAACGCTGAAGTAGGTATCGGTCCGAACCCAGCGGAGCAAGACCCCGTTATCGCGACAATAATCGGCAATGATCGCTCGGATTTTATTCACGACATCGGCCGATTCGTCGGTTTCAGAGGCGATCTCCTTAAAATTATCGATCTGGATGACGCCCAAAACGACGGCGTGCTCTTCCGAGTAGTTAACGACGTTCTCGTATTCCGTGACGTCTTTGAAAATATAGAGGCGCGGCTCCGAAAGGTATTTCACATCGTACTGGCGGCCTTTGATTTCCACTTTAACAACCTTGTTGACCGGGGCGTTAACTAAGTCTTTAAGGGCGGGCAACCACTCGAAGATTTGGGTGTCGATGAGGTCAATCTGTCGGTCCTTGAAAAGAGCGTTCGCCCACATGATCACATTCGACTCGTCTGCTACGACAAGACCGATTTGACCAAAGTCGTAAGCCTCTTGGACATCCGAGCCGATAAGGCGAGCCGCTTCGACATCGTTCTTCTGCCGGAGCTTGTTGATATGAATCAAACTGAACCAGATGAATAAAGCGTCCGTGACAACGAAGACCACGAAACCGACGAGAATATAAAGAACATTTTGCTGATAATGGGTTGCATCGGAAAAGGCGGGAACAAAAATCCACATAGCCAGGGCTGCCGCCACTGCAAGAATCTGGAAGAGGAAAAGAATGAAGGTTACGAGTCGGAGTTTGGAAAGGGTTTTGGTCATTGCCTTGTTATTATAACCCGAAGAGGCAAAACCAAAAACAAAGACTTTATAACAGTCTTTGCTAAAAAAGCCAAAGGCAAGCCCTGAGCGGATAAATGTGTTTCTTCTCATCAAAATCTATCTTCATGTTTTCACGATGGCGCTTTTCTCGTTTTTGTGACTAAAAGAAAGGCTTTTGGCTTCAATATTCCCAGCAAAACCCCATTAAATAAAACAAAACCCCCTCCGATTCAAAAGAAACGTCATTCTACTCGAGCTTCTTTTTGCACCAACCTTTTTCATGACATTTCGGGCAACGGAGATGGCGGGTAGTGCCCGCGTGCATGGAAAACAAGACCGCCCGGTAACTCGTTTTGAACATCACCCCGCAATGGGGACAAACATAAACCCCGGCTCTCCACTCCAAACGGAGGCAAAGAAAAGTCGCCGTGATTAATATAGCAAAGGAAACGACGAGAATAACGATGGTCCAAGGCCAAAACTCGGGATGTGATTTCGTATAAAAGGATGCGAGCAAAACGATAGAGAGCACCAAGACAAATGTCGGCACGAAAATCGCCCAGGTCGCTTTGAGAAGAGCCTTTGCATATTCCTCGTTTTCCTTTTTTAGGGCTAAAAGGTCTTCTTCGAGTGCCACCGGCTTCCGTTCCGAGGAGAGTTCGGCCCCGGCGAAAAGCTCCGAAAGGGAAATCCCGAGAATGGAGCAAAGCTCAACCATCAACGAAGCATCAGGAAGCGATTTGCCTCGTTCCCATTTGCTAATCGCCCGATCCGAAATACAAAGCTTTTCGGCGAGTTCCGCTTGGGTCAAGGGGATTTGTTTTCTTTTTTGAGCGATGAAGAGGCCGATTTTCTCGTTATCCATAATTTTTCTCCGCCATGATGCTTGCATAAGAAGGCGGAAAATAATACAAACTTATGGTTGAGTCCAAGTTTTAAACATTGAACATCGAAAAATGGGATAGCAAAGACCGGCCTTTCGACCGATCTTGATTTCTGTTGGAAACGGGTTCCGCCGTTCTTTTTTAAAAGAACGGCTTCGTTCTATAACATATTGGTTACGCCTTTGCGGTATCGCAAGATGGAACTCGCCTATCGCAATTTCTTAACCACTTTCTGACTCTTATGACTTTAACTCAAAGCCACACAATCAAAACTCTTAAATTAGGAAGCGGAAAAGGCGGTTGCTTCGGCGCTGGGGACGGTCGAGTCCTAAAATATCACCGCAAAGGAACATCGCATCGAGATGCTCTCTATCACACAAATCCACCGCTTGATTGATCGTGGAGCGTTGATCCTCGAGCAAGAAACACCCCTTCAGACGTTTTCCTCAGCACAAAATCCGATAGTTGAAATATCTTCGTAGAATTCTTCCTTAGAAGGCTAGCAACATTCCCACAATAGGCTTCCGAAGAGGTACACGTCTTTATTGTTCTTTCTCTACAAAAGCGGGGTTAAGGCCTGTTCGGATTCCGTCGTCTCTCCGCGATGTTCCAACCAATATTTTTTAGGAGTAACACCGACGACCTTTCGAAAGATCGATATGAAATAATTGTAATCACCAAATCCACAACGTTCGGCCACATCTTCGATAAAAACATTTTCATCCGAGGCTAAAATTGCTTTGGCTTTTTCAATTTTTAACGAACGGATATGTTCGTGGATTCCCATGCCGAAATAGCGATTCGACATCGCGCAAAGCTTTGTTTTACCAACGCCGGCAAACAAGCAAATATCGTCAATTTGAATGTCGTGATTGAGATTATCAAGAATGTACTGATTCACCACAATCGGAAGGTTGTCTTCGTAGCGAATAACTCCAAGTTTTTCTAAGCAAAGATAGGTAGCAATTGTCTCCAGTAAGTGGGAAGAAGCGGCAATATATTCTAGACTAAGAAGTTGAGAATCGGCGATAAGCGAAACTAGTTTGGCTCGGTCTAGGCCATAATTCTTACAGCTATTTAAAATGATTTTTTCGCCTTCCGCCCGATTGGGTGCAGAAAACATGTGGGCAAAGAAAAGGTAACCCACGACGGTGCCATTCAATAACAAGGGCTCAATAATCTCATATAAACCCGCGTGGCATCGATACATATAAGGGCCAGCGCACTGGCGCGCGATCGAACAAGCTTTGCGATCGCATTCACGACACCGCCGATCCGCCTCAACGGAAGAGCGTATATAAGTACAAAGTTCCGCCCGCTTGCGCGGATAGCCACCGATATCGCGATAGTTATTATCCAAAATCGCAATTCGGATGCGAGTGACCGTATAAAAGTCCTTCAAAATCGCCGTCAACTTCACATTATCCAGGACGCTTGCCATAAAAAGTTCTCTATTGAACTCTACCTCTTTTTGCGAACAAAAACAAAGTTTTTAAGGAAGTCTATCTATTCTTTTTACTTAATATGCAGGCAATAATGATAGCGTTTTCAAAAAAAAGATCAGGCAAAACCGATGCAAACCACATCCTCTTTTTATCAACGCCCTCTTGCCCTAGGAATAGAGCTGGGCTCGACCCGAATTAAATGCATTTTGATTGACGCTTCGGGTAAGGTGCTTTCGACTGGCATCTTCCAATGGGAAAATCGCTTCGAAAACAATTATTGGATTTATAGCCTTGAAGAGGCAATGCAAGGCATCAGCGCTTCTTACCTCGCTATGAAGCATGACTTTGATAAAAACGTTGGATTTGCCCTAGAGAAAATTGAATATATTGGGGTTTCGGCCATGATGCACGGCTTTCTCGCTCTCGATAATCAAAACCGCTTATTGGCCCCTTTCCGCACTTGGCGCAACAACAATGCCGAAGACGCCGCTCGTCTCCTTTCCAATGTCTTTGGCTTCCACGTTCCCGCGCGTTGGAGTTGCGCCCATCTTTATCAAGCCGCCAGACAGCACGAAACTTTCGTCCCCAACATCGCCCACCTCTTAACGCTGTCCGCTTATGTCAACATGAAACTATGCGGGACACTAGGCATCGGAAGAGATGATGCCTCAGGAATGTTCCCACTCGATGAAAATGGTCACTACGATGCCGCAATGGAACAGAAAGAAGATGCTCTTCTAAAACAAGAGGGCTACCACTTAACGATGGAAGAGATTCTCCCGCAGATTTATCCCGTTGCTGAGAGCGTTGGCAGCCTTACTGCCGAAGGCGCAAGCCTGCTTGATCCCGAAGGTGATTTGCTCCCGGGGTCCTTGCTTTGTCCGCCTGAAGGGGATGCCGCAACCGGAATGATCTCGACCAATACCATCCAAGTGGGCAGCGGCAACATTTCCGTTGGCACCAGCATCTTCGGCTCTTTCATCACCGACAAGAAGAAACTTCCGCGCCGTGATGAGGTCGATATCGTCGCGACCCCCGAAGGGTTAAAGGCCACAATGATTCACTGCAACAATTGCACCTCAGGAATCGATGCCTGTGCCAAACTCGTCAAAGAAACCCTTGCTCTGTTTGGAGCGGAACGAAGCGATGATGATATCTATGATATCCTTTTCAAAGCGGCCTATCGAAACGACGGTAATAATGGGGCTTTGCTAGCCTACAATTACCTTTCAGGAGAAAACATCACCCAGGTCAAAGATGGGGCTCTTTTATTGGCTTCCAGCGAGCGGAGCAATCTTTCGATTTCCAACCTAATGGTGACCGAATTCTTCTCTACTTTTGCCTCATTCGCTTTAGGCGTGGATCTCTTAGCGAAAGATGGTATTGTTCCCAAAGAAATCATTGTTCATGGCGGGCTGTTCAAAACGCCAAAGGTCGCTCAAAGTTTCTTGGCATCCATCCTTGATAAGCAAATTTCTCTTAACCCTTCAGCCTCCGAAGGCGGAGCTTGGGGCATGGCACTTCTTGGACTCTATTTAGCCTATGCCAAACGTTATTCTCTATCGGAATTCTTAGCAGAGGTGCCTTTCAAAGACGTCTCGCTCTTAATCGAGGAACCGAGTCAAGGATTGCATGACCGTTTCCTTTCTTTCCAAAAGATGTATCTCGCTTGTTTAACCGGCGAAAAAGCTATCGGAGAAGGGATGGTCCACTCATGCTCAAAGAATTAAGAAAGGCCGTCTATGAGGCCAACCAAAGCCTTGTCAAAAACCATTTGGTCGTTTTAACTTGGGGCAACGCTTCAGGCATCGACCGGGAAAAAGGTTTAATCGTCATTAAACCGAGCGGGGTTCCTTATGAAACGATGACCCCTGATGACTTAGTCATTGTCAATTTAGATGGCAAAGTCATCGAAGGCAAATTAAGGCCCTCAGTTGATTTGCCAACCCATCTCGAACTATATCGCAACTTCCCGACCATCCAAGGCGTGGTTCATGACCACAGCCCTTACGCCACCGCTTTTGCCCAAGCTCAAAAAGATATCCCTTCCTATGGCACGACCCAAGCCGATTATTGCCAAGGGTCCATTCCTTGCGCTCGTTCCCTGAGCCAGCAAGAAATCGCAAAAAACTACGAAAAAAATACTGCCAAGGTTTTAATCGAAGCTTTTGTGGGCAAAGACCCGGCATCCTCGCCTGGTTGTTTGGCCGCCAATCACGGCGTCTTCGCTTGGGGAACTTCCGTAAAAGAAGCCGCCGAAAATGCGCTGATTATCGAGGAATGCGCGCGCCTGGCGTTATTAAGTCAGTTGGTTGATCCCACGATCCGAACCATCAATCCGGAGTTAGCGGCCCTCCACTATTCTCGTAAACATGGAAAAAATCACCCGTATGGGCAAGGAGACAAACAATGAAGAAACTCTATTTCGTCGTCGGAAGTCAGGACCTTTATGGTGAGGAAACCCTAAGAAAAGTTAAAGAAGACAGCAAAAAAATGGCTGCCTTTCTTAACCAACAACTTAGCGGAATGGAAATTGGCGTCAGTTTACAACCCACCATTCGAAACTCGGACGAAGCCGAAACCGTCCTTTGCCAAGCGAGCAATGATCCTGATTGCCTTGGGGTTATTGTCTGGATGCACACCTTCTCGCCTGCCAAGATGTGGGTGTCAGGGTTACAAGCCCTTCGTAAACCAATGATTCATTTGGCCACTCAGGCAAACGAGAAACTCCCTTATGAAACCATCGATATGGATTTCATGAATCTCAATCAATCCGCTCATGGCGACCGCGAATTCTCTTTCATCTTAAACCATCTTGGCATTCCCCACGCGATTGCGGTTGGCTATTACCGCGATCCCGAAGTTGTCGAACAAATCCGTCAGTTCGCCAGGGTGGCGAACGCAATCGACCGCTCTCGTCGCTTAAAAACCGCGACCTTCGGCAACAATATGCGCGAAGTAGCCGTTACTGATGGCGATCGCTTAGAAAGTCAAATCCGTTATGGCTGGCAAACAAACTACTACGGCATCGGCGATTGGGTCGATCTCGTTGCGAAAGTCACCGACAAAGAAGTCGAAGAACAGTTCAAGATCTATCGTCAGAAATATATCTTAGCGGAGCCGATCGAACCGAGTGTAGTTGAGCAAGCCAAATACGAGGTGGCGATGCACCGCTTTATCAAAGAAACTGGCATCGGGGCCTTCACCGATAACTTCCAAGATCTCCATGGACTTCGCCAACTGCCCGGACTAGCTGTCCAGGATCTAATGGATGAAGGCATCGGCTTTGGACCAGAAGGCGATTATAAAACCGCTTGTCTCGACGCCGTATTGATGGCAATGAGCGAACACGAGAAAGGGGGAACGGGCTTCATCGAAGACTACACCTATGATCTGACGCCCGGCAAAGAAGTCGAACTCGGATCCCATATGCTCGAAGTCTCGCCACGCCTTGCTAAAAACAAACCGGTCGTGGAAACCCATCCCTTAGGCATCGGCGGCAAGGAAGATCCCGCTCGCCTTGTCTTTGCTGGCATTACAGGCAAAGGCATTCAGACGACGATGATCGACCTTGGCGATCACTTCCGCTTGATTGCAATGCCGGTGGAATTAATCGATGCTCCCGAAATGCCAAAACTACCAGTTGCTCGTCTTCTTTGGAAGATTCGCCCCTCGTTTAAAGAGGGATTGCGCTTCTGGCTGGAAAATGGAGGCGGTCACCATTCTGTTATCTCAACCGCGCTCACGATAGACGACCTAGCATTATTCGCAGAACTAACCCGCAGTGAATTCGTTGCTCTTCGAGAACGAGACAAATAACGATAATTTCAATCAAAAGAAACGAAAAAGACAGGAGGAGAATAAACGCGAGGACAAAAAGAATAAAATAAATGAAAGGTAATAGTCGACTTTCTAAAACGAGACGAAATGAATAAAAAGGAGAAATAAATGAAAAAACATTTATCAAAACTTGCATTGTCATCAATCATCGTTGGCGCTAGTTTAGTGCTTTCGATATTGGGTAGCTTTTTGACTCAAACCAGTTTCTTTTCCGTTCAACAAAACGTGGTGACAACTTCACTCACAAACTTAGTCAAGACGATAAACGACAATAATGATGCCAACGGAAAAGACTATGGCAAGACCCTAACGGTAGGTAGCAGTAAGCAAATCAGCTTGACCGTCTACAAACCGCATAACGCCTCAAAGGATAATAAAGTCCCCGTTGTTATTTGCGCACACGGCAACTGCAACACCAAAGAGATGCAGTTCATGAACTACATCGAATTGTCCAAACGAGGCTTCGCCGTTGTCACGGTCGATTTAGCAGGCCACGGAAGAACGGATGCTTCGATTGTCAACGAGGGTAACTGGGCCCCAGCAGCCGGTACCCTGCCGTTCTCGCCTTTTGGCGATCCGAAAGAGACTGTTGGCACGTTGGCTGCGACAGAATACGCAATGAGTTTGGATTTCGTTGATGAAAACCGGGTTGGCGTCACCGGACATAGCGGCGGCAATCTTGCCCTCGCTGGTGTGGTTCTCCAATTTGAAGATTATCGTCTTCAGTATGAGGCTGATCCCATCAAGAAACCAAAATTTACCAAGAAGATTTCGGCTTTCTATTGCCCTTCAGGCACTGCAGCCGCCCCAGCCATTAATGGCGTAAAAGATCTTGATGGCTTCTTGCTTGGATCGGCTTCGGGACGTTATGACGAACTCGACACAAGCATCTTTGGCACCCACGATATGGCGAAGGCTTCTATCGCCCGTTCACTGTTTGATCATTTCACGGGCCGTACCGCCGCTACTTCCTTAATTCCGGCCGGTCAAGACATTCCGTTAGGACAGTATTGGAACAAGGATGGACGCATCCCCGATCCGAAGCCGGGTCAAAAACTCTCAACAAATTCCGGCATTGTTATTTACAATCCGAATTATACTCACCCAGGATCCATGTTCAGCGATATTGGCGCTAACTTGGTGAGCAACTTCTTCTATTCGGCCTTCGGCGTTCCGACAGGCGCAAATTATATTCCCGGTAACTCGCAAACCTGGCAACTCTCCATGGCCTTCCAGATTTTAGGGTTGCTAGGATTCTTCGCTTCAGCCTTCGTCATTGGCGGTTGGTTATTAAAACGTAAACGGTTCGCTTCGTTAAATGCGAGTTTCACTGCGGACAACGGCATCTTATGCCGTCAAGAGAAACTTCCTTCCATCAAAAAGTGGCAAGAGATTGTGCCGATAATTGTCACTTTCGTTCCTTTAATCTTATTGTCGATCTTCACCTATAAGACGGCCATGAACAACGCTGGATCGCGAATTAGGATTGATACCTATTTCGGCGCACAGGTATCCGTTGCTTATTACACCCTCATCAGCGGTATTATCGCCTTCATTTTAATTGGCGTGAACTATTTAGCAAAACGCATTTGCTACCTCAAGCATCCGGAAGAAAGAACCCGCGACATCTTAGAAACCGCTAAGTTCAATAATGTCGGCCAAGCTTTCAAAACACTCTTGCTTGCGATTGAAATCGTCGTGCTGATGTACATCCCGCAGATTATTGCATACTTTGGATTCGATGTTCTCTTTGCTGCCGCCGTTTATGGCGTCGGCGTTCCGAGATTGATCTGGTTGCCGCAAATTCTTGCTATTTTCTTCCCGATGTGGTTACTCTACACCGTTTCCAACGGCGCCTTGATCTCTTCGGCTAGATTTAAGGAGATGCCGGAATGGCTGTCCACGTTGCTCTGCACGGTTGCCAACGTCTTGCCGGTCATCATCTTGATTGCGGTTAACTATGGCTATTTGGCAATCAATGGCCATCCGATTCCCGAGTACTTAGGAAATCCGGCGATCTTCACTTGGAACTTCCTTGCTCCGACCATCTTCATCGCCCTCTCGAGCCGCTACTTCTTCAAGAAGACCGGCAACATCTGGACGGGCGCCATAGTCAATGCGATGGTTCTGTCGTTAATGGCTGCCACGCTTACAAAGCATTTGAGCGATATCGCTTGGATCTACTCCACCATCTGATCTCCTCGACCGTATCTTAAGCCGATAACGAGACAAATAAGCCCCTCGCCAACCCAGTAGTTGGCGAGGAGTTTTTCGATGTCTCTTATCAACGAATAAATGTTAATGGTTCCGCCCTAAATGAAGAAAAATGCCTTTAGAAAATTAGCAAGGATCAGAGGCCTGATGAGGATGCCTGCCGTAAACCTCAGACGCCACACCAAAAAGCCTACCTCGAAGAATGCTTCAACGCTATCTTTTCGGGGGCATCGGCCAGGCGACTCACCGCCAGCAAGTGCGATGGATATGCAGGCCTTTCTTCCACGCGCCACGCTCATCATCGAGCGGATGACGAACGGCATCAATTCCATCAGGGCGGGGGCAAGGGCACGCCGAAGCACAACTTCATGAAACCCATTGGAAGGAATTTCTCGAGGGCGGGCCCGAGATCACGCCAAAATGGCACGCGAACCAGAGGACCGGCGAGGCCGCCCCCTATGAGGCCATGGCGGCCCACCGTCTCCAACTCAGCTAAGACCTTCGGCAATGCTGGAACGCACCTCAGGACCTGCTGAGATACACCAAAATCCAGTTGTCCTTCATCAACGCCGCTGGGGAGGTCAAGTTCATATCCGAAAAGCTCACGGCCTGCTCGGCCGAGGAGACCAAAAAGGCCGACCAAACCCATAAGAAGTGGAAAACGGGATCGCCGAGGGGCCGGCTAGGAACGAAATGGGGCCTGAAGCTCTCGAACGACGGGATGGAAGGGCCGGGCAACCGAATAAAGACAATCACCAAGGACGCTTAAGGATATCGCAGCTTCGAACGGTTTCGGAAAAGGCCCTTCTCATTCTTTGAGCCGATTCCGGACGACAAAGAAAAGGCGCGTTTTGACGCGCCTTCCTAATCCGAGTGGGATTTTAGAGTTTCAGGGTCAGTTTTTGACCGGCCTGACTAAACCCGATTTAGATTTTATAGAGCCTCTTAATTTCTATTGAAGACGAATTCCGTCGTTCTTTTTTAGTAAAAACGACTTCGTTCGGCCACCGGATCTGTGACAGAACAAGTCCGTTTTTCCAAAAAGGGACGCCTGCTGTAAACCTCTCGCGCCACGCCGAAAAGGCCGCCCCCGGAAATCCGACTGGCAGCATCCCGACTCCATAATCGGCCGATCGCTTTA